>Ga0210057_1000612_pt1 | contig 58631 bp, 53 predicted proteins | sample CryGeyCG2114_010_2_FD_183968 | JGI IMG/M metagenome (GOLD analysis project Ga0210057, IMG submission 183968) | Groundwater microbial communities from aquifer - Crystal Geyser CG10_big_fil_rev_8/21/14_0.10 (SPAdes) (version 2) | ecosystem: Environmental > Aquatic > Deep subsurface > Groundwater ...
AAATTTCATGGGTGTGTTACAATTTCTCTGTGCTATCGAGAGCATATTATGAATATGGTATAGTCCCAGAATTTCTTACACACAAATTTAGCAGATGTTTCTTCAGATTAGGGGCTTACACATAGCAGGTTTTTGATTTTTATAATTTGGTTATAGGCCTTTTAATAATAATTTTTAATATTCCAAAGAAACCTACCAAAAGATTTATATAAAAAGCTAAGTTTTTTCATTTATATGAGCAGAAAAAAGGAAGAAGCAGCAAAACAGGAAGAGATAAACCAGCAGATTACAAGAATAAAACTGCCAAGGGGAAAGGAGACATTTGGGATTTTAGAACAAAGGCTGGGTGCAAGCAGGACAAGAGTCAGGTGCCTTGATGGCAAGACCCGTATCTGTAGGATTCCTGGCAGGCTAAAGAGAAGGCTCTGGGTAAGGCAGGGTGATCTTGTTATAGTTGAGCCATGGGAATTTGGTGGTGATGAGAAAGGTGATATTATCTATAAATACAGGCCTGTGCAGGTAAGCTGGCTCAGAAGGAAGGGTTATCTAAAAGAGCTAGATTCTTTTGAAGAGTTCTAATCACCACTCCAGAATAAAAAACTTTATATATAAGCACTGTTATTTAGATGTTATGGACAAAAAATATTTTATAGTTATAATCTTATTTTTTATAAGTATTATAGGACTGGCGAGCACAATATTCAATATAAAGGATTTTTTTGTTCCAGAGCTATTAGTATTATTACTGTTTCTTATATCAGCAGTTATAATAACCTATAACCTCTATAACCAGAGAAGAACAGCATGGATTATGTCCTTGTTTTTCTTTGCAGCATATCTCATAAATATAACTTTCCTCTATTTTTATTCACAAAACCAAGCATTATTTGTTCTGCTTATACTGACTACTATCATTGGATTTATTCTATCAATAGAAAACATCAAGGGAAAAATAAGGACAAGGTCAGAATATGAAAAAGAGATTATACATGAAGCTAAGGAACTTGTTAAAGCAGAGAAACATCTTGAAGAAGAAATTCCTGATATTATTGTTGAAGAGGTAAAACCATCAAAATACCTTGTTGAAACCAGAGTTAAAAAGCCAAAAAAGAAAGAAATAACAAAAAAACCATTATATGTAGCAAGCAGGAAAGGCGTTAATTATCATGAACTAAAGTGCAGGTGGGCGAGGAAGATTCTGCCCAAAAGGAAAATATGGCTTAAAAGCAAAGAAGAGGCTGAGGAAGAAGGCTTCAAGCCATGCAAGTGTGTAAAATAAATTAATTCTCTTTTTTAATAATGTAAATCATTAAAAATACAGCCCCTATACATACACATGAATCTCCTATATTGAAGACCGGCCAAATCCTAAAATCAAGAAAATCTATAACAAAACCAAATAATAATCTGTCAATAAGGTTTGATAATGTTCCACCAAGAATAAGCCCTGAAAATATCTGCAATGATTTTTTTTTCTGAATCTTACCATAATAAAACAAGATTATGCCAACAACAATTATTGCAAACCATATCAGCAAGCTTGTTTTGCCTTGCATTATTCCAAAACCCGCACCAAAATTAGTTACATAAGTTATATGGAAAATGTTTTTTATTACAGCTATAGAATCTCCAATATTCATGCTGTTTCTGATAAAAAACTTGAATAATTGGTCTAATAAAATCACACATAAAGAAATTAAAAAGAAGGTTAAACCATTTTTTTTAGGAGTCTTTTTTTTCATAAGAATTACTCTTTTGCAATTTTTTCAAGATTAGCAATCCTCCTGTCAAGGTCATTCAGGATTAGCTTTATTGTGTCAAGCTTGGCAGATATGAGTTCTAATTCCTTATCAACTGTAGTTAGTTTCTGACTTTGCTTAAATGATTCTATGCTTGATGGCTTATTTGCATCAAAACCTGCCTGGTCAAGTGCAGATATCTCCTGAGAACCAAAGCTTTCATGTGTTGGCAATCCTGACCTATCAAAACCACTTTTTCCGCTGCCAGTTTCTAAGCTGCTATCTGTATTTTGAAAATTAGGCATACTTCTCCCAGAACTAAACATATCGCTTTCTGGCATCCCTGTCCTTTCATAACCAATATTTTCATTATCTAGCCCTAAATTATCCTCTGCAGCAGAGTAATTATCTTCAGAGACCTTTTTTTTACCAAATTGAATCCTGTCAAAAAAACCTATGTTAATCACCCTTTTATTGTTTGATTTATTTTATTAATTGTACTGTTCTTTGCATTTTCAAACATATTCTTAACGAAAGATGTTGGAATTAGCCCCATGAACTTAAACACAATTGTTTCAGGATAAACAATAATATTTTTTTTCTTATACTCGCCGAATATGAAGAACGTGCCTCTTTTGTCAATTGCTTCGCTGAATAAAACAGCAAAAATATTTGCTTTGAATTCCATAGGGTCACTGTTACCATTAAGAGCAGGATCAATGCCTGTTTCACTCTTGTACAAGCTGATTGGATCATTTGATTTCAGCAAAGTGTAAAGAAAACTTTTTGAAGTTTTTTTACCATTAAAATAAAGCTCTTCATCAACTAAATCAAATGCCTTAATTTCAATTATAAACATCTTATAGTTATCACCAAGCATTTTCTTATAATCCTGTTTTTTGAAACTATTTTGATATTCTGCAACCTGGCTTATTGTCAGAAATTCTGCTTCTTCCTCAGAATCTGTTGCAACAAAACCAGCAACAATCTTTTCATTATTTTGCAAAAGCATAAGCTTTGGCTGGCTTTCAAGATTATTCTTTAGCTCAACTGCATCCTGATAAGTAAAAAAGCCAAAAATGCTTGTTATCAGAAAAGCAATAATCAATATCATAAGAACTGCCTTGATGAGTTTTGTAACAATCTTTAATATTACTATTGAAACTACAACAAAAATAATTATTGTTATTATCAAACCAGTATCCATTTTTACCTCTTTTTATATCTTTAAAACATGTTTTTATTTAAACCTTTTTATTTTTATTACCTTTAAGAGCAGATCATTTTTTCCATAAGGCTTTTTGCTGTAATGTCTTTTTGCATGCTCAACTATCAGGGAATGGTACTCCTGATACAGCTTGAGATCTTTTTCAAGGTTGTTTTCAAACAATTTTTTGATTTCCTCATATGATGCATGTTTTTTGATAAAACCAAGTTTTGAAAAAATTCTTCTTGTGTATGCATCAACTACAAAGGTTGGAACTTTAAATGCATAAAGCAATATTGAGTCAGCTGTTTCAGGGCCAATGCCCCAAACATTAAGCAGTTCTTCTCTTGTTGGGACTCTATTTTTAAGGCTTAAATAGAAATCAGTAAACTCTTTTATTTTCCTCGCTTTCTGGTTGAAATAGCCAGCTGGCTTAATAGCCTGCTTTAATTTTTTCAGACTAAGTTTTTTAATTGCCTGCGGTGTTAATGCTTTTAATCCCTTTATATTGAGCAAAGCTTTCTCAACCTGTGGCCAGCTTGTATTTTGTGTTAAAATTGCACCAATGCAAATCTCAAATCTTTGCTTGTTGTTTCCTGGATAAGAATAATCTTTTGGGTGATAACCCTTTATTAAGCCTGTTTTTGTTGGATTTGTGCCATTGCAATCTAATAAAGGCCACCAGCCTTGGAAGCCATATTTCTTGAGCAATATATTATATACTCTCTTTAGCAGATTCATCTTGTTTCTTTTCTTTTTTAAGTTCTACTATTTTATTTATATCCTGAATAACAACATCTATCTGAGATTTTAAGTTCTTTACAGACAGGTTAGATAAATTTTTAATTGTCCCAATATTCTCAAAGAGCACGCTGCTTTGTTTGGTGCTGTTCTTTATCAAACTTATTGTGATATCTCTTCTCCACTCAATCTTCTGGTCTTCTAATATATTAATTAATTCGAGAAGCTTTTCTAATGACTGTGTAATGCTAATAAAAATCAGCTCTGCATTCACAGGGTCAATGTCTTTTGTAAAATGATTGATTCTGCTTTTTGTAAACAATGTAGATATCTGATGCAATGAGTCTTCTAAGGATGCGATGTAGGTATACATATCAATAATTTCTCTCTTTCTTATTATGCCTTCTTCAATATGCTCTATTATCCTGTTTATATTCTGCCTGAATAACAGCAATGAAGATCTGATCCTGCTAATTTTTTCACCGAGAGAAATCTCATACACCTCATTTAGGATTATATCCTGCTTTATAGAAACAAGCTTTGACGTAACAAATGCCAGTAAAAGTAATCCGCAAATAACTTCAATTAAGGCAAGAATCCTGAATCCCCCAAAAGGTATGATATCACCAAAGCCAGTTGTTGTTGCAGTTATAAAACTAAAGTATATTGCATCAAACATACTTAAACTGGTTGTATTTCCTAAAGATTGATATAAATAAGAACTGCCTTTTGTTAAGAAATGATACACAAAGCCAAACATCATTATAACAAAAGCCCATATAAAGAAAATATTCAGAAATGATAACTTGTCAAACCAGGCATTCATGCTATTTTTCTTTAAATTGCTTAGCAGCTGGCTAAGGGGTATATATTTTTTCATACAAAATGATTCGCATATGTCCTATATAAACCTTGCTCTACAAAAAAAGATTATTTTATTTCATTTAATTGCCTGATTATTTCCTTAACTCCCATTGTAGAGGGATCTTTTGTTATCTGGTTTGCAAGCTTTTTGAGCTTTTTGTCAGAGTTTGATAATGCTACTTTAAACCCTGGATTCAAGAACATATCTACATCGTTCTCTCCGTCTCCGACAACAATTGTCTTTTCCATATCAATATTCAGGTATTGCATTGCCAGCCTTAATCCAAGCCCCTTATTAACATTTATTGGTGTTACCATAATTTCATCCACATTTTTCACAAAACACACTTTATCTGCAATATTTCCTAATTCTTTCCTTATAAATTTTTCATATTCAATCTTATTGCTCGTTATTACTCTTCCTTTTACTGTATTTGGAAGATTAAGACTCTTAATTATTTTCCTTGCTCTTCTCATATAAAGTGTGTTTAGAGTAATTGTTTTTTTAGTGGAAGGGAAATATATTACTGCACCATTCTCCGCAACAACACATCTCCATATATTGAATTTATGACAGAGCTTTTTTACATAATAAATACTCCTTCCGGTTGCGAGGATTAAATCTATTCCTAAATTTTTTAAATCATTTAAGAGTTCCTTGTCAAAATCAGCAGGGTCAAACTCCGGCTTTCCTGGCCTGTCTGTTATTGTTCTGTCAAGGTCAGTTATTATTGCCTTGACATCAGACCGATTTAAATACTTAATCTTATGAAATTCATTCTTAGCTTTAATGACCTTATTATATACAATCAAATGTTTCTCAATGCCTATTTCCATCTTGAAATTATTTTCTACAATTTCAACAGACTTCTTTGACATCCTCTCTCTTAATTTATTATTTTTAAGAATTCTTATAATACTATCAGAGGTTGTATCAATATCCCCAATATCAACAAGAAATCCATTCTCATTATCCTTGACCTGTATTGGGATGCCGCCAACTTTTGTCCCCACAATTGGGTTTCCGCAGGCCATGCCTTCTGTGACAGAAAGGCCAAAACCCTCATTTTTTGAGCATAATGCAACAATATCAGAACTATTGTAAAGCTCTGGAAGAATGTTGTAATCAATATTTCCGGTAAAAATAACATCCTTATCAAGATTAAGGTCTTTTATAAGCTGGTGCACATTTTGATTCAGAATTTCCCTGTCTTTTGACAGCTTGCTGCTCATTGATTTTCCACCTACGAAGACAAGCTTTGCATTAGGAACATCTTTCAGTATTTTTGGCATGGCTTTAATAAGCTGCTCATGGCCGCACTTTGCATCAACACGCTGTACGCATAATATAACTTTTGAATCTTTAGGAATGCCATATTTTTCTCTTACAGCTGCCTTATTAACATTCATAACCTTAAACAGATGAGTGTTTGCTATTGGATAAATTAATTCTGTTTTGTCTCTTGAGAGGCCTGCATTTACCGCTGCTTCTATATACTCTGGCGAAGAAAAAATTATTTTGTCATACTCATTTAGATTTTTTATAAGAAATTCTGAAAGCGGCTTTGATATATTCTCAATAAAAGGTATGTGCCATGTTAAAATTAATGGAATTCCTCTCGGGACATATTTATAAGCAAAAAGAAGCTGAAAATCATGTATATGCACAACATCGGCATGATTCTCTTCAAGAAGCTCTTTTATTTTTTCCCCAAAATACTCATTCACAGTATTAAAATCAGAAAACCCTTCCATCTGGTCTGCAGGCTTCCTGAACTCATTCTTATTATAATGGCATTCTTTGTATACTGCCTCTTTGAATTTGCTGTAGCCCACCATTATTTCAGATTTAATAGGCTCTTTAGGAACCCTAAAAATAGATACGCCCTTTATTTCATCCTGATTTTCATCTCCAGACGGCCTTAAATGGACTTCAACAACTTCATTGCCATTCTTTACCATCTCTTTGCAGAGATTAAGAAGATAAGTTGATACTCCGCCTATATGAGGATAGAAAGACTGGCTTGCATAGTATATCTTCATTTGTTATTCCTTATTATGTGATGTGGGCATTTTATATAAGTTTTTGGGTTATAAAAAATTTATGCAAACAATTCAAAAAATTTAAATAAGACAAGATTAATAATAAGAAAAAATAATACGAAAAATGATTCCTAAGCTTGATAATTACAAAAAAATTGTTGGAAATAAGGTTGTAAAACAAATAAGGGAAAGTGCAGTGCCTCTTCATGGCAGGCATATTGTGCATATAAACGCAACATCAATGGGAGGAGGTGTTGCAGAAATTCTGAATTCACTGATTTTTCTTATGAATGATGTGGGCATAGATACAGGATGGCGTGTTGTTCTGGGAAGCCACTCTTTCTTTAATGTAACAAAAAAAATGCATAATTTTCTTCAGGGAAAAAAAGGAAACATGACAAGCAACTACAAGAAGATATACCTTGAATATTGCAAAAGAAACTCCATGATAAACCATATTAATGAGCATGATGTTGTTATTGCGCATGATCCGCAGCCATTGGGGATGATAGCCAATTATAACAAAAGAAATAAATGGATATGGAGATGCCATATAGATATTTCAAACCCTAACAACCAGGCATTGAATTTTCTGCTGCCTTTCATAAAAAAATATGATGGTGTTGTTGTTTCATCCAAAAAGTTTAGGATAAAGCATTTAAGAAAACCCCAAATAATTATTCACCCGAGCATAGACCCATTATCTGTAAAAAATAAAAATATCAGCCATGCCAAAGCAAAAAGGCTATTGTCAAAATCAGGGATTGATATGGACAAGCCAATAATCACACAGATTGGGAGGTTTGACCCATGGAAAGGCCATATTGGCGTAATTAATATGTTCAAGAAAATAAGGGAAAAAGAGGACTGCCAGATGATTTTTATGGGTGATATGGCAAGTGATGACCCGCAAGGTCCAGTATTATATCATAAAATAAGACAGACTGCTGACAAATTTAAAGACATTTACACAATAACACAAAAGAATGATTTGCTGGTTAATGTCCTGCAGAGAGAATCTGCTTTTGTATTTCAGAATTCTTTGAGAGAAGGTTTTGGATTAACTGTGACTGAGGCATTATGGAAGGGAACACCTGTTCTTGGAACAGCAGTTGGCGGGATTCCACTGCAGATAATCAATGGCAAAACAGGTTATGTTATTAAGGATGAAAAAGATGGCATAACCAGGGCATTAAACATACTGAGAGATAAATCGCTTCGCGATAAATTAGGCAAGGCCGGCCATGAGCACGTGAAAAACAATTTTCTTATTACAAGACACCTGCAGGACTACATTAATATGTTAAATAAGGTATGTTTTCCACAAATACTATAATTTAATCTTAACAATTTTTGATAAAGAACATGGTCTCAATCAGATCAAAAGCTTTCCATTCTTCATTATGGTTTTGCCATCAATTTCTATTGTTGGTTCTTTTATGACTCCATCCAAATGCAGGGGAATATTATTTGTCCCATTGTAGCTTAGGTCATTTCCGAATGCAAAATGCACAGTTTCAAGAACCTTTTCATCTTCCAAAATATTTCCTGTAATTTTTGCCTTTGGGTTTGTTCCAATGCCAAGCTCTCCAAGCAGGAATGCTTTTTCTCCGAATGAAGAAAGCATTTGATTAATCTTTTTTGCTTCTTTGTTATCAAGGATAATTTTTCCTGTTCCATTAAAAACCTTAACCTTTACAGGATTTTTCAGAATTCCAATGTCAGGAAAAGAGCTGTCAAAAACAATTGTTCCGTTTGTTTTTTCCCTTACTATCCCGCTGTCAATCTCCCCTGTTGGCAGATTTCCAAAAGCCCCTTTTTTGTTTTTCAGAAGATTATCACTCTCGCTTCTTGTGTCATGCACTGCTGTTTTTATGTTTGTTCCTGCTTTTGTTTTAATATGGATTTCTTTTGAGTTTAATACAACTAGCTTAAGTTTTTTATGGAGTCTTATAAGCCAGTCATAATCAATATCAACACATCTGTTCATCATATCTTCTGTTAATCCAGGGGATGAAATTATCCTGTGGCCCCTCTTTGTTGCATCCCGCCTTGCATTAGTGTGTGATAATGATTTTGAAGTAAGGTAAAACTGGACATCATAATCAAGCATTAGTTCAGCAGTTTTTCTATCTGGCTCCTGCCCATTTATTTCAAGTTCTTCAATAACTTCTATTCTTGCAGAGCGGGTTATTTTTTTTGCATATTCATAAATTTGCATTGCTAATTCTTTTTTTGGCTCATCAGTTATAACCAAAAAACTTTCATTTGGTTTTAAATCTAAGATTTTTATCAGTATTATATTTAGTATTTTAGAATCTATTGCCATACAGAGTAAAAACAGCCTCTGCTTTATTAAAGTTTGGTTAATTAAAATTTTCATAAATTTTAACAAAACCTTTATAAACAATTATAAATTCTTGTTTAATATGAAACCAAACCAAAAATTAGGTTTTATTGGCATCGCTTTAGTTAGTTTTATTTCTGTCATTATCATTATTTAATAATGCCGGCTTTAGTTTTTAGGCTGACAAATGAGTTTAAAGATAGAAATAAATATAAACAAATAAAAAAAATCAAGGTAAATGAGGCAAAAATGGACAAAAAATATGATTTTAACAAGATAGAAAAAGAAACACTTGGATTTTGGAGAAAAAATAAAAAACAAATCTATGATTCTTTTCAGGAAAATAATAAAGACAAAAAGCCATTATTCTCATGGCTGGAAGGCCCTCCAACTGCAAATGCCCCGCCTGGCCTGCATCATGTTGAGGCCCGTGTTTCAAAGGACTTGGTTTGCAGATATAATTTTATGAGGGGCTTTGCAGTTCCAAGAAAAGGTGGATGGGACTGCCATGGCCTGCCAGTTGAAATACAGGTACAGAAGAAACTCAAGCTTAAAACAAAAAAAGACATCTACAAATTTGGGGTTGAAAAGTTTATTAATATATGCAAAAAAGATGTTTTCTCATTTGTAAAGGAATGGTCTGATATGACAGAAAGGATGGGTTTCTGGGTTGATTTAGACAATCCTTATATCACCATGGAAAAAAACTACATGGAGAGCGAGTGGTGGGCATTAAAGCAATTGTTTGATAAAGGCCTTATCTACAAAGATTATAAGGTTGTTCCTTACAGTGTTGGTTGTGAAAGCCCGTTATCAAGCCACGAAGTAGCACTTGGCTATCAAGATATTATAGAGGATACAGTAACCATCAGGTTTGAGGCAAAAGAGGATATTTACAAAAAATTTCCAGAGCTTGAAAAAGGCAAGAAACTCTATTATCTGGTCTGGACAACAACACCATGGACACTTCCAAGCAATCTTGCAATTGCAGTTAAGGATGATATAAATTATATAATTATAGAAACAGATTTTTCAGACAAGAAAAAAGAAAAAGCATATTATATTATTGCAAAAGATTTATTGGAAAGATATTTTCCTGATAAAAACAACAGAAAAATAATAAAAACAATAAAAGGAAAAGAGCTTGAAAATCTTGGATATAAACCTTTGTTTAATTATTTTAAAGACAAAGCTAATTCATTTAGATTTATTCTTGCTGACTTTGTAACAACAGAAGAAGGCACTGGCCTTGTTCACCAGGCACCGGCTTTTGGAGAGGATGACTTCAATATCTGCAGGGAAAAAGAAATTGATTTTGTCAATCCAGTTGACCTTGAGGGCAAGTTCACTAAAGAGGTAATTGATTATAATGGAAGGTTTGTAAAGGACTGTGATGAGGATATAATAAAAAGATTAGATAAAGAGGAAAAATTATTTGTAACATATAAAGTTAAGCATACATATCCTTTCTGCTGGAGAACTGGCTGCCCATTGATTTATTATGCAATGAATGCATGGTTTATCTCTGTTTCAAAATTCAGGGATAAATTAGTTAAAAATAACAACAAGATTAACTGGTATCCTGAAAGCTTTAAACAGGGAAGGTTTGGAAACTGGATTTCAGAGGCAAAGGACTGGGCTTTATCAAGAAACAAGTTCTGGGGAACTCCATTAAACATATGGGTTTGCAATAATGAAAAATGCAATCATATGGAGGCAATAGGAAGCATAAAAGAACTTAAGGAAAAAACAGGTGTTGAGGTTAATGACCTGCATATTGGCTCTGTTGATCCATTGACATATAAATGCCCAAAATGCGGCAAAATAATGAAAAGAACACCAGAGGTAATTGACTGCTGGTTTGATTCCGGGGCAGCACAATTTGCACAATTTCATTATCCATTTGAAAACAAGGATTTGTTCAAGAAAAGATTTCCATATGATTTCATCTCAGAGTCAATTGACCAGACCCGTGGCTGGTTTTACACACTCCATGTTTTATCAACACTTTTGTTTGATGACCTAAGCTACAGAAATGTTCCGGTTACAGGGCTTTTATGTGATGAAAACGGGGAAAAAATGTCCAAGTCAAAGGGCAACATGCTATACCCAAATGATGTTTTTGACAAAAAAGGCGTGGATTCTGTAAGACTGCTTATGTGCTCTTATCCTCTTGGAAATAATGTAAAAGTTGGTCTTTCAGTCTTTGACGAAGTGATAATGCCCTTTTTCAACATACTCTGGAATTCATATTACTATATTGCGGATTACATAAACAACTTCAAGCTTGATAATATAAAAAATATTAATGTTAAAAGAGTAGAGGATAGATGGATTATATCAAGAATAAACTCAACTATAAATGATGTTGAGAAAAGCATGAAAAAATATGACTATGCACATGCCATTGAATTTATAAGAAACTTTGTAATAAATGATTTTTCAAGGACTTACATTAAAATTATAAGAGACAGAACCCAGGAAGAGGATAAAGAACTTGCATTTACTTTTAAGTATGTTTTTGACAGGCTTATAAAAATAATGGCTCCATTCACACCATTTGTGTCAGAATATGTTTATCAGGAATTTTTAAAAGGGGAATCATGGAGCATACATTTTGAGAAATGGCCAAAGCATGAGAAAATAGACAAAAACCTTGAGCAGGAATTCTTATCTGCTTTTGATATAATCCAAACAATTCTTGCAGCAAGGGAAAAAGCCCAGGTTGGAATAAGGTGGCCATTAAGCAGGGCTGTTATACACCAAAAAGAAGAAAAGTCAAAAAAACCAGCTAAGGATGTTGAATCATTAGTATTATCACAGACAAACATAAAGAGATTAGAATATACTAAAAGGTTTAACATTGAATATGACTTTAAAATTAATTACAAAAACCTTGGGAAAGCATATGGCAAAAAAACAGCAGATATGATTGAATTGATTAACAAGAACAAAAATAAGGTAATAAAGGCCTTTGATACTAGAAAAGAAAAAATCTCCTTTAATAGAAATGAGATTGATTTAAAGGAACACCTTAATCTGATTAAAATTGTTCCAAAACCATTTATTCTCGTTAGTGCTAAAGATTTTGATGTCTACCTTGATACAACAATGAATCCTGAGCTTGAGAACGAAGGATATTTTAGAGAGTTGACAAGAAGAATACAAAGCCTGAGAAAAAAGGCAGAGCTTAACAAAAGAGATAAAATAGAACTTGTTCTAGAGCTTGATAAAGAGTTTGAGAACTATATCAGAAAAAACCTTAAGGAGCTGGAGGAAAAAGTAGGCTCAAAAAAGACTATTTTTGGGAAGGTTTCCAAAGAATTCAAGTTCTCAACAAAAGAAAAGGTAAAGCAAAAAGAATTTGGAATTGGAATTAAGAAAATTAATTAAACTAAAACAGCGTTGATTGTCCCTTCCTGGCCAGGCCTGTTTGTTATCACTGCTTTTCCTTTCTCTGTCTGGATAAAACTGCCTTTTGTCATTATGTTTCTCCTTACAAAGTGCCTGTTAGAAGGTGTTTCAACAACAGAGACTATTTTTACCTTAGAATATTTTTTGGTTTTTTTATCCAATAGGTTAGCAATATTTTCATTAAGCAGCACTTGTTTGTGATTCCCTCCCTTAGTCCTGATTATTTTTAGTTTTCTTTCATCAACCTTTGTTAAGGAAGGAACTCTTCCCTGCTCAAACAATCTTTTAGTTCTGTTCTTCTTATATCTTGAGCTTGTTGAAGTTCTCTTTGATCTTCTTTGACTTATAACCATAGGGTTAGGGATTTCTGAATTATTTATAAGCTTTTTGATTCTCCAGATATTTTATATAGCAAAGTTTATATATGCAACCATTACCCCTTTTATTATATTTTAATTTTGGGAGTGTGATTTGGAATGGAAGATTCAAGACCATTAGATGCCTTAAACAAGGCAAGAAACAAGAGAGTAATTGTCGAACTAAAGAACGGAAAACAATATGTTGGAAAATTAAATGCATTTGACATACACATAAATGTTGTTCTGGAAGAAGCTGAAGAGAAAGTTAATGGAGAATTAACAAGAAAGCTTGGTGTTGTTTTTTTAAGGGGAGATACAATCATTATGGTTTCACCAGCATAAATGATTTTCTTGGAGTATTAAAATGTCTAAAGGAACTGCCTCAATGGGCAAGAAAAGCGGAAAGAAGAACATGATTCACTGCCGCAGGTGCGGCAAGAGAACATACCACATAAGGAAGAAGGTATGCTCGTCATGCGGGTTTGGAAAATCCCCAAAGCTCAGAAGCTATAAATGGAAGAGAGTTAAATAAATCTCTTTTTATACTATTTTTCTTGTATTCAAAACAATTTATTTTTCCAGAGAATAATAATTCCTATTATTGCAAGAGTTACTGAGATTATCATTGTAATCAGAAAAGCATGCGGAGATTTTTGAAATGGCAATGCAATATTCATGCCGTAAATGCTCGCAACAAGATTTGGCAGCATTAGGATTAAGGTTATAGAAGTCAGAAGTTTCATGACCATATTTAAATTATTTGATATAACTGAAGCAAATGCATCCATCATCCCGCTAAGAATATTTGAGTAAATGTTTGTCATTTCAATTGCCTGCTTGTTTTCCTCTGTTGTATCCTCAAGAAGCTCTTTATCAGGCTCAAATTGTGTAAACATGCTTGTTTTAGTTAATCTTTCAATCAAGAACTGGTTTGATTTTAGAGAGGTGCTGAAATAAACCAATGATTTTTCAATATTCAATAGGTCAAAAATTTCCTCATTTTTCATTGATTTTTTTAAGTTATCCTGAATAATGTGAATTTTTTTATTGATAATATTTAAGTATTTTAAGTAAGTCTTTGCAGAGATTAGCAATATTTTTAGTGTTGTCTGAATTTTTTTTTCAGTATAAATCTTCTGTGTTTTTAATTGAGTTATAACATTATTTTCATTGAAACAAAGGGTTATCAGATAATTATCTAAGATAATTATGCCCAAGGGTATTGTTGAATACTCTAATTCAGCATTGTCTAAATTTTTCTGAGGAGTTCTGATTACAATAAAGAAAAGGTTATCATATTTTTCCATATCAGACATTTCATCTATGTCCTTAAGGGAGGATATAATCTCCTGCGGCATTTCAATAAGGTTACTTATTTTTAACAACTCTTCTTCAGTCGGAGAAATAAGATTTATCCAGCAATCCTTTACAGGTTTTTTTATTTGTTTTAGTCCTCCTTTGAAGGATTTGAATATTTCTATCATCTGGTTTTATCAAATTATTAACTAATATTTAAATAATTGGTTTTTAAAATCAAACAGCCTTAAACAAAAAGCTTTTTATACATTATATATGTTTCTCTTTTTATGCGGGGATGCCGGAGCGGTCAAACGGGACAGGCTTAGGACCTGTTGGCTTAGTGCTTGCGGGGGTTCGAATCCCTTTCCCCGCATTATATATAGACAATTTTAAATGATTAAAAAAGATTAAAAAGAGTAAATAATGTTTAAATGAGCTTATTTTTGATAAAATAAGCTTTTATAGTGGTTTGTAAAGTTTTAAAGAGCTTTATAAAGCTTTAAGCTAAGTGTCAGGCAAGTATGTTTATAAACAAAACAATATTCTTATAGCTATGATTCAGTATAAGTTGTATTTATGCTGGTCAATATAAAAAAAACACATGGAGGTGTTAAGAAATGGAAATTAGAAAAGCAATAAAAAGAATTATTGCTTTGGGAACAGGCGCAACAATGCTTGGAGCGACTGTTTTAGGAGCAATGGCCGCAGCTGATTTAGGAAGCTACCCTGCACCATTTGTAGTAGGCAGCACATATAATGCTGTTGCTATAGTTGGAGCAAATGCAAAGGCAGCAGACTCAATCGGGGTGGCAGATGTACTGCTAGGACTGGCCTATATAGAAGGCGCAGCATCAACAACAGCAACAACAAGTCTCGAAGGAGATGCATATAAGATAGCCAAAGGCACAGATGTACTCAACTTGTACGAGTATCTTTCAGGTAATTCTGGAGCTGTAGCCCTTCAACAAGGACCTATATCAACAGTAACAAAGAACGAGTTAAATGCATTAGCAGACGGAAGCATTACCAATGAAAAGGGAACATTTACTTACAGCCAATTTATTGATATGCCAGACAATGCAAGCATTGTTTATGAAGTAAATAGTGATGTTTCAGATGACCCTGCATTGTATTTGAAGTTTGTTGATGGCTCACAAGGATATAAGTACTCGTTGACATTTGGAAGTGCAGTTAAATCTGATATAGATGATGCTGATGACCTGGATGACTTGGACAACAAGAGAATCTCAATGCTTGGAAAGGAATTCACCATTATATCCACAGATAATTCAACAGGAGTTATTGACCTAATGGCAGGATCTGTCCAGGATACATTATCAGAGGGTGAGTCAAAGACCTACACAATAAATGGAATTGACTATGAGACTGAAGTAATAATCATAACAGATACAGGAACATCTCAAGTCAAATTCAAGATAAATGGCGAGACAACAGACGCAATGGTAGCAGCTGACACATTCAAGCTGGCAGATGGAACAGAGATTGGTGTTAAGGAAATACTTGCTAATGAAGCAGGAGATGTAACACAAGACCTTGTAGAGTTTTATCTTGGAGCTGAGAAGATAACCTTTACAGACGCTGGTTTTGATGGAGCAGGTACATTAACTGTTGGAGGAGAGGATGTTTCCGATGTTGTAGCAGGCCTTACTGCCGGAACAACAAGCTCTACAACAACATCAATAAGCAATATTGATGTTACTTGGACAACAGGAGATGACTACTATGTGCCAATTGGAGGAAAACTTTCAGACCAACTTGAAGCAGATGAAAAAGACAAATTGTTCTTAGAGAACCTGGATTTTGAGTTTACTGGAGTTGACTTTGGAGAAACAGAAGAAATAAAGTTAAAGGATGGCTCAAGTACTACTATGAAGCTAAGCATTCCAACAAAGACAGGCGGTGACTTGAACTTCTATGCATTCTACACTGATTTAACAGACATTTTATTGGGAAAGAATGCTGACAGGCCACTTGTTATTGCTGCAGGTATTCCAATTAAGGAGAACTATGAGTTCATAGCAACTAGCAATACATACAGCCATTTGCTTGAGTTAACTAACTTGGATGAAACAAACCACCAGGCAACCTTTAAGGATGTTGGATTAGGAACAAGCTTTAAGGTAACTATGGCAGACGGTGTAGCAAAGACATTCCGTTTGGATGGACAGACATACACCTTTACAGCAAACTACGGAAATGACGAAATCAACTTCACCAATAGTGGTGCTAATGGTGTTTCAGGTGTAATATACACCTCTTCAGAAGCATTTGCTACAATTTCGCTAAATGGTGCTCAGGGACTTGTAGTGTTTACTGAAAATGCTGATGGTCCAGGAGATTCATCTGGCGCTGAAAAAACAGTGACAATGAATGTAATTAACTCAACAATAAGCGGTACAAATAAGATTGAAGTAAGTTCCACAGTGGCATCAACTGACCAGTATATTAGTGATGGATTGAAATCATGGGACAGCAAGGATGAGTATCAGTCAGGCTACACAAGATGGGGAACATATGTTGAGTTGGACACAAATGACCAAAACAGTGTAACATTGACATATCCAGAAGCTGAAGCAATAGCAGACGTCTACATAACAAGCGGTGTTGTTTCAACATCTGCAGCAGGAGGAGAAGTAGGCGGACTTGTTCAGGTAGATGTTGGATCAGCTATGTTGGATTCAGAAGTAGCTGACTGGGAAGCACAGAATGTCATTGTAGTTGGTGGGCCATGTGTCAACACAGTAGCAGCAGAGCTTATGGGCAATCCAGCAGATTGCACAACAGGCTTCGAAGAAGGCAAAGCAAAGATTAAATTGTTCGAAGGCGAGAACGTTGCCTTATTAATAGCTGGTTACTCTGCAGATGACACAAGGAGAGCATGCACTGTCATGAAGAACTACAAAGACTATGCAGATGACTTAGGCGGCATGGAAGTAGAGATGACTGCAACAAGTGATGCAGACATCGTACTTGGTGTACCAACAGTTGAATAAGCTGAATAAGCTTTTTTTCTTTTTTTTTATTTTTCAAAACTTTTTCTGAAGATTTATGCAATAAAACTCAAGAAGCTTAAGACATATTATTAGTCAGTCTTAAGAGGGAATTTTGAGTCTCAAAACCCAATGTATATGGATTTGCCTACCACATTATGCCTCCAATCTGTGATAAGTGGTCTTTGACACTATAACTTAAGGTTTTATACACAAACCTTAAGTTATAATAGAAAGGTTTATAAATAATGTAAACATTACTGTTTACAGGTGATTTATATGATCCAAGTTCAAGTAAGAGTTCCTGAGGAAAAAGTTAGAGTGATTGATAATTGGATAAACCAAGGAAAATTCAAAAGCAGAAGTGATACTATGAAAACCATACTTGCTTTCTACATAGAAAGAGAAAAAACAAGAGAGTTTTACAATATGCTGATGCAAAGGAGCAATGAAGCAAGAGAAAAGCCCGAAATTCTTATACCCTTAGTGGACTGAGCATGACTTATAAAATCCTTTTGCACCCAAAAGCAAATAAGTTTCTGGAAAAAAATGAAACAGTAATAAGAGAAAGGATAAAGAATAAATTAAGGGTATTAAAAAACTTTCCAGACAGAAAAGGAAATCACCTTAAGTATACAACATTCTGGAAGCTTAGGATAGGAGACTATAGGGCAATATATGAAATAAATAATAAAGAAAAAAAGGCAATTGTGTTATTTATAGGGCACAGAAAAAATGTTTACGACGACTTCTCAAGGCTGTTTTAATTTCAACGCGATATTAGGCACCGTTGAAAATCTCGAAAGATTTATAACCCAACAAGCCCATGATGGGCTTAATTGGGGGTGGAAGAGGTACTTCCACCATGGAAAAGAAAACAAAACTGATTAATAAAGTTAAGCGTTTGCTAAAACGCTTAGGATGTCCAAGATGGCTTCATCATTTTGGACCAAAGAAATATGAGTTCTGGCAGCATGCTGTTGCCTTGCTTGTAAAACAGGAATGCAGACTTGGTTATCGTCGGGTAAGTAGATTACTTAGATTGTTGGGGTTTAATGTTCCAACATATTCTGCTCTTGCCAAAATGGCTCAGAGGATTCCTCTTGTTCTATGGCAGAATCTTCTTAAGCTAACAGCCAGCTTTAATGTGTATATTGCCTCTATTGACGGCACAGGCATGTCCAGACCACTGCCAAGCCCATACTACTACAGGAGAATTGACAAGCCATATCCTGTAGAAATACCTTTGAAGCTAAGCATGGCTGTTGGCACAAAAAGAAAGAAGATAATGGCACTAAGGCTAAGGGCTAAGAGAGCACATGACATTAAGGATGCGAAGTATCTTATCAAGAGGTTACCCACAAAACCAAATAAGTTAGTAGCAGATAAGGCTTATGATGCAAATTGGTTGCATAAATTCTGCCATTCACGAGGAATAGTTACATGTATTCCTCAGAGAAATTATGGAAAAAGTCCGTATTATAGAAAAACAGCAAGGAAAAGAGCAACACAATCCTACAATAAAAGAACTTATGGAAGGAGGGAAATGTCAGAATCTGTTTTTTCATCCTTCAAAAGGAGGTTTGGACCCAGCGTCAGCTCTCTTAAGATAACAACTCAAAGAGCAGAAGTATATTGTAGGGCTATCGCCTACAATATAATTTATTGTTTTTCAGGACTTTTTCAACGCAGCCACGCGATATTAGAAACATTTAAATATTCTACTTCATACATTAATAGAAAATGGTGATAGGGAAAAAAACTAAAAATATAATTTTCTTTTATATTATTGCAATAATGATTTTTACAGTTTCAGCACTAGCAATAAAAAATCTTGACCTAACAAATTACCCAAAGCCATTTGTGAGCAAAGATATATTAAATTCAATAATAATTGTTGGGGAAAATGCCAAGACAGGTGATATGATAGGGGCTATTAATATAGCAACAAGCCTTGGACCACCTTTTGAATCAGGGGTAATTGTATTGGATACTGAAATAGACAATATAAAAGAGCAGAATATCATTATAGTTGGAGGACCTTGCGTTAACACAGTAGCAGCAGAGATAATGGATTATCCTGCAAAATGCGACCAGGATTTTGAGCCGGGAAAGGCAAAGATTAAGCTATTTGATACTGGCAGTAATGTTGCTTTGCTAGTAGCAGGTTATTCAGTATATGATACAACAATGGCATGCAGGATCTTGGCAAATTATGGTGATTATGGGCTTGCCGGCAGCGAGCTTGAGGTTGCTGGAAGCGTTCTTGATGATTTTATCATAAAAAATGTTGAATAATCTCTCTTTTTGGCACTACTCCTTTAATACATTAATACATTACATTCTTATAATAAATAACATTAAAATTATTCTCTTTGGAATATTATTATCAAGAAGGTTTTTATAGGGATTAATTAAGCTTTTTCTTAGTTTTAATTAAGGGAGGGAGATAAACAATGAGTGATAAAAACTATTTATTCACATCAGAGAGTGTAACAGAAGGGCATCCGGACAAAATATGCGACCAGATATCAGATGCATTCCTGGATGCAGTTTACAGCAAAGACCCAAATGGAAGGGTTGCTGTTGAAACACTTGTAACAACAGGGCTTGTCATTGTAGCAGGAGAGGTAACAACAAACACTTATGTGGATACCCAAAAAATTGTGAGAGACACAATAAAAAAAATTGGCTATACAAAGCCTGAATATGGCTTTAATTATAATGATGTCGGAGTTCTTAGCTCAATTCATAAGCAAAGCCCAGATATATCCCAGGGTGTTACAGCAACTGAAAAGCATGAGCAGGGTGCAGGCGACCAGGGAATGATGTTTGGATATGCAACCAACGAGACAAAAGAGCTTATGCCCCTGCCAATTGTGTTAGCTCATAAACTCTGCCTGAGGCTTGCAGAGGTAAGAAAAAAAAAGATTTTGCCATACTTAAGGCCTGATGGAAAATCACAGGTTACTGTAGAATATAAAAATGGATTTCCTGCCAATGTTACAACAGTTGTCATAGCTGCACAGCATGACCCAGATGTTAGTGAAGAAAAAATAAGAAAAGATATTCTTCAAGAGGTTATAAAACCTGTCTGTGGAAAATATTTAACAAAAGAAACAAAATACCACATTAATTCAACAGGGCGTTTTGTTATTGGCGGTCCCCCGGGAGATACAGGGGTTACAGGAAGAAAGATTATAGTTGACACTTACGGAGGGCATGGCTCCCATGGCGGAGGCTGTTTCTCTGGAAAAGACCCAAGCAAGGTAGACAGGTCAGCTTCCTATATGGCAAGATATGTTGCAAAAAACATAGTTGCAGCAGGTCTTGCAGACAAATGCGAGATACAGGTTGCCTACAGCATTGGGGTTGCAGAGCCAGTTTCCATACTGGTAAATACATTCAGGACAAACAAGATTCCTGAGGAAAAAATAGAAGAGCTTGTGAGAAAGCACTTCAGCTTCAAGCCGGCAAACATAATAAAAAACCTTGACTTAAGAAGGCCAATCTACAGGAAAACAGCTTGCTATGGCCATTTTGGAAGAAGCGACCCTGACTTTACATGGGAGAAAACAGACAAGGCAGAAATCCTGAAAAAAGAAGCTGGATTGTAAGAAAGTCTGCGACAGAAAGCTAATTTTTTTGTTTTATTTTTTCAATTAAGTTTGGAGTTAGAGTTATAGATAAAATTTTCAATAAAATAAAAAATAGTTCTTAGAATCCTCTGCCGCCTATTCTAGCTCCGCCGCCAAATCCTCCGCCGCCAAATCCTGAGCCTCCACCAAATCCTCCGCCGCTTCTATGTGAAGAAGACGGTGAGCTTGAACTGCTTGGTCCGCCATAGCTTGAGCCTGAATATGATGAATAAGACTCTACTGGCTTTATATGATGTCTGCTTTCTATGTGATTCCAGACAACTCTTTCAGAGTATTTGCCACATATGTATCCTGAAAGATATGAATCCATGTCAAGTCCTGGGCTAAAATATGATCTTGAAGAGGCATAACCATTGTTGTCAAACTTGTTTAATATTCTTCTTATTCCATTATACAAATCAGACATGTCTTCTGCTTTTGCCCTTGTTGTCTTAGACCCGTCTTTGAGTTTTCTTACTTCCCTATCTATTTCTTCAATTCTGTTAACAAGACTGTCATCTTCAGTGCATGGTGTTGCCCTTGCTCTTGCCTTAAGATCAGTAATCTGCTGGCTCTTAAGGAATGTTTTTAGTTTTTGCACTGCCGCTGAATGATATTGGCCTTTAGTATTTTCCATTGATTTCTTTTCTGCTGCATATCTTCCATAAGTCTGCACTTCAGAATCAACCTGTGACTCTGTTTTCTTCTTCTCTGCAATTAATGCATCTATCTCTCCAAATATTTTGGTCAAGCCAACCGCATCAGATGCAGCTTTTTCTGCCTTGTTAATTTTTACTTCAAGCGCCTCAAGCTGTGAAACCCTTTCTTCATAGTTTTTTTTCATAAGCTCTGGCATTCTTTTAAGATAATCATAAGCTTTCTTCACTTCTACAAAACCAATGGGTTGCTTATTGTCGTTATTGCATGCAACAGCTTTTGCAATCCATCCATCAAAGAATCTTTGATGTTCTGGATCATACTTACTATTCAATAAATACTTAGAGAAATTATTGCTTTCAATAGCTTTTCTTTTCTGTGCAAAGTCTGCAGTAGTTGACTTTAAGATTTTTTCATCTTTCTCTAAGTCTGACCTTAAAGAATTAGCTCTCTGTGTTAATGGCTTGTAAGTAGGATCCCTTTTCAATTCTGCTCCTGCTTTTGCTGAAAGTTCATCTCTTCTTGCAACTTTGTCATTTAACTTTTCAATAAGGCTGTTGACTTTTTTCTGAAGAGTTTCTCTTTTCTCCTCTGACTCTTCCATAATTGAAGTAAGCTCAGTTCTTCTCTGCTGTTTTTGCTTGAATATGCTCTGGACTTCAGCCTGAACTTCCTTTAATGTCCTTTGGATATTATCAGCATCAAGCTCAGAAAGATAAGTCTTAGCTAGCCTCAATAGAATATCCTCTCTTTCAGAAGACACTTTCTTTATGCTGCATTCATACTGCTCTACTTTACTATTGACTGCAGAATACTCACTATACAAATTATTAGCAATGCTTTCAATTTCGCTTTTTACTGATCTTCCGCTTTTAGCCATGTTTTATTCCTTTTTTGTTTTTAATATGATTATAAATATTATTTTAATCAATTATTTGGTACCTTTGAAGTCTTATCTGAAAATGGCAGCACTTTATTTGTGCTTGAAGAAGTGTATCTTACCTCTTCATCAGGATACCCTCTTTCTTTTACTATCAAAGGAGTTTTCTGGTATTCTCCTAAGCCTACAAAGACCTTAAACTCATCCATCATTGTTTCATCAGAAACCCCTCCCAGCTCATCGCCTGAAATCCTAACTCCAAATGTTTCTACTGTTACAGTCTTATCTTCTGCTACATCATAAAATGTGAGCGGGATTATATTTCCATTTTTTGTAGCTTGGGCTCTAGCAAAGAAGTCAACTCTTGTTACTTTTTCCCTGCCCCTCTCAGTTTCATACCACTCAATATCCCAAACAGTTCTTATATCCCGATTTGGATTCTTTACTATAAATATTTCATATTCTTGTGCCAATATAGCTGCTTTATCTGATAAATCTTGAGTTATTTGTTCTAAATTAGGAATATCAACATTTTTGACATATGTATTTCCTTCTAAATACATCTTTTCTGCCCATTGTTTTGTTGGTTCGTGTTGGACAATATTCATTATAGCTTGGTATGCTTTGTCAAGCTCTGCAGGCATTGGTGCAAACTGATGTACATTTGTCTTAATCTTTTCAAGTTCTTGCCTGTATCCTTGTGCTTCTTTCAACTGCCTATGCTCTACTGTAGATATACCTGACTGATAGGCAGTATTTGCTTTGTCCATCAATACATCCACTGGCTTTGCGCTTCTCACTTCGCCAATAAGAGAATCAAGACTTTGCTTTACAACAATTAAGCCATCATTGACTGCAATCATATCCTTTCCTTTGCTTAACTGCTGGCCAACCTGAGCCAATATACCTTTAATGGTATCTGCTGTCTTTCCTGCTTCAATATAATTTTCTCTTGTGACCTGTTCTTCTGTAGGTTTATACTGAGCGAAGAAAAGGTCAGTGCTTCTAAGCTGGCCTTCAGCAAGAGTAATTATATTATCAAGGTCAGAAGAATCTACTGGTGTTTTTTCAGAAACATAAGTTGAAATTTCTTTCATCTGATTTTTTAGGTTCATCATAGACTGGAATAAATCATCAATTGTCCTTTCTACAGTAATTTCCTGTTTTGCAAGTTTTGCCTCATGCGCATTGTGCATTGTATAATTTACAGTTAAAACACTGCCTGTAACTATCGCTATTGTAGCTACGGTTACTATGGCTGGTTTATAGACTGCATTTACCCTATTAAGATATAGATTCATTAGCCTTGTCCTTAAGCCTGTCGGAGGCTTGTCAAATACAAAGAACTTGTCATATACTCTTTCTGTTGCCTTTGTTGCAACTTCTTGAGTAATAGAACTATCATTTCTTGCCTCTGCTGCTTCAACCATGGCATCAGCAAATGCTTTCTTCTCATTTTCTATATTAAACAACCTTTTGACTTCTTCATCATCAGACGCTATCTCGACAGCATGCCTTTTAGCTTTTAAGAATGATGAAATATCAACTTTGCCATCTTTATCTATAGGTAATTTAACAATTCCTTTGTCAACCATAATAATAGGTGGTATTGTAGGTTTATTTTTAAATGTTTGTATTTGATACTATTGCTTAATAGATACAAAAACATAACATTTATAAACAGAGCAATATTTCTTAAAACTATTATGAAAAACAATCTAGAAACATTAACAAAAGGTTATTTACAAAAGGCAGTTAGGGTATTAGACCAACTTGGAATTCAGCTCCAGAAAGGAGAGGAAAGCCAATTAGCAACATTATTGCAGGATGTAGTGACTGTTTCTCAGCCTGAAGTGCTGGCTATTGCTGAAACATTGCAGTACATAAGCACATTCAGCCAGATGGTAAGAGACAATGTCGAAGACATGAATGTTTCGCAGAGATATAAAAAAATCACAGGTATGTTTAATTCTATAAGAGACGACTCCAAGAAGTTAGTTGAACAGCTAGCAGACGGAAAAATTTCTGCAGGAGAAAGAACACAGCAGTGGTTGATGAAGTTTACAAGAGGGACTCCTCACAAAAGGTTCGAGAAGATAAGAGACCTTTATAACGATGTCACATGGGATACGAAGGAACAACTTGACAAAGAAAAGATAATAATGGATGGTTATATGGATTTCAGGTTTGCACTTAAGGATGCAGAAACACTGGCATACAAGGTCATGGAAGCACAGGAAAAGAATCTCAATACTACAAAAGAAAAATTCAATTCTGCAAAGGCAGCATTTGATGATGCAATGGCAAAGGGTGTATCAGACCAGGATCAGTCAAGATTACAGCTTGAAAGAGACGTGGCTGACAGGGCTATTGTAGATGAAGATAGGAAGTATCAGCTTATCAAGGATATAACTGAAAACTTAAAGAATGGCTATAACGTTGGCGAAGTGCTTGTCGGAAGATTGAGCCAAACACACCAGCTAAAAGACCAGGTTTACAGGAAAGCTATATCATTTTTCACAACAAATGAACATGTATTTACTGTAATGGATGCTGTTTATACAGCTTCTTATGGATTGCATGAGACAACACAAACTGTTGAGGCAATGAAAGAGGGCATGAACAAAGGTCTGGAAGACATAGCTTCAATGGAAAGAGAGCTTGACAAGGCAGCTTTGGAAGCAGGATATGGCTCAACATTCAATGCACCTTCAGTACAGAAACTAGTCGACGCAATAGTTGCATTCCAGACTGAATCTACAGAAGAGATTGCAAGATTGAGGAAGGAATCAGCTGACAGTGCAAAGCTGATAGAAGCAATTGTCGAAGACGGCAAGAAGCGCTTCTATGAAGCAAGAGTAAAATACCTTGCAGAACCAGTCAAGCCAGCAAACTAAGTCGGTTTTTGTTTCTTATTCTTCTTTGGCATATTGGCGTAAATTGATTTACAATAAAAAACCTTGGCTCATCCCAATATGTGCTAAAAGCTTTAAATTCTTTTGTTAGTCTAGTTTTATCGACCAGAAGAAACTTGTTCATTCCTAACTTTACCTGGGAGAAAACAGATAAGGCTACAATAGTTATATACAACATTCTTGAGAATTTTGTGATTATTTAAACAAAAGATTCTGAATTTCTTCTTTTGATATGTTTTTTATCTTTCCAACTTTCAAATCTTCCAGCAGAATTTTTCCAATCCTTTCTCTTCTCAGGAATGTTACAGGATTTCCGACAGCATTAAGCATCTCTCTTACCTGCCTTCTTTTTCCCTCGCAGATTTCAAGCATGATTTCGCTTTTGCTTTGATTCCTTGACAAAATCCTTACTTTCGCTGGGAGGGCATGAATTTTTTTCTTTTTGCCTTTATATCCTACAATTATGTCAATTCCTTCCTCTAACTGTGAAACTGCTTTATCAGACAGAAAATCTTTTACTATAGCATAATATTCCTTTTCAATATGATTCTTTGGCTGAAGCACCTGATTGACAAGACTGCTGTCATTTGTCAATATAAGAAGTCCTTCTGTATTTATGTCAATCCTACCAACACTGACAAGAGAATTTATTTCTTCTTCTTTAAGGTCTGAATGAGACTTCAGCCAGTCCCAGATGCTAGGCCTGCCCTTTGGGTCATTCTTTTGGCATATCACTCCTTGGGGCTTGTTGAATATGAAATATAATTCCTCTTTCTGTCCTTCAATCTTTTTACCATTGATATATACAGATTTGGTGTTTGGCCGAAATTCAAATATAGGATTTATTATGACTCTGTCATCTACCTTGACTTTTCCGTCTTTAATAAGTCTCATCACTTCGTTACCGTCTTTGAATTTCCCAGTTCTAAAAAGGAATGGAAACATGCGTATTTTTTTGCCCATTTTAGATTGTAATTATTTCCTCATATAAAACTCTTTTCTCTTAGTATCAAACCTTTCAATTGTATATCTTAGCTTGTTTTTAAACTTTATTAATGCAGGAGTAAACTAGCAAAACACGTTAACTTTATTAAGTCAGCATCTTTATTTTCTGCAGATGGATTTTAGGAATAAGTGCAAAAGATGTAGTAAAGATCCGCATTGCTGTATTTTTAAGAATAATCTAGGATTTACTTTTGTTGGTATAACTGATGCAAGAAACATAAAAAAAATAATAAAGAAAAATTATGACTATTTCCTAGATTACACACCTCTTAAAAAGAAAACAGTTAATGCCTTAAAAAATTGCGATCCTTCACTTGAAGGGGCATTAAGATTATCCCAATTGGATGATGATAGCAGGATTTTAAGGCTGAAAACAAAAAATGACGGCAGATGCATCTTCCTGAATGATAACGGAAGATGTGATGTTTACAGCCTGAGGCCAAATGTATGCAAAATATATCCATTTTGGGCCATAAGGCTGATTAACAGCAGAATTAAAATTATTGAGCATGATACCCTTCTTGATTGCCCCATTATTATAAAGGCAGGAAATGGGCAGACAGATGTGGAGAAAATTCTTTCCAAGAAGCAAATCCTTGAGATAAAAAGGATTTTTAAATGCATAGGAAAGGAAGATTTATTCTATAAAAGGAAAAAAGCAATATTACAAAGGTTTATCGCCAAGGGATAATTTATAAATATAGACTTATATTATATAAAAAACCAGAAGTAAACGTTATGTATGAGTTATAATAATTTGAATGCTTTAAAGAAATTCTAAAGGAAATTCCTGGGCTTAATGGAGAATAAGGTTTTATTTTATTTTTTCCAATTTAATATTTTAAATTTTTCTCTGTATTCTTTTATTTTTTGATTATCTAATTTGGAAATAAAATCCAGCAATCTTTTATTGAAATTTTCTGCTATTCTGATTGCTTCAAGAATTTCCTGCTTAGTTATATTGAAGTCAGTATAATACTGTTTATCTACTCTTTCTTCTTTTGCAAAAAATATACCTGAATTATCAATAGAAAACAATTCTTTAAGCAAAATAATTGAAGCAGAATGATTTTCACACTTTATTCCAACTTTAAAGAGCAATGCAGTTAGAATATGATACATGCTATAATAAACTAAAGAAACAGATTCTTCTAACTTATTGTTTTCCAGGAGAATTTTTGCAGAAATAAGATTGCTTTCTGATTTCTTGATATATGAATCCTTAATTTCTTCGCTTGGATTCACAAGTTGTAGCTTTCCTTCATCAAAGAGTTTAGCCAAAAAACTGATTTTTTTCATAATAATATTCAATCCCTTTTATTATAACATGATCTTTATCTATTTCCTTAATCAGGTTAGTTTCCTTGTTATACATTCCTATTTTAATGCTTAATTTTGAGTCAATAAGAGCAAGTTCCTTTTTCAGGCTTGTATTTTTAGTTTCAATAAAAATATCAATATCACTGTCTTTTCCTGCAAGCCCTTTTGCATATGAGCCAAAAAGAACAGCTAATTTTATTCTTTTATCTCTTTGGATTTTCTCAATAATTCCTCTTAACCCAGGATATTTGATTATTGCTTGAATCAAAATGTATTGTTCAGCTATAAAAACATATGCCTGTGTTTCAGCTGTTTTTTTCAGAAAATAAGTTTGATTTTTCCCTTCTTGCGTAAAATCAACAACATTCTCTTTTGAAAGCTCTTTTATCTTCCTAACTACCATCATATGGTTTATATTAAGTTTTTTAGCTATCTCCCGAATATGGCTATTCTTTTTTAATAAAACCCTTATAATCTCTAATTTGTAACTTTTTTGTTCCATATGTAACATTTATGTTAAATCATTTATAAACTTTTCTATTTTTTAATTATACTGCCAAGAGATTAGAACTTATTCTTCTTTATCATAATCTACCAGTGTTAAGATATCATATCCTTTTAATTTTTCCCTGCCTTTAAGAAAGCTTAGCTCTATAAGGAATGCCAGACCGACAATTTTTCCATGAAGCTTTTCAATAAGGTCTATTGCAGCCTTTGCTGTTCCACCTGTTGCCAAGAGGTCATCAACAATTAAAACATTGTCACCTTTTTCAATTGCATCCTCATGAATCTCAAAAGCGTCTATGCTGTATTCTGTCTCAAACTCCTGCTTTATTGTTTTATATGGCAGCTTGCCTGGTTTTCTCAAAGGAACAAATCCTGCATGCAGTTCATGGGCAAGAACAGCCCCCAAAATAAAACCCCTTGATTCAGCGCTTGCAACAATATTTATATTTTTTCCATCAAAATGATGCATCATTTCCCTTATTACATACCTGAATGCATGAGGGTCTTTCAACAAAGTTGTTATATCCTTAAACATAATGCCCTTCTTTGGAAAGTGAGGTATTGTTCTTATCTTGTCTTTTAATTCCATGATTACCAATTATATTAATTGTTAAGACTTGTATAAAAAAGTTTCTAAATAGAAATTACATAACTGCCCCATCAAGAGCATTCTTGCAGCTGCACTTTCTTTCTGAAGGAATTCTTGGAATAATCTCTAAGATCAACTGCTTTACTTTGCTAAGGTTATTTCTCATAGTGGCTGCAACCTCATCACCGCTTACATGTGTGCCTCTCCAGACATCATAATCTGTAACCATGGCAATTGTTGCATAGCATATCTCTGCTTCCCTTGCAAGAACAACCTCTGGTGTCATTGTCATTCCTATTATGTCTGCATTCCATTGCCTGTACATATTTGATTCTGCCTTTGTTGAAAACCTTGGTCCTTCTATAACAACACAAGTTCCCCTCTCATGGAATGGAAATCCAAGCTTTTTTGAGCTGTCAGAAAGCAGCTTTCTCAGAACAGGGCAGCACGGCTCTGCTACAGAGATATGGCAGACCTGCGAGCCAGTATAAAAAGTTGTTTCCCTTTTATATGTTCTGTCAATGAACTGGTCTGTGAAAACAAAATCGCCAGGCTTCATGCCTTCGTTTAATGAGCCGACTGCAGAAGGTGCTAATATATGAGTTACACCAAGCTTTTTCATTGCATAGATATTTGCCCTGTAGTTAACATTGCTTGGATTAATAGTATGATTAGAGCCGTGCCTTGGTATGAAAACAACAGGCCTGCCTTTGATAAAGCCGGTTGTTACCAGGTCAGATGTTAAGCCAAAAGGAGTATGAACTTTTATTTTCTTAGCATCTTTCACTAATCTTTGGTCATATACTCCTGAGCCGCCAATAATACCTATCTTTATTTTTTCTTTCATATTAGAACATAATAAATCTGAAATATAAAAATGTTACTATTTAAAAAGAAATACAAGAACAGCTTATTTTGATTTTAGCTTGGATGTCTGGGTCTTGTCAGATATTATCGCAGAATTACCAGAAGGGTCCTCAATTGTGATAGTGAGCTTTTCATCTCCCCACATAACCCTGTTGAGCTTTTTCAAAAGTTTTCTTGCTTTTTTCTTTTCATCATCATCTTCTGCATCTTCTGCAAGAGTTTCAACATGGTATTTTACTCTTCTTAGTATGCCCTCAATGTTTGTTATGTAACCATTTGAAGCAGGACCAGGAGTAATTGTTGTGATATGCGGTATTTTTACTGTTGCCTGAGACGACTTGATGACCCTTATCTTCATATCCTCCTCAGAGCTTATTTCTATTGTCTGCTTTAGTGGCTCTTTCTGTTCAGCTGCTTCAACATCTGCAACATGATATTTGCAGTTTGAGCATGTCATTGAGAAAACAAATGTTTTTCCAAAGAAAGGGATCTCAATCTCCTCTTCCATCATTGTCATATTGTTTGTCTTGCACATAGGGCATAACTGTTTTTCAATTGTTTCTGGCTTTTCCATAATTTTTCTAGAAACTAGTGCATATAAAAAGTTTTTGTTTTCAATTATTTTTTTTGGTTAAATTTTTAATAACAGAAATAATTACAAGCCTTGCATAGGCTATAAAAGGGAACATTAATATTATTCCAATAATAACCATAAGGGTTACATTTACCATAAACAACAGCCTGAGCAGAACGTCTATAACAGCAAAGCCTAAAACAAGCAAGACATACATTGGGGCTATTGTTGCAAATTCCTTAATTGCCAATGAAAATGATTTTTTTATTGAATCAACAAAACCGTATTTTTTGATTAACACATATGATATAAGCGCAAAATAGCTAAGAATAATTAATAAAATAACTGAAAATATGCTAACTGTTTGTATATTTGATGGACTTCTCAGGACCTGTGTGTAAATGACTGCCCTGACATAGAAATAGGCAATTATAACAAAGGAAACACACCATAAAATATTTACTGCAAAGAATCTTTTTATATACTCCTTGAAGTTTGTTTTTTCTTTGAGTATTTTGTGCGCAATAAACCAGACTAGCCCTTGAAAGATGCAATACAGCGCATAGGATAAAGCAATGAGGCCAAAAATCCAAAGGCCAATGTTAACAATAAGAGAGTTCATCTGCTGCTGGTTAGACAAAATGTTTAGGGTAATATCAGTTTGTGTGAGGCCCTGCAATGCCTTTCCAGTAAGTGTGAGCAATGAAATTACTTTATTCATAATGTTTCCTAAAAAGAGATTATAAATAATAAAAAAAACAAACAAGAAAAAAAGATCACTAAAAAACAAAATAACAGAATATAAAAATTCTTTCAATATTTTATTTTTCTTTGTGAAATAAAAATATAAAATAAATATAACAGCAATAAGATATATCATTACTGGCAGAAATATAAAAGCAAATAAAACTGATAATATAAATATAATAAACCTTGTGTTAACCCTAGTCTTTAAAACTTTAAAGGAATCAACAAAGCCGTTTATTAGAATATTTTTTTTAAGTTCCATCAGCTTAGCTCACACAATTCATTAAGATATTCTGGATCTATTATTGTTTTTTCGTTAGATATTTTAGTATTGTCTAATTCAACTTCAGACTCGTCAATTAATTTGCTACAGTAAACATTTGATTCAATTTCACAACAGATATTCCATTGGTCTGCCCCCACATTACCACATGTTTCAACTTCATTTCCACATTTACATTCTTCATTAATCAGCTCGTTTTTATCACAATTATTTTCTTCGTCTTTTTGCTCAACTCCACAGTCAATTGTTATTTCAACTTCTTCACTATCTATTTTTGAACCGCAACATTCATAGTCCTGCGGATTATTTCCCTCTAAATCAGCGTCTTTTTTCTTTGAATGCAGAAGTTCAAATATTACTTTCCAATTTTCTTCCCCATCCTCATCACATTCATGGCTATCTCTTCCTTTCTCAACATTTATTATTGCTGCATCTCCTTCTTCTGGATTTTTATTTAATTTAAATTGTATATTTTTTAACTCATATTTTATTGTTCTCAGGTTTGGACTATATTCGTCAGATCTATAAATCATACTATCTTTTTCCAATCCTTCAGTTAAAGAATAAATCTCATAAACATAAACCTTTTCTTCAATATTTACATCTGTGAATATTACAAGGAAAGATGCACTTCCATAAGGAGTTCCTATAAGTTTGTCATCTACTTCAAGCATTTTATTGCCATTGTATTGCTCTCTTTCTATTTTATCTTCGGTTTTTCCTGTGAAGTATTCACTTATATCAAATTCTGCAACATTTTTCTCATATATGGTTCCTTTCTTGGTTAAAACTCTTATCTGTCCGCTATCAACCATTATGTTTTTGCTGTCTTTTATTTTCCATATTAAGTATTTAGGTATATCATAACCAGATTCAGGAGGAATAATCTCCAGTTTTACATCAAAGCTTGTTTTGTCATTAATATTATACTTATCCTCTCCTTCAACATCAATTAGTCTTGCTTCACCATCTTGACCTATAATATACTTGCACCTGAACTCTCCGCTTTTTGAGTCAAGCTTGCAGTCAGCAGGAGCTTTTTCACCTATATCTTTTATTTCACTGACTTTTGTTGTTGTCTGTGATTGGCCAGTGTTGTCTGTCCAGTCCCATTCAATAACTGCCTTGTCATACCTTACAAGGGAATCAGGAATATCAATATAAAACTCATCAGTATAAAGGTCACCTGCACTTAAACTGCCGCTACCTGAGGGAATATTATATATTTCTTCCTTGCCCCTGTAAAAGCAGTCGCATCTTCCCTCTGGGCATGAATTGTCATTTGAGCATTGCAGATAAACCTTATAATTAAGGTCTGCTCCTGCAATCAAGCCAGCGCCAATATGATAGATATAGGTTGTTCTTCCATAATCAAGTGGGTTAGAGCCCATAAATCTTCTTGTTGTTGGATATAAGAAGCCCTCGCTTCCTAATGTAGGCATTCCAATCTCTGCAGTGAGTAACGTATCAAGGTCAAACTCTCCCCAGTCACCTGTAAATGCAAACAAGCACATAGAGTGTATAAGTTTTCTATCAACAAACATTGTTTTGTACATTCCTGTCTGTCCATATCTCCCTTCAACAGAACTCAAAACATTTGTTCCGGCAGTTGATATCTTTTGCATTAATCCTGTAATGCCTCCTGAAATTTCCTCGCCTGCTCCAAATGAAAATGATTCTCCTGTGCATCTTATGATATCATAAATCATATCACAAACATAATTTGTAAGCACTGCCTTGCAGACGCCAGCACTTCCCTCGCCGGTTATCATTATTGTTTCAAAGCACTGCTTTACAGCTTCAAGAATCTGCTTCCACAGGTTAAGATAGCCAGAGACAGCAGGCAAACAAACTGCCTGCACAGACCTTATAATATCTGATGTAGGGTCAAGTATATAATTATCATTTCCTTCAATACCTCTCTTTGATTGGACATCAGGGGGTATTTTAACCTCTTTGCCATCAACATCAGTATAAACTCCTTTTTCTTCATTTATGTTTAACTTTCCACCATCACAGCTATAATAAATATCCTTTTCGCCTTCTTTTCCAACATACACCTTAGAGCCTTCTTGAGTTCCTGCTTCAATCTCTGTTATCTGGCCAATGCAAACACTTCCATCAGGATAAACTAAATAAACAGTTTGCTTGCTTCCAGAGCCAATTGTTACAGCATCTACTTCCTGCTCTTTTGCTTTTTCGCAGAAGGCAAGACCCTCTGAGATTTTATCAAAAAAGCTTTCCTCTCCTTCTCCTTCTTTTGCATTAGCCTTTTTCCATTCATCAATCATCATAAATGCAGAATCCCAGGCTCGCTTGTATTCTTCCTCGCATTCCTTTGAATCTTGGTCAAACATTTCACATAGATTAGCCTTTGTTATGCTGTCATTATATGTTTCAGTGTGATATTCAAGAGAAGGGACAGCAGGGCAAAATATCCTATCACAAAGCCAGTTTCTAGCCTTTTCAGCTTCTCTTAATGATTTCAAAGCCTGAAGACAGGAATCACAATCAAATTCAATAAGCTTGCCACTTTCATCTTGTTTAGATGGTGGGTTTGGACATGTGTCATCACCATTTATCAATGCCTGGATTGCCTCCTGTTTTACACCAACACACGAAAACTCTACAGAAATTGACTGGATCAAGTGCCAGCCCCATGATAAAGCACACCCAACAAAAGTATATGTTTTAATTGTGTCAATTGGTTTTTTTATTGCATCAATAAGGTTTATAGTTGAATTTAATAAATTTACAGTAGCATTCAGCAATTCTTTTGGAATCTTGTCAAGTGGAATCTCCTTGTCAACCATTATCTTAATATCCCAGCAGTTTCTTTGCGTATTTTCAACAATGTCACCGTTCCTATCCTCATATTCATAGTATATATCAAGCCTTAGTGGTATTTTTATAAAACTAAGGTTATTTAGTTCCTCTTTGCTTTTTGTCCAGCTATTAAGGTTTACAATAAAATAACCTTGAGTGTAATCATCATTCCAGTAGCTTGTTGCAGAGCCAGGAAAAAGTTCGTCTTGGAATTTTTCTTGTGATGACATGCTTAAGTCATAGTTTGTGAGCTGAGGCTCGCTTGTCAAGACAACTGTGCTTGAATCAGCATTACCCCTATAAGTTAGATTAACAGGAAAGCTGAATTGAGCTATTCCCTGTATTAAATGTTCTGGTATTATAACATCCGGAGTTCTCTCGCCAACACCTACATCCCAGTCAGAGCCATAGCCGCACAGCGTATATGTAATAACCTCCTCAATAGTTGCTTCTCTGCCATAATCATCTGTTGCAACTATTTTTATCTTGTTTTGCCATGCATTTCCTTCCTGTGTTCCAACAGTTATGGTTTTGTCTATTGTACTTATTTTAATGCTCTTATCAAGATTTATGTCAATCTCAAAATTACCTTCAGAATCAGATTTTCCAGAATATTTCTTTTTTTCATTAACAAAAATATCTATATTTATATCTGCTTTATTGACTTGGCCTTTAACTGTCTGTTCTGCTGTGTATGCAGGGTTTAGCTCATATATATTATTGTAAAGTATTTGGGGCTGCTCTGAATCACAAAAAACATTAAACTCATTTATAACAGAATTTCCGCCAGCATCTGTTGAATTAATTTTTATTTTATTCTCTCCTTCTGCTAAAGTTATGCCTATTGAAATTGTATTGTCTTCATTTGAGTTTGCTGTGCCATAATAATTAGAATTAAGGCTAACCTCAATTACTACTGGCTCATTGGTTGTTCCTTTAATATCAATAAATGGCTCAGTAACTTTTTCTTCTGGTTTTTCTATATTCACAGAAGGAGGAGTCTTATCCTCAATAGTCTGTTCTTCATCCTGTGCAAAAACAGTTGCACTATAAACAGGCATAAACAATATAAGCAATATGCAGCTGATTGCTGTTAGCTTTAGTTTTATGTCTTTCATTATCATCATCATTCAAAATTTGGCATTAATTCATTATTATTTTTGTTCTGATTTAAGAACTTTACCATAGCAAGCTTATCCTCATCTGTTTTAGCAACACCTTTGTCATAAACATAAAATATTATTTTATCTTTGCCAACAATATCACTATAACTTAAATCCCAGTCTGCCTTAAAGCCGCCTGTAAGCACATCACCATTCATAAGGAAAATCTCAAGATAATAGCTGGCATCATCTTCAATCAGCTCTATTTCTTCCATTCCTTCTTCAGCAGGATATGTTGCAAAGATATCATGGCTTTTATTTAATGACTTGATGTATATTGCTGCTTTTTCATCTATAGTCAATCTTTCTTTATATCCTGTGCTGTCAACTTTCATAACACTAAAATCAAAGCTCTTAAGTGGATCCATCATAATTAGAATATCATTTTCTTCATCAATAACCTGCTGTTCTGCTCTTAAATAGCCATCTTTCTCTGCTATTATAACCCCATTAACACATGCTGATGGCAGATTTGTTTTTAGTCTGTACCTGTTTGCCTCTGATTTTATAAAGCCTAAATCACATTGGTATTTTATGCAGTTAAATGAAATGCTCACATTATTTAAGTCTTGTTTTGTTCTTGAGTCTTTGGCATTGATAACATACTCCTCTTCTGTTAGCTCATCGCAGAATCCTGTATCCTGGTAGCTTGCAAGTTTTGTTATTCCAAAGTCAGACCTATCACCCTGGTTATGGTTAATCAAGACAGGAAAAGCAAACCTGAAAACATATCCTTTGTTATTAAATGATTTTTCATCCCTTATTGCTATTTCAACAGGATAAATTACATCATATGTGAAATGATATACATTTATACAGAACATATTGAGATATTTTGGAGCTCCTTCAACCATGTTGGATTTCATAACATCTCCGTCGCTTGGTCTTGCTTCAAGCTGGATTCCCCAGTCCTGCATATACCTTATTCCTGCTTTCATATCCTCAAAATTTTCACTAACAGGTGCCCAGAAAAAGTGATTGTACTCATAAATATCCTCTGGTATGTCTTTAGGTAGTGGATCTTTGGTAACATCTAGTTTTTGAAATTTCTTGTATATCACAGGATCATATAAAAAAGGAATATAATCTGTTTTGTCAATCCTTATCTTCGGCAGATTATAATATAACAACTCCTTAACAGACTGCTCAATATCTGCCTTGCTCCACTCAAGCCCATTGCACGAGAAAACCATGTCTGTAAAAGGGATTTCAGGGTCAAGAGCCATAAGGTCAATTGTTGTTTTTTCAAGAAACATATCCTTGTTTTCTGCTCCCATTATTCCCTTTGCAAGCCTATAGATTTTCTTAAGCCTTACTGGAACAGATGTTGTATATTTAGATAATGTTGTTATCTTATCACCTTTTTTGTTCTTAATAACTAATTGATAGTCTATTGTTATAATAACTTCTTCTTCTGCTATTAGTGTTGTTGTTTTGATTTCGCCCTTTTCTTCTATGATAAACTCATCAAAGTCAGAGAAGTTTCTTAGGCAGGATTTAAGGTTTTTTGAAACATAGTCTGATATCTGAGATTGTATATCAGATAATGTTGGTGAGGTATCAACTCCATTGAGATACCAGTATGGCAGTTTTAATGGTCCACCAACAGCAATATATGCTTCTGGATTCATAGCTATGTCTTCAGGTATTTCAACATATCCAGACTGCATTCCAAGCTTTATCACAGCTTTTTCGCCAATATCCTGCACACAGCTTTCAACATATCTTTTTATAGGGGCAACCTCCTGCGGCACAACAATCTCTGGAGTGAAAATAGTTGTTTTTGCCCTTAGATAAAAAAAAAGCAAAAGGGCAAGAAGAATAAGAATCCCAACTATTACAAATACTGTTACCTGGCCTCTTTTTTTCATAATACCTCTAAGAATACTCTATAATAAAGTATATTTAAATCTTGTGGTGAATTCTCTATAATTTTGCTATAACAGCTACAATGTAAAACCTTGCCCATGCTGCATAAATAACAAGCAAAACAAATGAAACTAATGATATAAGCCACAATGGTAGAATATTAAGAGGTATTGTGATTACAGCCAAAAAAACAAAGGCAAGGCTCATTACCAGGCAAGGGATATATAGCAAATGGATTTTTTTAACTGCAATTTTGAATGTGTCTTTAAAAGAATCCAATATTTTGCTTTTCTTTGTAAAATAAAAATATAAGATTGATATAAAATTAATAAGGTAAAGCATGATTGGCAGAAAGATAAAAGCAGATAAAATTAATAATACAAACATAACAAGGCTTGTGTTAAGCCCAGCAGTTGAAAAAAACAAGATTATTGAATTAAATAGTCTAAGACAAATTAATGCTATAAAAAAGGGGATTATTGATAATGGAATACAAGCTAAATTTAATAACAGGAATTTCTTGAAATAATCTAAATTGAATTTCTTTTTTAGTATTGTGTTCCATATAAAACCCTGAAAAAAAGACCAGGCAAAAAACAAAAATATAATCAGCAGTATTAAGCATATTATTGCCCCATAATAGAAGCTTTTTAGTGCAGCAAGTTCATTTATAGCATTTTCAGTAAGGGTTGTTAAATCCAATCCGCTTATTTTTGAAGCAGAACTGTTTAACCACATACCACATAAAAAGAGTGCAATATATGAAACCAAAATAAAAAGAAAATCAAAAATTATCACTGAAAAAAATCTCTTTTTGTCAAGTTTAAAACTTTTTTTAAATAAGTTTATTTGATTATTTAAGTATGTCATTTTACCATCCGGGTAGGCCAGTTGATGTGCTGGAGACAGCTGTTGAGCTTGCTGGTTCAGAAATTTCAACAGAACTTAAATCAACCTCATTTATCTTGTTGCATAGTTTATTGTCTTTTAATGAATTCCTGAATTCTGCGTTTAAGTTCTCTGTATTGTAAAATTTGAGGCACACCTTTTTATATATCTTTGGTTTGTACCTTACAATTGCATTTTTTCCTGTTCCGTTGTAAGTTTCATCACTTTTAAGCTTTATTTTGTCAGCCATTCCATCATTGTCAAAGTCAACAGCATGATCGTCTATTAAAAGATTAAATGTAACATCACCTACATTACTTGGATTAACTCCAAAGGTTATCTTATAGAAATATAAGGTTTGATTGTTTGTTGTTATTGCAGCGCTTCTCTCACCCTCAACATGAGCTGCAAATCCCATAACATTGTTTACATTTACAACAGCAATATTTTCTGGTATTTTTTCAATCTTTGAATGGCATAAACTTTCTTCCCACTTTCCGCTGATTATCCTGCCAATAACAGTCTGCGAGAAGAACTCATCACTTTTCTTTCTCCACTTGTTTATGAAGTCAATGTCAAGCCAGCTGTTAAGAAGGTTTGAAAGTGCTCTTCCTCCACGTGCAGCACTGGCAGCCGCATAAAATGCAGGTCCAATTTTTGTTTTTCTGACCATTGCATTTACTTCTTTGAAATTTGCATCTCCTTCTTTTAATTCTTTCAGTTGTTTGTTTTCATAAGCATAATATTTATAACTGCCGTCTTCCTGTCTTTGAATTAGTATTACCTCTCCATCACTAGTCCTGAATGCAAATGGTTCATACCCTGGCCAGTATATTTTTTCTGATTTATCACTTTGTTTTTTTCCAAAAACATATGCACTAAAAACACTATGAGCATAATAAGTTGTTTGAGCTTCACCATTTTTGTCAAAATCTGTTAAAATGTTGCCATTCTCATCTATAGCTAGAACTTTTTTACCTTTTTCCTTTACTTCTTTACCATCAAAAGTTCCATAAAACGTAAGTTTTTCACTGCCTCTTGTAATAGTTATTGTTCCTATCTCTTCTTCTCCATCTTTTGGATTTTTGTTATAAAACTTTAAAGTGCCCCCGCCATTTAATGCCTCTAATGTGCGTGTAACCCCTTCATCAGCGTCATAAATAAACTTATTTCCGCTTTCTAATTTTCCTTTACTTCCATCACTGATTGTTGCAATATAATTTCCTTCTTCATAATCAATAGTTTTAATTCCTAAGTTATAATTGATTGTTAGTTCTTTATTATTTTCATTACCTTCTCTAAAGTAAATTATATTTCCTTCATAACTTTTAGTTGTTGATTCTGTGATACCCTCTTTATTATAAACAATTGCAACATCAATTAGATTTCCATTGGCATCTTTTGTAGTATATGTAAGTGTATTGCCTTCAAAACTTATTTGATTATTAAATATTTTCACACTCCCTATTTCTTTTACAACTGCATCATTTATTTCATCAGAAGGAACTACTAAATGTGGTTTTTTAGCACTTTCCACATCTGTGCTGACAGAAGGTTCTTTTACATCTTTTGTTTCTACCTCAACTTCAATGTTTCCTGTTGCATCTTTTGCAGTGTTTGATTTTTTTGTCTCTTCCTCTTCGGCTTTAATATACTCATTTAGTGGAATTCCTGTTGGCAAAAACTCATATAATTTCATTTGTTCTTCACTCAAATCAAACGTGTCTTTCTTTCCGTCATCATCAAGAGTTTCAATCCTTACTTTAATATTTTCTGCCTTGTCTATTTCAGTTATTCTTACTTGTTCCTTTTCTGCGTTATTATAATATTCTGTGTATGTTTGTGAAATTATTTCACCATCTTCATTAAAAGTTATTTTACCTTCATAAAAACTAAGCATATTATCCTTATCTTTATTGTAGTTATCCGCTGTAAACACAAGGCTATTATCTTCCATTTTAAATCCTTCAGGATTTATTAAGGTGGTTAGTATATATTCGGAAGCATCATATTGTTCGTTTGAGAAGTCAACTACTACTTCATTTCCATATGTTAATTCTCCTTTGGCACGATTATAACTTACTATTCCAATAATACCTGCTTTAGATATTTTAACCATACTTCCAGCTAACAAGACAAGCATTACAATTGTTAAAACCATTGAGATTGTTTTTCCTTTCTTCATCTTTATTTGTTTATTTTTGTTTTTTATTATTTCTTCTTTATTTATTTAATCTTAAATTGTTTGTTCTTCTCCATCTGTTTCATTTATGCCTTCTTCTGTTGTTTCAGGCATTGGTTTTAGAGCTTCTTCGCATACATCACCGCTAATCCACCAGTTGTCTGTATCAGCAAATCCTATTATGTCTTGCACAATAGATGCTAAGGTTGGCACTAAATGAGCACTAACACAAATAGCATGGCCAGCCATTGTTGGCTGAAGCTCGCAATAAAAGTTAAGCCCTCCAAAGATAAGCCCTAATGGGTCTGATACTATTGTTTCAAATTCACTTGCTAACCCCTTGAAAAATCCTGCAAAAGGTATTATCTGGAATATCTCGCCAAATATAAACACACATTCTAGATATGATTTTTGCTCATCGCAGACAGACAATGGAATCCCTTCATCAGCTGCTTTCTTGAGGCATAACACATAATAACATTCTACTTGCCTCCTTTTTTGCAGATTATATATTATCCCGGGCAAGCATCCAGTAGCAAGGCTTAATACAATACTCTCTTTTGGGCTTGAAGGCCAAAAGCCTCCACTAAACCTCATTTCCTTAAAAATTTCAGGTGTATTCTTGCTTGAGAACTCATCATACCACCCTCCCCAAATTGTTGTTTCACATGAGACATATTTGCAGTATTTTTCTAACTTTTTAATATAATCCGTATACATCCTATCAGTCCAGTCAGCAGTAGTCTTAATAATTCCTACCAAACCAGTTGATTCAAATGGGGAAACTAATAGCTCAAGGTCATTGATTGCTTCATTTATTTTGCCAAGTGTTTGAATTAATCTACATATTTGTTCTGCAAGGTGTAATATTTTCTCTGCAAAATCTAACCATTCCATCTTTACAAGCCAGCTGTCCTGAGCATTTTTTATTTTGTCCTTAACATTCTGGCTTAGCTCTCCAAGGGGCATATTGTAGAAGTCTATTGTCAGGTCAACGGGCTCTTCTTCTGTATTCTGTATAATCAAATCTCCCACCCTTGATATGATAAATAGATTGCAGTTAAATGATAAAGACACATTAGGCATGCTTTCCTGCTTTAATGTCAGGATAATATAAGGATCATTAAAATTTTTATTAATCAATTCAGAATTCTCAATATAAGTCATATCTCCATCACACTGCAGATCAAGAGCAAGAATAGTTGGATTTTCATAAACACTTGCTGGCTTTAACTTAATGTGATAATAGGTCTTTTGGTTTATTAATTCAGTTGTCTGCCTGTCAATTGCCAGAGGCATTTTTTCAATACTGCTAATTTTCCAGTGATTAGGATTTTCCTCATCACTTACCCCTAAAACTTTTATGTTGACTTTTTTCTCAGCTTCATTGCCAACAAGGTCTGTAAATTTAAATTTTAATTCAACATTTGTTGATTTTGGAGCAATCTCATTTGTTGTCCATTCGCAAACCCAGTTGCTTTCATTCTTTGTACATTGGGTACTTACATCAGAACCCAAACCAATGCCTGAGAAATCTGCACTAGCTGTTACAGATGTTCTCTCGCTAAGGATTGCTTTTATGTGTAATTTATCCCCAAGTAATATATCCTCCTGGATGTATGACCGATTGATGTCCAGATTTTTAATTTCTATATTGCTTATTAGAGCAGGAGCTTTAATGTCAAGATTAAACTTTTCTGAAATTATACCCTTATTAACATCAATATTATTTCCAGCATCATCCTCTGAGTTAGGGCTGATAAATATTGTTATTGAGGAACCATCTGCTGCATTGAATTTCACATTTTTCCAGTAACATTTCCAGTTTCCACTATTTTTATCACATCTGTCTGCCTGAATTTTTTCATCCTCAACCAGAAGCCAAACTTTTTTTAGATTAAAACCAGAATCTTTTTCTTCAATCTCAGCAATAAGCTCGTTGTTTTTTCCAATATAATTTATGTTGTTATACTCCCCATTTGAATTCTTCAAAGACTTAACTATCGGAGCAATATTATCAACCTTAAAATCATAACTTACACTTTCTTCTGCAGTATTTCCAATATAGTCTGCAGCATTAACCTTAATATTAACCTTTCCTGAATTATTAAGTTTTATTACTACACCAGACCATGTGCACAGTGAAACCCCATTTTTGCTGACACAGCTAGCCACCTTGTTTTTATAGCTTGGCTCATCTTTATTCAGCTCTGATAAGTCAGCAACAACCTTATCTAATGATTCATCTTCAACTTCAATGCTAATAACTGCTGTTAATGGCTCTTTAGTGAGATAATTTATTTCATTGCCATTAATATCTGTTAGTTTAAATGAATTCTTATCAATCTTTGGTTTAGTTTCATCAACATTAATTTCTACACTCTCTTCTGCAGTATTTCCAATATAGTCTGCAGCATTAACCTTAATATTAACTTTGCCCGGACTACTAATTTTTATCAGTATATTAGACCACGTGCATAATGAGACTCCATTTTTGCTGGCACAGCTAGCCACCTTATTTTTATAGCTTGACTCATCTTTATTCAGCTCTGATAAGTCAGCAACAACCTTATCTAATGATTCATCTTCAACTTCAATGCTGATAATCACTTTCATTTGTTTGCCAGAAAGATATTTTATCTCATTACCATTATAATCAACTATCTTAAACGAGTCTTCTTTTATTTCTGGAACATTTTCATCAACAGTAAGTTTTTCACACCTAAATTCTGAAACCTGATTTAACTTATCATAAGCAGCTATACAAACATTAGCAGAGCCTGTTGAGGAAACAAAGTCAGATGTTTTAAACTGCAATTCTCTTGAATCAATGTATGAGGAATCATTAATTGTTATTTCCTTAACCACATTTGATATATAGTTCTTGCAGATAATTATCTTGCTTAATCCAGAGCCAATGCTTGTGCCATAAGCATAATCTTTTACACTATATTTTACAGTTAAATTCCCTTTTCTTGTTACTTTTGGATTTATAGTAAATGATTCAATAGTTGGTCCTTTATTATCAACAACAAATGTATTTGCATACATACCAACAACATTTTCAGAATCATCTTTCAATGTTATATTAAACAGATAGGTTTTTGACTCTAAGGTCTCTTTTTTAATGCCTAAGAAGCACATAAAATATTCATTAGGCAATCCCCTGCATGTATTAAAGGGGATATTATTGAAAAAGACCTGCTTATCAGGAGTTATATCATCATCTCCATCAATAGCAACAGTTGCATTAACATATGTAAAATCATATCCTTTTCTATATCCTTTTAATCCATCCTCACCAAAAATACCAACATTGTTTATGCTTGCAAAAACACTTGCACTATAAACTGGAAGTGCAATTATCATGCATATCATAAAAAATGCAGTTATTTTTTTGTTCATCTTAAGATTGGCTCTAAACTTGCCCTGTAATTTTTTGAATATTCTTCTATTTTGCTCATTTCATCCATATCATCATGCTTTCTTTCATTCTCTGGGACTCCAGGGAGGTCTATATAAAGTGAATAAAATTCTATATTATCATAATTTATTATACTACCTGTGTTCCATGGGATAGTTTCATCAAATATAATCCCTCCAGCAGGAAAAGGATTCAAATCAATCTCTGGCAGAATAGTTGGTGGGATAATTTTTACTTCTTTAGGTATCACAACCTTTTCATTTAAAATTATTTGAATATTAACTTTATATTCTCCAGGAACAAGCCTTAACTCAGAGGGCTCATCTTGGCCGCCAGTATATTGTGCTGCTGCTGAAAACTCTTCCTCACCATTTCTGCCAATTCTTTCAAGTGTTAGGATTGCCTGCTCATTAGTTGATAACCTTAAAGGCGTGTTGTCAAATGTCCATTTACCATCCACTTTTATCATTCTTTTCTTCTTTATCTCAATGTTTTTATAAACAAAGGGCTCTAGTTTTTTAACTGGCAGAACAACATCTTTATCAAGCTCTGTGTTTAAAAATTCTGAATAGCCAAGGAAATCTGGCTTTGAAAATGTTATTATGCCTCCTGCACAGACAGGGAATTTTGTTTCCAGAACAGCCTGATTACTTGTTTCTCCAATAAAACATGACTCAGTGCCGCAGCTATAATAAACCATAACACCATCTAAGGCATTATTTGTCTGGGCATCTGCTGTTGTTATTTTTATGTTGCCGCTGTTTCTTTTGTTAATGTCACAGAACATTGATGTTTCATCAGATTTTCCTTCTAAAGATACAAATGATGAATTAATAGCCTCATTGTTTCTTATATTGGCTTCAAGCGCAAACCTAAATGAATAACCCTTACTATGAAATGCCTCTGGGCTGTTTATGGTTATAATAACTGGATATGATATATCATACAGGAAATTGTATCTCTGAATTGTTATTGGCAATGGCAAAAGATTTGTTGATGCAGATTCAGGCATTATTATTCCTGATTTTGTATTAATGTCAAAGTAGATAGGCCACCAACCCAAATAAATAAAATCAACTCCAAGCTTTTTGTAGGAATTTCCATATGATGGAATTAACATCTGGCTGTAAATTCTCTGCTTTATGCTATCATCAAAAATTCTCTCTTGGTATTTTAGTGTATCTTCAACCTGAAGAAGGGGAACATAACTCATAAGCATCCCTTCTAGTTTTGTTTTTACATCCGGCTTTGTCCAATACACAGGAGAACTTGACTCAAATTTAGAGCCAGCCATTGGAGGCAATTTTCCACTGTCTATCTCTGAGAAACCAGCTATCAGATTAAGGGTGTTTCGCTCCAAAAACTTATAGTTTATCTCATCGCTTGTTATCATAAATGCAAGCTCATAAATATTTTTAAGATTTACAGGAATTGTTGTGAAGAAGTTAGAAACCGTTGATTTGGTTTTTTCTTTGGTTATTTCCATTGGGTAATTAACAGAAACAAGAATATCATCATCCCTTATAGTTGTTGTTGTGGTTATTTTTCCAAGTTCTCTAACTGAAAAGCCCTGCTCTTCAAAATCCTTAAAATCATTAAGGCATTCATCTAAGTTGTTATTAACATACCTGTCAATCTGTGCTTCAATAGAATAATCCATTAATGCTCTTTCCTCGCCTTTCTTGTATTCACTCTTTAGGTCAGGCATCTCTGATGAAAACTCGCAGTTTCCTGAGCAGTCATTACTGCTTTTAAGATACCACCAGTATGCAACATTCATAGAACTTTCTGGCGAGAACTCAACTGCCTGTGAGATAGTTGGATCAGCTGTGTGCGTAATTCCAAATTCAGAAATATCTGTGTAGCCGCCTGATTCCCCAATAAGGGTTATTGCATCAGTTGCTGTCTTGTCAATGCACTGCTCAATAAATAATTTTATTGGATACAGCTGTGTTGGTATATCTTCAATTATTGGTTCAACATTATCTATCCTGCTAACTCTTGCTATAATATAAAAAGTTAAACCAGAAGCAAGAAGGATAATAATCCCCACTATTATAAATACACTTATCTGGCCTCTCTTTTTCAACATATTCCCTCTACCAGTTTCTTCTCTTGTTAGATATATAAAACTTTTGTTTTTATAGCAATTTTAAAATTATGCACCAAACATTAAATGTTGTCTTAAGCTATCTTGAAGCTAGCAGGAAAATACTGGATGGAAGAAAAGGGATATTATGGATATACAATCCAAGTCCCAAACTAAACAAGGCAATAAAACAAGGGATTGAACTATGAATTTCAAGGAATATAAATTATCTCACAATTGCGTTTTCTTTGACGCCCTCAACTGTTATTTTCTGTTTTTTTGTTTTGAGCGGCTTTCCATTATACAAAACATGGCCCTTTGCATCTGTTCTCATCTCTGCTTCCCTGAATTCATTATAGCCAAGATGTTTTTTTGGCTCTTTTTTAATTCCTTCAATGAAGACATCATCTCCTGGAGAACTGTTTTTTGCTGAAAGCAGCTTCACATTTTCTTCATCATCTTTCTTTTCCATGGCCGCAAGAAGCATTCCATTGCTTTCTTTCCCTCTTAGATTTACAGGTTTTAGATTTTTAACAACAATAAGATTCCTTCCTATAAGTTCTTCTTTTGAGTAATATTTTTTTATTCCAGCAACTATCTGTCTTTCCTCATTTCCAAGGTCAATTTTCATAACTATTAATTTATCAGCATCAGGATGATCCTCAACAGAAATAATCTTTGCAACCTTTAAGTCAAGCTTTGAAAATGCGTCTTTAACACTTTCCTCTCTTTTTCCTTCTACTTTTTTCCCACCAAAATCTTTTTTGAATCTTTCAACATCCTTGCCCTCAAGCTTGTTGAACAAAAGCTCAGGCTTGTTGATTTTATACCCTTTCCTTAACAAAACCTTTCCAAGATCTTTCCAGCCAAGCTCTTTAATGTTAAGCTGTTTAAAAATATTTGATGATGTTTCTGGCATGTAAGGCCTTATCAAAATTGCCAAATCCTTTGTAATGTTTGCGCATGTAGCCAGGCATGTGTCTGCATTTTCTTTCTTTTTCCACGGCTCTGCCTCCTGGAAATACTGATTTCCTAATCTTGATATGTGCATTATCTGCTTCAATGCCTCCTTTAGCTGAACATCGTTAAGAAGATCTGTTATTTTTTTAATATCATCATTTATTTCTTTAATTAGTTTTTCATCTTTTTTGTCTGGCTTTGCTTCTGGAACCTCTGATTTGTAAAACTGGTTGATAAATGAAATAGTCCTGTTGATAAAATTACCAAAATTGGCAACAAGCTCGTTATTGATTTTGCTCTGGAAATCCTCCCATGAAAAGTCTGTGTCAGCTTTCTCAGGCCTGTTGACCATAATATAATATCTCCATGCATCTGCTTTAATTCCTGTTTTAACTGCATCATCCCCAAAAATTCCAAGTCCGCGGCTTTTTGAGAATTGGCCCCCCTCATAATTTATGTATTCATTTGATGAAATCCTGTCAAGTAAAATATAACCGTCCTTTGTTCCAATCAAGGATGCAGGAAACAAGACAGTGTGAAACGGGATATTGTCCTTTCCCATGAACTGCACTAACCTTACATCTTTGCCAAACCACCATTCCTTCCAGTCTTTTCTGCATTCCTTTGTTATCCCGATATATCCAATAGGAGCGTCAAACCATGAATAGAAAACCTTTTTTTCAAATCCTTTTAAGGGCACTGGGATTCCCCATTTTAAATCACGTGTAATGCACCTTGGCTTTAGCCCGTCCCTTAGCCACGCATCAATCATTGTTTTTGCGTTTTGCGACCATTTTCCCTTTACAGACTGCTCCTTTACCCATTTCTCGAGCATTGGGGCAAGCTTTGGCAGGTCAATAAAAAGATGCTCACTTTTCTTTGTAATTGGTTTTGTTCCGCAGATTTTGCATTTTGCATCAACAAGCTCTGTTGCATTTAATAATGCCCCGCAGTTCTCGCACTGGTCTCCGCGCGCATCCTTATAGCCACATTTTGGGCATACACCCTCAACAAACCTATCTGCAAGAAACTTTTTGCATTTTGGGCAGTATGCCTGCTCTAGAATATCTTTTTTTATAAAGCCATTCTTGTTTAGTTTTTTGAATATATCCTGTGTTATCTCAAGGTTTTCTTTTGATGAAGTCCTGCCAAAACAGTCAAAAGAGCTTTCAAACCAGTCATAGATTTTTTTGTGTATCTTAAAGTATTTCTCACATACTTCTTTAGGTGTTATTCCCTCTTCTATTGCCTTTGTTTCAGTTGTTGTTCCGTGCTCATCTGTGCCAAGAACAGAAATAACATCAACACCTTTAAGACGCAGAAATCTAGTATAAACATCAGCACTTATAACACAGACCATATTCCCTATATGGGGAACATTGTTTACATAAGGCAGTGCAGATGTTACAAGTATTTTTTGTTTGGTTTTTTCACTCATTTTCTCTTTTTTGGCAATTTTGTTTAAATAGTTTTCTGAATATTATATTCACTAAGGAATAATCAGGCAAGAAGCCCAATCTCTTTTTCTTCTGTTTTGCCATCTATATCTATTTTCCTTACTATCCTGCCCTTTCGCTTTGCATTAAGCCTTGCTTCCTCTGGATTATTCTTTAACCCCTCTGGTATTATAATTTCATCAATAACATAAGTGAGCTTTATTGAGACATCTTTAAAGTTATCTGCCTTTACATCAAACAAAAACTCTCTTTTTATCAAGTCCAAATCCTTTAAGTCAAACTTTGCTGTCACAAACTTTTCAACTAATTTTCCTGGCTTTGGAATTGATTTTTTTACTGAGATGCTGTATTTTCCTGATTTTAAATTCAAAAGCAGAAAGCATGAGCTAAAACTAGTTACAAACTCCTTAAACTTATCACTGGTCATCATTGCTTCTATTGTGTATTTCTTTCCGGTAATCTTTTTTGGCTGAATTCCAAATTCATTAAGCTCATTAATTATTTTGTTTTTTGTTATAATAACTCCATTTAATGAAACATCTTCATTTACACATCTGGACATTATATCAAACATGACATCAAGATACTCAAAGCCAGCTTTTATCTGGACAAAAGAAGAGCCTTTTTTTATCATAAACTCCTCTTTCTCAAACTCTCCTGTGCTGTATCTTGTAAACTTCTGGTGAACTTTTTCATCAATCTTTTTCTCGTAAATCTTTTTTATAAAATTCATATTATCACCTTTAAACATCAAGCAAGAAAACTATTATATATTTAAATCTTGGGAAAACTTTTCTTAAAATTCACTAATCTTTGTTTATGTAAAAATTTTATAATTTTTAAAAATTGTACATAGCATAATCATAAAACTATTCTTTTGTAGCAAAATATTTATGCTATTTTATAGTCGTGAAATAAACTTTTTGAAACATCAAAACCTTTAAATACTAACTAAAATTTAATTTGACATATGGCATATGAATTGGATGATGAAGAACTTTTAGAGAGGTTTGAGAAAGAAGCAGATGTAGTAAAGACAAGTGCTGACAAACTAGTGAAGCTGGTTAATCAGAAAGGAGAAATATCATTTGAGGATTCTGCAAAGGAACTAAATGTATCACAAGAAACAATAGAAGCATGGGCCAACTTTCTGGAAGAAGAGAAAATTATTTCTATAAAATATAATTTTACAACACCCCTCCTGACAGTTTTTGAGCAGAAAAAGAAAAAACCAAAAGAAGAAACCATTGAGGAAGAAACTCTTAAGAAAAAGCCTGCTGAACAAGCTAAGAGAACCCTTAAAAAAGAGGAGCTAACTGAAATACACCTGCTGCTTGGTGAGGCATACAGCTACATAAAGAAAAAAAAGTTTGATAAAGCAAAGGAAATATATGCCTTAATAAAGGGCAAATATGATGGTTTGCCATCTGAATTTCTTGAAAAAAAGAATGAGCTCAATACCCACCTTACTAAGTTAAGTAAGGATCTGGGAGTCAATCTTAGTAAATTATCAATAAAAGAAATGGAGAAGAAATCTCAATATCTGAAAAAATTACTAAAATTACTTGAGCAGAAAATAAAAAATAAGGATTTATTGGGTGGAATAAAAACTTATGGACAAATAAGGCGAATGTATGATAACCTGCCAGATGGATTTATTGAGCAAAAAGTTGTTTTACAGAACAAAATAATAGAACTCTATGGGCCCCTTATTACAATTCGGGAAGAGCAGGATATAAAAGATATGTCAACAAAAAAAACTGAAATAATTAATCTGCTTGAGGAGACAAGACAGTCTATTAATGAGAGAAATATGCCTCTTGCCATAAAGCTATATGAAAAGATAAGAAAGATTTATAACAGCTTATCAGAGGGATTTCTGCAGGAAAGAGCAGAGCTTCAAGCTAAAATTATCCCTTTGTATGAGGAGATACTATTAGGATATAAAAAAATAACAAGTGATGATATGGAAAATAAAACAATAAAAATAGAAGAATTATCAAAACTGATAAATCAATCCATAGCAAAAAAAGATTTGGAGTCTGCTAAAGACACATACAATAAAATTAAAGATGTTTTCTATAGCCTTCCAGAAGGATTTTTAAAACAGAAGACAGAGCTGCATAAAATTCTATTAAACTTATATGAAAAACTATCCGCAGAGCTGGATAAAAAATCTTCTGAAGACTTTAATATAAAATATCATAAAATAGATGAGATGCTTGGAGATGCATTCAGCTATGTGAAGAATAAAAAATTTAACCAGGCTAGCGAGCTTTACAAAAAGATTATAAGCCTATACAATGCAATGCCAAGTGGCTTTTTGGAAAGGAAGACACAGCTTAGAACGAGAATTTTGACTTTTTATAGGGATATATCCTCTGAGCTTGGACTCGAAAAAAATATATTTGAGGTTCCTAAAATAAAAAAGCCCTTAGATAGGGAAGAGACTGAAGTCTCATCAATAAAAACAGAGATTGAAGTCCCATCAATAAAAATAAAGCAACTTAAGCAAGAAGAAACTGCTAAGATAAAAAAACCAGTTTTACAAATACAAGGGGAAACTATTCCACAACCACAGATTAAAAAACCAACACTCATCCAGAGATATGAAATGCCCAAGATTGTTAGGCCTAGAACTCTTCCTCCCTTTCCTCACCAAAAAACTATAAAATTTGTAGAGGGAGGGAAGCTGCCTAAACCAATTCCTAAACCTCCACCCTTTAAACCTCAAAATTTTCATCCTTCACATCTATCAATGCCAACAAAATTTGTAGAGGAGAAGAAGCTACCACTTCCCCCAAAACTAAGCATTCCTCCATCAAAACCAATTATGGAGCATAAACCATCATTTTTTAAATTGTTTAAGAAAAGTAATAAAATTGACTTAATGCCCCCAACACCACCGGGCTTTAAACCTGAAAAATAAAATATTTAAATAAATAAAAAAGAGGTGTTAACCATTGGCTGATAAACAAGGAACAATAAAACTGGATTCTTACAACCTGCATGTTAATGATATTGTTGTTAATGTGGATATTTTTTTGGAGAGAAATGCATTTGTTCCATCATATAATATCTCAATTCTTAATATTAGTAAGATAACGGATATTATTTTGCATAAAATAAGAGAAGAGTTTGTGTCAAAAATTAATATTGGTGACATAAAAATAACAGATACAGGTGACCCAAATGTCATTAAGGAGAAATTCACAAAAGAAATATTTGTGTTGATAAAAAAATACTTTCCAGATATTGACAAAAAAACATCAAACCTTCTTATAAATTACCTCATACAGGAGAATATAGGCCTTGGAAATGTTGAAATTTTATTAAGAGATAGCAACCTTGAGGATATAGTAATAAACAATGCCCATGATCCAGTGTGGGTTTATCACCGCAAACATGGCTGGCTCAAGACAAATGTTAGAGTACTAACCGAATCAAAGATAAGGCATTATTCAACAATGATAGGTAGGGATGTTGGAAAAGAAATAACATTATTAAAGCCATTAATGGATGCCAGCCTATCAACTGGTGACAGAGTTAACGCCACCCTAAGCCCAATTTCAACTATGGGCAATACAATCTCAATAAGAAAATTTGCTGAAAAACCATGGACAATAACTGATTTTATTAAGGGCAAAACCATATCTTATTATGGGGCTGCATTGATATGGCTTGCAGTTCAAAACGAACTTTCCATATTGATTACAGGTGGAACAGGTTCTGGAAAGACATCAATGCTTAATGTTGTTTCTAACTTTTTTCCTCCAAACCAGAGGATAATCTCTATTGAGGATACAAGAGAGCTGACCCTTCCTGATTCCCTGCATTGGGTTCCTCTGGAGACAAGATTGCCGAATCCAGAGGGCAAGGGTGAAGTAACCATGCTGGACCTTCTTGTAAACTCGCTTAGAATGAGGCCAGATAGGATAATTGTTGGTGAGATAAGAAGGAAAAGAGAGGCAGAAGTTCTGTTTGAAGCAATGCATACAGGGCATTCTGTTTATGCTACACTGCACGCAAATAATGCAAGGGAAACTATTGTAAGGATGACAAACCCCCCAATAGAGATTCCCAAACTTATGCTTCCTGCCCTTTCATTAATAGTTGTACAGCACCGTGATAGAAGAATTGGAGTGAGAAGAACATTACAGATTGCAGAGGTCCTGCCAAATGGTGACCCAAATGTTTTACTGCAGTTGGATGCCCAAAAAGACCAATTAAACCAAATAAATGAGTCCAAGGTCCTTATGGATACAATAAACCTCTATACAGGACTTACAATAGAAGAGATAAAGGAGGATATAGATGAAAAAATAAATATCCTTAAATGGCTTGTTAGCAATAATATAACCAATATCCATCAAATGGGGTTAATATTTGCTAAATATTATATTAAAACATTAAAACATTAAGAGGTGATATAAATTATTGATTTAATTAATATTCTTGTTAGGAAACTTCCACATTTAAAGCACGATATTATGGTTGCTCACATTAAGGAAAGCCCTAAGCAGATTGTTAAAAATGCTGTAAGATTTTCATTTTTTTCTTCTGTAACTGCAACTTTTTTTATGTTTCTTATCCTAAGAAGCCAGATGCTTCCACTTTTAATACTTCCATTTGTGTTTATTTTTGTTTTTATATTCACATTCTTATTTATTCTTCAGACACCAAAGGTCTACATAAGAAAGAGGGAAAGGGAGATAAACAATGAGGTTTTGTTTGCAGGAAGATACCTTCTTGTCAAGCTGGAGTCTGGAGATCCCTTATTCAATGCACTTATTGACGCCTCAAAATCCTATGGTGTTGCAGGCAAATACTTCAAGGAGATAGTTGATAATATAAATACCGGAATCCCTATAGAAGAGGCATTGGAAAATGCAAGAACCTATAATGCATCAAAGAATTTTAGGCTTATTCTCTGGCAGATAATAACATCATTGAAATCAGGGGCAGAGGTGACAGATTCATTAAAAGCCACTTTAAACCAAATTACGCAAGATCAAATCCTAGACATAAAAGAATATGGAAAGAAGCTGAATTCATTGGTTATGTTTTATATGATAATTGCCTGTGTAATCCCCTCATTGGGTTTGACAATGCTGGTTATTATTTCCAGCTTTATGGAACTTGATATTACAAATGTGCATCTTTTGTCAGTATTATTCTTTTTGGCTGTAATGCAATTTTTATTTATATCCTTAATCAAATCAGCAAGACCAATGGTGAACATATGAAAATAGTGTTTTTAGAGGAGTTTGGAAAAGCAATAATCCCTGAAAAGGTTAGGCCAAGACTTAGACAATACCTTTTTAAGGCAGGCATAATAGATGTTCCATATAAATCATTTGGTGCCCTATTTTATATGTCTGTTTTGCTGGCTATAACTTTATTTTTTTATTATGCATACCCCCTTCTTATTAAATCATTTTCTGGATTTGGTCTCTTCTTTTTTTCATTTATCTCTGGATTGGCTATAGCATCAGCCATTATGATATTTGCATTTTTTGTAATATATGCCTATTTAGACATAAAAATCTTTAATAGGACGAGCCAAATGGAAGAGATATTGCAAGAATTCTTAAAGTTTGTATCAGAGAACCTTAAGGGAGGCATGCCTTTTGAAAAGGCATTATGGTCTGCTATAAAGCCGGAGTTTGGAATACTTGCCACTGAGGTGAGGCTTGCTGCAAAAAAAGTTATAACTGGCCAGGACATTGAGGATGCAATAAGGGAATTCACAGACAAGTATGACTCCCCAATCCTAAAGAGGTCATTCAACCTTATTAGCGAGGGCCTTAGGGGTGGGGGAGAGATAGCAGAAATTATTGATAGGGTTGTTGAGAACATAGGAGAAACAAAGAGATTAAAAAGAGAAATGACTACAACAAACATGACTTATGTTATATTTATTACTTTTGTTGTGATAGTTATTGCCCCGGGATTATTTGCCTTGTCATACCAGCTGCTTACTGTCTTAGAAAAATTTATTGGAAAACTTGGACCAAGCCAAGTAGCAACTGGAATTAGTCTGCCACTAACTATGTCAAGCATATCAATAAAACCACATGATTTTATAACATTTTCAAGGTATGCACTTGTAATAACATCAGCTTTTGCATCAATGATAGTCTCAATGATAAGAAAGGGAAGCATCAAGGCTGGAGTAATGTACATCCCTATATTTATTGTATCCTCATTATTAATGTATACCTTATTCATGTTTATACTGACAAGTGTATTTGGCAGCTTAATTTTAATCTGATTTTTGCAGTAAAATCACCTTATAAAAAATCCACGCAAAGCAAAAAAAAAAACGAAAGATTTATATAAAAGAGAGAGTATAGACCAATATAAGTATATTTTATCAATAAAAAAGGAGGAGATAAAATGGTTATGAAAAAAAAGGCACAGGCTGCCATGGAATTCTTAATGACCTATGGATGGGCAATCCTGGTTGTTTTGGTTGTTATTGGTGCATTGGCATATTTTGGTGTTTTAAACCCGCAGAACCTTTTGCCAGAGAAATGCACACTGCCAATGGGATTATATTGTAAAGACCATCGCGTAGACGGAACTGCTAGCACAGTAAATTTTAAGCTGGAGAATGGTATGGGACAGGGACTGATGATTACTAGCATAACTATTACTGGACAGGTATTTACTGGCTGTACTATTGACCTACTAACTGCTGCTCCTGGCGGTGCTGACACATATAATTTATTAGATGGATGGTGGCTTGCAAATGGTGATAGTGGCAGCGTTATAGTGACATGCACTTCAGCAATACCAAGTTTTACTGGCAAGACAAAAGGGGACATAAGCCTAGTGTATTGCTCTGATACAGTAGCTAGTGATGCAGAGTGCCTTACTTACTCCCACACAATTGAAGGAGACTTACTGGCAAAGGTTGAATAATCCTTTTTAATTTTTTAATTTAATTTTTTAATTTATATTTTAGCCAAATCTATTTAATTTAAATTTACTTTTAAGTAGGCACAAAGCCTTTATATATTTAAACAGGATTTTCTAGGTAATAATGGCAATGATGAGAAAAGCACAGGCATCTATAGAAGTTGTGTTGTTAATCAGCTTTATGGCATTGGTATCTGCTGTATTTCTCTTGGCAATTAATGAGAGGATAACCTGGATACAGAAACAAAAAGACCTAAAGCTTATAGAAGATATGAGTTCTGTTATTGGGGATGAAATAACCCTTGCATTAGGAGTTGAAGATGGATATTCAAGAACATTTGAAATTCCACAAACATTAAGGGGAATAAATTACTCAGTGGAACTTTGGAGCTCCAGCACTATGAAAACAAACCATAGCGAATTAGTGCTTCAGTATGTTAATTTTACAAAGAGGTATGAAACAGTAAGAATCTTACCAAAAAAGGTAAATGGAATTATTTATAAAGGGAAAAATAATATAACAAAAGAGAATGGAACTGTTTGTTTAAATGAATGTTCATAAAAGGGGTTTTTGGATGAAAAAAGCACAAACATGGTCTTTGGATGTAATGGTGGCAACAGGAATGTTTGTTATTGTAATCATCAGCTTTTTTTATATTATCAGCCTAACATCAGAAACTAGCAAAACAGATGAACTTCTAAGAGAGGGTGAGGATATCCAGGATATTCTAATATCCTCAAAACCAGAAGAAAGCTTAAACATTGTTGTGGGAAGTATAATTGATGAAGATAAACTAAATGATTTGGCTAAAGAAGACTATGAAAATCTTAAGAAACAGCTTGGCGTAAGAGGAGATTTCTGCATACATTTTGAGGATGATGAGGGAAACATAATTTACATAAATGAAAGCACAAACAGAGCAGGCATAGGCAGTAGCAGGGTGTATATAGGAGGTATAGCTTGCAGTTAATAAGAATACATTATTCCATTGCAACTATTAACTTAAGAAAATAACTTAAATACTAAATACCAAATAACATGCTAAAAATGAAAAAAAAAGCATATTTTTTTACATTAGACGCTTTCATTGCAACTGGTGTTATAGCAGTAGGCATTGTACTAATACTTTTTACCACTACAAATAAACCCTATGAGATGCAGACAGCTTTTCTATCACAGGATTTGATAGATACAATATCCTCAATAAAAGTATATCAAATAAGTGATAATAACTATATTTATGAGTTAATAGAAGAAGGCAGCATAACAAATCCGGAAAATACTATTTTAGATCAGATAGGCGAGTTCAGTTATAGGGGTATGAATGATACAGCAAGTAATTTTACAAAAACTATTCTTCCAGGTATAATCCCTAATGAATATAACTTCCAGCTATTAATCAAAGAGGGCGATATTATAAAATTTAATTATATAAAACTTAAGAGTATAGGTACTTTAAGAAATACATCAAAGGCTGTAGCATCTTCAAAGAATATAATCTTTGGGTTAAGTGATTCAACTATGTGGGGCCCTTATATTGCAGAGGTTAGAACATGGCAATAAAAAATAAAAAAGGAATTTTTTTCACATTTATGTCAATCCTTCTTGTGACTGCTCTGATGTTGGCATTTTCATCAGATGTTTATATTACCTCAAAAAATAGGCTTCCTGTAGTTAAATCAAGGATTAAAACAGCAGACAACTATCTAAGGAGCATTGAGGGAGCTTATTTAAAAAATGCACTATATGTAAGCAGTTATAGTGCGATGGAATCACTTACTTCATATATAAACCAAACAACAGGGCTCCTAATGAACGAAGCAGAGTTAAATATAAAGTTCAAGGAAGCAGTGTTAAATGGAACAATTGATGGCAGCAGTCTGGGCAATATGCAGGGCAATACATTTATTTACAGGCTTGAGGAAATGGAAGAAATATCACAAAATACACTGCATATAGCAACTAACTTTAATAAGGATTATGAAAATATAGATATTATACTCTTCCAGGATGAAACTACAGTCCCATGGCAGGTTGCTGTTAATTTAACATTAGATTTTTCTGTTAATGCGGAAATTGCCTTATGGAACAAAACAGATGATGTTAGCATAATATTCAGTATCCGAGATTTTCAGGAAACTTAACATCCAAAGGAATTATTTTAACTAAAATATTATAACAAATTACCAGTAACCTCTTAAGATGAATTATTATAACTCAATCTCAGAATCTTATAATGAATTGCACAGAGAAGAGCAGTTAAGCAAGATAAGGCTGATAAAGGATAATCTAAAAATTAAAAACCAGGATTTGCTTTTAGATGTTGGCTGCGGCACAGGAATTTTTGCAGAGGAATTTAACTGCATCAAAATAGGGATTGATCCAAGCATAGAGATGCTAAAGCAGGGAAAAAACGCATTTTACATACAGGCATGTGCTGAAAACCTGCCATTCAAAGATAATTCTTTTGATTTTGTTATTTCTGTTACTGCTATTCATAACTTCAAAGACATAAGAAAAGGATTGGAGGAAATAAAAAGGATATCAAAGAAAGATGTTGCATTAAGCATATTGAAAAGATCAGCTAAAATAGATGAGATAAAAGGCAATATCAGGGAATTATTTAAAATAACAAAAACAATTGAGGAAGATAAAGACATAATCTTCTTTGCCAAAAGATAACTTTTATATAATATTAGGTTTATCTTTGAATTATATTAGATAATAATAAGGTGATAAACAATGAATGTTCCAGATGAGATAATGAAGTTAGCTACATCCTTAAAGAATAATGGTCTTGCTGCAAGTATGCATGATGCAATAGAGCTGGCAAAAAATATGATTGGAAAGCCAAAGGAAAAGCCAGAGGTTAAGGTAAAAGAACCTGAAATCATTAAGCAGGATTTTGAAGAACACAAGGAAGAAAAACCTGAAGAAACAGTTGAGGAAGAAAAAGAAGTTGAAGAGCCAGTGGAAGAAACGCCTGAAACTTGTGAAGAAACAAAAAATGAATCAGAAATTTCTGAAGAATCAATAGAAATTGAAGAACTAGTAGAAAAGCCAGTTGAGAAGCAGGAAACCATTGAAGAAGTTATGGAAGAGAAAAATTTGAGCAACGAACCTGAGGAAATAACAATTAGTGAAGAATCAGAAGTTCCTGAAGAAAAATCAGAAGAGATTAAGCCTGAAGAATCATGCGAAGAGGATGAATTTAAAGAAGAAACAGAAGAAAAAAAAGAAGTGCTTCCAACAGTTGATGAGATAGAGCCGGTTGACAGAACAAAGCCAGATTATGATGTTACAAAAGAAGAAAGAACAGTGGAAGAGCTGATGGAAGAGGATTCTGAATCTATTTATGTGGAAGATGGTAATAATAAAATTAAAGAGTCTGAAGAAAAAGAACAAGAGCAAACTGAGCAATCCGAAGAAGAGAACTCAGAAGAAAATCCAGATAAAAACATAGAAGAACAGCAAAACTCTGAAGAGGAAAAAAAAGAACCAGAGCCAGAAAAAGAGCATAAGAACGAAAAACATTATGCTGAAGAGAATGTTGATTTAACAAATGTTTTTAATTTTAGAAATAAATAAAAAAGGTGTTTTTTTGTTAAACTATATTGACCTCAAATACAAACCGCAGAAAACTGATTTGGTATGTGAGTTCTACCTGGAGCCAAATAATACAACTATTGAAAATGCTGCAAGCAATGTTGCACTTGAGTCTTCTATAGGGACATGGACTGATATTGGCACTATGAACAAAAGAATAGCTAAAACCCTGAAACCTAGTGTTTTCTATATTAACAAAAAAGAAAATATAATAAAAATTGCCTACAATGAAAATT
>Ga0210057_1000613_pt1 | contig 58630 bp, 55 predicted proteins | sample CryGeyCG2114_010_2_FD_183968 | JGI IMG/M metagenome (GOLD analysis project Ga0210057, IMG submission 183968) | Groundwater microbial communities from aquifer - Crystal Geyser CG10_big_fil_rev_8/21/14_0.10 (SPAdes) (version 2) | ecosystem: Environmental > Aquatic > Deep subsurface > Groundwater ...
TGACCTTTAGCAGAGTCCCGAATGGAGACTCTGCTAAAAAGACCTTTCAACTCCCAGCTCATAAGAGTCTCCTGAAAGGGACTCTTATCGGCTAGACAAAGATTTGACCTTTAGCAGAGTCCCGAATGGAGACGCTGCTAAAAAGACCTTTCAACTCCCAGCTCATAAGAGTCTCCTGAAAGGGACTCTTATCGGCTAGACAAAACTAAAATAGCATTATAGCTATATCATAAAAACCTTTTCCGAGAATATAGTTTGCTGCACTTGAATACTTATAATCTTCTGGATCCTTAACTAAATTCCACCGTTTTTGTAGTGGGTTATTATGAATATAATTCAACTTCTCAAGAAAAAAATATTTACTGACAACTATTTTAGAATCATATCTATCTTCAAAAACTTTATGTTTAGCTCCATTATTCTCTTTGGCTTGACTGGAGAAATATCTAATCAACTCACCTTGATTGTCAGTTTTAAGATACGGTATTAACTGATATGCAAAAAATCTTTTAGCATTTTGTATTAGCTTCGAAATTGCTGGAGATTTATCAGAGATATAGAGCAACAGATGTATATGGTTCGGCATAATAACATATCCGTAGACTTTATTTGCATAATTATACTTCATATAATCGAACCACTTGTAAACTAAGCTGAACGATTGGTCAGAAACAAATACACTTTTCCAACCAAGTATTGTAAATGTAATAAAGTAAATATTGTTTGGGACAAATGGTATTTTATAACGAACTGCCATATTATTTCAGTGCCTTTTGGTCAAATTATTGGCTGATTGGCCCTTGACTTGAAGAGCAATAATACTCTTTTGATATACCCAAGCATTAGTTTGCGTTGCCAGACAAGCAATAACAATAATACCGATACAACAGAAAGAATAATCAGAATTGCATTATCCGTTGAACTGGGGGGGACGTTCTGACTGCCAGCCAAAACACCAGCCGCCTGTCTTTGCTCAAGTTCATTAATAATAATATCATCAAGTGTCCTTGGTAGTATCCGAACCTCTTCTTTGTACTGGCTCAAAATCCCTTTGACTGAAATATTATCACCAACTTCTAGTTTCTTGCTGGAGATGCCAGTATTGGCTTTCAAGACCATGACCACCTCACCGAAATCATCAACCAAAGTCAACTTGGTACCAGACTTGTCGACGACTTGACCTTGAAATTGGATGTAACGACCAATGTTTCCTGATTTTAATTCTTCGGAATTCAAAGTAAGTGGCTCCAGGGTTGTATTATCAATCACATTCAGATCGTCAACTGAAGATACCAAAATTCTCTTTTCACCGAAATACTCTGAAACTTTACCACGGACTGATAATCGATCCCCGAATAATAGTTCTGGCCACTCTGACTTTGAGCTGTAAATTTGAATGCCATCCAAATAAGCGACCTTCTCACCAAAGACACCCGGCAAAACAACTAAAGTTCCTTCAACCTCCACCAGATCGCCCTTTGCACTGTTCTTTACATCAAAAATATTAACTAATGAATATTTGCCACCGTCATCATTGATATCTTTTTCTGCCGTTGCAACAAGGCCTGAAACCTGAAAACTATCCTCTTCAACGACATTTTCACGACTGAGACTAATCTGATCTGTCCACTGCCATCCAGACTCAAAATAATTAAAACTTTTGCCCTCAGGAGCATTGCCATAGTTTATATTATCAATCAATCTACCTTCGGGATCAATCAATCTAACGCTGTCAGCGCCATTATTTAAAGATAATCCCGTCATCTCTTTACCAAAGACAATATAATCACCGCCAAGCACTACGGTACTCTCTTCAACAATAAATGGTTGACTGCCACCATCAATATCATCAATGACCCAACCGTATAAATCCAATGAAGATCCACCAAAATTATACAATTCAATCCATTCATAATCAGAATCAGCCCCCTCAGGATTGGGGAAAATTTCGTTAATTCTCACGTTTGATGATAATTGGTACTGAGTAGTGTTCAATTGAAAGCCGGCATCATCATTTTCTTCCTCTGGAATTATAGCTTGATCATCACCGCCAGATTCAATGGGATCCAACTCAGGTTCAGGCTCATCAACAACCTCAACTTTGATTGGAACCAATACATTTGCTTCACCGGGTGTAGGTACGGTGGTCAAATAATATTTCTGTTCGTGCCAAATTACTGAATTTGGATCAGAGACACTGGGCGCATTATCAATAATAGTGCCATCATCATAATCACCATAAGCAACTTGATCCATAATAACTCCTTGATCGTCTTTTAGCATAATAATATCGCCATTATTGTTGAGACTACTTTTGTCTACAACCAAATAGCCCTTGGCAGTAATAACATCACGCAAAAACGTGCGATAACCAGCCCCCTCCTCCAAGTACCAATCGGTCAAATCTAAATCATGAGTAGTCGTATTCATCAACTCAATCCACTCGGATTCATTTGAAACCGGATCGGAAACAAATTCGGAAATAATGATATCGCCGGGCAGAGCAGAAGACATATTGTCTAATACTTCGTCCTCAGCTTGAACTGTGTCAACCGATCCGGAAGAAGAGAAGTCATAATCCAAATTAAGATTGCAGGTGCAAGTACAACTCGCCGGAATATTTTCCAAGTTCAACTCTTCAGCTTGGACCGGAGAGGCAACAATCATCAAACTGATAATAATTATTACAATATATAATTTATTTTTCATACAAAACCTTTCTTACGCGGGTCGACAGCTAAACTATCGACCCGCGGGTTAATATTTAATCAACTAGACCGCTAATTTTGAGATAAACTCATCAGCTACATACAAGTATGGATAGTCCAGAGACTTTTCAACCAAATTCCATCGATCTCGGATTGGAGCATCGGCGACAAACCGAAGATTTCTAATCAATGACTTTTCATCATTAATGGGAAATACCTTGCCTTTTTTCTCCCAAACCACATATTTTCTGCCATCATCTAGAGCTTTGGCCATCTGCTTGAAATCCCACAATATCTTTCGAGGATCAGATCTTTTGACCGCTTGATTTTTTTGAAAAATATCCAATTGACCCTTTTTATTCTTGTCGTCCTTGGCTTCTTCACTTAAAAGTTTTAAAATTTCCAATGTAACCTCTTTTTTTACCGTGCCATAAACCTGACTGGGATTATCTTGTTTTTCACTCAACCGAAAAATCCAATAAAAATGATTCGGCATAATGACGTAGGCTAAACTCTTGACATCATGCTGGATTTCAGCCACCTTGAAAGCATTGACCAATAAATCCATGTAATCCTCACAGACAAAAATATTCTTCTTGCCACTGATTGCTGTTGAATAAAAATAAGTACCGCCAGCCTGACGAAAAGGTGTTTTGTATTTTTTCACCATTGTTTCATTGACTGTTTTTTCTTTTGTTTTAGTTGACATACTAAAGTTACAAAACTACGAATCAGAACATATCCTTTTAACAAATTTTGACTAAAAATTATTTGCAGATATGTAACGGCCGAAGTATTTGTAAGATTTTTTAAATTAATTCTTGTGGTCTAGTCTATTAACATTGTGACAAGAATTAGTCATCATGACGACCGGTTTTTGTCGAACCAGAGCAACAAAAAAAAACACCCTTTTGTCAAGGGCATTTTTGATTATTTGAAATTGTGTTTGATGTGGAAAACAATTGATTCAACCAATAGCGAGCAAAATGTTTTCAAGATGCTTCAACTAAAAGTTGATACCATCCAAACTAGATTCCGAACTGTCGTAAACATTTGTTGATGGATCATCGTAATATGTGTCGCTGTAAAGTGTGTCCTCATAATTTATAACCTCAGTAGAGTCGCTCCAATTGACGCTATCTAGGCTTGACTCGGGGCTATCAGACACTTCTGTTGAGTTATCATAATAGATAGTGTCTTCATAATAAGTCACATCCTCATAATTGCTGTCTTCATCAGAAGGATCATCCCAGTTGAGTGAGTCGGGGTCAGCGGCCGGACTGTCATAAACAGGGGCAACTGGTACAACATTCAAATTTTGAAGACTGGATGCCGGGCTGTCCTGGACGGTCACTTCGGGAGGTGTGCTCGGTTCTGATTCAACCGGAGTTGGCGCTGGTTTTGAAACTGGTGCAGTAGCTGGCGGGGTATCAGACTCAATAGGTAATAAGGCGGCATCTGGCGTGACTGCTGGTTGTGGTTCACATGAAGCCCCCATTAAAACCAATGAAGCAAACAAGGTAAATATTAATAAATGACGTTTTTTCATATTATTGATTATAAATTACAGTTTAACCTGAAGTAAGAACAGTGCTCTCAGCATAATCGGTAAAGAATGATTCTGGCAAATCCTTGACCAAGGAAGCCCACCCCTCGCCAAAGAGAAGATTGGCTGTCAACTCATCCGGAACCCATCTGATCTCGCCTGTATTTTGGACTTGATAAACTTTGGGCACTGATGGAATCTTCATGAGAGTGCCTGTTTTGAAGGTGACATTTCGTCCAAGATTGTATCCAGCCATAGCATCATTCGTAACAACTTCAACCTGAGAAAAATCACTACCCCAATACGACTCCCAGATTTTCTGAGTCGGGTAAGCGTGCCGCACATTGTCAGCGCCAAGGAAATAAACGGCTGGCTGATCTGCCAACTTGATAAATCGACCGGTTTCAAAGTCTAAGACAGGAAAATCAACGGCCGCAACCTCATAGTTGATGTAAAAAGAACTAAAATATACCTCGTCAACATAAATATCATATGAGACTTCTCCAGCTACATTAGACCAAGTTTCAAATACTATACTTCCATTTTCATCAGAATAACCAGACTCCTTATCAATTCGAACGCCGACAGTTGAGAATGGATTAACCTCGACAAATATGTCTGATTTGGGATCATTATTCACATCACGAATATCAAAATTAATACTGACAACCTCATTCAAACCGGCAACTGACTTGGATACGACATAAGAAGAATTTTCTCGAGAATATATGGCACTATTGTCCACGGTAACGGTAATCGGATCGGTGGTGGATAAATTACCGGCATTATCAAAAGATTTGACATAAATTTCATGAGCGCCATCACCGTCAAAAACCCAATCATACTCCCAATGCAAATAATTATCCTGCAAATCAAATCCAATCTGACAGATTTCATCAATACAAACTTCAAGACTATTAATCAATGAACCCCCCTGATCACGAGCTTGTCCTTCGATTGTATAATAAGCACCATCAAGTAAAGTGTCCCCATCATCAAGATTGGTGACCACAATTTTTGGTCCAAATAAATCCGCATTGCTACCAGAACGTGAATCGAGATAATGAGTCGATGTGTCCATCAAATCACTGAGGGGAAGGCCCGTCTCACCGAGCACAAAAAGTCCTCGATCAACACCAGCATCAAAAAGCCCATCATCGGCCTGATCATAATATGTCGGAATTCTTAATTGCAGAGGAATACTTCGACTTAACGTCGTTGTCTCGACAGTAATAAAAAGTCGAGGGTTGTCGCCCAAAAAGACGGCTAAATCATCCCAATACCAATACTGCCCATCGACTGACCAATTCCCACAGCCTAAATCGGTGTCGATGGCCATACCATCAAAAACATTATTACCATCGTCCTGATAAAGACAGAGTTTATCAACTCCAATATTGGCAGTAGCCCCAGTATTCTCAACGGTCAAAGCATAAAGAAAGTCAATACCGGACAATTCAAAGTCAAATACCGGGTGATCAAAATGATACGAATACGTAACAGAGCTAAGAAGAGGATTCACCGAATACTCAACCGCAGCTGAGACTGGACCGGCAGGTAACAAGAAGAAAGAAAATATTAAAATAATAAATCCTATCTTTTTCATATTTGTTTAATTATATTTTTTAATAACGATTTGGATAGCGAGTCCTTAGCTCAGCACGAACTTCTGCAGCCCTGCTATCAAGCCCATTTTTTTCTAGAAAATCAAGATATCTATCTAATATAATATCTGGGTTATCAGAAACAAAATCAAAAGCTTTTTGAAAAAATGCATCTACTTCTTCAACAGATTTTTCTATATCACCATTTTCATACAAATAATAGAGAGCAACATATGGCTCGGACGAAACATTGTTTGACTCAATAGCCTTGAGATAATACTCTTCTGCTAATTCATACTCCCCTAAATCTTGATAAAGATGAGCTATGTTCCAGCGTAAAGCGTAAGCGTGATCATCAAACTTATTTTCATAATATCGATAAACATCAACGGCTCGGCGATTCAGCTCTTCCCGCTGTTCTAATGGCAAGACATCGGCAGCACTCTTCCAAGTCAACGCTGCATTCAAATAAGTGACCCGGCCAGGATCCTCTTCAGTTGGTACATCATCGCTAAGATTTGATTCATACTCACACGCCTCCCTAATGATTTCACTAGCATCCGGATACCGATCTAAATAATAATCACAGCCAGGAAGCTCCGACAAATCCTTTATTTTGTTCGATAGATAATAATCTTGATAAGCCCAATAGCCGCCAAGAACAACCACGACCAGAACAATGATAAAAATCAGTTTTTTACCCATAGCATAATTTCTTTATTTTATAGAAATATTATATCACTTGACAACTATATTATCAAACAAGGTGTTGAGGAAAAATCAAAGCTGGAGACGAGAAACAAATAAATAAAAAACAAAGCTCCGCGTAATGCGGAGCTTTGCCTATATCTTAACTCAGTAATTGAGAAAAGAATTATTTCACTAGAGCTGGACCACTTAGAGGTAATCCAATACCGGCGAAACTAGCGTTGGTAAGGTCTGCAGTTCCACTGCCTGAACCATCATCAAAACTAAGATCTGCGGCGGCATTGTTAATCTTCAAGCGGAGAGAGTCGCCAGTATCTTCATAGTCCTCAAGACCGGCTTCAACATAGTACACCTTGTAACCACCAGCAGGGATGGTTGAAGTGGCTGAACCAAAGTTGAATTCAACAGTAGTATCAGTACCATCACTGGTATCAAGACCTGTATTTGTATCAAGAGTCGTATTAGTAGCGTACTCATATAGAGTCCAGGTTTCATCATTATCAGTGTCATCAGCAGCTGAGGCAAGAGCGGTAACTCGGATATTTGATGTTGTATCAAATAGGAGTTTGAAGTTTGAATCAGCTGTAATTCGGAAACGTAACACTTCAGTAGTAGTTGGTGACAAAACAGTAGATACACCACTCTCTAGAGAGAAGGTTGGTTTTGTCTTCACAAACTTGTGGTTGTTGCCTGCATAATTTGCAGATGTACCAGCAGCATAAGTTTGTGATGTAGCACCCTTGGCTGAAACAGCAGTTGTGTCAGTTTGGGTAGCCACGTTACTAATTTGGAATGTTAGATCTGAACCATCATCCAAGAAAGTTGCATTGGCAGTAGCAGTACCGTCAGCACGAAGCTCTACATACATAGAATCGTTCTTTGGAACGGTGAACAATCCAGTAGCACTATAGAACACTCCGGTGTTAGCAGTACTGTCAGTCAAACTTGTAAGAGTTGAACCAACTTGAACACCATCAACATACAACTTTAAGTTCTGAACATTACCTGGGTTGTCATCGGTACCGTTTTCAGTAAGCTGTAAACGGTGAACGATTAGATCCTCAACATTATTAGCTGAGAATTCCCAAGCAGCTACAGTTTGATTTGTCTTTCCAGCCACAATATAACTAGATGTTGGGTTGGTAGGAGCAGCTGCAGCAGCAATAGTCAAAGTACCAGCAGTTACAACTGTGATAGCTTGACCAGGTACGTCTGTTGAGTATGACACAGTAGAACTGGTGTCAATACCTAGACCAGAAACAGAGTCAACGGCGATTGGATCTGTATCGTTCCAACCAGCGTTAGCAGTATCCTTTACATCAGCATATAGAGTGATAGTTTCAGTCATTCCAGCAGAAATGGTGATTCTAGGACTCAAGTTGATGCTGGTAGAAGTACCGTTGGTTGAGCTTGGGTTTGCAGAGGTTCCACGTTCTACACCACCAATAACAAGTGATAGATTCTGGAAACCGCCACCAATACCTTGAGCACCACCATCAACGAAAGCAATACTACTTACTTCAACATCTTCAGCTGTGCCGGCAGTAAGAACCCATGAACCAACAATTACATCTTGAGCACCTTGTACGACACTCATGTCAGAAACTGTTGAGTTCAATGTTGGGGTAATACTAGCGTCAGCAACAGTCAAAGCGTTAGCACCTGATGCGGTGCTGCTTCCAGTTGTACCTGTACTTTGGCGGAAGAAATTGTTTGTTCCGGCTTCCAAAGTTAGAAGAATAGTATCATCAGCAGCCATATCAACACTAGCACCTGTTTTGACATCACCATAGATCTCCACTACATAGATTGCTCCAGCAGGAATAATAAAGGTGTTGCCAAAAGTAAAGGTAGTATCATCATCAGCAGCAGCGTCATCATCGGTGGTATCACCGTCAGCTGTTGCATCAGAGTCTAGATCCTTGGTGGTTCCAAGTTGTGTACCATTAACAAGAATCTTACCATTGTCGACGTTATCTGTATCTAGAGCACCACCAACGGTAGTACGCACGATCAGACTGCTTACCTTGATATCTTCACCAATAGCTCGGAAATTCCACTTACCTAGAAGACGGTTAGTTGTTCCAGCAGCGATAGAGCCACTTGGAGAATCAATAGCCTTAGAGATTTGTAGAGAACCGGTGCTAATAGTAGTTGTGTTAGATGCAGCGATGATAGTATAAGTATCAGAAGCATTAACACGGACATAACGGCTATAGTTGGTGTCAAAAGACATTACATCATAACCATTTTGAACTTGGAAATAGAAAGTACGGTTTGTACCCTTCACAATATCTCCACGGAATTGAATAGTTTTTGTTTGACCAGCTGTGATCTCATAGTTTAGACCATCAAATGTAACGGTCTTAGCTGAATCCAAACTAGTAGCAGTACCTAGAATATCAATACCATCATATAGGTATAGATTTTCAAAGGTATCTGATTCTAGAGTACCAACAGCAGTTAATTTCAAGCTGTCAAGACGCATTTTTTGGTCAGCAGCGGCTAGAGTGAATCTCCATAGCTCTTGATCAGTCAATCCGGCTTCGATTGAAGTTCCAGGATCTGAAGCAGTAGCAAGGGTCATCTTACCTAGGTCGCTAACTTGTGCAGTTTCGAACTTGTTACTAGAAACTGGGAAGCTTCCAGAAACACTACCACCACCAACAAGAACTACATCAGAAGCAGAATCAACTGAGAATGATAGAGTCTTGTTTGCAGACGTACCATTAGTCAAGTCTAACTTCAATGTAAGAGTCTTGGTAGTACCACTTGAAACAGTAAAATTGGTACCGAATGTGTAGTAGTTATTTGAATATGACGGAGCGTCAGAAATCAAAGTTCCGGCGTCATCATATAGATATAGAGTTGCGAAGTCAGTATTTGAAGTAATATCTTTTCTGTGTAGACGTACTGAATCAACCACAGCGTCACCACCTGAAGCAGTAACATAGAACTTAAATACTGAAGTCATGTCTTCTGAACCATCAGTTGAGGTAGAATCCAAAATAATTTGGGTTCCAGCCGGATTTGATGAGCTCAAGCCGAACATAACGTTTCCACCTGAAGTTGGAGCACTACCGGCACCACCACCTTGTGAAGTATCCACAAGAGAAGCAGTGTAAGCAGCAATATCACTACCAGCTGTGAAGCTCATAGTGCTTGGAGCAGTAACAATATCAGACCAAGCAAAACCATTGGTAGTAAAAGCACCAGAGTTTGCGAATTTTGACCAAGTTCCATCAGTGTTTACATAATAAACATCTGCACCTGAAGCCATTTTCACAAGTGAACCGGCTGGGTACTCAGTACCATCAAGAGCTAGACCAGAATCTGTGTAGTTAACCCAAAATCCATCAGGAACATCAATTACACGTGATGCCCAGTTTGCACCAAACAAAGTTGCTGCAGCTGACTCACTAGCAATGTGGCGGAGCATGCCATTTGGCTCAACCGCGAAAACTTTTGGTACAGTTGTAATTTTTACAAGTCTTGTACCAGCGCGGGCAACGACATTACCTGCAAGCTCGATAGCTGCAAGTTCATCGTCAGTAACGGTTTTCACACCAGAAAAATCACCATACCAAGTCATGTAAGTTGACTGGGTTGGAAAAGTATAACGTTTTCCGTCAGCAGCATAATAATATACTGCAGCCCCACTGGCTTTGATCAAATCACCAGCTGACAAAGTGACAGCTGAAGCTACTGGTACAAACACAGCAGCACCCATTGACCAAAGAATAGTAGTCAACACTACAGAAAAGGTAAAGACCTTTTTAAGTGTATTCATAGAGAATTACATTCCTTTCAGTGTAGAGATACATTAATTATCCGATCGGAATAATTAATAATAATCCCCCACATTTTTATAATATTTATGTGCCTGTCACTTGATTGCTCAAGCTCGACCTTATAGACGCGCACAACCTGTTGAATCGATATTTAGATATAAACTCTTCAGGATTTTTTTATAAATAAATTAATTAGTGACATTGTTGAGCATTATAGCTCAATTGCATCATCCGTATCAACTGAATTATCCTCAGGTAAAACTGCTGGCACAACCGGAGCCGATGTATTTACTCTTGCAGCTTCAAGATTTGATTCATCAACCGGAATAAGTTCTTCAATTTTACTATCTATAATATCTTTGTATTCACGAGCGATCGCCGAACTCTCTCTCAATTTTTCAAGAGCATTGATCAAGTCGCCTTGATTGAGTAGGGAACTGGCTTCATCAAGTAATCTCTGAGCTGATTCTGAGCCGGCAACCTCGGTCTTAACGGTTACATCAGTAGTCTCTACAGTTTTTTCTGAATCAGTTGGGGCAACCTTATCGACCTCAGCTTGACCGGAAGTGTCTACGACTGATTTTTCTCGCTCTGCCACTTCAGTAATCCTATCTCCGACTTTTTTGATTTGAGCCTCAACTGTTTCAAGCATTTCTTCACTTGATAACTCAGCCTCACCCTTGTCATACTTATCAACAATAACTTCAACGGCTTTAGCTTGAGTCTCTTCAATTTCAGCCTGAGCAGCATCTATATTCTTCACGACAGCAAGATCACCTTTCAAATCGTTATTATTATCTAAACGACTGGCAATTGCCTCTACTTTCAAATCAACCTGTTTAACCACCTCAATAGAGCGATTAACAACGTCCTTTTCAGCCTTTACAGTCTTTACTTTTTCAAGTGTTTCTTGAATATTGTCCATGTTCTTTTTAAAATTGTCCGTAGCGACGGAAATCTGTTCTCGCCTTTTTACAGGATCTGTTTCATTCGCAGCGATTTGTTCAATTTCACTGACTCGCTCTTCTGCAAAATCAACATGCAATTCAGCTTTTCGATCCTCAGAAACGGTTAAACCTACTTGAACTTTTTCAGAAGTAAGCTTGACCGGATAGAGGATGTCTCCAGGGATACTAGATTTTGAAGCATTAACAGTAAATGCACCTGAGCCAAACACAAACAAAACCGCTACTGTAACAATACCGATTGGTTTGGCCAAAAAATTAATAAAACTAATAGGAACCATCATTCTAATCAAATTCCAGCCATCAAAAAAAGAAGACTTTCGAGCCGAGCCTTGAGAACTGATTTGCGCAAGCAAAACATCTCTATTGGCTTTGGTCCAATCTTCTCTAGGCTTTACACCCTTAAGGTCTTTTAATTGCTTGATTATCTTATCCATTTTAAATAATGTTTTTATTCACCCAAAATTTCTTGGATTCTTTTTATAGCACGATGCAACAGAACGCGCACATTACTCTTTGACTTTTTAATGATTGAGGCGATTTCATTGACTGATAAACCCTCAACATAACGGAGAATAACTACTTCACGATATTCATCTTTGATTTGATCTAAAGCCTGTTCAATATTCTTAACCTCAAGCTTGATATCAATATCCTTTTCAACATCTCTAGAATCGACAATATTGTGATACTGATCCTCATCGGTCAGTGGTAAGTCCTGACGTTTCTTTTGACGATAGTAATCAATGACTGCATTTCGAGCCACTCGATATAGCAAGGCGTTAAAATTACTAATCTTTTTGTCTGTAGTTTTAATATACTGCCAGCTTTTCAAAAATACTTCCGCAGTTATATCCTCCGCATCTTCGACTGAAGATACTTTATATAAGATAAAACGAAAAATTTTGGCTACATATAAATCATATAACAAACCATAAGCTGTGGCGTCATGCTGGTAACGAACCTTATAGAGTAGAAATTTTTCTTTTATTGAATTGGTCTTCATTAATGTAGACGAAAGAGTGTAAGAAGTATTACACTAAGTCGGTTTAATTTTTCAAGTTTAATAGGAATATTATACTACAATTTTATTTTTTTGTAAATACCTAAAATAGGATAAATAGCCTATTAAGACATAAAGCTTGCGCGAAGTAAATACCGGTCAAATTAGTCTATTCTAGCCACTTTTGACAATAAATCGTTGATTTGATACGATATAAGGGTAAATGTATACACTAGTGTATACAAACAGCTCATATTCATCATCTATGGAATTACCACAAAAAATAGTACGTGTATCCATTTCAGAGGCTGCAAGGTTGTTCGGAGTTGACCCACACACGATAAGAAGAGCAATAAAACGCCAGGAATTGCGCTATGTTGTGGTCCAAGCTAGATACAAAGTCAACTTTGAAAGCCTGGTCGAGTGGTCTCAAAATCGAACTACTGTCCGCAACAAAACAAACTCACAGGGAATTGGACAGTTTGTGGATCGATGGAAAATAAGCAATAAAAAATTTAGTCCAAACCCCAAAGTCCTTAAGCAAGAGAAAAATGAGACTGAAGATCAAAACTAAATTATTTTTACTTGGCAATATTTGATTTGAGGCAAGATGAAATAGAATGCGACCGCTTGGAATCAAGCGAACAATCATACACAAAATTCACGGCTCGAACAATATCTGACCAACTATAATTTTTTATTACATGTCTTTGGGCTGCTCGACCAACGCGCTCAACCAAAGCAGGATGCCCCAACAGATACTTCAGCTTTTGCTGCAGACTAAAAACACTTTTATTTTTAAAGACAAAACCAAAGCCGCCGGCAATTGCCTCTGTACTCTGGGGGATGCTGGAGACTAAACAACAACAGCCAAAACTCATTGCTTCAAGCACGACTATTGGCAAACCTTCTGATTCAGACGGTAAAACAAAGAGGTAAGCATTTGAATACAACTCAGCCCATAGCCGGCTGTCTTTTTTTACACCACCGGTAAAAACAATATTGGGATTACTGTCAGCTTGAAGCTTGAGTTCACCAACATACGTATCGGTAAAAGCTGAGTCACCCGCGATAACTAATTGTTTCTTTGGATATAATCTTTGATAAGCCTCAATCAGATAATGGGCGCCCTTGTGCCGAACTAGACGAGACAAAAACAATATGTAGCCACCCTTCACCAATCCAAATTTTAACTTTATTTCATTGGCTGGGACAGACTTATTGGGGTCAACGCCATTGGGAATATAGATGGTTTTTTTGCCATACTTTTTTTGAGAATAACGCTGTAGATACTTGGACACAGCAATTGTCTCATGAGCGAAATGGACAGCACACCATTCGCCGAGCAGTAAAAACATCTTAGCTAATAGATTCCACTTGCCATGATGCCGATCTATACTGTGAAATGTAATTATAACCCGAGAGCTAGGGGAGAAAAGACGGGGGATCCAGGCCAGTAAAGCCGGACCAACTCCATGATAATGAATAATGTCAAAATTTCGCCTGACCGCATCAATAGAAGCTAAGAGGACATGAGAAATAGTATCCCAATTCTTGGTTTTAATCGAAGGTTTATAGATTATAAAAATACCTTGATATTTTTTTCTCTGATTAGCCACATACCAAGGTCTGGCATAGACAAAAACATTGTGACCCTCTCGAGCCAAACCAAGAGCCAACTTTTCAACATGGGTCTCAACACCACCGGTAACTGCAGGTAACCCCTTTTGTCCAATAAATGCAATTTTCATTTTATAAAACTTAAAGATACAGCACCTCAGTCGCTTGCGCTGTTTTAATTGTATATATTATACCATATTTAATTCTTGAAAAAAATGCGGTATAATGATTATATAAAAATATGATTTTTTTTAATTTACGATATAAGTAATTCATAAACTCAAAATTATGATAAATGAACCGAAACCCAATAAACCAACAATAGATAAAGCTAAGCCTGAGCAATCCGAAATAAAAACCTTGGACATGAAACAGATTGTGGCAATGCTTGATGAGGCTGGTGTCTCAAAGAATAACTATGAGAAAGAATGGAACTTTGAAGCTGATATTTACCGCGAAATCATATGGAGATTAGCTAATATCTTTTCAAAAAGACAGGGCTGGGGAACTGAGACGACTCACTCTGAATACGCAGCTGACAAGAAAACAGGTCTTGTAAACAGTCTGCATCTTTGTTTGGAGTTTTTTGAAGATACGGAAGATGCTGAGCGCAGAGACTATGAGGAATTCAAAACATTCCTCGAGCAAAACATTCTTTTGATACCTCAAGAACTGCGTCAAAGGTTCAAAATGTATGTTGGTTTTAATTATGGTAACAACGGAGCGGTTGTTATAGACGACAATAAAATAAAGATTATAGATCAAGATGACTTCATGAAACTTCCAAGTGATGGCGCCATCGGATACCCAAACAGAACCACAAGAGATAAACTTATCGACACATTGGCTGATAAACTTGAATCAATAATAGAAAAATAAATATGCTCATTGCCCTTTTAATTTTAGCGGCCGGATTTGCTGTATTGATAAAAAGTGCTGAAATCCTGATTAACGGATCATCAGCTCTGGCCAAACGAATGGGGATATCAACCATCGTCATTGGCCTGACCGTTGTGGCATTCGGAACATCGGCTCCGGAATTGATTGTCAATATTTTTTCCAGCTTACAAGGATCTTCAGAAATTGCCGTGGGAAATATTGTCGGTAGCAACATTGCAAACATCCTACTTATTCTGGGTGTAGCGGTAATTATTAGAAAAATGTCCGTAAAAAGAAATACCACTTGGAAAGAAATACCCCTTTCATTATTGGCCGTTTTAGTTTTGGCCTTTCTAGCTAACGATGCAATCATTGATGGGGCGGCTTCTTCTGTATTAAGTAGAATTGATGGGTTAATCCTATTGAGCTTCTTTATAATCTTTTTGTATTATACTTTTGGGATTGCCAAATTGCCACAGAATGGCAAAGATATCAAAATCAAACAGATGGGCAAGTTGAAAATAGCGATCTTCATCATAGCCGGAATTGTCGGTTTGGCTGTCGGAGGAAAGCTGGTGGTCGACAATGCCATCATCATAGCCACGTTCCTCGGTGTAAGCGAAGCACTAATTGGTCTGACTGTCATAGCTCTTGGAACTTCGATACCGGAACTGGTTACTGCGGCAGTAGCAGCCTACAAAGACCAAGCTGACATTGCTATTGGTAATGTTGTCGGATCAAATATTTTCAATGTTCTGTGGATTCTGGGATTGAGCGCTGTCATCAAACCGCTACCATTTACAACCGCATTAAATATCGATGTATTCATTGCTCTGGCAGTGACGATAATATTATTCTTCTCGATTTTTATTGGAGAAAAACACGTCCTCAAACGATGGGAAGGGCTAAGCTTCATACTGCTATACATCGCTTATATCACATACATAATATTTAGAGGTTAAAAGACACAATACAACAAAAAAACTCGGGTAGACCGAGCTTTTTTATACTTGTAAAAGTTATCAATCTTTGGTAATGTGCCTAATAAAGCTCATTTACAACCAAAAACAACACCCATAGAGAAAAACAAAAAGGAGGAAGAATGAACAAGAAGCTTGCGCTGATCCTGTCAATCACTAGCATAATGACTATTAGTGGCTGTGCTGGGGCTTTTTGGCTGGGGACTTTAATTCCATTCATAGTTGTTTATATTATTTTAACTGCAATCTTGGGAATGATCTTTGGCTGGATTCCGTGGGTAAAATATGGCGTCCCTGTAGCTGCCCTGGTCATTACCGCAATAATGTACGTGGGATTTGTTAAGGATATAACCAGTGTCAATACAAAAATTCAAGCCAGACAGGAAAAGAAAACGGTAATAGCTCAGCAAACCAGACAGCAAGCCATGAGCATTCTGGAACTTCTAAAAATTTATACTGACGCGTCAGATCGTACAACTCCATGCAAAATAAAAAAACTTCAAGAAGGTATTGTGACAATACATCATAGTTCAAAAACTTATAAACTGGAGTTTTGTGGTTGTGACAGGGAAAGCAGCTGCTATGAAAATCAAGACTGCCAAAAATCAAGAGCAATACACACATCAGCTGGAACGTTCCATGGTCAAGGCTACTGTGTTAATCAGAATTATCAGACTCAATATGGCCCCAATGGTAATTATTTTGTTATTCCCGAAGGCTTCGATGGTAAAACCGGAAAAGTTGACCCCAGATATATCATGCAAACCCTAGATAAAGATCCTCATTCCAACACTGTCTATTTTAAACAAGGCTACCCCAAAAAACTGCCTCGAGAATGTAAACGACACTTTGACAAAGATACGGTTTCCCTGACAGCCAGGAGCGATGATGAATACTATCTAGCCAATTGCCGCTGCCGCCTAGATTCAGACTGTTACCAGGATGAATATTGCGATAAAGCCTGGGCAGTAAAAAAAATGAAGAGAATAGAAAAGGATGGGGCACTGACTTTATTGGATGTCGGCTATTGCGTCAAACAAAAGTTCTGGATTACCGACATTACATGGCACTAATAAAAATAGAGAACTAACTTCTCCATTTCTCTTTGATTGATATGATGGGATAAAGGCCTTAAATTAATAATAATGATTGAACTAATAAAGCCACCAGAGAGGAATAATGGAAACAAGACCTAAGTACGAACAAATCTGTAGTGGAAACATTGATCCAAATTCAATCAGCCCAACTGAATTATTTGAATTGGCCAGTCAAGCAGCACTTGCCGGTAAACCTGAAATCAAAAACCATATTTATGACTTGATTTTGAATCATCCACAAGCAGCTGAGGATGAAAAAGTAAGGGTAATGATTCATAGAGCTGACTGGATGAGACGTCAAGGTGAACCGGTTGAAGCCATGGGTGCCTTGGAACTAATCCATCCTGGTGATAAACAATCCCAGATTGAATGGCTGCAAGCCATGGGGGAATGCCACCTGGCAATTTTTGACTACCACAGACAACAAGCAATATCCTTGGCTAAAGAGGCCTACGAAATAAGCCGCCGCGGAAACGAACTGCCTGACAAAATTCTATACCGCCTAGAAGCATTAATCGCTCGACAACTGACAGTGGCTGACTTTATTGATTACAATAAAAATTGCACTGACTATGGGGACCTACTCAAAAAAAGTAGCAGTGAGGGACTACTCACTGCAAAGCAAGAAGCCAGAGCTACGTACACACTCAATATGCTGATTGCTCGAAAAGCCAAGAAACAAGAAGACTGGTTAGTGGCCGGCAACTACTTCAATAAGGCTGCAACCTCCGATGTTGCACTGGTTAACAAAGTGGTCGCGGTATTGGAATACCTTTTCTGTCACCTGCACCACCACCCAACTCTCCAGTGTTTACGCAAGAAGATGGTCGCATACTATCAAGAAAATAAACACGCACTGACTCCGACTATCATCAACGCCCTAAAACCAGAATATGTTTTTGTCGAAGTAAAACTGGCCAATGAAAAATAAAATAGAGAACTAACTTCTCTATTTTTTCTTTTGACAATTTTTGCACAGGCCAAAGAAAATTAACTGATGTCGTTCAACATTTAAGTCGTGGCGTTTGGCCAGCTGAGAATTCAACTCCAGGAGGGGATCCAAGTCAATATGCTCCACTTTGTCGCACTTTTGGCAGACAAAATGATAATGATCTCCATGGTTTAACTCAAAGCGAGTAAAATTTTTGGAATATGATAGGGAAGAGACCTTGCCCTGTTTTTCCAAAATAATTAAATTACGATAAATCGTCGACAAACTGACCCGGGGTAAATCTTTTTTGATGATCTGAAAAATTTCTTGAGCAGTAGGGTGGGCGAGTGAGCGGTGCAAATAATCAAGTATTAATTGGCGTTGATTAGTTTCACGAAATAAATTTTGTTTTATTTTAGGCATTTGATAGTTTAAATCAATAATGGTTCCTAATTGCATTATATTATGAATAGCATAACGGGCAAAAAAGTTATCCACATCCCCCACTTCTAAAAAAGTTATCCACAGTTTGACAAATGCTCTATTTTGTTGCAAAAAAATAAACTGGGTAAAATCCCAATTTTTAAAACTAAATCCCCTCACTTTTGTTAGCGAGTAACTTCGATCCGTTCCCCCTCCCCCACCTGACAAGACCCAACCGTGACCTTATCATCACCAGATTTCTTTAGATAGTAGCCGGCGGACATTAAATTTTGCCCACTCAAATACCCTCCAGCTACCAACTGTGTTAGATTTACCATACCTGACAAAGTTTCCGTACAATCAGAAAAACCATCACCGCCCCCGTCTAGTGTCGCAAAATAAGCCCGGTTAATATCAAGATCCCTAATGGTCGGCAAAAGCTGGCCCTGATAATCAATCTTGTTGACCTGAATGGCATTGCTAATGGCCAAAACATCGGCCCAAGCTTGATCATTTGGATCTGGACTGACGTTTATTATCGGATTGAGAATAATAAAAACAATACCGGATGTGACCAATAAAAATAATACGAATAAAATTGATTCCAAGGTGGAAATTCCTTTTTGCATATAATTGTATTTTATCACAAAACCACCAAGTAATAAAACTATATTTTCATTTAAAATAATTTGTAAGCCAATTGATAGTTTGAACAACACTGTTTCACGGTCAATTATTTCATTTTTGCTTGCTTGCTAATTGAATAAATATACGGCAAACAATTCATTAAAATTCAATAATAAAAAGACCGCCTATTTTTATGACGGTTTAAAACAGCGGCTTGGTCAGAATCTGTTTGAACTTCTTGAAAGAAACATCGCCAAGCTTGGCTTCTAGCTTATGAACTTCAGCGTGTAGCTGATGGATCATTTGAACTGTACTGCGGAACTTTTGGGCCATGATGCAATTCAGATTGAAATTGAGCTTGGCAAAAATCTTCGGCTGCTCATTTTGCAATCGTAACCAGCTGGTTGTGGTGAGTTTAAGTACCGCGACATCAGTCAAAGCAAATATTGACGCTGTACGCGCACCATTATCAATCAGGGAAATTTCACCCATAATCGTACCGGCGCCAAAACTCTTAACGTAATAACCCTGGACCTTGACTGAAACTCGGCCAGTCATGATGAGCATCATCTCATCGCCAGCTACGCCTTCTGTCATCAGCATCGTATCCTTCAAAAATTCCGCTTCTTCAAAATACATTAACACAGTGGCAATGTCAGCCTCACTCAAACCATGAAAAAAGTCTGACTTGAAAGTCTGGCCCATACTACCTCCTACTCGCTCTAGACAAAGAGCTGTTTGTTTGGGGACTCCAATAATATTACAACACAAAAGCAATAATTGCAAATTACTTAGCAATGACAACTTCGACCTGTTCATCAGTCAAACCGACCGCTTTTAGAAAATCAACCATTTGCTCGTCAGATAGTTTCATATTTTTTCGTAACAAACCATGACTGGCCATCTTGATGGCACCCAACTCATCCTGGGCCAAATAGCGCTGAAAATTTATAAATGATTTAACAAGTCTTTTTTTCTGATTTTCATCAAGTGACTGCACTTTCCCCAATTGTTCAGGAATAACCACTTTAACATTTTTATCATATACATACTCACCGTTATGAAAAACAACTTTGGGTCGAGCATTGTCACCAGCTTGCATTCCCTCAACCGCATCAACAATCGCAGGCAAGGCTTTGCCCAATTCACTGATGGCAGCAATCTGAACTTTACATTTTTCAACCACGTCCTTAATTTTGGATCTTTCATTTTCGTATGATGAATTTTCCATCCGTTCACGAGTCTCTTCGTTATAATTGGCTCCCTTGTCAGCTCGACCAAAGGCGAATAAAATGTTAAATTTATCTTTGATGGACAAATCTACTGGCAACATATCTGCATGTTCCATCCGTTCTGCATAATAAGTCAAATCTTTACCTTCAGGTAAATCATATTTACTTGTCTTGGGGCTTTTTTTGCGTTTACTTTTTTCATCTTTTTTAATGCCAATAAAATGATTCATGATCTGCATAATATCTCCGTGCATCCGAACTAATTTGACCACAAATTCGAGCTCTTCGGGTTTTAAATCAAAATTTTCTGTCAAAATACGGCGACTCATCTTGGCACTAAAAGATTCATGGTTGGCATAACGTCTTTTTTCCGGATCCTGGGGATGAATCTGTCGACCACTCTCCCCTTTTTTGCCAATATCTGTGGTCTTACCCAAATCATGCATCAAACCAGCGAGACGAATTAATTTCTGTAACTTTGGATCCAATGATAAAATAAATGGATCATTTTCTAAAGCTGCTACCAACTCCTTGGTATGAACATCCAAAGTTAAAGTATGATAATCGCTCTTTTGGTCAAAGCCAATCATTTTTTTAAAATCAGGTAAGGCTTCGGCCAATTGGTCAAAAGTGACATCCAAACCGAACTGCTTTTTTTCTTGTTGTTCCTGAGGGAACTCTTCCATATTTGTTGAGATTAAGATAATTGGGAATATTGAGTTATGTCTCGACTCAAACGAGACGACTAAATTACAATTTTACTTGTTCGAGCCGATCTTTTGACTGCTTGAACGAATCTATCTTGCTTCGCAATCGTTGAGCAACAACTTTTGAGTCGATCATAGAAAGAAAATGATAAGTGGGATTATTTTCACCGTCATCAGTCAGATAAAACCTTTGGAGTAGCACCAGACCATTCCCAAGCATTTTTATGTTATCATTTTGCTCTGGAAATTCTCCAGGGACTTCAAACTCCTGAAACGCAGTGATGTTAGTTATAATATAAACCTCCAAGAGCTTTGTTGATAGCCTCTGATTCTTCATCCATGTCATATTCTGTTCGATAGCCAATATAATATCTTGAACCACCAGAAACCCGATTATTTTCAATCGTGCTCCCCTCCCTGACAAGTTCATCATATTTTTTGGCCAATGCTTTTAGTTGTTGGTACACATCCTCCCCCAGAGATTCATGATCCCTCTTTGACCCGGTGGACTGTTCAAAATTGTCGCCCCTATTCATGGCATCAATAATTTCACCCTTCAGGACTACAATTGTATCCCCAAATTTTTTTATTGTATCAGCCAACCTTTCTTTAGCTTTATCAATCTCGACTTGGTTCAAAACGTGAAATGAAATATCACCACCATGATCATGATATGGATCAGATTCTCGCTTCAAAATAACCATTTTATTATTTACTAATTTTATGGAGTCATTGAATATATAACCATTCCCTCCAGGAATCTCAGTAGCTTCTGTTTCAATTGCATCAAAAATATCTAGGAACTTTTCAGTAAATTCTAGACTGTCAAAATAATCACCTCGCCATATTTGGTCAGCTTCAAGCTGAATCACCATATCTGGCATCAAAATCTGCTTGCAGGGCGGTGATTTTCTTAATCAATTCTGGCGGTACTTCTTTAGTTGGAGCACTTGGTTGTTCAAACATACATGATTTATTTAAAATTAAATATCTTCTCCATGATAATAGCTCCGGCCATAGCAACATTCAAAGACTCAATTTGGCCGGAAGTTTTTATAGTGACTTTTTGGTCGGCTAACAATTCAAGCTCGGAGTCAACGCCATGAGATTCACTGCCGAGAACAAGACAAACCGGCTTTGTGGCTGCAACAAATCGCCCACCATCATGAACCGGCGTACTGACAATAACATAATCATCTTTTAAGTCAGACAATTGTTTGGAGAAAGAAAAGTTCAATTTGAAAACCGCGTCCTTGGCGGCGTGAATAACTTTGGGATTGTACAGGTCAACGCAGCCTGAGTCTAAAATTACATTATGGAAATCAAAAGCGACTGCGCTGCGAAGTAATGTTCCAAGGTTGCCCGGGTCACTGATGGCGTTCAAGTATAAAGAATTGACTGCTGAGTCAAACTTTTCCGGTATTTGAGAATATACGGCTAATATCCCAGCCGGTGAATCCAAATTTGAGATTGATTTATTAACTTTATCATCTATCTCATACCCCTCCCCCACTTTACCAATTATTGAATCAATTTCCGGATTTTTTTTGATAAAATCAGATGTAACAAATATTTTGACTGGAATGTAACCAGAATTAAAAGCATCACTGATGATTTTAAAATTTTCCACGACAAACAAACCGGTTTCCTGCCGATATTTTTTTTGTTGCAGTTTTTTGACTTCTTTGACAACTGAATTTGATGTAGAATTTATTGTTTTCATATGAATTATTATATCAAAAAACAGTCAAATAATGAAATTTTGTCTCATTGACAAATTACAAAAAAATGGATATACTTCAACGTCGCTCATCACTAAAGGAGAAAACATGTACGGCTATTACAAACCGGAAAATGGTAAAATTAACGTTTATCGGTTTATTATAGAAAATTTTCTTAATATTTGCGCTCTTTTTATGGTTGAACCACCTCAGGCCATTGTTGGTAATATCAAAGACTTGAATATCCAGCCAGAAAATAGGCCCAAATATACATCGGTAGCGTCTGTGACTAAAGTTAGAGCAATCGATAAGACGACCGGAGAAAAAGTCGCAAAATATTTTTTAATTCTGGATACGGATACTGCAGATTTGCAGGATTTATATCATAAAATCTCAGCCAAAGAATTTTTTCTCGCTCTGTGGGAAGTTATATTTCACGAAGCGCGTCACATTGTTCAGCTTTATCTGTTTGAAAGTGATCAGAGACAACTGATTGGATTACGTGATATTCTTGCTATCAAGCAATTGAATCCTGACGTTGCCAGCTGGGTGCAAGAGAAAATGAAAGGTTGTAAAGAAGAAGAATATAAAGTTCGACGGATGGAATTTGATGCGACTGTAATTGAATGTCTGGTTTATCTAAATTTCATTAATTCTATGAGTTGTGACGAAGAAGTTAATTTCAACAAACTGTGTCACTTGCTGGTCTTGAACCGAAAAGAATTGCTTGAGAAACTTGATCTTTTCGTTCCCAATCAAACCTCTGACAATACCCTACCAAGACAAGAATTTGACTTTACAGTGGAATCAGAATCTATGCTAATTGGACTGAAAACTACTTAAACTAGACTATAAACATAGTCTTTTTTATTTTATTTTACATAATAAACGCCACTTAGTGCCACTGAGTCGTTGACATTTTTATAAAAATGTAGTATAATTATCAATTCCCTATTCAGATAATTGCAATTTATTTTCTCAACCACCAACCCCATCACTCAAATGGAAAGGACAATCAAATGGGAATCAAGATCTTTCTGGACGATGTCCGTAAGCCGCCAGTCGGTTGGCTGCTCGTCCGTACGCCGGCTGAGGTGATCGAGATGCTCAAGACCGGTACGGTCGATGAGCTCTCCCTGGATCACGACATTGCCCTCTGGGATGACCAGGGCGACGAGATCAAGGGGACGGCGGTGACCGACTGGCTTGAGGAGCAGTACTTTCTGCTCTCCCGCGGTGAGGACTGCGATGTCAACTTCCCGCCACCGAGAGTTCTGAAGGTTCACTCCGACAACTGCGTTGGCAAGCCCAGTATGCTGGCCGCTATTCGCAACATCCGTCGGTTCTGGGAGCTGGCGCAGAGCTAAAAGAGAGGAAACAAAAAATGTACGACAATTTAAAATCTAGTACAAAAGCGGCGATTCGTAAAACGAATCGCCGCTTAACCTTTTAAATATATTTAATTGCCCATACTTCCCGCCTACGATGAATCTTCGGCGGGCAGGCTCAAACAAAAATTTTTATTCTGGGAGCAACCAGAATGACGCCTGGCCGCGTTTGGCTGTTTCTGTTTGAATTCTGGTCGTAATTTTCTTTTTGGCGTATGCGATCATCATGCGATTCTGGCCGCCACGAATACTCCGGATAAAAGACAATAGAACCCCTTTATCTTCTTTATCCATTTTACCGCCGGCCGATCGGTACATCACCAACGCATCATTGACTGATTTCGTGATAGCATCTGCTTGAGATTCACCATTTCTAATATACGTTAAATATCGCAATTGGCTGGCTTTGATTATATCTTTGTACTGACCAATGAAATTTTCGATGATTGACTTTACCTGATCTCTAATCCATTCCAATCTGGTCTCCAATGCGGCAACAACAAACTCACTGTCGCGTTTGTAAGACATAAACAAATCCTTGTCATCATCTGACATTTCAAGTTTTTCCCAGTCAAAACGATCAAGCAGTTTGTCCCACTTCATGCGATCGCGGACAAATTTTTTGTTGTCATATTCTATGGCTTTTACTTTGACCGTGACTTGCTCTCCGGTATCATGATCATGATAAATAGCCATCAAACCTTCTAAATTGTGCAATTCTCCCTCGGTCTGAGCTTTTTGATAAATCTCAGCAATTGTCAGGTCTTCAAATTGATCGGTCAAATCATATGCGGTCCGACAGCCAAGGGCTTTGGCCGTATCGGCCACCTTTTGCCAGGGTAAATCTGCGCCGGTCGCGGTGATATTTGAATTTAACAAGACCAATTCCTTGCGCCCCTCATAGTCAACAACATGCGGGTCTTCGGGCAAAATAATTTCAAATAAATACGTATTGTTTTTATCCAGGGCGTTAGTATTCATCTGTTCCAGCATTTCGGTGGCCGGCACGGTGTAGCCGGGGTTGTGAAAGCTAAATTTGGTAGCTATTCGCCACTGCCCTCCATGAAAATAACAAATTCCCATGGAACCATTAACCTTTTCAAACACTTTTTCCGGTTTAAAATCCAATTGATCCAAAGAAATCTCAATACCGGTTTTGTGGGTTTTTTTGAACGGACGAGCAACGATGTTTCCCTTACGATCAATAATCAAACCGCGAAAGTTTCTGAGCACGGGGAATTTTTCCCAAGTACTGTTAACTTCTGTTAATTCATGATAGCTAATAATGGTCAGGCCTTCATACTCGCTATTCCGCTTGCCGGAATTGAGTTTGAGCATAAGCTGGTCTTCAAAAAAGTTTACCAGCTGCCAGAGTTTTTCACCACTGGGCAGTTCTGGATTTTTGGCCATTTCAAACAGCTCCACCAGATGAGGCTCGTCATGTTTGATCACTTCCATTTCCGGGTATTTCAAAGCATGTAAAGTCGGTCCGGTAACGTCCAGACCAACGGTGCCAGAACGATAATCAATGGTAACTTCGCGATCATGAGTATGACCGCCGACAACAATTATATCCGGATTGGTGGCGGTAGTGGTTCGTAATTTGAGATTTTCTTGAGACGGACCCAACCACATTTTCTTGCCATGAGTCATGATCATCTTTTGTTTGTCATCAAGTTCTTCATCTTCCTTGGGGATATGCGGCAGTGAAGCATGAACCGCTACCAAATGACGCCATTCTTTGTAAATGGGCGCAGCATTCATCGTATCAAGTAATTCTTTGAAAGCATTTTTACTAATTCTAGGCCTACGACTTTGTTTTTTCATTGTACCCTTGGCATAGATATCAATTATTTCAATTAACTCTTTGATAGATTGTCTGGTGGCCCGGGAACGAACTTCTGCCCGCAGCATGCTTTCCTTGAAATCCTCCTTGATCCAAGTAGCCCAATCTTTATCAGATTCGGAGAATTTATCCCAAACAATCTGCAATCCGATCCGAACATTTTCATCATGATTGCCAAGAATCCATTCAGCTTTGCCCCGCTTGACCAGATTGGCAGCATAAAGCAATGATTGTGCGTTGAAGGGCCCGCGATCCGGAACATCACCTACAAGAACCATTTTGCGTTCAACTAAATCTGGGAAATCTTTTTTTTCTAAAATCACTTCCTGACGCATTTTTTGCATCGCTTGGAGACTGCCATGAATGTCACCGAGAATCAATAGTGGCTCATCTTTTAATTCACCTCTGTCGATGGATATAACCGCTTTTTTTAGCTGCTCAGAGTCCATGTCAACTGACTGGGTATGCTCAAAATTAGTTCCGGCGATTTCTTTTAACTGAGCAGCTATCTCAGACGTCTTATCTGAAACCAATACAAAGGTTACTAAATTTAATTCATAGCGATGACGTAAAAATCGTTCAGCTGTCTTGATGACCAAAGGATCATCAATGGGGACAGCAAAACGTTTGACTAAAAATTCCAAATCAATAACTTGAGTCGGAATGGTATTGTTTTGTAAAAACGTTCTTGCTTCCGGGCTGTCGGTAATAAAATTGACTGAGTCAGACTGGACTTCCAATCTTGGTAAAGATTCATCTTTCAAGCGTTCTTTATACCGGCGGCCATATTCAAAAAAATCAGTTTCAGCTTTAGTGGCGACAAAATAAAAATCCTTTTCTGTTTCAAATAACGCTTGTTCTGCCTTCGGTAGATTAACAGTCACCTCTTGGTCAGGCTGATCGACAACATACAATTCATCAAGATTTTTATCATTTTGAAGCATGATAATATCAGCGGTTTTGCCGGCTCGGCGTCCAATCGCTTTTTCACCCACTTTACCGCCTCGAGCTAAATCTCTGGCCTGTAATACAGCTGGATCAAAATCAAAATGAACCCCAATGACCGGTCGGTTATTTTTTGCAGCAAACTTGATAAATGCTTTGCGGGCATTGGGTCTGAGATTCATGGCGTCAACCACAGTCACTCGACCCTGCTTCATTCTGGAAGCTACCAGTTGACCGGCGCGAGCAAAGGCCAAGTCAGATAAAATATGATTGCCCGGATTGTTGGTCAGCTCAGAGCGCAGATAATCACTAGAAACAACACATTCCACCGGAAAATGCTCGGCCGCAAAAGTACTTTTGCCGGAGGCTGGTGGACCGACTAATAAAATTAGTGTGCCGGGTTCGACATTGATTTCTTTGGCTGGAATAATTTCCGGGCATTGTCTTTTGACTTCTGATCGTGACGAAGAAATTTTTTCTTGAGACATAGATGGTTATTATTTACATCTATTATATCAAAAATTGCCATAATCGAGAAACAAAAAAGAACCGAATTCCCGATTCTAAAATTTATTTAATCAATTCGTAGCTTCTGCTTCAGGTTTTGGTGGGACTTGGTAATTCGTCAATTTGTGAGTTTCAGGCGAATCACAAGGGGAAATTTCATAGGAATAAGTAATATCGGTGTCAAGACAAAGGCGTTGTTCTACTCCATTAATCCGAACGGTAATCTCAGAATAATCAAGGAAAAATTTGTCAAGGGGTTTTTATTTCTCGATAAATTGCTCCAAAAATGCCCGGCCCTTTTTAGCCCATTCCGGCAATTCTCGGCCTTCCATTTCATTGATGTAGTCAGCCAAAAGAAGTTCGGTCTGTTCTTTGTCGTCAATGATTTCTATATAACGTTTCAAAATATCAAAATGTATAAATTCGCGAGTGTCATTATCATCAATCTGCATCCAGACAAATTGATCATAAGCCCAGTCAACAAATTCATCATCCGCCAACTTTTCTTTGATATTAGCCAGTACTCGCGCTTGATATTCAGCTTGAGTTTCTCCGCTATAGTCAGCTTCGGATAATAGCGGTACCACTCGCTGCAAAGGATCCAAGTCTTTGGCCAGATTATCTGGATCGTACTGAATGTCAGTGACGTCATGATATGGTCGGATGTGAAGACTGATATCTTTGTTGGACAAATTCAGACTGCCTACGGTAGATATAAGTGTTTTTACTTGATCAAAAGATAAGTCCGTGTCAATCATTTTGAAAGCTAAAAACTGCCAGACTGAATCAAGTTTTGATTGTTCATCACCAGTATATTCCAATAATATTTCTTTCAAAAAAGTGGAGTGATTGTGAGCGCGCTGGGGTTCGCCGATGGCATAAGTCTGCCGATTTCGGAGCCACTGAATGGTTTCCGTCGTTGGCAGATCGAGAGAACGCAAAATGCCAACGGTGCTGGAAAAACCAACCACAGCAATATAATCAGTTTTTTGACCCAAGATTCTTTCCATCTGCTCAATGCCATATTCTAAACTAACCAAGCCACATGAATTTGAGACATAATAATCAGTTGGTTTGTAACCGCGACCGGGCAATGGGACGTAGGTGCCGCGTGGAACAGCGGTGATGTCAATGCTTGAATTATTTTTGTCGATAGTAATATATTGAATGGCGTCGCAGTGGCCATTGGTTTCACCGAGGCGAGAATCAAGACCGATCAAAAGGATACTAACTTTGCCATCTTTGCCGAAGACATCGGCTGCTTCGTTGTCGGTAATGGCCGCGCGACGATCATCAAGTAGATTCTCAATTTGTTGTTCACGTTCTTTTTGGGCGGCTTTCAGTTCTTTGTTTGCTTGGTTGTAACCAAAAAAATTGAGCGTGAGCCAACCGCCGAATATTAGCAAAATTACTAGTAATATGACAAAAATTGAACGTTTCATGCCTCTATTTTACCTAATTTTTATAATTTGTAAAGAGTTGCCCCATTCACCCCGATTTGCTGCCATGAAATAAACTGGGTCGGAGAGGATGAATGATAAAAAAGATGACAAATAAGATAATTTAGGTTATTATTAGCTTATCAAATAAAACTATATGCAAATACCCAAACGAAAATCTGAACAAAATGTCCGGCACACTCAACCGGACAGATTTATGACCCCAGAAAAATATGCCGAGCTGGTAGCTAAACTTGACCGAATGGAAAATTATTCTCAACCAAAATTGGCTAATGAAGTGAAACGATTGGCAGAATTTGGAGACTTCTCAGAAAACGCCGCCTATCAAATCGCCAAAGGAAAGCTCAGGGGGCTTAATAATCGAATATTAAAAACTCGAGTATTGATTGATCACGCTGAGATCATTCAACCAAATAAAAATACTGACCAAGTTGAAATGGGTCATGAAGTAACCATTGAAATCAATGGTAAAGAAAAAACTTATCGCTTGCTGGGATTTCATGAAACCAATCCGTCCGCGGGAATAATTTCAACCACTTCCCCGCTGGGAGCCAGTATGATTGGGAAAGAAGTTGGAGATGAAGTGACGGTTGATATGGGGATTGGGAAACAAATTGAATATACAATAAAAAAAATACAATAAGAAAACACATGATTTTTCATGTGTGTTTTATGACTTTGGTGCGAGTTTAACCAGCCATTCTTTTACCTCTAGTCGATATACATTATCAGAACTTTGGACATAACACTTGGGAACAAAATCAACAACTTCGATACCTCTTTGAGCAAAGAAATCAACTACCGCTCTAATAATTTTCACGTCCCAAAATTCAGTACTATGTGCTTCAACATCAACAATACCAAATCTATATTTCGGAAATTCCCAGCTGATGACAAATCCTAGCTGTGTTGTAATGTATCTTGGATGTTCCAAAATACAAATCTCTGTTCTATTTTCAAATTCATCACAATGCGGAACGTTGATTTTTTCGTGCATTTTCACCCCCCAGTTTCTGACGCAGAGAACCTCCGCTGCAGATAAACCCGATGAAGAACACGTTTACCTCCGTGCCCAAACATTTTGGATTTTGTTTTGAACTCAATACGACTTGGTCCTTCCGAAGCATCAATAAACTGAATCGTTCCATCACTAATTCTGTTCCAAGGCACCACGACCAAGCCGACAGAGCCATTAGGACGCTCATAAAGAAGGCTGATATCAGAGCCATGAGCCGGACTTAAGCCAAATTCCCGCAAAATCGGATAGTTAACGGATTCCTGATCAGCCATGTGCCTCCTAGTTTGGTCTGTTGGGGAACAATCAATAATATCATTAAATAAATATTTTGTCAACTGAAGACTTGAACTTTGATTATATTCTTGCTATAATCGATTTGACCTTATTCGGAGGTCGTCTAATGGTAGGACTCTTGGTTCTGGTCCAAGGTATCGGGGTTCGAGTCCCTGCCTCCGAGCCATAATATAATCTTCACCACCAGGTGGAGGTTTTATTATACACGGTGGACAGGGACGAGAAGTTTACCCTGTGCAAATCGCCGAATGGACGATGCGTCGAAGGGAGTCCCTGCTTGTCCGCTGAAGTTTAAACGAAAGCAGGCCTCCGAGCCATGAAAAAACACGCATGTAAAATGCGTGTTTTTTCTTTATACCTTTATACTCTAAAATAAGTTCCGGCTGATAAAAATTTTAAACCTTATCTACAACCGCCCCACCGAAGGCGTCGAGAACTTGGCCGATCGGGTCTTTGGTTTCTTGTTGTTCAATTTTGACTTCAGCCTGAAGATTCTGATTGAATGGCGGTCTTTCAGCGCCAGGAGCGATCTCTCTCAGCTTGATCTCGGAGTCAACAATGGTGGCGATATTTACTTGGGCGCCCATTTCTTCCATTAAAACCTGCTTGATCGCATTCAAGTTGTCCGGTTTGTCGACCTGATCTTTTTGTAAACTGAAAATGAACCCCAAGGTCAAAGTATTACCTTCAAGAGCATATGGCTTACCAACACTCAAAGACATACCCAGCGTATAATTTTTCTTGATAATGCATTGAACAATATAGCCCCAACGAGACAAGACTTGATTGAAAGTAACACTCATGCCATTATTGTTTTTGATATTTGGAGTCACTGGTTCGGTGTCGGCTGGCTCTTGAGTTGAATTGTCAGCCGGTGGTTGCGGTGAATCGGCTGCAGGAGGTTCGGGGTTATCGTCATTGGAATAATCGGTCTCAACTTCTTCGATTTTTTCTTCTGACGGTTCTTCGGCTTCAACTTCAGGCGTTTGAGCTGGCGTACTGGCGACCGGTTCTGGAGCTATTGCTTGAACTGGTGGCTCAACTGGAGGGGCTGGAGGAGCGACAGGCGCAGTGTTTTGATCTGATTGAGTGGGAATGGCCGGAATGGTCATTGCGCCCTCAGAGATCTCGACAATGGCGACTTCCAATGGGAGCTGGAGAATATTTGTATGTTTAAATAAGTCTTTAATTTTGAGAAAAATGGTAATAATTCGGTTAATTTCAGCGGCTGGGATTTCACTAACCATATCATTGATCTTTTTGAACATGTTGTCGTCCACATCCTGCAACAACTCGGTGCTGTCCCCAGTAATCTTGACCAACATGACCTTGCGTAAAAACTCCAGCAAATTATTATAAAAATTATTAACATCCACACCCTCATCAATCAACCGATTGAGCAGCATGATACCTGACTTTGTGTCTTTGCGAAAAAGAAACGTGGCAAACTCAACCAATGTCTCGTAAGATGAACGGGGTAAAATTAAGGAAACCTGATCAAGAGTAATGTGTTTTTCACCCAAACTCAAAACTTGTTCGAGCAAACTCTCCGCATCACGAACACAACCGCCAGCATTTTTGGCGATCAATTCTAACACAACCTTATCAACCTTGATCCCCTCTTCGCCCACGATCCACTGCAACCTTTTGACCAATTCATTGAAAATGACTTTTTGAAAATCAAAACGCTGGCAGCGAGAAATAATAGTGACCGGAATTTTGTGAACTTCTGTAGTGGCGAGAATAAAGAGAACGTGTGATGGCGGTTCTTCCAAAACTTTGAGTAAAGCATTGAAGGCGGAAATTGACAACATGTGGACCTCGTCAATGATAAAAACTTTGAATTTTGACTTGCTCGGTGTAAACCTGGCGTTGTTGATGATATTTTCGCGAACATTATCAACACCGGTGTGGGAAGCAGCGTCAATCTCAATAATATCCATCGCGCGACCGCTCATTAGCTCTGTACAAGAATCACATTCATTACAGGGCTCTCCATTTTCTTTTAAATCTGTACAGTTGACCGCCTTGGCCAATAACCGAGCCATGGTCGTCTTACCGGTACCTCTTGGACCACAAAAAAGATAGGCGTGAGCCAATTTGTCAGCTTCAAGCTCGTTTTGAATTGTTACTTTGATGTGATTTTGGCCGGAGACGTCAGAAAATTTCTGCGGCCGGTATTTGCGATAGAGAGCGACGGACATAGAAGTCAGTAATGAGTAAGGGGTAAAGAATAAATGGTAAGTTAGAGGCAGGAATTAGGAATTGAGATTTAAGATGTGGGATTATTTTGAGATAATTGAAAGATTAAGTTACTCGGATTCACTTGCAAGCATTCCTTGGAGCCAAGTTACAATTTGTTCTTTTGTTCGGTAAGTTTTACTTTTAGTCATGAACTCTGTCAACATTTCTTCGTTGTCCAATAAAATTCGAGCATTTTCAGCCGTGGCAGCAATTTCTTCTGGTTTTAATTTGACGGGAAATGGTCGTGGCTTCAGAATCATTGGGAATCCTCGTCCAGTGATTTCGCCCATTAATCATTGCTCAACTTTGGTTCCGTATTTTAGATGTGGCATGCTTCCTTTTGTTGACTCAATATTTCGAGTTTCCATAATTTTGATAATTATGAATTAATTTTGGATGATTATAAAGCTATCTTACCAAATAAAATAGTGGATAGCAAAGTGATGATACCCCCACCCTTCGAGAGCCCTGCCTACCGGCAGACAAGCTCAGGGTGACAAAATCAAAAATAAAAAGGCTAAAACTAGCCTAATTATTCATATAACTAAAAGTATAATAACAATTACGATCTAATTTCCACTTGCTTCAATATTTAAATTCCACATCTGCGCGGCTAAAACATTATAGGCATCTTGTTCAGCCTTGATTTGATCCATCATTTGATTAAACTTAACAATATCATTATGACCATCCGGTAAATTTCTAGATAATAATTCCGCACCAAATTTTTTAGCTTTCTCTACCTTCTCATTCATCTCTAGCAATTTAGCAATCATCTTCTGTCTTAATTCGTCAACTCTTTCTTTAATAGGATTTTTAGATAACTCGAATTCTATTGAACTTTCCATAAAAATTATATGGTTATTAGTAAACCCTCCTGGATAATTTTAAACTGATTAATTCTTTTTTATATCTTTGTACAACATGAATGCTGCAAAAAATAAAAAACTGATTGACAGCACAACCAGCAACAACATATAACCTTCAGCCAATCCGCCATGATAACCGGTTCGATTCAAAGACATAACCGAGGCAATAATACCCCAAAAAGAAAATAAAATACCTAAGATTAAAACAATTTTCTTGACCATATAAAACTAAAATCATGTCTATACTTCGGTGCTTCGACAAGCTCAGTATGACACAAGACTCTTATTTTTTGACAATATTCTCCACTGCAGCCCAGCGGCTACCACCGTCACGAGGAATGAAAAACACAACCTCATCTCCAGGTTCGCCCTTGAAATAAGTCACACTGGCCGTCAATAAGCGCCATTTTTTCCCCTCAGCTACAACATAGTATTGCAGACTGTGCTCATCTTGTTCCAAATCACCGACCATGCGAGATCTCTCAATTGGCTTGATTTGCTTGTAGAGAAATGCGCCTAAATTGTTGATTGTTAATTTGAGAATATCCCCCTCAACTAACTTTGATTTTGAAGCATAATTGGCTGGGATGTCATACTGTTGACCATCTGACCCAATCATATTTTGACCGTCAAACACACCTTCGATCACGCGTTCACTGCCATTTGACATGACATGTCCATCTGTTTGTTTGACTGGAGCGGTTTGACCCCTGTCGTAATCATCATCGCTCTCATCAGAACCGGCCATTATTGCCTCCTTAATTTCAGCTACAGCCGCTTCGATTGCAGCCATTCTTTTTTCCAGTCCGTCACTTCGGCGGCTACTGGTTGAATGGTTCACGGCTGTTTTGAGAGGTTTTTTCTTTTTGAAAAAACCGAACATTTTATTTTTGTTTTTTGACCTATAAAAGAATCAAATTCTCATCAGGTCTTATTTTTTATTTTAAAATCTAATAATCAATCTTAGTTCTCTCTAAGACTTCTGCCTCAATTATATCACGATCTTTGCCGTACTTCAATCTGGATAACTCCTTGATCGCTTCAGCAATCTCCGGATGTTCGGGTTTGTCTCTGGCTGGAATTCTCATATTGAAAGCCGGTGGATTTTGATTGTTGATCAGCAGTTTGGTAAATACTTGGAATTTCGGTACATTCATAACATCAAACTCACTAAAGACCGGTGAATATTGTTTGGCAAACAACTCAGCATCATCCGGACCAACCCGGAAAGACATAAAAGTACCAACGTTACCAAAAATCGCATCACGAATCATTGTGTCATTATTCTTGGTGAGCTGACCGATAAACTGGTGAGCAATGTGCAAACACAATCGATATTTTCGAGCCTCAGATAGAATAATTGAAATCCCCTCGGTCAGATAATTTTGAAACTCATCAATAAACAAGAAGAAGTCATTGCGCTCTTCTTCCGGAACATCCACGCGACTAAGAGCAGCAGCCAGTAGTTTACCAACAATAACCATGCCCAATAGATCTGAGTTCAAACTACCAATCTTACCTTTAGAAAGGTTACACAAAATAATCTTATTTTGGTCCATGGCTTCACGAAAACTAAACGCGCTGGTCTGCTGAGCGATAATCGGGCGCATGTAATCATTGGAAATAAACTGAGTCAACTTGGAGGTAATATAAGGAACCATGTTGGCTAGTGAAGCTTCACCGCCAGCTTTTTCCGCTTCCTTCTGCCAGAAATCTTTGACTGTTTGATTTTTACATTTTGACAGTTTGTAGGCTCGATATTCTTCGTCAGCCAAAACGCGTGGGATCTCAAGCAATGTCATGCCAGAATCTGGATCTTCCATCACCAATAGAACCGCATTACGGAAATACAATTCAAACATTGGACCACCGGTGGATTTCAAGTCGTATAATTTGTCAAAAATGTTCAAAAGCTCATTAACGACAAAAGTTTTTTGTTCCGGTCGTTCAAACTCAAGCAAGTTCATGGCCATTGGTCGCTCCACATCTGACGGATCAAAGTAAATGACATCCTCAGCTCTTTCTTTGGGAACATATTTGATAATATCGTCAGCTAATTCTCCATGTGGATCCATCACACACATACCAGAGCCATTTTTGAGATCCTGCAACATCCAGTTGGTCATCATGTAGGATTTACCAGAACCGGTCTTACCGATTTCATAAATATGACGACGACGATCTTTCGGTGTGATGCGAATAACACGTTTGACGCCACGATAGACATTTTCGCCAAGAATAATCCCCTCTTTGGGTAAGTCAAGCGGCGCTGGAGCCTGACGAGCCTCGAGCCAGTGTATGGCCGGATGTTCGGTAATTGAAGCTAATGGAAAGTGAAATAAACTGGCGAGCTCTTCGGTATTTAAAACAACACTGACATTTTTTTCAAAGCTCCGATAAATAAAATCATTGATAAAATTCTTCAATTTTGGCGTAATGGTCGTAAAAGCATTGCCGTACTGATAAATATTGTATTGAGTAAATGAATTGGTAATGTTGTTGAGATAATTTTCACTCTTGGACTGCTTTGAACTGGCGGCAATTACACGAATGGTAGCTTCAACGCCAGCTTTGCTGGTTTTTTCTTCCAAACCTTTAATAATCTCCTGCTCCATTGGTGACAGCTGGTGGTGTTCTGAGCTACCACCAAGCTGATCCTTCTCCGCACTGTTTCGATTGAACAAGGCGTCAGCAAATTTACCAATTTCGCGAGCTGCTGTTTTGGCAATACTACCGCCAACTTCCTTGCGCGCTTTGTCATACTTCATCCCCTGCTGCATCTTGGAAGCAACCTTGGAACCCATATCATGCCATTTTTTTGGAGCTGATCGAAAAACAATTTGAATCGCAACTCCATCACCCTCATCAACCTGACCAAGGGCATTGATCATTGAATTCAAAGGATCTGAATCCATCTTTTTGTAAGTTTTGACCGGCATGTAAAACTCGCGTTTAAACTTGATAATTCGGCCGTCAATAATAGAATCCGGTTTAAATATATTATAGTCAGCAACCGGTGCGATTACGGCTGCCGGAAACTGGGCGTTGAGCTGATCCTCAACCAGATCTTGCATTTTTTTGAGACAAGAAATGTAAAACAATATTTTATTATCATTTGAAACAAGTTCAAAACTAAAAACATCTTTGCGACCACGAAGCCAAGCCATCATACCAGACTCCGCCTTCAATCCGGCCAAAGCGGATAAAAATGTCTCCATCACTGATATTTTTTCTTGAATTTGTTGAATACTGTGCTCTCCCCCGCCAGTACTTCCGGCTTTTTGTTCTGAAGCGAGCTGTGGAACTTCCACTAACAATAATATGGTATCAAAAGAATTTTTGCGTTCATTGGCGGTAATTAAAATACGCCGGAAAATAAAAAATGCTACTATAATGCCAATAAAAAACACGGCTAGCAGCAAAAGTGGCCCCCAAATTGGATTTGATAAAAGATCAGACCAAAAATTATAGTCAATTTCAACCGTTGGCATGGAATTATTTTTTTACTTTTTATTTTTTGTTGTTTTTCGCGCCTTTGTGGTCTGGGTTTTCTTTTTCTCACCCATAAAATGCCCCAAGGCATATTTGGCAACTTCAGACATCATTCCGAACTTGGAAAATCCGCCGGAAATCAATTCATGAACTGCCTCAATCTTGCGCCGAACCTCGTCCACTGCACGATTGGCCTGACGAAGCAACTTGATGATATTAAACAACAAGATGCACAAGAATATGGTAAAAAGTACCACACTACCAGCTATGACGTAGTTTAAAACATCACCGCTTTCTAACATACTTTTTTATTTTTATTTTTTTTATTTTTGATATCTGGGATCTCCCATTAACTCACGTTGAGATTTTCTGCCAGAAAAACCTAAAAGGCTTCTTATTTCTTCTTCTAGGCCATCATCACCAACAATGATAATCGAAGCATCATCTAGCATCCAAAAACTATCCCTAACAAATTTTTTGTCTGCATGACTCCTGGCCCAATCCAAGTCCAGAGTTGTGGGATTTTCAAATGTGGCATCAATGTCAAACTCTTCCAATTTTGATTTGGCAGCTAATTGCAATTCATCGCGAGCTGGGCTTTTGTAATTGATATCAGAGTCATTTGTAGCTCGAATAACCAACAAATCAGCATCACTGTCAGGACGAGCTGTTCCATGAGTTTGGCTACCATACAAGATAACGCCTAATGCATTTGAATCTTTGATATTTGCGAGCTTAACAGCTTCCTTTAGAGCTCGGAACAGGTTCCCCTTATCAAATTCTTTATCCCCACCACTTTCTTTTATAGTCTCTCTAAAATCCATATTATTTTCGGACTACAGCTTTGACACTCTTGGCTAATTGACTCAACATGGTATCGTGCATTTTTTGGACTTCAGCTGATTCTAAAGTTCGATCTTCCGATTGATACACAACGTGAAAAGCTAAACTCTTTTTATCTACTCCAATTTTATCACTTTTATAGACATCAAACAAGACAATCTTCTTGATAAATTGAGGCGCGGCGCTGTGAACAATTTGTTCCACTTCCTGCCAAGTAACTTTTTCATCTAATGTAATCGATGCATCCAATTCGACACTTGGGAATTTGTTAACTAACTGATATTTATATTGTCGATTGTATAGCTCAGACACAGCACTCAAATCAACGCGCCAAAAAGCAACTCGCTGATCAATATCCATGCCATTACTGATTGATGGATGGACTTCACCAACATAGGCAATTTGTTTGTCCCCAACATAATATGGCAGATAACGCTTGGGATGAATCCAGGCCGGAACCTCTTTTTCCCGATAGGCTTTGAAATCCAATTGCATTTCCGTCATGGTAGTTTCCAAACATTTTTTGGCTGCCATAAAAGAATCATCTTTGCAGACGGTCATGCCACCCGCGATTGATGGTTGATCCGGCAAGACGCCCTGACTATCTGGGCCCGCTTCGTGACCGGGTTGTTCGGCCAAATAAACATGGCCAATTTCAAAAATATTTAGCTCCGGATAAAAGCGGAGGTTATCAACAACATTGTTTAAAAGACCAGAAAATAGTTCTCGGCGAAGTAAATTTTGATCAGCCGTTAGAGGATTTTCCAATTCAACATACTTTTTGACATCAAGTCCAAGATTTTTAATTTCATCATCACCGACAAATGAATAGTTGTGGACTTCAGTAGCACCACAAGCCTTGACCAAGATATTCTTAATTTTTCTCTCAAGTTCTCGTTCAATGTTTTGGTGCGGGATGCACAGTGGAACGGCCGGCATTTGAGGTTCAATATTGTCATAACCATACATCCGAGCGACTTCTTCAACAATATCTTCGGCAATGGAAATGTCTTTGGTGGCGCGCCAGGAAGGGACGGTAACAATTAATTTATCTCCTTTTGCTTTTAAGTCAAAACCCAAGCGATCCAAAATTTTCTCAATTTCTTTTTTCTCCAACTGAACCCCGATTCGTTTGTTAATAAAATCAAATCCGACTTCAATTTTGACCGTTTCAATTTTGGTTGGGTACTCGTCAACAACCGGGCTAATAACCTTGGCTTCCGGGCAACAATCGAGAATCAGCTCAACAGCTTTTTTTAAGGCTAACTCTGCCATGGCAGGATCAAGATTTTTCTCAAATCTGGTTGATGACTCAGTTCGCAGACCAAGACTTTCGGCGGTTTTGCGAATCGAAAACGGCTCAAAATTGGCTGATTCGAGAATAACTTTGGTTGTTTCATTTTTGATCTCAGAGTTCAAACCTCCCATCACTCCAGCCAAGGCCACGGCTTTGTCACCGTCGGCAATGACTAGGTTTTCTTCAGTCAATTTGCGTTCTTCTTCATCCAGAGTGGTAAACTTCTCCCCCTTTTCAGCTCGACGAACAATAATTTTATTGTCTGAAATCAAACCAGCATCAAAAGCATGCATAGGCTGACCCAAGTCATACAATATATAGTTGGTGATATCAACAATGTTGTTGATTGATTTTTGGCCGACTGATTGCAAGCGTTCAACCAACCAATCTGAAGATGGGCCAACCTTGACACCGTCAATCACCACTCCCAAATAACGGCGACAAAGCTCGGGATCTTGAATTTCAACTGATAATTCTTCAAGCTTCTCTGTTTTTATGTCTTTAACCTTATACTTATCTATTTTTTTATTATAAATGGCCGCAACTTCCCGAGCAATGCCATAGTGGCCCCACATGTCAGGTCGATTGGTAATGGCTTTGTTGTCGAGGTCAAGCAAAGTGTCATTTAAGTTCAAAGCTTCAGCGATCGATTGACCAACCTTGAAACTCTGTTCAGTCAAATCAAGAATCTCAGATTCTTCTTTGGCGGGGAAAATGCCACCCAAGCCAACTTCGGATGAAGTGCAAATCATGCCGCTGCTGTCTTCGCCTCGGAGTTTAACTTTGGCCAAAGTTACTAGCTCCCCTTCTCCGTGCCACCGGACGCGGGAACCAACACGGGCAAATGCGACCAGCATTCCCACTTCAAGATTAGAGCCGCCGCAAACAACTTGTACGTTATGTTCACCATCATCAACGACAGCGATTCTCAATTTGTCGGCATTGGGATGCGGTTTTAATTCTGTTATTTTGGCCACGATAATGTTATCCAAATCAGCACCTTGACTCTCCACACCTTCGATCTCAACGCTTTTGAGCGTCAAATCAACTCCGAGCTGATCTGGAGTGATGTTTTTTGGTAAATCTACGTATTGTTTGAGCCAGTTTAGTGAAATTTTCATATAAATCAGTAATTAGTAACGAGTAAAGGATAATGAGTAATATGTAATAAGTAATTTGTAATTGAAAATTATTTTTTGATCATGGTGCCGTCTTCTCGCAAATCAAATTCTTCGTATCTGGGTTGGACCTTTCTTTCTTCTGCAAAATTCATGATGAATGCTGTTAAGATCTCAATATCGCCCTGAGAAAAAACTGATGTTCTTATTTTCCAACCTAACCGTTGTAGAGCCTTTCTTTTGTCTCCAACTCGTCTAAGATCAGATGCATCTTTGGGCATTGGATATACATAAAACTTGTCCATTTCATCTTGAGCTAAAACTGTGATACCACCAGCCGGGATAAAATCAACATGATACTTGTCCTTTAACCTCTTCAAATGACTGTTGATGCGTTCTGAAATTCGCTGGAGATCACCATAAAATCTTTTTCTTTGCACTTTTTGCTTTGTTGTAGTCTTGTGAGCAACTCCTCCAAACTTAACTTCATACATGCCAGTAATATAGGCCACTTTACGCTCAACATCCACCACGACACCTAGATTATCTGGGCTACGGAAGCCAGCTGGCCCCAGTTCAAAAAGATGGGGATTTGTTAAACACTCTAGTATGAATTCTGCCAACAAACTATTTTTTTCATTACTATTGAATTCTCTTTTAGCAATATACTCAAATACATACCCCCTGAATGAACGAAAATCTTCTATCATTTTATAAACTTCTTTTGGTAAACTAGCAACAAAACTTTCTATATTAAATGATTCTAACAACTCCCTTTTTCTTTCCTGAAAAGTAATATCTTCACTCGTATTTATAATTGCAGAGACAACATTATCAAAATCTTGACTCTGAACAGAATCTCTGAGACTTTGCCCCCTTCGTCTCACCAATTCAACAGATTTACGCGAACTTTGTTGAGCCTTTTGGGCTACTTTTGCCCGTTCTCTTTCCGACAAATCGACATCGAGTCCATCAATAACAGTTTTTTCATTCGTTCTATTTTCCTTGGGACGACGAATAACTTCTGGCCCACCAGACTCATCAAGAGGTTCCCAAACTGGCTGTACTCCTTCAAGTTTCATATATTTAACTAAGTTTCATTTGTCTCTCCTGGGCTTTGGTGACCAGACTGCGTTCGCGAGCGAGATTCATCATAAAAGCGGTAATCCACTCCGCATCACGCTGACCGATAATTGAGCGCCGATATTCCCAACCATCTTCATTGGTAGTGGGTTCAAAATAAAGTTTTTCACGCAGACTGAGCGGTCGCACCAATAGAGTTTTCATTTCTTTAAACGGTAAAAGCTGAATTCCATTTTCTGGTAAAAAATCCAGATCATATTTATCTTTTAAATCGGAAATATCTTTATTAAGGGCTTCAATCACTTCCTCTAGGTTGCCATAAAAATTCTCCAGTTGTTCTTTGAACCGTTTGCCTTTGGCCATGGTAATTTTAACTTCCATTATTCCGGTAATATAAGCAATTCCCTTCTCACGATCAACGACAACAGCCAGATGATCTGGATTTTTTCGTTTGAGATTTTTCTTAATACCGACCATCTTGGGATACCTCAAAGCTTGAAGAAGAAAATCAGCCAACAAACTATTGTCTTCGTTCTCATTGAACTCTCGTAAAACCAGGGCTTCAAAAATCAACCCACGAAGAGCAGAGAAACTATGCAATTGTTGTTTTGTGTGTTCATCAAAATCTTTGATAAATTGTTCAGGATCTATTGCTTCCAAAAGCTCTCGGCGCCTGGCCTTAATGGTGTCGTCGGAGCAATCCTCAACAACCAAATCAATAACATCTGCCCATTTCATGGGCAACAATTCTTTGCGCAAAGTCAGACCCTGTTCATCAATAGCTTCAAAACTGGATAATAATCTTTGTTTGGCCTCAGAGATCTGTTTTTCATTCTTGGTTGATCGATTTTTGGCTAATTGCTCATTTTTTTTTCCTGGTTTATATTCAAAACTCATATTTGCTGAAACTTAGTCTAATAGTAAACTGCTTTCACCTTGATATTTTGTCCATTTAGCATTGATTGCTTTTCGGGTATTACTCCAAAGATCATTCCGAAGATTTTTTAATTCCTCTCCCTCATAAACATCTAAGCCATCACTATTTTCCGCATAAAAGTTAAAGGCTCCAATATATTTCTGACTTTCGAGATTATAAAATACAATGTCTCCAGTGTATGATCCAGCATCAAAAACAACTTCATCCCAATCATTTTGCTGAATTACAGGATCTATAAACTTGGTGGTGCGGATAACACCAAGATATTTTGTTTTCTGAACCACTTGAATTGAATTAGCTGCCGTACCGGGCTGTAAAAAACTATCATCATAATCAGTCTGCCGGTCAAGAAATGCGACGGCACTTTGCAATGGTGAGAAGTATAATAAATCCATATTTTTGTCACTAGCATGTCCAAGATTTTTTAGATCCTCCATTTGAACTAGCAACAAATTTCCACTGGTATCTGGATCATAATGATGGATGGGGATCACGGTTGCTTGCTCATCGAAAAAATCAACCGTAACACTAGCCAATTCACTAGCCGTTTGAGCGACTTTATTCACCGACTCTATTTTTGAATCAAGAGCACCCCCATACCGGTCAACAACCTGCTGAGATCTATAAATACTAGTACAACCAGTCAAGCCCAATACCATCATTAGAGCAATTAATAAAAAATTTTTGTTCATACCTTTATTTATACATTAAAACTGCTTTAAAAATCTCAGATCGCCCGAATTGAGATGCCTAATATCTTCAATACCATAACGCATCATAACAAAACGGGTCAAACCTAAACCAAAGGCAAACCCTGAATACTTTTCCGGATCAATACCACCGGCCTTCAAGACATTCGGGTGAATCATACCGCAACCCATTATTTCAAGCCAACCGACTTGTTTACAAACACTACAACCCTTGCCGCCACAGATGAGACACTGCATGTCCAATTCAAAGCCTGGCTCTACAAACGGGAAATATCCTGGACGTAATCGAACTTTGACGTCTCGTTTAAAAATAGCTGAAAGCATAACCTTCATCACAGCAATCAGATTAGCAATTGATATATCTTCATCAATCATAAAGCCTTCCAGCTGATCAAAAGTAGTATCATGAGACGCATCGGTCGATTCGCAACGAAAGACTCGACCTGGAACTACGGCTCTAAGCGGCGGACCAAACTCTTTCATCGCCCGAACTTGGACATTTGAAGTATGAGCGCGCATCACCCATTTGTCGGTATTTTTGGAATTGTCAACGTAAAAAGTATCCTGCATGTCACGGGCTGGATGGTGTTTTGGGATGTTCAAGGCTTCAAAATTGTAATAGTCTGATTCAAGTTCAGGACCATCAAGAATTTTAAAACCAAGCCCCTTGAACAAATCTTCCAATTCATACTGAACAATGCTGATCGGGTGCAAATGCCCCAGGTTGGTATCAACCGGCAATGTGACATCAAGCCAGTCTGATTCTAATTTGGATTCAACCTCTTTAGCATTCAACGTTTGGCGAATAGCTTCAACAGCGGCTTCCAACTCCTCTTTAATTTCATTGGCCAGTGAACCGATTTCTTTTCTGGCTTCTGGATCAAGGTCTTTTAAGCCTTTTAAAATGTTGTTCAGATCACCGCCTTTGCGGCCAAAATATTTTTGAGCTACATCATCTAATTGTTTGATATTCTTGACCAAAGACAACTCCCTGATAGCTTGATCTTTAAGTTTATTTAACTTTTCTTGCATATTGTTTGTTAAGTAAAATAAGAGATATAAGTGTAATGAATGATAATGGTGGTAACAGTAACCGGTTGATTGAATTTATAAAAAGAAAGACAATTAAATCCATCGCTCGTTTCGCTGCGCTCAATTGTCTTTTTTGCCCAATTATCTTTGTTCTTTCTTGCTTCAAAACTGGGCAAAATAATACATATATTATATAGCTTTTTGCTTATTTTCGCAAATCAATCCGTTCACATAAAATAGCTCAAAAAAAATCGCCCCCAGACTGGCTGGAGACGATCTTTGTATGTAAAGTTTACTTTTTCGGATCATTTTTGATGGGGACTTCAATAATAGTGTCCCCTTCATCCAATCTAACATCGACTGACTTTTTGAGCGTATGCCAACCAATCACCTTGCCCCGACCAGAGTCCGTTCGAACCTTGGTCCCGACTGCGGGTAAACATTTGGCACAGTCCTGATAACATTCTTTTTCATAATTGAGACAACACTTGAGCCGACCACAAACTCCACTGAGTCGATCTGAACCGCGGTGTGAAATTTGCTGTAAATCGGCCAAATCTGAAGAAACATTGCCCAAATCTCGAAGAAAATCCTGACAACATAGGGCTTCGCCACAACAACCAAGATCTCCATTGATCTTGATCTCATCACGAATACCAATTTGTTGCAATCGAATGTTCAATTTGTACATTTTGACCAAATCGCGGAGCAGGTGACGAAAATCAACGCGCCCATTGGAAATAAAAGCATAAGTCAAACGCTTGTCATCAAAAGAAAAATGCACGTCTACCAATTTCATGGGCAGGTTGTGCTTTTTGACAAAAGCTTTGCAGTCTGATAAAGCTTTTTTGTTTTTCTTCTTGAGCTCCAAAGCATGTTCAATATCTTCTCGACTAGCAGAGTCAACAAATTTGACTACGGTATGATCACCGGTAGCCAGATTGTCCTTGGTGACAGAATTTTTAGTTATAATTTTGGCCAAATCCCGCCCCAGTTCATTTTCAATACAGACATAACTACCCAGGGCCAAATCAGCCTCTAATTCAATACACAAGATTGTGTCCCAAGGTTTTGTTTGTACTTCGTATATATTCATGCGTTTAGCTTGTAGTGTTTAGTTTGGAGAAAAATTACAATTCAATTTTGATAAATGAAGTAATTTCAGCACCGTCGGCAGCAGATTTAACGTAGTCCTCCACGGAAACTTTGTCATCCTTGATAAACATCTGTTTGGTCAAACAAGCTTCTTGATAATATTTAGTGATTTTACCGCCAATGATTTTTTCAATAATCTCGGCTGGTTTGCCTTCTTTTTTCAATTGCTCAGTTGCGATTTCTTTTTCTTTGTCGACAACTTCGGCTGGAACATTTTCCGGCTTTAGATATTCTGGACTCATGGCAACTATTTGCATGCCAACATCAACTGCGACATCCTTGGTACCAGCAGATAATGTGACAATGGCGGCAACTTTTTTGTTGGAGTGTAAATAGGCACCGACCACTTTATCTGAAACCACACCATAATCACCCAATTGGATATTTTCGCCAATCTTTACGACCAGTTCATTTTTGATCTTGGTCTCAGCAAGAGTTTTGAATTCTTCTTCGCTCACGGTCAAAAGTTTTTCAGCCAGTTCTTTGCCGGCAGCAATAAAATCTTCATTACGAGCGACAAAATCGGTTTCACTTTTTAGAGCAACGTAAGCAACCTTACCGTCTGATTCAGCTAAAGTAATAATACCTTCGTTGGTTTCTCGCTCAGCTTTCTTGGCCGCCTTGGCTTCACCATTTTTACGAAGAATTTCGATCGCTTTATCAAGATCTCCTTCAGCTGCCACAAGTGCTTTCTTACAATCAACCATACCGGCACCTGTCATTTGACGTAATTTTATAATTGTTTGTGTGTCAATGGCCATAGGACTATTTTAGAAAATTAGCGAATTAATAAATTAGAATTTAATTCATTAACTGCAACTAACTCTCTTTAATTTGAGATAATATTATTGTTGTACTGGTGCTGCTGCCTTTTCAACCGGTTTTGCGGCTGGAGTGACAGTACTGGGAGCCTTGGCAGAGGCCTTTCCTTCTAATACAGCCTCAGCCACCAAATCTGTCAATAATTTGATTGATTTGATAGCATCATCATTAGCTGGAATGGGATAGGCGATTCGACTGGGGTTAATGTTGGTATCACATAAAGCGGCAACCGGTACGTTAACCTTGTTAGCTTCAACGACAGCAGTCTTTTCATTTTTGACGTCAACTACAAACACCGCATCCGGGATCTTTTTCATATCCTCAATACCACCTACAAGTGGCTCTAACTTATCGATCTTTCTTTCATATTTTAGACGCTCACGCTTGGTATAACGCTCCAGTAATCCTTTGTCGCGCTCAGTTTTCATGCGTTTATATTTTTGGGCCAAAGCCAAAACAGAACGTGAGTTGGTCAGTGTGCCACCAAGCCAACGCTCGGTAATATAAGGCATACCACACTTAGTGGCGGCCTCCTTGACAATACCTTGAGCTTGTTTTTTTGTGCCTAAAAATAAAATAACACCACCGCGAGCGGCAGTTTCTTTGATGAAACCTAAAACTTTTTCCAATTGTACTTGGGTTTGTTCAAGGTTTATAATGTGAACCTTGTTTTTGTGAGTAAATATGAAGGGAGCCATCTTTGGGTGCCATTTTGCTTTTGGATGACCAAAGTGAACACCGGCTTTCATCATTGCCTCAAGTGACGGAATTTTTGGCATATTTCCTTAATAATGGGTTACAAAACTACCAAAGGTTACAAATTTTACAAAGACAAATTAACATATGTCTAAGTAATTTCCGTAATCTTAGCAATTAGCAACACATGACCTATACTCTCTCAATATCACTGATAACTCACTAAAATTAGCAAGCAGGAATCAGTAATTTTTGGCTTAAATCAGCCAAAGAAAGTATGTGATTTCTATTAATAAATTGAGAATATTCAAAGTATATCAGATAAATAAAATTTCTGCAAGCAAAAAATCAGCTTATTTAAGCTGATGAATTAATCCTTAAAAATGAATTCTTTGACCAGATCTCGAATAATAAATAAGCTCTTGGGAAGGAGCAGCACTTTGGCCAACGCCTTTTAATGCCCTGTGGTCATCAAGAAAGAGGCAACTCAATCAGATGCAACCTCGACTTCTAGCTGCTGCACAAAATGACGCATAAATTCTATCATCGGCCTGGCTAATTGCTTCGCAGTTTCTGTATTCAAATTGTAGTCACAACTTAGCTGAAAATTGATCTGATCGACAATATAATTACCAATTCCAACTCCAGAAGCAAAACGCTGGTCAAAATCACATGATGTCATCTGCCAGGTTTCACCCTTGATATTTTCTGGGTCATAATCTAGCTTTGAATATTTTGATGTCAAAGCTCTCATCAATCCAACGGCGCCAAATAAGTCTAACATATCAGCGTCACGTAAAATTGCCAACAAGATTCCGTTGCCACCACGATGAGAGTTGTGGAACCTAATGGCATTCGCGACTTCATCAATTCTTTGTGGCGAAAGTGTGGTTTTTTCCGATAAAAAATTCACCGCCATATTGGCGCCGACTTCACCATGCATACTTCGACTCTGAGCTTGTGACAGACCAATATCATGCATCAAAGAGGCAATTTCAACACTTTCCAGGTCTTGAAAACCTTCATTTTTCGCAAGACGTAAAGCCCATTTTCTGACACGGTCAACATGTTTAAAGTCATGAGCAACCTCAACAAGCATGATGCTTTTGACATAATCTTCAACCTGTTTAATATTGTCAGTTTTCGACTGCATGTATTCTCCTTTGGTGGTGATACTCAAACTTACAAGATCTTGGCTCCATTGTCAATTTTACCAAGTCAATGATTTGAGAATTTCATCAGCAGAGTAATAAATTTTGTCTGGCAAGTTGGTTTCTAGCCATGTGCAATCATCACCGGTCAGCTTGTCAGCATATGTACAACTAGAAATAATATCAGATTTGCCAGCTGGGTAGTGCTGCTCTTCACGGACAAATTGTTTGAACGCTTTGATGTTTGGCATATGGGTGAGTTAGTAATTGGTAAAGAGTAATTAATAAATAGTATATAGTAATTGGTAAAGCGTAATTCGTAAGACGTAATTCGGAGCCAGTTGTCCGTGGGAAGGAATTAAGGGTTGTGTGAATAGAGTAAGGATGCGGGAGAAAAGAAAAACAAGGATGTTTAAGGACAAAAAAGTCCTGAAAATATCAGGACTAACTTGAAGATTGGGCTATTTTAATACGCTCGTTTAATTCCTGAAGTTGCTCGCGTCTAAGTTTATCAAAAGTCGACTTGATAAGTTTTTGTTTTTTGATCACAGATGACATCCAAAAACCACTGAGCAAATGCGGCATCATCACATAGCTGGCACCAGCGCGATAGAGGTCATCAATGTGGCTGGCATGGTTTAGGGTGCCAATGATAATCATTTTCTTTTTTGGATCATGTTTGCGTAAGAATTGAATAGCGGTTATCTGATCACTGGGATCTGGCATGGTCATTATCACCAACTTAGCATTGTGCAGCGGTAACTCTTCCAAAAATTCAACATCGGCCGTGTCACCAAAATAGGCAGCTTCTCCCCGATTTTTCAATTTACGGACATACTCAGGGTTAAAGTCCACAATGGCATAGGTCATTTTTTCTTGTTTGAGCGTTTCAACAATTTTCCAGCCCATCCGATGATAGCCGAAAACCCAAGCATCAAATTCAACAACCTCTTCGTCTTGATGGTGGGCATGATCTTTGCCAAACTTAGCAAAGACCGGCTGAAAAATTGTCCAAATCTTCTTGTTGTATGTAATCAAATATGACGAGATAAAAATCGTAACCAAAGCGACTACCGTATAAGTGGCCAATTGTTTATCTGAGACATGCCCCAATCTTTCACCAACAAAAAGTAAAACAAAACCGAACTCACTCACTTGAGCTGCGGTGATACCAGCGAGAAAACTGTTGCGGCGAGTAAAATGTTGCAATCGATATAAGATGTAAAGAATAAATGGATTACCAATCAAAACGAACATTGATATCACCAGACCAGGAACGATCACTCCACCCAAATCAGATAAGTTCATTTGGGAGCCTAGAATAATAAAGAAAATCATGATAAAAAAATCTCTGAGCGGTTTGATACGACTACTGATTTCGAAATGATACGGCGTTGACCCCAGGGACAATCCGGCCATTAGAGCGCCGACCTCAAGTGAAAAACCGCCCCAGTGAGCCAAACTGGCGACACCAAAACACCAACCAACTGTAAAAATAAATAAGAATTCACTGGATTTGGCGATTCGTTTGAGTAGCCTAGGTAAAACAAATTTTGATAGACTGGCTACAACTGAAAACAAAATAATTCCTTTTATAAGCCAAACACCCAAAGTAGTAAGGAATGGCGTGTCGGAGGAAACTAAAGGAATAAAAAGCAATAAAAAAATTGCAATCACATCCTGCACCAACATCAAACCAATGGTATACCGACCATAGAGAGACTCCATCTCTCTTTTATCAGAAAGAAGCTTGATGATAATAATGGTACTCGAGAATGTAATCGCAATCGCCAAATAGGCAGCGGAAATAAAACTAAAACCAAAATTCAGTAAAATCAAAAGACCAAGACTGGACGTAAAAAAGACCTGAGCCACACCGGCGGTGACGGCAACTCGACCAATTTGTCTGAGATAAGAAAAATTAAGACTCAACCCAACGACGAACAACAACAAGACAACGCCAAATTCAGAAAAGGCCTCATAAAAACCCTGATTGGAATCAATAATATTAAGCAAAACCGGCCCACTAACAATACCAGTAATAATATAAGAAATTATCAGAGGCTGACGCAACAAATGGACGACAAAAGAAATAGCGGTTACTATGCCTAATAATAAACTAATTTGATAAAAAATATTATCAAGAATCATATTTGTTTTTCTTTTTGTTGGTTTTATTATATCATGAAAGCATGAAAACATAAAAGTATCAGAACATTCTGCCTTAATCCCAGTCTAGGCTAAAACTTCAACCGGCAAAAATGACGGCAGAGCCATAAATCATAAACAGATAAGAGAAAATAACAATAAACAATCATGGTGGGGATAACTCCATCTTAAATAGAAAATCAAAATCCCATATTGTGACAAATGGACTTTATGTCACCAAGAACAAAGCTACAAAAATTCATCCAAGTGAATCAAATGAAAACTGTAATTGAACACACTGACTCTGGTGCTCCCCAAAAGCTCAAGAAATTTTTGAATTCAAAAAAAGAAACCATCCTGGAGGTGGCGTGTGGCAAGGGTGAATATTCTGTAGCCCTAGCTAAACTTTATTCCAAAAAACAAATTATTGGCATTGACTATCAAGGAGAAAGACTCTGGTATGGAGCCGAAAAAATTAAAGAAAATAAACTAAAAAATATTTTATTTTTGAGAGCAAAAGTTGAATTTCTGGAAAAATTTTTCAAACCAGAATCAATTGATGAAATCTGGATAACTTTCCCCGACCCCCACCCCAAAGATAAACGTGGCCACAAAAGATTGATTTCACCTCACTTTTTACAACTGTACAAAAAATTATTAAAGCCTAATCATACTATCCACTTAAAAACAGATAGTGAATTACTGATAGATAAAGCGATTGAAGCAATTGATGAGGTTCACGGGAAAATTCAGCTGCTGATAAAAGACATTGATCACTTTGTTAATCTACCAGAAATATTGGCCATTAAAACAACTTATGAAAAAATTCACCGCGCCAAGGGTGATAAAATCAACTACTTAAAATTTAAGCTATAAATTTACACACAGCCGGTTAATTTTGATTTTTGTCTGACCTATTATAAAATTAATATAGAGCTAATGTTTTGCTGGAAAGAAAACTTCACATAGGAGGCACCATTGGCCAGCAAAGCTGCGACGCCGACTCAAAAAACCAGGCACCATATGGTGCCGAGCTCTCGATGCATCATCAATGATGAGCATCGGCGAGGCAACATTCGGATTGTACCAAGAGAAATACATGAAGCATGGCACACGATCTTTCACAACATGACACCGTATGAAATTGTCCTGTGCATTATTTTGCTTTGGGCTCCAATCGGATTTTTCCGCAAAGTCAAACTTCACGCCACCTGGGAATTTAGTGAATACAAATATACACTCGGCCGTAAACATAAACTTCCCTCTCGTTCGATTTTGGTCTACGAGGAACAATACAATAAATACCCAGCGGAATGGCGTATTTTGTTCGATCATAAAACCTTTCTTGATATTATTGCGGAAGTGGTCGAGTACTGGTCGCCCAAAGGCTACTTTATAGACGTTGAACTTCACGCCAGGGACAATAGTGAGAATTTTTATTACGAATACCACCACGAAGAAAAATTATAAACTATTCGTGAACCGCGGATAGTTTTTTTTATCTGGTTGACTTTTTTTATAAACAAAATATACTCAGACGTTGAGACCTCAACAAAGGAGCAAAAATGAAGTGGTATGAATATTCGCTTGACAGACTGATTGAACACCTAAAAAAAATGCGTGATTGTAAGAAAGACTCAAACCAACTGCCCTTTCTAAGCCAAGATGTCCAAGCGTACAACTGGGTCTTGCAGTTGATCCAAAGCATCAGAAATATCAATTTTCTTGATCATGCTGAAGTTTTGAGAAAACTTAATGCCTTTGTGTCTTTGTCCAGATTCTGGCCCAGAAATGTTACGACCGAAAAAATTCAAGTATTGATCAATCTCTTGGAAAAAAACAAATTCCCAGCCACCGACAATAAATGGTTTGATTATGCTTTGGAAAAAACTAGATATTTCCTGGGCCAAGCAAAATTAAAATTTAATCATAATGATCACAATGGTCGGTGGAAAGTTGATGATTTTAAAGCTGCGATTTGGCTAAATCAACTTAACGAATCCTTTGAACAAATACAGCCTTTCAACGTAAAAACAAAGAAAACAATTATTGGTAAACTTGAAGAGATTTATCATTTGGCCAATAAATTACCGCCGTCTAAAACTAAGCCTTTGACTCTTTATCTTAGAAGAAAATTGATCGACTCATCAAAAACATGATGAGTTTTTTGTTTGCATGGGGTGGGCGTAGCCCACCATTCCGGCACCGCCAGGCGGTGCCGGAATGAGGTGTGAAACACCTCCCACGCAAAACAAAAACCGCCTACTTTGATAGGTCGGTCAAGAAAAGTTACGATGAACTTTTGGGGAATTGATTGGCGCAGGTTTGCGCCTAGGTGGGATCGTTGGCGCAACCGTCTCCCGGAACGCAGTGGTCCCAGGTGGTAGCGTCGCCATCGTTGCAGGTATCGGCTACCAGTGACACCTCCATGATGCAGGTGCCGATGTTGTGGTTGCAACGGCCGGTCGGGAGGATTACGGTCTGGGCTTCCCAGGTATCGCAGATACCGTAGCTGGTACAGCTCGGGTCATCGTTGTAGGGACCGGTGCAGTATCCGAAGCCCTGGCACTCGCTGTCGAGGTCGCAGGGCTGGCAATACATATTCGGCCCGCAAGCGATGTTGGAAGTTCTGGGCTCGTACTCGACGCAGGCGCCATCTTCGCAGCGACGACCCTCGGCGCAGTCGGTATCACTCTCACAACTCGACTGACCACAGTAATACCACGTGCGGGTCCATTCGCTGTTGACGAACGGAACTTCTTCGGTCAGGCAAGTCGGGGCTTCGGCCGGACAACCGATGTCCAGGCCGGTCTCGGGATCGGTCTGCGGCAGGCACTGATTGCACCAGCCGAGAGCGCGACCGCCCTTCTGCTGGCCGTCCGGGATACAGATCGAACCCCAGTCGGAGTCGCCGCCGGTAACCTGGCACTGCTCCTCGATGGCCGACTGATCGGCCAACGGGTTGCAGAAGCCGTGAGGCAGGACACACTGACCGAGCCAGCACACACGCGTATCTTCGTAGAACGAGTCATAGCCGCAAACGGCGCCGGTCAGCTCCTGACGATTGTAGATGCACTTGCCGTCCTGGGTACACTCGTCGACGGTACACGGATTGTAGTCCGAGCAATCGTCGGCGGTATCGCACCAGGCCGCATCCTGCGGGTAGCAGGTGCCATGGTAGCACGTCTCGTGATCAGCGCAACCGTCGTCGTCACTGCAGCCGCTGGGGATACAGTTCCCCTGCGGACCGCAGACGCGGTTGAACTCACTGCATTCACTGTCGGTCTGGCAGTCCTCCACCGGTGGTCCGGTCGGGACCGGCGTGCAGCGCTGTCCGCCGCCGGCGGTGAACACCGCCAGCAGGAAAGCGTAGGACGCGAGACGATACAGCTTCATCGAACTGGACATGGAACCTCCTCCTGGCCGTTTAGGCCGTGATCATGGTTGTCAATTAACAATACTGGTATTATATCATATTTTTATAATTCTGTCAATAATAATGGCTGTATTTTGTCTAATTTAAGCAATTTAAAGATAAAACAAAAGTCACCCTTCGAGATCCCTGCCTATCGGCAGGCAGGGCTCAGGGTGACAATTATAATTTAATTCAAAAATTAAAGAGAAAGAATGTCGAATGGAATATTGGCTAGATTTTGGTTTGAAATACCCAACCCAAGCTCTCGCATAATACGAAAAGCATCATCCGGACGCCCCAAATAATAGGCTTTGCCGTCAACCGGATTAACATAATACGCTTCCCCATTCATTTCAACATCTAATAAAATCTTGCCCCAAACTTGACGAGGATAAACGGTATACTTTGTAATATAAGAATGAGTAGCACCCAGACCTAATTCTCGCATAATGCTAAAGGCATCAGCTGGACGACCAAGGAAATATCGTTTGTTATTTTCCGGATAAATATACCAACCTTCACCATTTCGTTCAACCTGTAACAAAATACGGCCACTCAAACTTCCGGCCAATGAGCCTGGAGTCGTAGCGATTGGTTGGTTCAGTTCATATGGATCATAGCTGCTATCTGGGGTACTAGCCGGAGGAGTACTATTTGGTACAATTACCTCTGGAGAATCTTGTGGCTCCGGATCCGGCGTGACTACGCTATCGGCTTGATAATAATACATCCAATAAACCCCTGATGACACATTACCATTATTATCTTTGGCTTTGACAATCAAATAATAAATACCATCGCCATTGTTTACAAGCGGTGAATATGAATCGGTTTTGTAATAAATTCCTTCGGTGGCCGGATTGGCATTTATATCTTGACCAAAGTAAACATAATAACCTTCAATGCCACTTTCATCATAAAAACCATCCCACGTCATAAATGGTGTAGAATCGCTTTGATACACTTCATATTCTATTTCTTCGGTCATCGTCGAATCCGTATAAACCCAACCCCAAACATCATTAGCATCTGGTGCAGACTGATCTGCTGTTTGAGAAATAATACTACTCTCGGCTGATGGATCGGCGGTAGCAGAATATAACGGTGTCTGATAGCTACTACCGAACTGACTGACCAACCAATTTTTTACACTGTTGATATTGAGAATATAACTGATGGTATTATAATTTCCAGCGACAACAAACGTTGGCAAACCGATAAATTGACCACTGACATTATAGGCTCCGCCACCAGAATTCCCCTGTTCAATCGGAGCGGTTGATTTGATATAATCACCAAAATAACCACTCATTACACCGGAAACATAAGTAACGGTACTACTACCGACGCTCGGATAACCAACAATTTCCAGGGTTTCACCCAATTGTAAGCCGCTGGTATCATAAGCAAAAACGTCAATGGCAGAAAAATTTTCATTCAATTTATTATCAATATAAAGAAAAGCCACATCAATATCTTCATCCGTTGACCAATATTTGACCTCAGCGACATAATCAAATGATGGTTCCTCTGTCAGACTGGTAGTCAAACCAACATAACAAAACGGAATAACATTACTATTAGTGTCGAGAACAACATGACGATTGGTCATCACAATACCGCTTGAGTGGATCATGGTACCTGAACCGCTAAACCAATTGCCCGCATCATCCGGACATAAAACCTGAACGGTTGCATTGAGAGCCGCACTGGAAATGGCCTGGGCTGGAGCAACCGGCATGGATGCGACTGTAATCAGAAAAATGACCGCCAAAGTAAAAATTTTGCGCATAATTTTTTATTATTTATTTACTTCTATATTAAAGCAAATTTTTGTTTTTTTGTCGAAAAAACAGTACACATTGGTACTGTTAAAATAGTAATCTCAGTTTTTGGGCCTCCTGATAAGCGAACTCCTCAAGAACAATATCACCCTTGCGTCGCAGAGTTTCAATCAAGGTTCGAATCAACTCAAGCCGCATACAACGACAATCATGATCTTTGAATTGAAATTGAACGGTCCCATTGACGGAAAAGAACTTGGTAGTCCGCACCCATTGCAGGAGAACAATAACTTCATCAGGGAATTGAACATGATGTTCAACATAGCTAGTCAACTTTTTGATGTAGCTATCTAGGGAATCACAATCCCAAATAAATTTCATTCTGGGTGTGATCTTTAACTTGAGAGCAATGCCAGCCATGGGTTTTCCTCTCTATTTTTTGTTCGTACTAATAAATCATAACGTGTCGTAATCAATCGGTCAATTGTCTACCATTAATATCGGGATAAAAAAGCTCATAGTTATACTATGAGACAATCAATTTTGTGTTCGCTTTGTCGAACCTTGATTAAAATCAAATTGCAAAAAGCCAAAAGGACAGCATCTCCGCAGTGTCGCCAAAACATCAAAGCGTTTCGAACTTCATCAATGAACAAAGAATAATTGAGACAAAACTGATCATAATCACCAACACAATCCTGTAAAGAAGGAAGTGCTTTGTGACTGATCTGAGAAATTTTTCGAGAGTAAAAAGGTGACAGGTCACAACGCTCGCTGGTAGCAATCCAGTTGCTGACGTCAGATCGAAGCTGAACCAAAACCTCTCTACTTTCCGCTATTTGCATCAATCCTCCTAAAATTGGGGTTATCTTTTTGAGAGCGATGTCGAATCAATTTATAATAACATATTATAAATATATTGCTCACTCGTCAACAACACACATCTCGGTAGAAAAGCCATGCTAAGGCTCCGATGATTTGATGATTTTGATCTGTCTAGAATTACGCCGCATCATCAATCAAGCAATTTCCTAGCAAAGACGCCAGATACTCTGTATTTTGATCAATCTTTTTCTTCAACTGATGCCAGGCATTTTCCTGAAGACCCTTTTTCTTGACCGGTTCATGTTCGTCAAGAAGAGCATCAAGTTTGAAAACATCCACAACATACAGCAAAGCTTCAAACAAAGAATAAACATCTCCATAATATGGATACGGACGACCAACTCCACTTGCAAAACACATTTGCAGATAGATATCAGTATAAATAATTTCCTCAAAGTCAACCCGAATATCCTGCTTGGGAACATGCCCAACTGTGGATTCAAATGCGATGACCTGATCATATGCATGAAGCATGACATTTTCAATTGAACCGCTAGTAAAAACTGCTTCCAATGCAAGCAAGACCGATGCGTCAATCCTGGAACTGGCAACAAATGGTGTACTAAAATCTCTTGAAGATGATTCCTTGATATGAAACAAACTCCGAACTCGATTGATGACTGAGAGGGCGCTTGCCTTCATCGTTTCAAGCAATTCAATAAATGTGTCGCGATCAACTTGCGGCAATCCAGCACGGCGTGTATGAGACATTGAATCCTCCTTTATCTTTGGTTGACAGAGTATATTAACACAATAATACTTTTTTGTCAACAATAAGTGTAATTTTTTGGCTGATTAAAAAAAATATTGTATAATAAAGACAATAAATTGACCTAATTAGACTAATGTTTCTAATTGACCGACTAAATCTCCAGTACCAAGGTTTTTTAATTATGATTTGAGAATTCGACATTATTTAGCGAAATTTTGCGCCGAATGACGCATCGTCCTCTGACGGAGATTAATTAGAGTTTATTCGCCATAGGACGAATCCGTCCTTCGGCGGAGAATAATTTTCCTATGATGGGATTCAGTTTAATCTTAATGCTGAAGTGCTAATAACTATGCTTTATAAAAATAAATCAAAATTGGTTGGAATACTTCACTATATATCTTTTTTTACTGGCCTAGCAATCATGTTGACCGTTTTTTTGCCTTACATGATTATAACTGAAAAGTTTTTAGCCAAAAAAAAGCGAAGCTATTACTGGCGCAAAATGGCGGCCTGGATTGTAAAATCAGTATTATTTTTGCATGAGATTGATGTTAAAATAAAAAATCCAAATAATTTTGCTCTGGACGAATCAGTCATCTATGCGCCAAACCATGGCAGTGAACTGGATGGCTTTATCATGCTCTCAATAATTGGTCCCAAAGCCGTTTTGTTCACCATGCCATTTGATCATTTCCCAGGATTGCTAAAATTTTGGCTCAAAAGAATGAACACAATTGCAGTGCTCCGTGATGCAGTAGATATCGCCAATAGTCAAGATGCCCTATCACCGAAAAAAGCTATTGCGCAATCAATAAAAATGCTTGAAGACGGCCATTCATTGATAATTTTTCCTGAAGGTCATATTGAAAACTATCATGAGCTACATTATTTTCACACTGGGACAGCCCGAATCAGTCTTGGATCTCAACTGCCAACAGTACCAGTGGGAATCGCGAACACAGATAAAATAATACCGGAGAATCACATTATGTGGCCGGGAACAATCACCGTAACTTTTGGCAAAAAAATGTATCCTATAAAAGAAAAATTATCCCTAACAGAATTCAATCCCGACAATGTACGAATCCTAAGAACTCTCTTGGAAAAAGCGGTCGTTAATTTGCTCCCTAGCCGTTATCTGCCTAAATATTATTTTTCCCAAAACAAGCATATTGGACTATTTGTTGACATTGATAACACGGTTTATGATGGTTATTCTCAACAGGATTTGATAAAATATCTACTTTGGCTACATAAAATCAAAGCGAGAGATGCTTTTAAGATATTTTATTGGTTGTATTTGGAAAAAGCAGGCCGACTCCGCCACACTGATTTGATGAAAAAAGCCTTGTGGGTATTGCATGGCTGGGATGTGGGTGAATTACACCATGAGATACATAAAACATTTGATGAAAAGCTGATCAAAAATATCAACTATGGTTTGTTGCCAATGCTAAAAGATCATACCGAAGCCGGTCATAAACTAATTTTTGTCTCTGAAATAATCCACCCTCTGGCCAAAGAATTCCAGCACTTGTTCCAAGGCAAAGCCAGCCTAGACACTCTTATGGAACAAAAAACCCACCATTATACTGGTAAGGTTACGAGACTTTGCTATTGTCAGGAAAAAGCAAATCTATTACAACACTTTGCCCACAAGAATAACATTGACTTGAGGAATAGCTATGCGCTGGCTGACAGTGCCGCTGACGCTCCATTCCTAGAAAAAGTCGGCAATGTCATGGTCGTCAAACCCGGAGATGAGCTCAGGCGAAAAGCCAAACATTATCGGTGGAAAATCTTGGAAGATGTAAGTTGAGATTTATAGAAAATCAAAATTTATTTTTACAAACATTAGGTCTCATTATTATCATTATTGATAATATTTCTAATGGGATAAACGTTAATTTCGCCAATACCCTTTGGTGAAATTTTTATTTTTTCACTAAAATTAAAATCCGTAGAAATTTGTTTATAGGTTTCTTCACAAGTCAAAATTTCACCGCTCTCTGAGTGACCCTGTAAACGACTGGCCAGGTTTACAATATGCCCCAGGCAATCAAAGCGACGAGAATCTGCGGTACCAAATTCACCGGTAATGAATTTACCGGTAGCGACGCCAATTCGTTTACCCCAAGGATATTTGTGCATAGATTTTTGCATCGCGATTGCGGCTTGAACCGCCTTTTTGGTGTAATCTTCGTTTTCCTCCAACCCAAACATCGCCAAGATGC
>Ga0210057_1000614_pt1 | contig 58624 bp, 69 predicted proteins | sample CryGeyCG2114_010_2_FD_183968 | JGI IMG/M metagenome (GOLD analysis project Ga0210057, IMG submission 183968) | Groundwater microbial communities from aquifer - Crystal Geyser CG10_big_fil_rev_8/21/14_0.10 (SPAdes) (version 2) | ecosystem: Environmental > Aquatic > Deep subsurface > Groundwater ...
TCTCTATATCCTCTTACCAAAGATTTGTATTTTCTGCCTTTGACTATTGAAATTTTTTCAAAAACCATTAAACATCACCTCAGAAATAGTTAGCGACAACAAATATATAAGCTTTTCGTCACTGAAAGCTATATGTTGTAAACAATAAATAAAGAAATAAAATTAAAGAAGAGTTCTAGTTAAAGAGAGAATTAACACAACTCCAGAACCAAAAATAAGATATTAACGGTTCAAAATACAAAAAAGCCCCAAGTGGGCACGGTTCTCTAACAAACTCGCATAATAGTTAAGTCTTGAGTCCAATGGTGCCACATAATTTTAAATAGATCAAAGATTATTTGGATAATAAATGGAAGAGGTGTTAGAAAAAATAAAATTAGAAGAAGTAAGAATTGAAAGATTAAGGGAGAATCACGACTTGAGTAAGTTTGATTCTTATGAGAAAGAACTAGTTAAATTTCTTAATGAAGATTCTTTAGACAATCAAAACAAAAAGATATCAGTAACGTATTTATGGTTTTATAAAAATGAAATCGCTGCATACATTAGCTTGTTAACAGATAGGATAAACTTAGAGGGGAATCTAAAAACATATTTTAGAGATAAAGGAATACTTTACAAATCATTACCAGCTTTAAAGATAGGAAGATTGTGCGTGGATAATAAATACTTAAGAAGAGGGATTGGCAGGCTTCTTATGAATTTTACAGTGAGCAAATCTAATGAGATTTATAACAGTGTTGCAGGGTGTAGGTTTATTGTAATAGATGCAAAAAGAAATCTAGACAAATCAAAAGATGCAATTCACTTCTATAAGAAACTAGGTTTTATTCCATTAAAAGAAAGAGATAAAGGAACTACTCCTATGTATTTTGATCTCAATAGACCTTAAATTTCATTCTTAAAGATTCTTCAATAAACTTAATCCTAGCAGGATTAGGATTCTTTTCTTCTTTGATCATATTCTCTATGAATTTTATAGCATCCTTACCCCTAAGAGTAGGAGTTGATCTAATTGGTTTAGCCATTTTATTTCACCTATTTAGTATGTATTATTTATGATATATAAATGTTGCTCTTAACTGAGTTTTAAGAATATATTTTTGAAAAGTTAGGTTAGAGAAGAGATGTGGAGGAAATTATACTCCATTATTAGGTATATTATTATTTTCGAACAAACCAGTCTTCAAACCAATCACTGTGTGTACTACTCTTGTTGCCACCATTGTCCCCCAGTAAGATATTTGATTTGATGCTACGGCTCCAATATTTTTAGCCATTAGATAATAATGTAGAGGTCCTGCCATTGCATAGAACAAACCAATTGAGGGGAGTTGAGTTACATAAACGTGAGCAACATCTCTAGCGAATGCACTTCTATCAAATTCTCCATTCTCATAAGTAAATTGTTCTCTGTTCGTTCGGTAATGCAATCCAACATGAATAGGAATAAATGCAACCCAATCAGATATTGCAGCACCAAGTACTATAGCTTGATTACTACACCCCATATTATCCATAACTTCAGAAACTCCCGTAGCTACAGCAATACTAGGTGCAGCTGCAAGAAGTACATTTGCATTTATGTTTACTATTCTATTATTCTTATACATATCTACAGCTTTAGTTAATAAGTTTTCTAATCCCATTTTCAAAACCTCTCAAATATTCCATATATCATTAGATCTGCAATAGTTCCTTTTTCAATAATTTTAGACTTCAACAACTTAGCAATTTTTTCCAAATCTGTAAAAGAATATGCTTTTGATTCACCCCAAACGTGAGACGTTATAGTTTCGGTTTTATCATTAACAGAATATTCAATTTCTAAAGCTTGATAATACTTTATTCTACGATTGAGTTGTCCTTTTGCTGCTAAAGTAATTAGTATCTTTTTTTTACTAACTTTTGAAATTTGTTCTAATACTTTTTTTGGTTCAGGCATAGCTCCAATTGTATTGAAGAGACATAATACTGTATCAAAATATTTTTCTCCAAATAAAGAGACAATATCTCTTGCATCTTTATTGACTAATGTTGCGTTTGAGTATGACTTTGCAACTTTTCTAGCATTTTCTAGTACTTTTTCATCAACATCTACTCCAGTATACGATTCTACTTTATCTGCAATTAATTGAATAACTCTCCCTTTTCCGCATCCAACATCTAGAACTCTTCCAGATGATACTCTTTCAACTAAAATAACTTCTTCCTGAAGATATTGTCTAAATTCAACTGGCCAAGAGTTTATGTCCAAAGCATCATTTATTTCCATAGATTTTAATTATAGTGATAACAATATAAATTATGTTATGGAATATTTGTACAAATTAGCAATATTTATATATAAATATGACATTTATACTCAAAATGGATGGAGAATTAGATAAACTTGACAGAAAACTACTATACGAGCTAGATTCTAATGCTAGACAAAGCTTAAATTCAGTTGCAAAGAAGCTCAAAATAGGGAGAAATGTTGCACTCTATCGATTTAATAGATTAAAAGAAAGAGGGATAATTAAAGGAACAGTTACAGAAATAAACAATTATCTCCTTGGATATCACACATTTAGGATTTTCTTCAAGATTGGGAATTATGAGCAAAAAGAGCTTGAAGAAATGTTGAAGTTCATTGAAGATAGTGAAAAAACTTTTTGGTTCAGCAGAGTATTGGGGTTGTGGGATTTGGATATGATATTTCTTGTGAGAGAAATTGGAGAATTTGAAGAGTTTAAGAGAGAGTTATTGTTTAAGTTTAATAAGATTATAGAAAACAGCGAGGTATCATTACTAACTGGAATATATGGATACCCATTAGATTATTTAATATCTGACAAAAGAACAAATATTAAACCGAAAATTTATGACATAAATACAAAAGGAAGTTATAATTTAGATTCTAAAGATAAAGAATTGTTGTTTTTATTATCTAAAGATGCGACTATCGGAATAATTGGATTAGCGTCAAAATTAAAATTAAGTATTAATACTGTTAAAAGAAGAATGAAGAATCTTGAGAAAAATAAAGTTATCACAGGATATAGGTTATTTATTGACACTGAGAAATTAGGTTATCAGCATTATAAATTACACCTCTATCTGAAAAAATATAATGAATCAGATTACAAAAAATTAAAAAGTTGGTTGGAAACAAAACCATTTATGACATATATAGATCAATACATAAATGGTGCAGACTTTGAATTTGAACTTCATCTTAAGACTGAAGAAGAATATTTAAAGTTCTTTAAAGAGCTTTATTCAGAATTTAGCACAATAATTCAGGATCACTTTGTCATCAAGTTCTACGATGTAAGGATATTCAAGTATCTACCAGGGAATTGAGAAAGGAATATAAATAAACAAAAATATAAATTCTATTTCGTATTTTAAATATAAGTTAGAACATATACTAACTATGAACAAAATAACAAAGCATCTACTTTCTGAGTACAGCCAAGTATTATAAATGAAGCGAACCAATATACTAGATTATGAGAAATATGGTAAACGGGTGCAAGTCTTATTTACTGGGGCAATATTTAAGTAGTCTTAAAGTCTTTATAGAGAATAAAGGAACGGGTGCAAGTTCCAATAAAATCTGCACCCGCCAAAAACTGAACAAAACAAGAAAAAACTGAAATTCAAACTAAAAAAATAAAATGCCAAAACAACCAAATTTTAAAGCAAGAAGTTCTGAAAACTATAAATTAGGGAAAAGGGTGCAAGTATTAAAAAAAGCCCCAAGTGGGCACGGTTCTCTAACAAACTCGCATAATAGTTAAGTCTTGAGTCCAATGGTGCTACAGGGCTTAAATAGCTATAAACCCTATAAAGGGGTATGGAATTGGTTAATGTCAATATTAGTGTATTCGAGAGAGTGCAATACGCAAGGAAAATTTTAGAACCTATGATTCAGGGGAAAACAAACAATGAAATTAAAATTATGCTCTGCCATTGTATTAACAAGAAAATTGGTAGAAACTATGAATTAACAAAAGAAGAAGATAAATTTTATCACTTTATATTAGAAAATAATCTTAGTCCTAAAACATTATACAAATATTTCTTAGTTTTTGATTATCCAAAACATATTCAAACTCAATTAAGAAATAAGGAGATTGGGATGAGAAAGGCACAAGAACTAGCTCACGCACATAGAACTATGGCTAGTAGAAAAGGAAAAAAGGAGATTATGGAACAAATGTTAATTATAATCAGGGGGTTAAAATGGAGAGATCTGGACCGAATTTCAAAAATGTGAGTAAAACGCAAGAGAAAAAAAGAAGGAGAAGAAAACATCCAAACGTTTTTTATAAAGATGAAATGGTTAAGATATTTGAAAATATGGACGATGTCAAGATAATGGTTTCATCATTCATTACATTTTTCTGCGCATTAAGAATGAGTGAACTTTGTAATCTTAAGTGGCAAGACATAGATCTTAAGCTTGGAAGAGTAAAAGTTGTTAACGGAAAAGGTTACAAAGATGGATATATTAAAATGAGTGGGGAGTGCACTCAAGTTATTAGAAAATGGAGAGCAATGAACCTTGAAGAGGAGTATTTTTTACCTTCCGATAAGCCGGAATATAGACATCTGCAGAGAAGGACGGTATTATTTAGATTCAAAGAAGTATTAGAGAAAGCTGGTTTGGATATACCTACTGAAAAAAATTCAATCGGACGACAACAACACCAATACAAATTTCATACTCTCAGACATAGTCGTTGTACTCACTTGTTGAATAATGGAGTTCCAATACAAAAAGTTCAACAGTTTATGAGGCATGATAAGATAGAAACTACTCTTACTTACACTTGGATAACCAATCCAGAGTTAGAAAGTATGGTTGAGAAAGTTGATTCAAGGCAAGAAGAAATGGAAGATGTAGGATATGTTGAATCTCTTACAACTCCTCAAATATTACAACAACCATCTAAATTTAACGACCCCATAGAAATTGCAAGAAGACGATTGGCTTGTGGAGAAATTACTAGAAGAGAATTTAAGAAAACAATAGAAGTATTACAAACTCCGCTGAGTGTTTGAGCAATAAATAATTCTTATAGTGGCGAAGCGATAATAAAGAAATACATTGATGGAGAAATCATTTTATGATAACATTTATTAAGATTTTCTACAAATTATATGATATTGATCAAAACAAAAAAACTTACACCTATTGTAGCAGATGAAAACAAACAGATTCAGATTATGATGCAGAAGGCAATGAAAGGAATTGAAGATCCTTTGAAATCATTGTTAGGAACGCATTATAAACCTGTTTATAGAATTGTTGTACTTATTGTGTTATTGCTAATAATTCTTATTGTTATTACTGCAATTATTCTACAGTTTTCATAGAAATCCTATGAAAAAACATAGAAATTCTATTTCGTATATTAAATATTAGTTCTGACAATATACATAGTATGCAAGCTTGCAAAAATACAAAGGTGAAATCAAATGGAAAGATGTATTCGTTGTAAAATTGAAGGGGAGAATTTGGATGAAACAGGAGTATGTAAGTATTGCATAGAAGATTGGCAGAGACATTTCAAAATTAAGTATGTTGATGAAGTTTTAGAACATCCCGAAGTTGAAGAATTGATAGAGAGATATAGAAAAAATATGCACATCCCACACAAAGGACATATTGAGGGAGAGAATAAAAAAGAATCTCAGGAGGAATAAAATGGAAATACAAAAACGAAATGGAGTATTTGGACCAGACGATATTAGTAATCTAGTTCTGGAAAAATTAGACGGATTAGAAAATGAAACATTTGTTGATTCAGGACTTAATACAATAGCAGTTTTGAAAAGAGGAATGGACCAAGTCTATGAATCGGTTTTTCAAAGAGTTGAAAAAAAGCAAGAAGGAGTTCTTGAAGAAAGAGATTCTATAATTCAAGATTTGTATGCACAAGTAGAACAGCATAGAAAAGATGGAAACTTTGATGCGTATGAGGAAGCACTTACACAAATTGGAGCGGCTTCTTTACACGCAAGAGATGCAGTTGGAAAACTAAAGTACATACAAGCAAGAGGATTCGGAGAGTACGACAGCAAAACACAACTTAATGGGATGGTTCGTGATCTGGGGAGAAGATTACTCCCAGAGCGAACCATCTAATTTTTTTAATTTTGGAGGGAAAAATGCAAAAAGCAAAACATTTGATAAAACTAAATAGAAAAGGAAGCTTAGATGATAGAGCAAGACAATATTCTAAAGACGCTCTTAATGTTGCTAATGCACTTCAAAATAGAGTATTCAAAGCGACTTTAACTCATGACGTGATACTCTCAACTCCAGAAGCTACTTTTGAAACTAGAGAAAAAAAGAAACCTAGAACTAGATGGGGGACTTGTCTTTTAGGTTTAGGTTTTTCTGCTTTCATGTATGCAAGCTCTTTCCTATACGGACAAAATCAAGAATTGAAAATTGATTTGCAAGAAACAAGAGCAACAGTCTCAATATTAGAGGATGAAATAGTAGATCATACTTCAACAATTGCCAAAAGGGATAGACAAATAGATTTAATGGAAGTAAAAGAAAGAGATTTAGATTCAGAAATTGAGGGATTAAATTTATTGCTTGGGAATTACGAAGTAGAACTTGATAATAGAGGAATAATTATTACTGATTTGAATACTCAAGTTGAGAGTTTGGCTACAAAAGTTACAGATTATGAATCAAAACTAAATCAAAACAGAAAAATCTTCAATGGACTTAAACAAGAAAGAACTCAACTCTATTCACAACTCTTTGATACTAGAGTTAGAGCAATAAAAAGAAATATTGAGATGATGGATTTAAGACGTGAGATTAGGGGTTTAGATTCTAAAGTTGAAGGTTATGAAGTTCAAGTTATATCTCTGAATGATAACATAGAAAGTTTAGAGCAGGAAGTCAATGGACTTAATGAAAGAATAGCGGGCTATGAAACACAACTGCAACAAAGAAATAATACAATAGAAGGATTAAACGATAACATTGAAGGATTAGAAGGAGAGGTTCAAGAACATATTAGAAATCTTAACTTAAAGAATACACAGATACAAACACTCGCAAGAAAATCAGAAGAATTACAAAGAACACAACAAAGTTACTTGATTTTTATTGACCATGTTGCTAGAGAAAATCTAAGAGAAGAAGGTGAGTTTAGAGTTAAAGCAAGATTTGACATTTTTTCTGACCGATATGCAAGAAGATTATTTCCACAAGGAGATTCAATATTCAGAGGATTAGTGAATCAAGAACTGAGAAAGGACATTACTCCTTCACAAGGACTTACTCAAGATCAAGCATATAGATTATGGAACAGTAGAAGTAATGATCTAAGATATAGAATAGGTAAAGGAGGGAGAGCAAATGCAAACTAAGAATATAAAATCAAATATTCTGATAAATTCACTTATTTGTTTATTTTTTTTTAGTTTAGTTAGTATTTTTGCATCTCCTGTATATGCACAAAATCAATTCTCTGATGGATTGAGCAATGCTGAACAAAATCAACTAAATGAAATATTATCTCCGATTAATAAATTCATAAGTGCCACAAGAATAATTGCAGTTTCAATAGCCGCGTTATTCTTGGCAATTGCAGGGGTTTTGTTTATTATTGGGAGGGGAGACCCAGCACAAAAAGAAAGAGCTAAACAGATGGTTACTTATGTTGTGATTGGACTTGGAGTTATAGTAATAGCACCAGCAGTTGTACAATTCGTAATACTGTAATACCGGAGGGAATAAAATGAAATTGAATAAGATCTACCGTGAGGACTGTCTTTTGGGATTAAAAAAGATACCAGATAAGAGCGTTAATCTAATTGTTACCAGTCCGCCATACAATGTAGGGAAGAAGAATAAGAAATATATTGAGTATGGTGACAGTCTAAGCGAACAAGAATATGTAGAGATGACTTCATCATTGTTCAAACAATTCAAGAGAGTTCTGAAAGATGAAGGAGCAATATATTACAATTTTGGATATAATGTAAGAAATCCTGCATTACCTTACAAAGTTGTAGATACCGCATTAAAAGAAGGTTTATACCTAAAAGAAACAATAGCGTGGGTGAAAAAGAATAGTATGCCTCTGCCTCAAGCAAATAGTCTTACTAGGGAATTTGAATTCATATTCTTGTTTACAAAATCTAAAAATAATCATAATCTCAGAAAAGAAAGAATTCATCTACAACAATTAAGAAATATATTTGCAAGGAGATTAGTTAGTAATGTTTGGAATTTTCCTAACCATACAGAGAACCAATATTCTGAAGTTAAAGTAAGCCATATTCATAAGGCAGTCTTTCCTAAAACATTACCCCAAACAGCCATACTTCTTAGCACAGATAAAGGCGATACTGTCTTAGACCCATTCATGGGTACAGGCACTACTGCTATTGCCTGCAAAGAATGGGGGAGGAACTATTTAGGTTTTGAGATAACTAAGGAATACATAGATATTGCAAAAAAAAGATTAAAGAGAGTAGCTTCATGAAATGGATAATTTATTTTCTAGTATTTTTTTGTATCCTATTAACTTTAATTAGTGTTGTTCATGCAGACACTTATGAATCAAATTATTATTCTTCTTATGATGGACCCGATGAAGGATTTTTCTCAGGAATTATTGGAGATATATTAGGCACAATAGAATTAATCCCTACATTGTTTCTAAAAGCCATATTAAAAATATCTTATGCGGGAGCTAATTTCGCAATTAGTATAATTGTGAAATTATTAACTGAACCTGCACCAATAGATGCTTTTTACCATTTATGGAAAGTTGTTGTTTTTGTACTCTCAACGACTTTTGTATTAGTATTAACTTTCTGTGGAGTTTATCTTATGATCTCTGGAGAGAATCCAGAAAAAAGAGCAAAATCGAAAGAGTGGATTAAATATTGTTTGATAATGTTGGTAGTAGTTCCAATATCTTTTTTTATATATCAATTCATTGTTGAGTTCTCCGCAGGATTAACTAATGCTATAATGAGTTATGTAAGTACTGAATTTCTTTATATTGGAGAAGGAAATTTATCAAATTTAGCTTTAGAACTTCCTTTTGGTTTGTTTTATAGTCTTGCTTCATTCATTACCCTTTTCTTGTTAGTTATGCGTTTAGCATTAGTTTGTGCAGGAACCTTATTTTTCCCAATAGGGCTTATGCTTTATTTTATTCCTCCCACTAGAGAATATGGATTACTTTTATTGAATTTTATCTTAGTTAATATATTTAGTACTTTCTTCATTGCATTATTCTTAGCAACATTCTCGTTAATGAGTTCAAGCGGGATTTTATCATCTACCCAAATATTACTTGCAACTTCTTGTCTATTTATTGTAAATCTCTTCTTAATCTACATTATGTTTTTCGCTGCTCTGAAAGCATTGTTCAAGGGAGTTAAAACAATAGTTTCAGTAGTGGCGACTGCACAATTTTTCGGACTATAAACATGACATACGAAATACCATCACAAATAGCATATACTGAAAGAATCGCTTTCGGTTTAACACTTAAGCAGTTAATCTTATCAATATTTTTTATGGTTTTAATTTATTTTGTTTTCTTCAAAACAAATCTCCCAATTATTAGTAAATGGATTCTTGGAGTTATAATATTAATTCTAGCGATATCATTAATATTCTTCAAATTAGATTCATTTATGTTGAATTTTTTCAATTGGATAACATTAAGGAGTTTTAAATTAGATAATAAGAGCATACAACATTTCTTTAAAATTGGAAGTTTTGAAAAAGATTACATCTTAGTAGATAAAAAGAAAACTGCTGTTATTGAGGTAATCCCAACTAATTTTTCTATAAAGAATGAACAGGAAAGAGAATCAGTAATCAAAGTATTCCAGAAATTATTACAAGCAATAGACTTTCCAACTCAATACTATATTAAAACTGAAAGTCTTAGCATTGATAAATATTTAGAACATTTGAATAAAAATATAAGAAATAATACAAATAAAGCAAAGAAAAAGCTATTTTCAGAACATTTCAAAGCATTACAATCCCATCTAAACGAAGTGATTAAATCCAATGATATAATTAATCGAAAATTCTACATAGTAATCCCAGAAAAGAGGGGACTTTCTATCCAAGTTAAAATAATAGAAGATAAAATAAAGAGTCTTGGGCTTAATTATAGAGTATTAAAGAAAAAAGAATTAGAAGGATTAATATTTGATTTCTTCAAGAATGATAATCAAGAGGAAAGATTAAGAAATAAATCAAATTATCTGCAAATAGGAGATAAATTTCATAGGGTTATTGTTGCTCATGGTTACCCTAGAAATGTAGAAGCTGGATTTCTTGATAAAATTGTTACGACTAATGGAGACTTTGATATTTCTATTCATGTAACACCTTATCAAATTGAGACAATGATGGTTAATCTCAATAGAGAATTACAGAAACAAAGAACAGACCTTTGGAGTGAACAGAAAAAAGGGATTATCAACCCATCATTAGAAATCAAATATAATGATACTCGTAATTTATTAGATAATCTACAAAAAGGACAAGAAAAATTATTTGATGTTTCCCTTTATATTAATTGCAGAGCTGGAAATATAGAAGAGCTTAATCTATTGACCAATAAAGTAGAAGCAGAATTAAATTCAGTATTAATAATTCCAAAAGTTCCTTCACTCAAACAAATTAATGGAATAAAAAGTATTTCTCCTATTGGATTAAATTTACTTAATATTAAGAGGAATATTCCTACTAATGCACTAAGTGCTTTCTTTCCTTTCACTTCCAAATTTTTAGAAATAGATAAGACTGGGATTTGGTTCGGGCAGAATAAAAATAATATTCCTCTCATAATTGATAATTTCAAATTTAGTAATCCAAATGGAGTTATCTTAGCAACCAGCGGTGCAGGAAAGAGCTATCTTGCAAAATTACTTATCTCAAGACATCTTATTATGGGAACCAAAGTTATCATTATTGACCCTCAAGGAGAATATAAAGAAATAGTTGAAAAATATGGAGGGCAAGTAATAGATTTAGATACTCATTCTGATTCTATGATTAATCCTTTTGATTTAATGGGGAAAACATACGAAGAGAAAAGATTATTCTTAATGGATTTAGTTAAAGTCATGTTTGGAGAACTTTCTCCTCACCATAAAAGCATTATTGATCAAGCTATTGATCTTGCATATAGTAAAATGGGAATTACTGATGATCCTAAGACATGGAATAAATTACCGCCTAGATTCGGTGATATTCTTGAACAAATAAAGAAAATGAAAAAGAATTCTTCTGATGTTACTGAATATGGGATTCTGTCTCTTGAGAATAAGTTAAGAATCTATGTTGATGGAGTTTTCAAGTTCTTAAACAAACATACAAAAATAGAATTAAACAACCAAATTGTGTGCTTCAACATCCATAAACTGCCTCGCCAGATTCAACCTTTAATGATGTTTGTAGTATTAGATTTTGTTTATTCAAAGATGCAGGAGAATTATGATCGTAAAATATTAGTTATAGATGAAGCTTGGAAATTGTTATCTCGTGCAGAAGACGCGGCATATATTCTAGAAATTGTTAAGACTTGCAGAAAATTTAATATGGGGCTTCTTCTTATTAATCAAGAAGTAGAAGATTTAGTTAAATCTGATGCTGGAAAAAGTGTACTGGCAAATAGTTCATACACAATTCTATTGAAACAAAAACCTTCAGTAATTAAAGATTTAGTTAAGATATTTAATCTGAGCAATTATGAACGTGATTTTCTATTAACTGCTAATGTGGGAGAGGGGTTATTGCGTACAGAGAGAGATCAATCAGAGATTAAGATTCTTGCAAGTAGTAAAGAGCATGAGTTCATAACTACAAATGCGGACGAGAAATTAAAAACTAATGGGGGAAAAAACAAAATGGAAACCAAAACTAAACAAGTAGAAATAGACCTTAAGAAAATAGCTTTTAATTTGAGGGATTTAAGCGAAGAACAAATTAAAGAGTTAAAAGAAAGTGGATATACAAATATTGAATATGATAATTATGTAACTGGGAAAAGTGTTAATAGACTGATTAAATTGAGAGAAGAAGAACCAGCCGAACATTTATGTGTAATTTGTGACATAATTGATTTTCTTAGAGATAAAGGGATGGAAGTTAATTTTAATTCAAATTCTCCAGATATCGAGTTCATTTTTGATAATAAGAAATGGGGAATTGAAGTAGAAACAGGAAATGAATATCTCAATAATAAAAATCAATTTTTGGCGAAACAAAAAATGTTGAGGAATACTTTTGGAGAGAGATGGCTTTATGTGGTAACAAACTCAGAGATGGTTAAATTTTATAGAACCTATAAATTGGCGGTTGCCCCAAAAAACTTCGAAGGAGTTCTTAATGACCACCTCTCAGAATGATGATATGTTCCTATTACTAGGAGGAGTTATTTTCTTTCTTAGCTTATCTTGGGTTATTAATAATTGGAATGCCGTAAAATATTATCTAATTCATAATGTTTTAATTAATCTAACTCTATCTTTGTTAATAATCATTGGAATAGCTATATTTGGATGGCTAGTTTTTTATGGATTTGTTCTCTATGAAAGGCGACAAGATAATAAAATTCGTGAGGAACAAGAGAAGATTTTATTATCTAAAATTGAGGAACGTGAGAATCTTATTAATAAAACTAAATCTGAGCTAGCTGGAATAGCTCTGGAAGGAAGAAAATTTCTTGAGGGAGAATATACTAGGGAAAGGAGATCATTGCTCCAAAAGGTTGTGGACAAACTTGATGACGAAAAATATTTTGAGTATGTTGATTTGTTTGATTTTTTAGTTGAACTTAAGTCGCCATTTCTGGACGAGATTTCTAAGATTGATAAACACTTTTCTGAGGAAGAAATTTCCAGAAGGGAGAAAATAACTTTGATTAGAGAAAAGCTATCCAAAGGCTTTTTCAGAGCTTCAGAATTAACACCAGAAGAGAAAAGCTTAGCTCTTGAAGATGGGTTTAAGGAGGTTAAGTTTATGGGATTGGGAAGAAAAGACAAAAGGGAATTTGTTGTTAAGCCTAAAGGGAGTGCAGGAGCTGAACATTTCGTATTGAATCATCTAATAGCTGATTACATCAGAGATAATTATGATTCTGAAGTTAGAATTACTTACGCCCAAGATGCAGATGTTATATTCTCAGTTAATGGGGAAGAGTGGGCTATTGAAATCGAGACTGGAGAATGTATAAGGGATAAGAAACAATTTGAGAATAAAATTGAGTTATTGAATAAAAGATATTCTGAGAGATGGTTAATAGTTATTACAGATACTGGGAAGATAAGGATGTATGAAAAATATACCATTAGAGTTTATAGCAGGAATAATATAAAAAAAGAAATTGATTCAATATTTTCTTTGTAGGATTAAATTTCTTTATTAATTTTTCTTAGAAATTTAATTCGGAACTTTATAAAAGATGTTGGATTAAAATTCCTTTGAATTCATTAACCAAAAACAAAATACTATTAAAATCAGGACTAATTGCTTGCGACAAATATTACATATTTATTTTGTGAATTATTTCCATAACCTTTTATATATTATTAAGCACTCTTTAATGAAAAGAGGTGATTGGTGATGGTAAAAGTAGTTCTAGAATACTCTTTAGTAAATACTTCAGAGTCTGTAAATAGTAGGGAAGAACATATTAGAGCAGAGATTAAAAAAAGTAAGAAAAAAATTGATAAGTTAACTAAATTCTTACGTATCCCTCAGAATGAATTGGATGCGAAATCACAAAATGTTTACAAGGCGAAACTTATAATATTAGACTTAGTTAAGAGAAAAATTATTTCTAAAGATGAAGAAATGACACTAAGAAGATCAATAGCTCCAGTTGCGTATGAAGTTATTTTATCATCCCCAGATGTTATTAATAACGAAGAAAGGAAAAAAAAAATAACAACCTCACTTCGTAATGACTGGTTGAGACTTTCTAGTCTTCACAATGTTATTCGCTTTGTCAATTGCTAATGCCCTACTTAAAGAATAGTGGTGACTCTTTGGATACGTTTCTATAACTGATTGTATTTCCTCATCCAAGAGATTCTCAGCTTTTCTATAATGTCCATCTGCATCTAAGAATAAAACTTCAAAGTCTTTTTTTTCTGGAGGAGCATGAGGACTTCCGTGAACGATATATTGGGCTCCGCAGTCAAGCATAGGTGTAATATAAGAACGTCTGTTTTTATTATCATATCTTTTTAATAATACTACTGTTAACCTCCCTTCCGACTGAATAACTGGAGTTAATATGTTGCTTCTCCACCATTCTAAATCGTTATATTTACCCGCAATTATATAAAAATCACGTATCCCATAATTATAAACTTTTATGATTTTTTCCTCAATTTCTTTCGATTCTGCTTCAAAGACAACTCCTTTTTTCTTCTTTGATTGAAAGCTATTTAATTGGTCTTCATAATCTTCAGAAGATTGTCTTCTATCTCTTTCGTAAAGTAAATTGACATCTGCTCCTTCTTCAGCCTTTGATACTCTTTGCAATTGCTCATCTGTTAATCTATTTCCCTTACCAAATTGTAAAAATGTTATAATTTCGCTTTTAGGATATTTATTTTTAGCTTCTTTATTTCTTTTTATAATATTCTTAACTAAAATTTCTGGAAGTTGTTTAAGATCATCTCTATTTCGCTCTTTCTTTTTTGAAAAGTTATCTGGGATAAATATCCTCGAGGGATGTTTTGAACTAGTTATATTAACACTTTCGGCATAATTTAATTCAGGATAGTTGCTAAATACAGTTCTATCAATTAATTCTATCTTGTTATTTTGGTTTACTTCTTTCATTTTATATCATAGATTTGGAATTACCAGAGAAAACATTTCATCTATTCCCTCTACCCAAACCCTCATTATTTTTTATTTGTGTTTGAAAATTATTAGCAGAATTTCTTCAACTAAATGTTCTTTCCAGCAATAGAAACTATACTTCTCTTTATAAGGGTTATGCACTATGAAAAGAAAAATTGCTTTAGAGGGCAAAATTGTTAATTTTGGAAAGTTTAACATTTAGTGAAAAACCCTCCAAAGCAACTTTTAGAAAGAATAATTATTTTATAAAAGCTTCGTTTTTAATTTTCTTAACCCACCCACAAAACCCGCATTCCTCAGAAGCGTCTGGAATATCTCCTTCTAAGAGTGTTATAGCTTTATTGAATACTTCTTCTCCTTTCTCCGCACTTGTTTTTATTTTTATTAAGTTAGTATTGAATATAACCTCTCCAGTTTCTAGTACTTCCTTTGGATAATAGAATAACAAATAAGTATAATCTTCAGTTTCATATCCATTCTTTCTTAATAAGAAGTTGTAAATATCCATTTGTAGTTGATAATGCTCATGTGTATCCTCTTTTAATGGAAATCCTCTTGTTTTATAGTCTAATACTATTAATTTCTTACCTTTTACTAAGAGATTATCAATAGCTCCGTGAAGCAAATTACCTTTTTTGTCTAAATATTCAATTCCTTTAAAATTACTTCTCCATATTTTTAGCTTTTCCTTATCATTGAATAATTTGCATCCATCTTTTGCACATTCTTCTTGTTTTAGTTCTGGAGGGAGTTCTCCCTTTTCCATAAATTTATCGAAATGTTCTTTTAGGATTTTATCCATTCCACTCGGTAGAGAAGGAAAAGGACCACTGGGTCTTTTTATTTTCTTTATTACTTGCAACCAGAAGCATCTAGGACATTCTAACATAATGTTAATAGATGATGGGGAGAGTTTGTGTTTCATAGTTTTTGGTTATTATTAGCTGTTTTAAAGGTTTTTGTGTGGTTTTGTAAAAAATCTCACAAGATGTAGAACAAATTCCAGAATATTAAATAAAAGAAAAGATAATGTTTCTAAGCACATTAAAATATGAAGTCTAAAATCCCTTTGAATTTAATATATCAAATAATAAGATAATATATTACAGTAAATATTGTTTTGGGTTTTATATTATTTGATTCCAGAATGAAATTAATTTATCATTGCATTTTTCAATAGCAGTAAAAGGATTCCGTCTTCTATGATTAAGACAATTTTTATAATTTTCTATAACTACAACAGCATTACTCGATTTTTGTATTGTTTGTTTTGCCATTATTATCGTATGATTTCTAAATAGTTCTTCTTTTGTTGAGTTTGTGCTACTTCCCAAATCATCCATAACTGTATTAGATGTTTCAATAGTACCTATTAAGTCTATTAATTCAGTTTTAGTTTTTGTGTCCGATATCTTGGGGTTTACTGCTATACTGTCAAGATTATTAGTAGAAATTCTACTAAGTGGTATATGATTCTCTGGCATATTACTTATCTTTTCAGAAAGTTTTATAATATACATAAGTTCATTGTTTAAACTTCCAATTTCTTCAACATGTTCATCCAACGCTAATTGTGAAGTTAATACAATTCCTAGAAATATTACAATTATTCCTCCAAATTTATAAATATTCTTAAAATGATTGTAATGAAATAATGCAGTTAACAAAATTAAAGATATCCCAAGCAATATAAAACTATAAAAATATACAGATATCCATAGTAAAACTCCAATAAATAGAAGTTTAATTGTAGTTGTCGGGCTATCAAACCAGCTTTTTATATTACTTATTGTAGGGATGAAACTTTTCCATTCAATCATAAAATATAAAATTAATACAATATTTATTAATCTTTTCATATGAAAATCAAACTGTAAAATTATTCCCCATATATTTATTAAATAAGCTTATTATTGATTCTAGATGAAGATTAAAGATATTTCAAAAGAGAATCGTCCTAGAGAAAGGTTTCTTAAAAATGGAGCTACTGTTTTGAGTGATGCTGAATTGCTTGCAATTATACTTCAAAAAGGAAGTAGAAAAGAAAATGTTATAGATATGTCTAATAGAATTATATCAAAGAATGGAATAAATAAACTTTCTGATTTATCATTAAAAGAATTACAAGAGATTGATGGAATTGGACCTGCGAAAGCAATGCAGATTAAAGCATTGTTTGAATTTAATAAGAGATATAATTTATCAATACAAGATGGAAAGCCAATAAAGTCAGCAAAAGATGTTTATGAGTATGCAATCCATAGATTAAATTCAAATGATAAAGAGTATTTTATGATTTTACACTTAGATTCTAAAAATAAAATAATCAAAGATGAAATTATTTCTATTGGGACTTTAAATGCTTCATTAATACATCCAAGAGAGGTTTTTAAGTCAGCAATAAAAGAAAGTGCAAATGCAATTATTTTAATACATAATCATCCCTCAGGGGATCCTGAGCCCTCATTTGAAGATGAGCAAGTTACAGAGAAATTGTTCTCAGCAGGAGAATTATTATGTATTAAAGTTTTAGATCATGTTATTATTGGTAAAGATGAATATTATAGTTTTAAGGAGAATAAAGACTCTATTTGATAGTCTTTTTGGATTGTGTTTGATGTTTTAATTGGTTAATATTATGAGAGAGTAATCTTAAACTAGAAAATTTTGTATAATTGTTACTCATCAATTTCATGAATATGATATGAAGCAATTTTTATTAGAATTATAAATAGGAGATCGCAAATTCTTTTATCAAAGTATTTGTATTCGCAAAGACCATGAGCTATATTATTTCTTAAATTTTCTCCTCTTAACTCAATTAAAAATATTTCAAGAAATTTAACAAAGTCTTTTTCAAAACCATTAATTGAAGATAATGCAGAAATAACATCTTTAAGCATACGAGCTTTCATTTCACCATTATTAAAAGAGAATGTTGGAACACCTAATATTTTCAAAATATTTCTCAGAATAGCTTCAACTTGAAAAGTTAAAATGTGTATACATGCAATATTTTCATCGTTGAAATAGTACTTTAATCCCTCTTTGATGAGTGAAATATTTCCCTCAGTTATCAATGGAGCGTCTTGTAAAAATTTGAGAATATTATCTACATAATCTTTATCTTGCTTTTTTATTAAGTCCATTATTTTAGGCATTAAAACAGTAATGCTTAAATTATATCCAATCATGAAGTTAATAATTGTGGAATACTCTAGTTTTTCCTCATCACCTGATATTGTCTTGATGGTAAAATCTCCTTGTTGTAGTTGTACAGGAATAATATGTTGAAATACAAATTCTTTGGCTTGTTCTTCAGCATTTTTTCTCGAAGTCTCATAATTAGGGATTATACTCCTACCGAAAGTAATTGCTTTTAGTATTGCTACTGTTTCTTTACCTTTAAATTTTTTGAGAAATTTATCTATTTTTTCGTTTGGTATTATTATCTCTGTTTCTACTTTCTTAAATCTTTTTTCTTTAACAAGTGTTGAATTTTTTTGTATTTCTTTTTTTAAAGGTTCAACCTCGTTTCCCAACACTTCTGCATTGTCATTAGCATATTTAAGTGCAGACTTTAAAAAATGAGCTTTAATGAGCGTACCATTTGGATAGTTTTTCTCTTTCCAATTTGCTTCTTCAATAAGTAAATTAAAAATATATTTGATGCTCTGTTTTACAAGTTCTTTTTCGTCATTAGCTTTGCCAATGTTTAATAAGATGTTATAAAAATCTCTTTGGATGTGAAATGAATCTGGTTTTTCAGCCTTGTATATTTCAATAGCTTTTATTACAGATTCTTTAAATAATTCATAATTCAAATCTTTAATTTTGTCTTTCGATTTAAGAACAAGACTCATTAACTCTATTAAGAAACGTGGTCTATTATCACTTAATAATCTTCCAATAATATCTACTATGTAATCGTATGTTTCCTTTATAGAATTCGCATCATTAATAGATACAGATATTCGAAGAGCTATAAGAAGGGAATCGCATAATTCATTATCCCATTTTTTATCAAAATAAATTTCTGCACAATCTCTATGAACCACTATTGTTTCTTTAATGATTGAAAAATCTTTTTTAACTTGCCAAAGAATATCCCCATATCTACATTTAGATATTGGGTTTGGAGTTTGAGCAAATCTGGTTTTGTAATGTTCAAAATAAGCATCATCAAATGTACTTATATCAGGATATTGAAAATCTTCTCCCTTTCCTGTTTTTCCAGTAAACATAGGGCTAAGAATAATTTCAGGAGACGCATGATAAGACAAATCCCAGAGAAGTATTTCCTTACGGATTTTCTCTAAATCATCTGATCTTTCTGGAATGTTTTTGATGGAATCAAAATATGCTTTAAGATGTTTTGATGGTTCGTACCTATTCATCTCTCCTTTTTCAAACTCATTTATTATTGATTCATAAGTTGGAAAAGATTGTGAACTCATATTTATTCCTCACTCAAATCCTCTGAAATTTCTTTAATCTGCTCTAAAGCATTCTCTAAATCATCAACTAAACCACTTACGATAACGCTTGGCTCTGGCAAACTATCTAAATCATCAAGACTTTCATCTTTTATCCAGAATATGTCAAGATTAGTTTTATCTCGTTTTAAGATTTCTTCATATGTGAAGCAACGCCATTTTCCATCAGGATTGCTTTCAGAATAAGTTTCTTTTCTTTCGTGCCTATTCTCTATATTATAGCATTTGATGAAATCTTGTAAATCTTCATATTTTAATGGATTTTCCTTTAATGTGAAGTGCATATTTGTTCGCAAATCATAAATCCAGATTTTTGAAGTTTGAGGTTTATCTGATGCGGCTTTTTTATCAAAGAATAAAACATTAGCTTTAACTCCTTGAGCATAAAATATCCCTGTCGGCAATCTTAAAATCGTGTGCAAATCGCAGGTTTCCATAAGTTTTTTTCTTATTGTCTCTCCTGCCCCGCCTTCAAATAAGACGTTATCTGGCAAGACTATTGCTGTTCTTCCGTTTATTTTTAATATGCTCCTGACATGCTGTAAAAAATTAAGTTGCTTGTTGCTTGTTTTTGCCCAAAAATCATCTCTTAGAATAGTCAAGTCTTTTGATGCAGTAGTTCCTTCTTCAGTTACTATTTTCTCAGAGGATTTTTTCCCAAATGGCGGATTAGTCAATACCATTTCGTAAATTCCACCAGGATTGACCTTTAAGGAATCATTTGGACTAATGGGGTTTTCTTCTCCATTTACGCCATGAAGATATAAGTTCATAACGCAAAGTCTTGCTGCCATTGGAACAATCTCATTTCCTGAAAAAGTTTCGTGCTTTAAGTGTTGCTTTTGGTCTCTGTTTAGATTATAATTCTTTGAAATGTAGTTATAAGCAGATAATAGAAAACCACCTGTTCCACATGCAGGATCATGAATTTTAATTCCTGGCTCTGGCTTCATCACTTCAACCATTGCATTGATTAAATGTCTTGGAGTAAAATATTGTCCTGCTCCTCCCTTGACATCTGCTGCATTTTTCTCCAAAAGCCCTTCATAAGCATCTCCTTTAACATCTGCTTCTAAACTAAGCCAAGTTTCTTTATTGATGAGTTCAACAATTAACTTTCTTAATTTTGCAGGGTCTTGAATCCTATTTTGTGCTTTCTTGAAAATAACTCCAATAATTCCTTCTCTTTTTCCAAGTTCAGTAAGAATTTTTATGTACTGGGTTTCAAGTTCTGCTCCATCCTTACTGATTAAAGATTGCCAGTTGTATTCTTTAGGAATATCTGATTGCTTGTTGTATGGTGGATTTGACCTTTCATCATCCATCTTTAAGAAAAGCAGGAATGTCAATTGTTCTACATAGTCTCCATAAGAAAGACCATCATCTCTTAATATGTCGCAGTAATTCCATAATTTTTGAACTAAATGTTTTGAATCCGTCATTTTTTAACCTCTCATTTTTTCTTATATTCAGAGTAATATGAATCAATGATTTCTTTCTTAATATCCTCATATTCTTGCTGCGTGATAATACCTTTTCTTACTAATATCGTTAAAATAGTATCTATGTTCACTTTGGAATTTAGGATTTCATTTCCAATATCTAAATTTCCAATCTTAATTCCCATTATCAACACCTCTACCAAAATAATAACCTACTATTACAAATACTAATACCCTTATTTCTTGAATAACATCAATTGAACCTTTCCACGCCTGAATAATCACAGTGACTAAATAAAATAAAACAATTAAAATAGCTAAAATATTGGTAATTTTATGTTTTCTTAACATCATTTGCTCTTCAAATGTTAAATTAGTTGGAGTAGCCCTAACTTTATCTTGATTTACTGATGGCATTGTACCACTACTTTGCTGAATTTCTTTAGGCATTATTTTTCACCAATTTCCCTTCAAAAGCACTTTTCAAGATTGATTTTTTTAGCTGTTCTGTTTTTAACAGTGCTGAATCAACTGTCTGCTCTAATTTATCAATTATTGAAAAATGAGACTCTACATCGCCAATTATTTTTTCCTGTTCTAATTCTGATTCAGGATAACTAAAGTCATATTCTAATAAATCATTTTTTCTTATAGCAGGATAACTTGTTCCCACTTGCATCTTATTAATGTCCCTTAGTAATTTATCAGACAATAAATAATAATACATAAAATTTCGGTTTATTGTTTTTTTGGGTCTTAATACTGCAAATCCTGTGGAAGAGATAATTGTTCCATTAATTTCTGGAATTATCGCAATATTTTTTAAATAAGTTCTGACTGTTGAAAAAACTATATCTCCTACAAATGTTAATTGTCTTGCTCTTGATGGAGCATCTAAGGATATGACCTTATTTTTATTAACAATTTTTTGTTTAGTGTTATCAATAGATGCGATATCAATATAAGTAAATTCTTTGAAGTCTGAATTTTGAGGAACAACTTGTTCTATCTTACAAATTGAATCCCCTATTGTACTTTTAATCCAATTAGAATTTCCTTTGTACGTTTTGTTCAGAACACTCTTCCTATAAACGTCTAATTTTTCCTTAATACTTTTCAAATCTTTGGCAGAAGCATCAAGACGAGTGAATTGTTTTTCTATTTTCTCGATTATCTGTTCTTGTTTTTCTAAGTCTATTTCTCCATTTTCATCTACTGGAAAAATAAATGGAAGATTCTGATAAAGTGAAATATAATATCGTTTATGCGTTGTAGTATTAACATCAATTAATTGCATCTGATAAAAAATAAACTTTAAATTTGCGCTTTTATCATTGAGTTTAAGTATTTTCATTGCACTTGATTTCACCTTAAATGGAAAGTTTACAAATTTGTTATCTGCTGTAAAATCATCAAAAATTATTACTGGAACTTTATTATAAATTCCTTTAGTTTCATTAGTATAACCTTTTATAAAAGACTTATTTGCTGTCAAAACAGGAATTTGAGTTTCTTCTTCTAAAATAGGAGTTTCAACTATATATTCAATAGGTTGGTCATAATCCAACACGTCTTTTAATTGAATTTCTTTCCATCCCTTGGTAACTTTACTCATTTAACATCCTCTTGAACTTTATTTAATAAAACATGAACCATTAAGATAAGCATAGCTGATCTTTTTTCATCATCGTATTCAACATTTCTTCCATGAAAAATAGGATTTCTAAAATCTCCATAAACTTTACCTTCAGCATGTTCTTTAAATTTAGAATCTTTCTCAAAAATTAGTAGCAATAAATCACTTAGTTTTGCTTTTTTTGGCTTTCCCTTATATTTACCATCTTCCCACAATTGCATTTCTCCTTTTTTATCAAGTAATATGGTACTATTTGGCTCATTTTTAATTTTCTTTAAAGCTATTCCTAAATCCCAAAAAGTCCCTTCAATTTGAGACAATAACAAAGGTATAGAACTAATGTAATCTTTATTTTTGTGACGCTCTAATGCTCGTGATAGTATTTTTTGTCTTTTGGATAGAAGAACATTTTTAGATATATCCTTGTTTAATTTCTTAATAACTCCATCTTCAGTAATATCTTTCAATGATTGATTCCAAACTTCATCATGACCTTGTTCTTTTAGCTTCTTTTGTAATTCATTAGCATACGCTATTGATATTGATTCAATCCAGCCAAATTCTTCATAATATTTTTCAAAGCTTTCAAAATCAACATTTTTTAATGTTTCAAGAATTGGAGAAATACTTTTTGTTAAGGATTCTGTGATAAGCTTCATCCTTTCTACATGCTGCTCTGCAATTTGTGTAATAAATGAAGTGTTAATTAGTTTTAATTGATCTAACATTGGAGCTGTCAATACTCTCAATTGAATTGATTGTTGTTCCATTAATTTTCTGTATGGTTCCATAGCAACAGTCATACTTCGTATTGCAGAAATATCTATCATTTTACTTATGTCTGGAATAATTACTTTGCTTAAAGCTTCAAGTCTTTTTTTATCTTCTTCAGAAATTTCAGCCATCTTAAACCCCCAGCTCCGCATTTAATTCTTGGAGTAAATTATTAAACTGCTCTCCGAATACGGTGTATGCTTTTCCAAGTCCGCCTAATTGCACAAATGGAGTATCTTCAAAGTCATCAGGAGTTATTTCAATTGAATCAGCGATATGCTGTTTAATCTTTTCAAGCCAATTCAATTGCTCTTGAGTAAAATGAACACCAGAAGAAATTTTATTAGATAACCAACTGCTAAATCGTTTATCTACGCTATCTTGATATGGCTCTAAAACTTCAATCTTTTCAAGTTCATACCTCAGCAATGAGATAAAATCAGCAATCTGTTCTTTTTTAGAACGACCCCTAACTTTTCCATCATCTATTTGATGATATGCTTGCCAAAGTTTAGAAGTAGTTAGATTATACGGAGAACTCATAATCTTATCAGCCATTTCTTTTAAATCATTCCAGTGCAAATTTCCTTTATTGTAAAATACTTGAATTGCTGTCAATTCTTCTTTATTCTGCTCAATGAATTCTCTAAAAGATTTAATCGTAGCTTTGGCTTTCTCTTTAGCAATAGGAGAATATCCTGCTTCTTCAACAATATCAATAGAAACATCATCTATTATTTGCTCTGTTTCTTCCTTGATTTCAGGCAATCTTTCCATAAGTTTTGCATTTCCTATAAATGGTTGCAATGCAGAAATCATTCTCTTCGCTGAAACTTCTTCTAATTCCTTTTTTTTAGGAGCATATTCCTTATATGTTCCAGCTTCTCCGAATTCTTTTTGAGCCTGCTCAAATATTTTATCTTCATCAATTGCTTCAACAAAGCCAGATGCAAAATCTGATAACTTCAAACCTTCAGTCATAGAAGTAATTTCATCTAATTGCTTATCTGTAAGTTTTTTCTGCAAACGAGACAATCGAGAAGCCATTGAAGAAAGATTTTCTTTTTTTGGCTTTCCATATCGAAGTGACTTTAATAATTTTGAAAATGGAACTGTCGGATTCTGATCTAATTGCCTTGTATCATTAAGCTCTTCACTTTCACAAACACCAACAGCATCAATTATAACAAATCTTTCTTTAGCCATTGCATCAGGTGTTACAGCTTTAAAATCATCATTCTTGATTACACGAACACCACGACCTTTCATCTGTTCAAAATAGTTTCTGCTTCTTACAGAACGCATAAAGAAAACAATCTCAAGAGGCTTAACATCTGTTCCAGTTGCAATCATGTCAACAGTAACAGCAATACGAGGATTAAACTCATTTCTGAATTGTCTTATCAAATTTTCAGGCTTTCCGCCTTCTGTTTTATAAGTGATTTTCTGAGCAAATTCATTCCCCTCATTAAATTCTTCTCTTATAATCTGAACAATTTCCTCAGCATGAGAATCATCTTTAGCAAAGATTAAAGTTTTTGGAACATGCTTTCGACCAGGAAAGATTTCAGTTTTTACTTTATCTCTAAAAGTTCTAATGACCGTTCTTATCTGGTCTTTTGAAACAACTGCTCTATCTAGTTTTGTTTCATCATATTTAATGTCATCTTCTAATGTTTCCCAACGCTTTCTTCTTGTTCGCAAATCTCTTTTAAGAATAGTTTCTCCTTTAGGAATCAAAGAGCCTTCTTTAGTGATTTTTGTTCTTATTCTATACACATCAAAATCTACATTAACTTGATCTGCAACAGCTCTTTCGTGTCCGTATTCCATAACTAAGTTTTTATCAAAAAAACCGATTGTGCTTTTTGAGGGCGTTGCAGTAAGCCCTATTAAGAAAGCATCAAAATAATATAAAACTTGCTTCCATAAATTATATATTGAACGATGACATTCATCAACGATTATGAAATCAAAAGTTTCAGGGGGTAATATTTTATTATATTCAACTGGAGCAGGCTCAAAAGAATAATCATCTTCAAACCCTGATTTTTCTTCATTTATCTCTTCAAACTTCTTCTCTCCTTTAAGCATTGAATAAACTCTCTGTATTGTAGAAATGCACACTTTATCAGAATCAAGTATTTTATTTGAAGTTAATCTGTGAACATTATATAATTCTGTAAATTTTCGACCATCTTGTGGCACAACAAAAGTTTCAAATTCAGTTTCTGTCTGTTCTCCAAGATTTCCTCTATCAACTAAAAATAATATTTTCTTTGCTTTAGCATTTTTTATTAGTCTATAACACATATTTACTGCTGTGAAAGTTTTTCCAGAACCTGTCGCCATTTGTATTAATGCTCTTGGTTTAGCTCCAAAAAGAGATTTTTCTATATTTAGAATTGCTGTTTTTTGTGCAGACCAGAGTTTTTCATTTTCAAGTTTAGGAAATTCAGTTAATTTCTTTCTTAAAGTTTCTTTTCCGTCACTAATCCATTTTTTAAGTGTCTCTGGTCTATGAAATGAAAATATTTCTCTGCTTCGTGGTTTAGGATCCCAAAGATTAGTAAATCTTGTTTCTGTTCCTGTTGATTCATAAACAAATGGGAGAGGCATTTCAAAACATTGAAAATCTTCAGGAAATCCTTGTGCATATCTGTTTGATTGAGGCTCTTTTCCGATTAAAGTCATGCCTTCTTTTTTTGCTTCAATTATTCCGCATGCTTTTCCATCAACAAATAAAACATAATCAGCTTCTCCAACTCCTTTTCCCATTTGAAAAAATTCAACTGCAACCCCTTTAGTTGCGTAAATATTAGCTGTTTTGAAATGCTGAATTTTCCATCCAGATTTTTCTAAAGCAGGATTGATTAAATCATGTCTTGCTTTATCTTCTGGATCTTGAATATTATTATACATTTACCTTCACAACCTCGCTACCTTGCCAGCATCTTTAGTTTTAAATCTCCAATAAGTATTGTTTTTTCCATTTTTCATATCCCTATACAATATTGCCTGAGAAATATTGATTTTCTCTGCAAGATTTTGTTTCTTTAATTTAGGGAAATTATTTGTGTTTTATCTTTCGATTCTCCTCAATTTTATTAATTATGCCATCTATATACTTATCGGTGTAGGGTTTCTCAGAGCTGTCTAAATCTTTTATAATATTATTAACATATTCTCTGAAATTTTCTTCTCCCATCTTCTTTTTATCCAAGTGATGCTTTTTTAATTCTTTCATACCATCACTAGGATTAAATCCAACAAGTTCTTTGAATTCTTTATCAGTTAATAATCCTTGAATATATTTTTTCTCAAACTCTCCAATTATATCTTCTTTATTGGTTTTTATAATTTTTGCAAGATTTAATCTTATCCATTCATTCCTATTTACTTTCAATTGTTGAGAGATATATTCTAAATCATATATCAAAGATTTAGGCAATCTTATGTTAAATTGTTCAGTATTTTCCATTTTGTATTTATAACGGCACTTTCATTATTTTCTTACTTATCTCTGGCAGTTCTTCTTTAATGAGATATGCAACATTCCCTATACTTTCTCCTTCGTTTAAATTTTCAAGATTCATGAGATATGTTTTTGCAGAAGATCTCATCACAGATTCAGCTTGTGTTTCTGGATCTTTCTTAATTCTCTTTTTCAAAGACTTTTTTACTGGTGTTAATTCTTCTTTCGATAACAAATTCCCTAATTTCGGCTCAATTCCAAATAAAGAGTCTATCATCCTCTTATGTCTAATCGGCAATACGATGAAATATTGACCTAATTTCAATGCAAGTAGTAGTAATGATGAGCTACTCCCTGTTCTTTTTGCCTGTTTAATTATGTATTTTTCCATATTTGTTTACATCCTTCTGTGAGTTATATATTAACCTCCAGATAATCTTTTCTTAATTCTTTCACACCCTCACTAGGATTAAATCCGACAAGTTCTTTGAATTCTTTATCAGTTAATAATCCTTGAATATATTTGTTCTCAAACTCCCAAATTATATCCTCTTTATCGGTTTTTATCATTTTTGCAAGATTTAGTCTTATCCATTCATTTCTATTTACTTTTAATTGTTGTGTGATATATTCTAAATCATATATCAAAGATTTAGGCAATCTTATGTTAAATTGTTCAGTATTTTCCATTTGATAGAGTTTAATATCATATCCTATATTTAAAGTTTTGGGATAGAAAACTAAAAATAGATAAAATTATAATAAATACTGCAAAAATAATAGTGCTATTCACCATTGAGGCATTATGTTAATTAAATATACGGAGATGAGATGAACTTAAAAAAATTAAATCAAAGCAAAAGCGTGACTGTTATTAGCTTTATTTTATTTATGCTAATTGCAACACTAGGGCAGGCTATCCTTATCAGTGGAGATTATTTAGGAATTATATTTATATTCTTAGGATATGTTATGATACCAATTCAAACATACCGTATATTTTGGGGAAAAAAGAAAAATGGATAATGAAGAGTTAAAGAATAAAATAAATCAAACAATCACAGAAATTTCTTCTCTGAGAGGATGGATTATAACTAAATCTATAGATATTGATTCATATATTGGGGCAATTATCAATAATTATTTCGTTTTATCAAATAGACAATCTGATTTCACAACAATAGTGATGTCAGACCCATATTTTTCTTCTGGGTTAAAAATTAGCATACTTAATAAAATCCATAATAAATTAAATTGGAATTCCTATGTCGGATTTAAAAAGGATTTATACAGAATAAACGAACTTAGAAATAGATTTGCTCATTCTGTTCCTTTTGGATTTGAGGGACATTTATCATACTCTGCTGGAGAAAAACCTATTAAAATAAAAAAAGCCAAGGAAATGTATGATGAATTTATGAATTTATATTCTAAGATTTTGGAGGAACTTGATAAGATATTCTGTTTTTTAGTTGAAGAATCAAGAAAGAGAGAAAATTCTGTTACAAAAATTGCGCCTGATATTTAACGAAGCAAAAACCCCCCCAAAACCTTTAAATATACCCAAATCCAACCTATTCTCAGAGGTGGTGTAGGAGAAATAAATGCTCACACACCAAGACAAATTAATCTTATACGCGTTAACTGTTAATTGTAGGTTTCCTTACTCAACTATTTCTAAAATAGCAAACTTAAAGCCACAAACTGTAAAGTCTAGAATTGAATGGATGGAAAAAGAAGGAATCATAGACAAATACTATATTACTGTATTCAAATCTTCTGTAGGTATAATTAGATATGCAGATATGTTTCTAAAAGGAAAGTTCACTCAAGAACAAATAGATAAAATAGCACAAATCCCAGAAGTTGGGAGATTAACTAGTTTTCATGGAAATTATCAGCTAATAGCAACTCTTAATTCTCCCACTAATGAAAGAGCTAGTGAAGTAGTGTCTGAAATAAGAAGTATTCTAAAGAATGATTTAGAAAGTTATGACACATTAGAAACTTCAAAAAGCAGATATCTACAAAGATTATTTTTCTTAGACAAGGAAGAAGAATCTATTTATGATCTTAATCCTAATGGAAGTTTCCAGAAAAAAATAATGTTATTCAAACCTAATTTCCCTCTTGGAGTTGAAGATTTAGATGAAACAGATTTAAGTATTCTAGAAAAATTAAGACATAATGCAATATCTCCTCTTAATGAGTTATCAGAAAGGGTTGGGGCTAGCAGAATAACTGTTGAGAAGAAGATTGTTAGTTTAATAGAAAGAGGAATTGTTGGATATTTCACAGTAAACCTAGATTACTCTAAGATGGGTTATCAGAAATTCTTCGTAGGGTTTAATACCAATGATAGAAATAAGGTTTTAGAACATATCAAACAAAACAGACATGCACATTCTCATTATGAATATAAATCAAAGTGGGATTTGGCTATAACATTTTTCTATAAAGATAGCAGAGATATGTTTGCTTATCTTAGAGAATTACAAGAGAAATGTACGGGTTTGATTAACAGTTACGACATATTAACAGCTACTGAAGAACACAAGTTTGAAAGCTTCCAAGATAAACTTAGCAAAGTTTATGCAGAAGTTAGAGGGTTGGTTGCAGTGGGTGTTGTTGTTTAGTTTTTCTAGAAACAAACATAAATAATTTAAATGGCTAAAAAATGACTATTTTATGGATAAAAATAAAATGTCTTCTCTTATTAAAAGATTTTTTGAGACTTTAATAATATCTCTGATTGTAACATTAATAATAAATAAACTACTACCTGAAACATTTTCATTAAATTTTTTTTCGGTTTCATTAGAAATTATTCCTCGGTTTGTTTACATTTTAGTAATTATTACAGCAATATTTTGGTGGACTCTTCCTAAAAGAAAGAGTTGGAAAGAATTAAATAAAGTAGGATTTCATTTTTTAAGTCCTAAGCCCAAATATATCACAAAAATATATGAGATCCTTGCATTTGGAGTAAGATGGAAAGTTTTGAAAGGAAACGATAGTATTATTAAGTTTCCTGAGGAAAATATTTATTTTTATGCAGAGGGTCCTTTTTGTCCATATTGCAATTATGAATTAGACTCAAAAATTGTACCCCTATTTCTAGGATATTCTTCAAGATCGTGTTGGTATTGTGAAGATTGTAACAAGATGTTTAAAAGACCAAAAAAACAACTTTTTAATGAGAAAGAATCAGTTATTAAGAAAGTGAAAAAACAAATCACACCCTCACAATAGCCTTCTCTAAAAAGTCATTTAAGTCTTTTCTTGAGTTCCAGAGAGGTTTAAGCTCTTCGTATTTCTCTTTATGTGCAGGATAAGGAGGTGTGTCTTGCCCTCCTAAATATCTGAAAGGATGCTCATTCAGAATAAGAACATTTAAGATTTCAGATAAATCCCATAACTTCCCTTTCTCCAAACGTCCAGAGAAATGTTTATCCCAATAATCAAAGAAATGGAAATGCAACATTTCGTGCATACAAACTAAATTCCAGCTTCCATAACTAAAGTTTGGAGGGATGTAAAAATAACCCTCGTCTAAATTATATCTATATCTTGAGAATATTGTAAGATACGCAATAAATTCAGAAAGTTTCCAAGGATGATTATTAAATATTTTATCGGTAGCTTCAAAGAATTGCTTAGTTGTCTTATCCCAATACGGTTCTAACTTAGCCAAATCTTCTTTAAGAGAATTCTCCATCTTGGAATATTTTTTAGCAACAAATTCAGAAATAATTTTCTCTTGCTCTTCTTTACTTTTCTCTCTCAAATCTTTAAGTTCAGGAAATTTTCTAATTAACATAAGAAAACTATCTTGCCCAGAACGAGACTTATAACTAATGAAGAAACGAAGATTCTCTTTCTCCATTTCTCTACTAATCCTAAAATTAACTTTTGGATATTTATTCATTTTTTATTCTTGGTGGAATTGGAGGAGTTGGCAAAGGTGGTTGATAACAAGAAGAGGGAATTGCTACAACATCATAATGCACTTCTCTATCCATAGCTTCTCCTTTGACCGGAGTATGACAAGTTTCTGGCACTCCTTGACTTTCACAGAAACTTACTGCTGGTCTAATCAAATTACTATCATCTCCAACACCTACACTTTTACTTATAGCTTCATATAAAGCTACTCCTTCTAAACTTTCATCTACATCAACCTCAAATTCTCTTATTGATTTAATTTTGGTCATTTTATGCTACCTCCAAAAGATTGTTTTGTATTGCATTAACCACAAACTTTGCAAAACGTTGATTTGTTGCAAGTTCTGGTGTGAGTTTAAACTCTCCTCCTTTTCCCATAACAGTGCTTAGATAAGCCAAGTTATCTCCACTCATCATAACATACTGTCCAGCTGGACCTTGAACTAAATAAGAACCTTGTCCTTCTTCTCTCCACATTAAACTAGGATGCACTCTATATGTTTCTCCAATTCTATTATCAATGTTAATTTCTGGAGTTTCAACTTCTCTAAACTTTAATGGTCTTCTCATGAAAGGATGCTTTGCAACTAAATCTGTCTCAGTTCTTCGCTCTGCCTCTGCTCTACATCCTCCTCCACAACTATCTTTCAAATCGCAAGGTTCACATGCAGGAGGAACATAAGCATTTTCTCTATAACCATTCATTCTTTCCCAAATAACATCCAAATCTCCAGTTAAGATATTGCCATGTTCATCTGGAATTTGAGAACACGCTTTAACTTGTCCAAATGGATTTACAGTTATGTATGTCTTTCCAGCATCACATCCTGCTTGCATATATTTTCTTAGCAATATATGAGGGTGTAAGAAACAATGAGGTAGTCCTTGCAGTACTCTTGTTTTAATTCCAAAATCATCTTCTACTTTTCTAAGAGTATAAAGAGCTTCTAACATCATTTGATCTGAAGGCATCTTTTGTCTTTGTGCTTGTAATCCTGTACGTGATGGGGTTAAAGGTGTAACTGTAAATCCTTGCACTCCTCTTTCTGCCAACAATTTCCCAACTTCATAGACGTGTTCATAATTATCATTTGCTAAAACCATATTTGAAGAAAGAAATAGATGCGGTGCTATTTTTCTAACTATCTCTATTCCTCTTAATGTTTTATGGAAAGGATTTGTATATTCTCTCCCCATCTTTGCGTTATGCACTTCTGGAATGTGCGAAGATAACGAAGTAAGGATTCCTCTTAAACCCATATCTGCTAATTGTTTTGTAGTATCTTCATCCATTAAACATAAATTAGAATTCATATCCATATAAAGCCCAGCATCAGACAATACAGGAAGAGCTTCAAATAATCTATCTCTAACCATCAAAGGTTCTCCGCCAGTAAGAGTTGCAGTGAACACTCCCCATTCAACTAATCGCTGTGCAATATCTCTAAATCTTGGAGTTTCAACAGGTTCTTTCTTAACTAATTGAGTTTCTAATCCACCACCACAACCATATCTCTCATCATTTAAACAATGAGGACAACCTAAATTACAAGAATAAGTTAATTCGATTTGTGCATATATTGGTGCTCTTAATTGTCCCATGATGAGGTATTCTCCCCATCACCCCTAAACTAAAAATAATCATTCCTAGATAGTATTTAAAGATTCCTATGATTTTAGTACTGTAATTTTTCAAACGGCAGATTTGTATATTTTTTAGAGAAATTCTATACAAATCTTCCGCTAGCGGAACATTTGCTAATTTTTTTTAAAATTTCTATACAAACCTTCCGTTTTTCAATCTCACGGTTTTTTATATGTTCGAGGTTAGTTAGTTTGTATGAATGTATCTAATTTTTTCAAGAAACCAATCATCACACAAGGCAGTTTATACTATGATAATCATAGTAGAATGAAATGTATTCTTAGATTAAAGAAAAAATTAATGGAAGCATTTGGAAATATTAATTTTCAAGGTGAAGTATTTCATCGCGAAGAATATTATCCTAGTATTGATGATTCAATTGCTAGATTAATTGAACTAAAAAAAGAAAATGGAGCAAATCCAATATTGCTCTTTTTAACAAAATGATAATTCAAACTGGACAAAAGAAAACAATAAGCATCAGAGTTAGAGTAACTCCTAATCAATACGAGAGAATTTTAGCCAAAGCACAATCAAAAGGAAATTTAGATGTTTCTCAATTTATTAGATATCTTGCATTACAAAGAGATGTTAAATTTGAAACTAGATTTAATGATATGTATAAAATTCTAAAGAGATTGGAAAAGAAAGTTGAAGTTGTAGCGGATTTTGTTTCTAGGGAAAGAGAAGGGTTGTTGATTTAAGCTCTGCAGAATAAGGTGCCTCTACTTTCTGAGTACAGCCAAGTATTAAATATGATTAGATCAATAAGTTCATTTATAATAATAGGTAAGTCGTGGGTTCAATGCTCAGAAGTGTAGCAAGCTTTATTAAATTTCATTGTTATACACCCTATAACAACAAATTATGTAGAGTTCAATAATCACTTTTTTTGAACCCACGCAAAACCGTTCAAAACTGAACATTTACGTTCGGTAAAAATTGAGAAAAAAATGGTGGAATAGCTGAATTTAAGTAAGGCACAAGCTCAAAACTATTATTTGGTTGTCGAGAGTTCAGAAGACAAAAAGCCCCTGGAGGGAGTTGAACCCTCGACCTGTGGATTACAAATCCACCGCAATAGCCACTATGCTACAGAGGCAATGAGATATTATTATTTATTTGATTTATAAATATATTGTGGGATTATCTTAGATTATTAACAAAAAATTAAAAGAGATTTATTGAGCATATTAAATATTTCATATACAGTAAAAATCTAACCTTTCCTAACAGGAGCTACTTCAGCAACATTAGTATCCCCCCTCATCCTGAAATATCTCTTAATCAGATTATGGAGATTTTTAACATCTCCTTCAAAAGATTCCTTTATCCCTTTCTTTCTACTCTTAATCATTTTTTCAAATTTTTTCTTAAAATGTTTGACAAAAATATGTTCTTCGGTTGCAGATTTATAATCCGTCTCAAATTCTGAACTTATCTCTAGAACAATATCTCCATTATCAACTTTTGTTTTCTTACCATCATGCATAATCTCTGTCTTAGTAATATCTGTACCTTTGAAAGTAACATTAATCCTTCCAGTGAAAAACTCATCTTTCTTTTTCTCAGATTTCCATTTGATTTGGTATTGCCTTGGAGACTCTCCTTTTTCTATATACTCTTCTTCATACAAATCTTTAGGACCTGCTTTGTGATTAGGATAAACATACTCATTATCATTAAGAAAATCATGCACTAATCCATACACTTCTCCAAAATCAAATATTCCTTTATAATTGATAGTTATTTTAGGAAGCTCATCTACACCCATATTAAGTATTAAATCAAGGATGTTTATAAAGATTTGGTGACGGAAGTGTGAAAATAGAAATAGAGTTATATCTTAATTAATTCTTTTCTTCTATGAATTTTTCGTATGTGTCAGAAGGTCTGAAATCAATAAGATAAGTATTATTGTCTTTTTTCTCAAGAATTACTGAATCCAAGCCTATTGTTTGGAGTTTTTTGTATGTAAGTAACTCTCCCTCTTTAAGATTTAGAACGTTTCTCAAAAGCCAATCTCCAAGTGCTAAATTAGGATTAGTCATTAATGCTTTTGAGTTATCTTGACATACTTTAGCGTTTAGTATTTTTCCATCTGGTAATATCAAATCAAATGGAGTATCTCTAGGAGGAAAAAATCTAGGAAATCTTTTATAGTAATCTAGTTGTTTGTTATATATATTTTTATTAGTCATATCGTATGCTCTCAACTTTTCTGAATGCTACCATCATATTTTTTGCTACTCTCTCAACTACTGGAACAGGTATGCTGTTTCCTGCCTGTTTGTATAGTTTGGAATCTGCTAATTTAGGAAGTTTAAAATTTTTTGGAAAACCTTGAATCATGAAACATTCTTTTGGAGTGAATTTTCTTATTCCGTTTGCATCTTTTATTATAGGAACATTATGTCCTCCCTCCCCCATATTTGCAGTAAGTGTAGGGACCAATCCTTTTTTATTGGTTCTTAGATATTTTCTTCTCCATTGATAAACTGTATTGTTGTTTTTTACTTCTTTTTTAATTTTATCATACAAAGGCTTTCCATTATAATAATATTTTTTATCAACTTGTTTTTCTAAAAAATCAGTGAAGCTTTTTTTAAGTTCTATTTTTATAGGAAATTCAAAATTATCAGCCACAATTTTATCTGTAAACCCAACAATAAATATTCTTTCTCTATTTTGAGGAATTCCTCCATACTCTGCACTATTCATAATTTTATATTTAACATTATATCCTAATATTTCAAGTTCTTTCTTTATTACATCAAATGTCTTTCCATTGCTATGTGTTCTTAGATTTTTTACATTTTCAAGAAATACAGCTTTAGGTCTTTTTTCTTTTAAGATATCAATTATTCTGAAAAATAATTCCCCTCTCCCAATATCATTAAATCCTTTTCTATATCCTGCAATACTAAATGGCTGACAAGGAAATCCGGCTAAAAGAACATCAAATTCTGGCAATTCCGAACATTTGAGATTATTTATATCTTCTACAAAAAGCTTTGTTTTGTTAAAGTTAAGATCATAAGTGAGTTTACAAGCTTTTTCAAAGTCGTTGGCGAAAACAGTATTGAAACCAGCTCTCTCAAAAGCTAATCTAACTCCTCCAACACCCGCAAATAAATCTATTGTCCTCATAATCTCCTCTTTTTTAATATTATTGTAACAGTGATATATATACCTTACGTGCGAGGTTGTCTAGTGTGTCTAGTGGCTTTAGTTTGGAAACCTTCTAAAAGAAAAATGATATTTAGTGAACAAAAGCTTTGTAATATTGAAATGAATAAAATGTCGCACTAGACAAACATATAATAATTACCTTTTTAAACACAAATCCAAACCAATACATTATGGGATATGCATTTACTCACATAATTGGAGGATGGATTGTTGGGAAGATATGGGAAAAGGTTACAAAGAAAAAGCTAAACAAAATTATGTGGTTTTGTCTTCTTCTTGGAGCAATTCTCCCAGATATTGATACATTAATAGATAAAATTATTGAAGGAGAATATCATAGAACATTTACTCACTCAATACTATTCGGTTTATTTATACCAATTATTGTTTTTCTTATCTTAAATTTCATAAAAGGAATTAATCCCAATCTAACTAAGAAGATAAATATCAAACATATCTCAATAGCTTTATTGATTGGGATATTTACTCATATCACAATAGACTTTTTTGGGATTCCCGGAGTTCCTTTATTCTGGCCATTAGAAACATACTTTGGACATACTGGAATAATAATAATCCAAACAAGCATAGTTAGAGAATATCCTTTATTTGATGGAGGAGAATTAATATTATTATTTGATATGATTTTAGGAGCAGGATGGATACTATTTTTAACATTAAGAGGTAAACTTAGACCATGATAATTGCTTGTGTTGGGAAACCTAGTGCAGGAAAAAGTACATTTTTCAAAGCAGCTACTCTTGCAGAAGTAGATATAGGAAATTATCCTTTCGTTACTATAAAACCAAACTATGGAACTGCGTATGTAAAAGTTAAAGATCCTGCTATAGAATTTGGGAAACATTCCAATCCAAGAAATGGGTTTTGTATTAGAGAGTATAGATTTGTTGCGGTTGATTTGATGGATGTTGCAGGATTAGTACCAGGGGCACATGAAGGGAAAGGTTTGGGAAATCAATTCTTAGATGATCTTAGACAGGCAGATGTTTTTATTCATGTTATAGATGTTTCCGGAAGTCTGAATGAAAAAGGAGAGGATGTTGAAAGAGGAACTTATGATCCAAAACAAGATATAGAATTCTTAGAAAATGAGTTAGATATGTGGTATCTGGGGATATTAAGTAAAGGATGGGAAAAATTTGTAAGACAAGTACATCAAGAAAAAGGAGAAATTGTGAAAGCTTTGGCAAAACAACTTTCTGGATTAGGGGTTAATGAAGAACATGTTAAAGAAGTTATTAAAACACTTTCGACTGAACCAACTAAATGGGGGAATAATGAGCTTAGATTGATAGCTTCCGGATTAAGAAAGAAGTCCAAACCTATGATAATAGCGTGTAATAAAATAGATGTTGAAGGTGCAGAAGAAAAATATAATAAATTAAAAGAAGAGTTCAAAGATTATCTATTTATCCCGTGCAGTGCGGAATCTGAGTTAGCATTGAGAGAAGGTGCTAAGGGCGGATTAATTGATTATGTTCCAGGCGGATGCGATTTTGAAATTAAAGATGAGAATAAGTTAAATGATAAACAGAAGAATGCCCTCAATTTTATCAATGATAACATCCTCAAGAAATACAAAAGTACAGGAGTACAAGATGTATTAGACAAAGCTGTTTTTGAATTATTAAGATACAAAGCAATATTCCCTGGTGGGGTTGGGAAATTAGAAGATTCTGATGGAAATGTTTTACCGGATTGTTTTCTAATGAAAGAAAATGCTACCGCATTAGATTTCGCATTTAAGTTGCATACTGATTTTGGGAAGAACTTTATAAAAGCCATAGATGTACGCTCTAAGATGCCGGTTGGTAAAGATTATATTCTAAAGCATTTGGATATTATTGAAATTATGAGTAAAAAATAGAGATTTATTCACTGTACATTTATAAAATATCTAAATCAACTATAAAATATCTATTTTGAATTGAAGAAGTTTCTTTAAAATCAAATGTTTATTATTTATAATGGGAATAATAAGTTATGGAAAAAGGATAATTGAGGATACTTTTGAACGTCTTGAAGATAGAAAATTAATGAGAAATTTTGTTAAGAAAGAAGATTTTGAAAATACTGATCTTGAGAAAAGAATAAGAAAAGAGATTATAGAAAGAGATCTGTCTATGCCATGGTGCGAAACCGCTGCACTTCTTAGGAGAGATTTTTTTGGTAAAATTCAATGGAAGTTTGTGGATGGAGAGATGGATAGATTATCTCAATTTCTTTATGAGATTGCAGAAGAAGGGGATTATACTAACGCACGTTTAGTGAGAGGAGAGGTTAGTAGGGGGATTAAAGCAAGAGGTGAGAGATACAAGAATTGCGGATGTATTCTAGGGAAGGAACTCAATATGAGGATAGTCAAATGTTTGGATAGTATAAAAGATTTGGATGTAAAAAGTGAAGAGTTTATTGTGAGAGCGAGAAAAGTCTGGAAGGCGTTATCAAGATGTACATTTTATGGATTTGATGAAGAGAATGTAACTCTACATACACACCCAACTGGAAGTCCTCCGAGCGATGTTGATAAGACAAATATATTTTATCTCCATCAGAGTTTGGTTATTTCGTATAAAGATCCAGATGATTTCTATGTTTATAGCTTGACTAAAGAAGGAGAAGAGATACTGTGGCCGTGATGTGAGATGGAGATAATAGAATGTGAAAAAGTAGAACTCAAAAAGTCGACCTCAGAGCTTAAAGAAGCAATAATACCTATGGTTGCTATTTTGAATAAACATTATAACGGAAAAATATATTTTGGAATGAGAAATAATGGGGAAATTGTTGGACAAGATGTTACAGAAAATACAATTAGAGAAATTAGTAAATCAATAAGTGACCATATAGAACCAAAGATTTACCCAAAAATAAATAAAATTGAATTGCAAAGTAAGAACTGTGTTCTTGTAGAATTCAATGGTTTTGAAAAACCATACTTTGCATATGGACGTTCATATATGAGGGTTGGTGATGAAGACAAACAGTTAAGTGCTAAGGAATTAGAAAATATATTTGTTAAAAAAAATGAGAATAAACTTCGTTGGGATAAAGAAATTTGTGAAGATGCGAAAATAAGAGATATAAGTTCTCAAAAGCTTAAGAGATTCTTAAAAAAGGCAGAGCTTCCTTTTGATAATGTGAAAAATTCTCTGAAAAAACTAGGATTGATATCAAAAAAAGGAATTCACAATACTGCAGTAATCTTGTTTGGATATAATCCTCATAAATTTTTTCCTAATGCAAAATTGAGGTGTGCAGTTTTTGCAACTACAAATACAACAATATCTTTAGACATGCAAGATTTTGAAGGAGACTTGTTCTATCTTATATCGAAAGCAGAGGAATATTTACTCAAAAATATCCACATAGGAATGAGACTTGATGGACTTTACAGGATTGATATTCCAGAGATAGATAAAGAAGCTTTCAGGGAAGCTATTGTTAATGCTTTCTGTCACAGAAATTATCATCTTTACGATGCTGTACACGTTGCTGTTTTCAAAGACAGAGTTGAAATAAGAAGTCCAGGGTTGTTATACGGAGACTTAACTATAGAAAAAATCAAGAAAGGAAATATCTCAGAAAGGAGGAATGAACTTATTGCAGAAATGTTTCACAAAGTACATTTCGTTGAAAAATGGGGAAAAGGAATAGGAACTATAATCTCAAAAGAACCCAACACTACATTTGAAGAGATTGGAAGACAATTCATAGTATATTTTCCAAGAAAAAATGTTAGTGAGATTAAAAGAGTCACTGAAAGTTCGGAGAAAACTGTGGAGAAAACTGTGGAGAAAACTGTGGAGAAAATAATATTGATAATGAAAGAGAATCCAAAAGTAAGTACAAACGAACTTAAAAATCTAACAGGACTTACTAGAAGAGGAGTTGAATGGAATATTAAGAAACTTAAAAATGAAGGAGTAATCAAAAGAATAGGTCATGACAAAGTAGGACATTGGGAAGTTAATAATGAGGTTGAGAAGGTCACTGAAAAGGTCACTGAAAAGGTCACTGAAAATCAGGAAAAAATTATTAGAGAAATTAAGAAAAATAAGTTTATCACAGCTGAAGAGTTAGCAGAAATTGTTGGGATTTCAAGGAGAAAAATAATTGACAACTTAACCAAACTAAAGAGAAAAGAACTTATAAAAAGAGTAGGTCCAGACAAGGGAGGACATTGGGAGGTTATTAATTAAGGAATAAATGATAATTGATAAAGGAGAAATAATGTGGTTATGAATGAGGCCATATTATATTAAATAATCTTAATAAAAATTAATTATTTTGTTTCTTTTCAAGTTCATTAAAGAATTTATCTATAAGTTTGTTGATTTCATTCATTATTGGAATTGCTAAACCTCTATCTCCCAAAATTTCAATCCTTTCTCCAATATATGTTATCCAAACTGATTGACCTGAATTTTTTATCTGTTCATTTATTTCTTGAAGCATAGCTCCCCAATCAATACCTTTTTCTGCTAAAGAAATACAGTCATCTATATCTCCATCACGTTCAGTAAATGTCTTAAACATAAAAATATCTGTTGTAGAACATAATGAGACACTAAGATTATTGGATTTTCTTATTGTTTGTGCTCTTTTTTTCATTTTTTCTGAAAGACTAAACCCTTTGCATACTGTCTTTTGGAATAAATTTATTCTATAATCTTCTCTTACAAAAATCTGACTAATATCTACATTTTTGTATTCTAAATTTGGGATTTTTGTATCAAATCCTATTTCTTTGAGAGTTCTTTCTATTATCTTAAATTCTAATAGAGAATCAACAATTATATCAACATCTTTAGTTCCTATTTTAAGCCCGTGAAAAAGCATAACTGCCCCTCCAATTATATAAAAATGAACCTTTTCTTTTAATACATCATTTAGTTCTTTGAATAATTTATCAAGATGTTCAAAATTTGATATCATATACTTCAGCTCTATCTCTTATTTCATCAAATGTAGGGTATCCTTCAACTTTATAATTTTGTAATACTTTATTAATGTTGTCAATTATATTATGTTTAATTTTCTTCAATTTTCTTTTATGTTTTACATAAAAAAGAGTTATAAAAATTAGATTTGTAATATTCTTTTCATTATCTGTGCGATAGAGTGAATGCAAAAATACTTCTTTTAATGTTAACTTTTTATTTGGTAAATAATAAGTATAATCTATTGTCAACAATTTTATTCCAAATTGTTCATACGCAGAAAATCCAGTAAGTATTGCATCACATTCTTTTTTTGTTGAAAATACTATCTCATCTTTGATTTTGTAATGAATAACTGCTCCCGGAGGAACTCTTTTATCATTTGTTTGTTCATACTTTTGTAATTCTATAAAAAATTCTTTTAGTTTAGACCAAACTTTATCATTAAATTGGTATTTGTTACCTATGGTTTTTATAAAACTGTTTCTGTAAGCTTCTTTTAACTTATGAAAAATTGTGCTTCTTTTAATACCTGTCCCTTTAATTATCTCTGATATTGTTTTTGGTTCTTCAAGAATAAATGTATAAAAAGTCACCCCACACCCTGAAATATTATCTATGAAACTTGATTGTCTTGCTAATTCTTGAAGCAATATATTTACATGAGTAAATTGGAAAGGTTTTATCTCTTTGTTTTCAAGATTTACAAAATCCTTTTGACTTAAACTTTTTACTATACGATATATTTGGCTTTTATCTTTGTTTAGGGTTTTAGCTATCTCTATGATGTTTTGATTACCCAAGGCAATTTGTTCTAATACATTTAATTCTGTCTTTGAAAATCTCATTAATCTAATAATATACCACTAGTTTATAAATCTTTGGTATATTTTTAGACTGTTTTAGAAGAATTAAGTAAAAAAGAAAAGAGGCTAAAAAGAATAGGTTCTCCAAAAGGAGGATGTTGGGAGGTTGTGGAAGAATAAGTGGTAAATGACAGATTATATTTTACTTAGCATAAGTGTCAACTATTTCTTTCCAAGCTTGATCCGTTTCTTTTGATTTCCTAGAATTGGGATATTTGTTAAACAAACGAATCCCACTCTTGTTAGCTTTAATGAAAAGTTTCTTTGCAATTTTTCTTTCTGTTTTTTGTTCTTTATTTTTTTTATTAAGAGAGTCCTTTAAATATTCTGTAATAGCAATCTGAAAATTAGTTTGGATTTCTTTCTCTAATTCTTCTAATTCTTCTAATTCTTTTTTATCGGAATTATTTTTACTTTCTCTTACTATTTTCTTTAATATTTCATACGCATTGATATACAATTCAAGTCCATCATAACCCTTATCCCTAGCGTCTTTGAGAAGAGAGCTGTATGTTTCTCTATCACTTTTTTTTTCTTTATTTCTTGGAGCCACTCTAGATGAAGGAATTGGATTGGAAGAAGGAGAGAGTTCTGGAGAAGAAGTTTCATTTTCCCATAACTCAAGAAGAGTTGGTTCTTCCTCTTCTAAAATCTCAAGAAGCTGAGGAGTTTGTTCTTCAATTATCTCTTTCCAAGATTTGGTTCTCAGTTTTTTATCATTAACTTGCTTATCAAACAAACCAATCCTCCTACTTGCGGCAAGCATAAACAAATGTTGTGCAGCTCTTACACACTCCGTTCTTTCTTCTGGATAAACTTTTTCATCAACAGAAAATTCGAGATATTCACTAACAGATTCTTCAAACTTAGATTTTATTTCTTGCTTTAATTTTTCTAATTCTTCTGTATAAAAAATATCTTGATTATTTAATGAGATATTATTTAATAAATCATAAGCTTGAATATAATATTTATAGCTCTTTTTAAAAGGACCTTCTCTTGCACTTTTAATAAGAGGAACTACTTGATTCTTGTAAGTTCTATAATCAATTACGATTGAATCGTTTTGAGGGATAGAAGTTTCAGCATATTTCTCAATAATTAAATTAGATATATCTACTTTCATTTTTATTTGCTCCTCAAATGAGGAGTATTGCTTTGAAGACAATTGTAATATAATCTTCGAAATATTTTGAATATATAATATATAATTTATCACAATATCCTGAGCCGCTCTTACTTTAATATTTTTATCAACATTCCTAATTGAGGAAAGAAATTCTTTATTGACCGCAATATGGTTTAACACAGCATCTTTAATAATTTCTTCAGATTGAAGGAAAGAATAACAATAAAAAATAAAATCCTTCCAATTCTTTTTTATATCTAATACTGCCTTATAATATCCTTTCTTAATTTGCTCCGGAGAAAGCATAAATGATTTTTCTCCCATAATAAAAGCCATCTCAAATCCAGTAGGGATACGACTCTTGGAAAGTATTTTTAAAATCTCAATAGCTCTGTTTATTATATCTTGATATTCTTTTTCATATTTTTGAATTTCATTATCTGCGTCTTGCTGCATTTTAATAAATTCTTCTATTTTAAATATATAATTTCTTACTCCTTTCTGAGGAGAGAGAGGTACGCAAGTAACATTATTTTTACTAAAATCAATAGAAGATAACTTCATTCTATAAAACATTTTGTCTCTTGAAGATTTAAACCAACACTGATCTCCCACGTTAATAGTCTTAATTCCAGGGATAAGAATACTATTTAGATCATTGGTCTTTGCAACTACTTTCTCATTTTCATCATCTGTTTTTTCTCCTGATTCTTTTAAAATTTCTTTTTTATCTTTATCTATCCCATCTCCACTATCTCCTCCACCATCTCTCCCATTTCCATTATCAAGTTTCTTTTCAGCCTTCTTCAACAACCCAAGAAGTTCTCCAAATTGAGTTTGTATTTGTTCAGTATCGTTATAGATTTTATCAGTATCACAAAACACTTCTTTAATTCCTTTATTCTTAATTTCTGTCATCATCTCAGGGATATTATCAAAGGAAGATACTTTATTTTCTTGTTCAGTAATCAATTCTAGAAGAGTTTTAGCATTTTTAATTATATCTTGAATTTTATTTTTAACTTCATCATCACTTAATCTTTTCGAATATCTCTTCTTCCATCTCAGCTCTCTACTCAAAGTCTCAACTAACTTTCCTTCATCCTCTAAATCTTTTATAAATTTATCAAGATATTCTTTTTGTCCTTTAATTATATCAAAGAAATTTGTGTGACTAAATGGATTTCTAAACATATTATCTCCTCTTACTTAAAAAATCAACTACCTTTCCATATTTATCAGTTTCAAAATACCACTTTTCTAAATGAGATATAAATTCGTTTTTCTTATTCTCTAATTTAACGAAATGACCAAAGTTATTCACACCAGAAGCAAAAGTATTTTGAAGTTCTTTAATCAAACGTGCAGAATTCCTTCTTCTATTAATCGTACCAAAACTTTGTCCAAGAGCATCTATCCTATCCTCTCCTTCCCAACCCATCGCACCCCGTACAGTATCTGAAGCCCATCCAAACAATTTGCTCCCAGAAGCAGCTTTAGTGCCAAGAGAGATGAATAAAAACGTCAATAATAAAATCAATCCAAGATTTATCAACAAAGTCCAGAAATGTTGAATAGCATAATTGCCCAAACCCCCCAACCCAACACTTAACAAACCCATCCCCATAATAAAAGCTATCACTGTACTCCATAACTTAGCCCACCTATCTCCCATCTTCCAGCTCTTAAACAATGCATTAAGACCAACCCACACCATAACTGTTAACACAACTCCTGCAAGTCCATTAAAAGAACCTATAAGTTGTTGGGCTCTTGTAAGAACATCCTCTCCTCCTACAAAGAAGAAAGATAATATCATTATCAAAGCTAATGAACCAGAGATAACTTTGATTTCTTTTGAAGTGTCTCCTTTGTAAACTTTTCTAAAAGCTAAAAGTATTGCGGAGTATAATAGAATCCAGAACGCAATTAATAAAACTCCAAGCATTACATAAGGTTTGTTAAATAAACCAACCATCCATGTAATTAAATCTACAAATATATCCAAATCTTGTCCTATATTTATATCGTAAGCTCTCTGTGCTGAGACAAGAGGGGTTAGAATAAGAGAATTTATCAGACCTATAAATAGAAACTGTAAATATTTCTTTAATTTCATACTATCTCCTCTTTTAGTATTTAAAGAAGGGAGAGTTTATAAATATTTATGACGGATTTGGGATAATCTGAGAGATGATGGTTATTAATCTGGTGATTATCTAATATGATAAACATAAATTAATAATAATCTAAACCTCAATAGTAATCCCTGGAATTCTTGAGAAATGTTTTTCATTATAAGTTTTAATAGAAGAATTCTCTACTTTTGTTATTGCTCCTATTAAAACATCTCTAAATTCAATTTCCTTTCCTTTTGATCTTAAATACGCAAGATCCTTTCCAGCAATTTCCGATGCTTCTGATGATAGATTTAATATAAATAAGCTTTCTGATATCTCTTTTATCGCTTGGATCTCTCCTTCTTTTCCTTTTAAGTATGCTCCAAAATATAATTCAAATAAATTTAGGTACGTAGTTGCAAAATTAGATCCTGATTTATTTTCTTCTACAAAATCAATTTCTATTTCACGACCTTTCAAAAAATTAATGAGAAAATCTGTATCTAAGCATATTGTTTGTCCCATTTTTTCCACCCTCTTTTTAATTCTTTCATAATTTCATCAGTATCTTTATCTGATATTTTCCAAGAACCAGCAAGGTCGCTCAGAGATTTCCTATGCTTTAATTTTGATATGAATTTATCTATTGAGATAATCTCTCCAGACTCTTTTTGAAGTTCTCCTGCTTCTCTACAGAGCCATTTATAGTTTTCTTCACTAATTTTTATAGCTTTTGAGGTCATAGTAATATATTCTACTTAGTGGTAGAAGTAGTATTTAAACTTTTCGGGAGAATTAGAATTAAAATATCTTTAGAATGTTAAACAAGAATTAATTTGTACTATCTCTTGGTGCGTATTGCTCTAATAAATCATTAATCTTAGCTTGACGTTCAGCATCTACTTCTTCAGCTCTTTCTTGTAATCTTTCAACAAATAAAGTCCATGCTCCTTCATCAGCGATTAACTTACTGGGGAGACCACTAGCTTCTCTATCCTCTCTCTCTAACTTTATACTTCCTCCATGAGAGTCACTATAATCTATTCTTTCAAGACGAGTATATTCTCCATTTTCTAATCCTAATTCCATTACATCTAAATCTCTTGCAGGATTATAAACCACTAATCCATTTCTATTAGAATTTATGGGATTTGAAGTGAAACGAACCTCTAACTCTCCATTATTTAGTTTATTACTAATATCGTAAAGTGCAGATATGAGAGCATTCTCAAAACCTTTTTCAAAATTAGCTTTGTCTTTCGCACTCTCTGGAGTTATCTCGTATTTTCCTGAGCCATCATCAACTTCCACTTCTAAAGAAGTTTCACTACCCAAAACATCATCTAATGTGTATGTGGTAGAACCATCAGGATAGACAAATCTAACTCTTCTATCTTTTGTATCATTATGATTAAAATCAACTCCATCATTTATCTCTATATGATTTTGTTCAGTGAAGAATCTTGATTTTATAGCATCAGAAAATGAATAAACTACAAGACTTCCAGCTAGTAAAGGAACTCCAACAAATAATCCTAATTTCTTAAAATCAACCATAATTATACTGATTTGAATCCTTCATTTATAAATCTTTCTATTTTTACTATTGTAAAATAGTAACTGTATTTTAAATAGTAAGAGGGAGTATTATAATCAAAAACAGAATAAAATATGACAATTAAGAGCAAAATAAAAGAAATTAAAAAAAAATCTAAAAATGATAGTTATAGCTATAAAGGATGGTTAAATTCAGATTATTTTCTCAAAAGATGTTTTGGAGTATTGGGACATTATCTAGTTGGGGGATTATTGATTTATGCAATTTTCTTATTAATCTTATTCTTATTTGGAATTATAATAGTTATTCTTGGGGGGATATTTAGTTTATTTTACTGAAAAACCAAGCAAAGTTTAAATAGACAAATAATATTCTATCAATAAAAGAGGGAAATAATGGCAATCCAGAAAGTTACAAGAGAAAAAATATTTTTAGGAGGTTTTGGAAGATTCTTAGGAAGTTTACACTTGGCGAGATCAAGAAGACATATGATTAGAGGAGAGAAACACATAAGAAGGGATATTAAGAAAATAAGAGAAGATGCAGAAAAAGAAAACATAAAGAAAGTCGCAAAGGATATTAATAAGGCAGGTAAGGATATTGCAGAAACTCTACACGGAGAAGAAGGGATTCTCAAGGAAACTCTCAAATATACTGGGCAGATAGAAGAAGATGTTCAAGATATGGTTAAACTTTTTGAATATATAGCAAAAGGAGGTTTTCCTCCTGCGTTAACTAAGGAAGAAGCAAAGAAATTGGTTCCAATGCTTCAAGAGTTCGTAAAAGAACTTAGCACAGATAGAGAAGTCATTGTAGATCTTGAGAAGAATGCAATACATCTGCTTGATAGATTAAGAAAAGTTGCTTAATTCTAAAGTTTTTCAAAACGTTATTCTATTTATTTCTTGTAAACATAAATTAATAATACAATAAGGACAATTATCATCAAAACCATTCCTAATAAAATTCCAAGAATCAAACCTTTATTATCATCTTTATCAATAGAATCTAATCTTTTCTCATCTAATTTGGTTTGATTTGCTTGAACAGTTTCATTTTTAGTTTCTTGATTTTGTTGAGTATTTATAGAAACATTTTGAGTACTAACAGTATTGTTTTGTGTTGTTTGATTATCTGTTTGTGCAACAGGAGGGGCACAAGTTAGAGTCAATGGATGAACTTCTGAGTGTTTCTCTGCACCTTTAAAAAATGTAATTAATTTTAAACCATAAGTTTTATTCTTAGCATCCAAAGGGATATCTAAACTTACACTATCTGAAACTGTTTCATTCTCCAGAATTTCTTTATGAATCTGGCTGGATTTTTGTAATCCAAGCTCATCTATTTTAACAATGAAAGAACCATCCACAACTTTATTTATCCCTGTATTTGCAAGTTCTACATTAACATTAAAAGTCTCTCCACACTTAGCAGAATCAAAACTAACATCAGCAAACCCAATATCTTTTTCTTCTTTTTCAGTTATAATAAAAGCTTCAAATTGGATATAATAATTTTCATTCTCTTCATCTTCCCCATCTACTTCAATTATTAATTTATATAACCCATTATCCAAAACATCGTGTGGGATTCTAAACTCTTTCGAATAAAATTTTTCTATTTTGTCTGGTTCAATAATTCTATCAGAATCTTTTATAGTTATTCCAAGATCTCTTGAACTCTCATCAGATATATCTTCAATGCGAACATCAAAATCAAGATGGTCTATCTCTGGATCATCATCTTCCTCAAACAAATTTCTAAGATCAAACTGAAGATCAATTATTTCTCCAGCTTTGAATCCGGTAAGATTCTCTCCAAATTTAATTTCTTCATTATCTAATTTCACATTATCTATCTTAACTCCAGTAAAATTCTGAGGTAACGTTAAATTAACTATCACATCAAAAAAAATTTCATTATTCTTATCATCTCTTGCGAATATCTGTCCTGTAAAAACTCCTTTATCATCAGGTTCAGAATCAATATCAAATTCCACCGTAATAGATTGTCCTGAAGAGATTTGTACTTCATCATCAGAAAATTTAATCTCTAATCCAGACAATCCTGAATAATCAATGTTAATATCCAAATCAAAAGAAACGTTATTTGTTAATTTGAATGAACCTTCAAAATCTTTGTTTGGTATCCCAGTAAAATTTTGTGAAGAAATATCACTAATGATGAAGTTTTGTGCAGAAGCAAATGGAAGAGCTAGAATTATACAAAACATCAAAAAAGTAAACGACAATAACGATTTTCTCATATTTTCCCCATAATTATAGTACTAGAGAGTAATAATCCTTTTATAAACATTTCTAAAAAAAACTAAATACTAATATAAGAAGCAATTCAGTTCAATAATCCTCTTCCTTTCCTACCTGCAGAAGTTTTTCCTCTGTAAACTCTTCTAGGATTCTTAACCATCCAAGCAAAATCTTTTTTTGTACTAGAATGGTAAGGATCTACTAAAATAACTTCGTACCAATAATTAGATTTGTCTTTTGCAAGATAGTATGAATTAAGAACTTCCATATTTGTGTATTGTTTTTGAACTCTTTCTTCAGCGATTTGTTTATAATTTTTAGATAAATTTTTTCTAGAGCCACTTCTCTTAGATCTTCTCCCAGATTTAATTTTTTCTCTCTTATGTCCTCCTCTTTTTACTCTCTGTCTAACAATAGTAATCCCTTGCTTTGCTTTATATCCGAGAGATCTTGCACGATCTAATCTTGTAGGTCTTTCTAATTTGACAGTAGAAGATTCTTTTCTCCATAAGATAAGTCTCTCCTTGTAAAGCCCTCCTAAGTTTATTTTAGGCTTTTTCCACAAATTTGAAATGTGTTTATACATATTTAGAAAGTTATAGAATATGGTTTATAAGCGTTACTGTTATATATTTGTAGGATAATTAATAGGTTATGGAATGGATATTTCAGTTATTGATAATAATTACATTTATTTTAGTTATATATTGGGTTCTATTTGGGGAGAGAAAACAAAAAGAGTTATTAAGCAAAGGAGAATCAGAAAGAAAAGAGAAAAATAAAACACGAAATAATAAAATGAGTAATGAAAATGAGTAATAAAATTAAAATAATTAATAAAAGTAACCTCAAATTTTTCATATCCTTAATATTAGTTATAACATTATTTCTAGTAACAAGTTGCCAAGAAGAAATAGATACAGAACAATTAGAAGATGAAGAATTTATCTTAAACAAAAACACTTTTGATTTAGAAAAAGGACAAAGAACTGAGTTTTTAATCGGGATTAATAATAAAGAAAGTGATGAAATGAAATTTGATTTTTTTGTTCAATGTGTTAAAGGAAATTGTGAGGATAACATAGTTATACAGTTCTTTCCAAACGTTAAAGTCAAATCCAATTCTAAGATTGCACTCCCACTTTCAATTGAAGTCATGAACGATGCGGATGAAGGAGATTATGAATATAAATTAATTGTTAAGAAAGAAAGGGATGCAGAAAATAATGAAATATTCGGAGAAGATACAATTAAAGTGAATGTTAGAGATGTTATTAGTGAAAGGAAAGAAGAGTTCCAGAATTAAGAATTTAATCTTATTAATAGGGAATTATTTATCAAACACACTTAAAGTAAAATTAGATATCATAACCAAGCCTTTCTAAAAGTTTAATAGTATGTTCATGAGGTAGATAAGTTCTCCCAGGAAGACATGTTTTTCTAGGATTTGTATTTCTATGAAAATCACTTCCTCCTGTTATAAGAAAATCAGGATCTCCAGATGCCCATTCTCTTATCTCAAAATTCATTTTTTTGCTTTGATCAGGAGAGATTTCATCTTTCCACCAATGATAAGGATAATACCCTTCTATTCCATCGATTCCAGTTAAATTTACTAATCTCTCAATACCGTCAAGGTTAATTCTAGTCCCATCTCTATATTTTATTTGCCATGGATGTGCTAATATAGTTAACCCCTCACTCTTTCTAACTATATCACAAAGTTTTTTTGTATTAGTACTTTGTCTTTGAATATTTCTGAAGTCTTGTCCCCCTAAAAATTCCCAAGCTTTGTGTATATCATTAAATCTATGAGAAGTATAAGTATATCTTCTTGAGGTTAACATCTGAGCCAATTCTGCTCTGCTCACTATCATATTTTCTTGTATTAACTGTCTTCTCTGAAATCTCGGAGGTTTGAATACTCCAAGTTCAATTAATCTCTTAACATAAGAAGCACACATTACTCTTCTCCCCTTCATGAGATTATTTAGTTCTTTTTGTATTTCTCCAATATCAATCTTTTGTGGATTAAAGTAAACTAACACATGTATTTGTTTAAATCCTAGAGAAGATGTACTAACCTCTCCCCCTCCTACAAAAATCAAATCATTATTAGAGGCATAATCAAAATCTGATTTTTTAGATAATTTATCATGATCAGTAAAAGAAACTACTTGGACTTTTCCTTCATGTTTTATTAAATCTAATAATTGTTTGGCAGATTTTCCTCCTTGAGTGGATTCAACATCAAATGATCTTGTAGTATGCATATGAAGATCTGCTTTCATTTTATTCCCCAAACTGAATATTATATTGTTTTATTACAGACTTTACTGTTTCAAGAAGTCTAGAAGTATGTGGATCAACATCTTCTGAAAGCCCATCTGATACAAAAAGATCTAATGTTTTCATTTCTCTATTTAATCTATCAAAAAAGGGAGGAGATTTTGGAAGCATAAATGTCTCATCAGTTCGTATAAGATAACCTATACGTCCTAATATTTGATTAACTGCAAAATAAGGAAGTGATTTATGCATTTGATCCTCTTCCATAGTTTGAATAGGAACGACAGATAACCCACTATGTTGATCTCCAAAAATAGTATTAATAGTAGATAAACAGCTTATTTCAACATCTGATCTGTGTTGAGGATTATCAAACCTATCTATCACTTCAGGAAAAGTTAAGAAAGAAATATTATGTAGCAAACTACCCCATCCAACATCCAAATCAATTATATATCTTTTAGAATGTGCTCTTTTTCTTTGTTCTGAAGATAAGATATTAGTTGGAGCCAGATCTCTATGAACTATCCCAACAGGACATATCTTGTAAAAACCAAAAAGAGAATCATCTTCTTTTATTTTTTTAACAGATCCCATTAAATTTTTATATAAAACAGAATCATCATTATGTCCAATAAAATTTAAAGTAGACTTTAAAGCTTCTTGAAGTTTTCTACGCAAATATTTAGTATCCATTACAGTTACAGGAAATTCTCTGCCATGATATTGAGGTTTCATATGATTTAATTTATCAGTCAATCCATGAGGAGTGATAATTTCTCTGGGAGAAACAACCCCTGTATTTTGACAAAGATTAATAAAAGGAATAATTGCATGATAAAACATTGTAGCAGTCATAGAAGTAATATGTATTAACTCATCCTCCAAATCAGGAATCCCAGAAATATAGTTTCCTAAATGGTTTTTACCAAACTCTGAAAAATCAGTTTTCCCTATGAGTTCAAGAGCAAATATATCTTCAGTAATAGATTCTCCAACAACTTGAGGAACAATTTTTAATCTTTGCCATATCTTAAACAAATTGTAAACATCACTCTCACCCCCTCCTAATTTTCTATGTGTTCTATGTGTCTTCATTCTTTTAAGTACACAAGCTTTCCTATTAGAAGTTCCTCCAAATATTGTTGCGGGATATACATCTCTAAGTAATCTCTTCATCTTAAGATCACCTCCTATAGCATTAGCTCTTCTATCAGGATGAATTTCTCTATAAACTATTGAATCTGGATTTTTTGAAACAGAAGTTTGCCATTCATTGACTATATCAAAATTTTTTTTAAGAAGAAGTGCAAGATGACCTCCTGTTTTATTAATGTCTCCAATAAAACCATCAACTCCAACTTCTAAATAATTTCTTAATCTAGAAGAAGAAGAAGAAGAACCAGCAACCAATATAAAATAACTATTAGAAAATTTACTTTTGAGTCTCTTAATTTCTTCATGAAGATTCTCATCACCTTCTAGACAATCTAAATCTAATATTACCCATGAACAACTCTTATCCCTATTATCATTTAACTTTCTTTCTAAGCTCTGAGAAGTTCCAACTTTAGATATAGATAAATCTCCAAATTGAGTTTTTAATCTTAATGCTTCTACTACTTTATCTTTAAATCCTTGATTTGGACTTGCAACATAAACTGGTAACGATTGTGTTTGACCCATAATTCCCCCAAATATACTAATAGTTATACTTTATTTATAAATTTTGCCCATATTACCACAGAAAAGAAGTGAAATTAGTTTTAGCATAAGACCTTAATCATAAATTATGTTGAGTTGTTCTGCAGATATTCCTAATATCTCCCACAAAATTTCTTATTGAATTTATTAGTATAACCATAGAAGAATCTTTTTCGGTATCGACAAAATGATCTATATCATTAAGAAATTCTCTTATTTTAACACTTACTATATCAGCTAGATTTTTATTATTATTATAAATTGATTTCATAGAATCTCTATAATAATTATCCATTTTATTTAAGTAATCTATTATAATCTCTTTTTTCTTTTTGTCGAATCTATGTTTTGTAATTCCATTTGCAATTTTCTTACATTCATCCCCCATATCTTCAAAACTTTCTATAATTATAAAATTAGTTAATAAATCCATCTCCTCCTCTCTACTAATAGGGTTAGAAAATTCTGCTTTTATTAGGCGATACAATAAAAAATAAAATTTATTAATTGATTTATCTCTTTGTTCCAGACTTTCAGAATAATCTTCTTTAAAAGAATTAAAACAATCTTCTAACATAACACGTAATATATTATCAACCCTTTTGATAATTTCCTTCATTGATATATCATTAAAATTCAAAAAATCTCTTACAACTATTAAATCAGAAGTTTGTTCAACTACTTCTAAAGACATTAACGCTTGCAAGAAATCTATAATCTCTTCTGATTCTTCTCTAAGAATCCCTCCTTTTACCTCAATAGTTTTACTATTATTTAGATAAGCTCCAATTATTTCCCTATAAATAGTGCCTTTACTCTTTCCATCCGTATGAATAACTGTTTTCTTGTTCTCGATATCTTTTTCTACAGAAAAAGGATTTATTACTAAACTATTATTAGAAACATCAACAAAAACCTTATCCCCTTTTTCTAATTTATTCTGTTTAATCCATGAACTAGGAAGAGTGATAACGTAAGAATTCTTTCCAAATTTTATTAAATTTCGCGTTTCCAAGCTCTCTAATCCTCAAATTTTAATAATCGATTACCAACATATATACACTATATATAGTATATGCAACAAGTATATATATGTAACTGTTATAACTATTACATAAACCTTATTGGGGGTGGAAAAATGTTAATGGTAGATTTGGAAGAATTTGATGGGGAATTTAATTTGAAAGAATACATTGAGGAAGACGGAGGTATAGAAGATTTTGGAGGAGATGATGAAGATATTGAAAGTGGAGCAATAAACGCAGGAGAAAAACTATTTATGATGGCTGCAAGTGGCAGGAATGAAGATTGAATGAATAAATGTATTTCTCTCAGATTTAACTAGATATTGTTATAAAAAATTCAGATTTTTACCACAAGGTTTTTAAACGAATTAATGATAATATCCTCTATATCTTATAACTAAATTCTTGCTAAAAGAGGTAAGAAATTTAAGAGAAAAATCAATGGAACCCAGTAAAACTGCTATTCAGGAAGAGATGTATGGAGCGGAAAAAATTCAAGCTCTTGAAGGATTAGAAGCAGTTAGAAAAAGACCAGGGATGTATATCGGATCAACTGGAGAAAGAGGATTGCATCACTTAGTCTATGAAGTTGTAGATAACAGTATAGATGAAGCATTGGCAGGATATTGTAGCTCTATCAGAGTTATTATTTACAAAAACAATAGTATAAGTGTAGAAGATAATGGAAGAGGAATTCCTGTTGAAAATCACTCTCAATTTAATATGTCAGCATTGCAAGTAGTAATGACCAAACTTCATGCTGGAGGAAAGTTTGATAGCAAGACGTATAAAGTTTCCGGAGGATTACATGGAGTTGGGATTTCTGTTGTGAATGCATTATCATCTGAATTAATAGTTGAAGTAAAAAGAGATGGTAAATTATGGAGACAAACTTATTCTAAAGGTAAACCAATTACTGAGCTTGAGATAATCGGAGATTCAAATAATACAGGAACTAAAATTAGATTCTCTCCTGACTTTGAGATTATGGAACAAGGAGAATTTAGTTTTGAGATACTATCTTCAAAATTAAGAGAATTAGCTTTTCTCAATGGAGGAATTGAGATAACTATTGAAGATGAGAGAACCGAGAAAAAAAATGAATTTAAATATGATGGAGGAATCATCAGCTTTGTAGAATACTTAAATAAGAGCAAAGAAGCTCTCCACCAAGTTCTTCGTTTCAATAAGAAAATTGAGGAAGTAGAAGTTGAAGCTGCGATACAATATACCACAAGTTACAACGAGAGTATATTCTCTTTTGTTAATAATATTAACACAACAGAGGGAGGAACTCATCTTAATGGATTTAAGACCGCATTGACAAGAGTGTTCAATAAATATTCTAAAGATAATAAAATAGGAGATGGAACATTAACCGGAGAAGATTGTAGAGAAGGAATTACCGCAATTGTTTCTGTTAAAATGCAAAATCCTCAATTTGAAGGACAAACAAAAACAAAGTTAGGAAATGGGATAATGAAAGGGATTGTCGATACAATTACTAATGAAGCTTTATCAACATATTTTGAAGAAAATCCAAGTATTGCTAAACAAATTGTACAAAAATGTGTACAGGCCGCAAAAGTAAGAGAAGCTGCAAAGAAAGCACGAGATCTTGCAAGAAGAAAAGGGGTATTAGATTCTGGGAGCTTACCTGGGAAGTTATGGGATTGTTCATCTCGTAAACCAGAAGAATGTGAGATTTACTTAGTTGAGGGGGATTCAGCAGCTGGGACTGCAAAGCAAGCAAGAGATAGAAATTATCAAGCCATTCTTCCTGTATTTGGAAAGATATTAAATGTTGAAAAAGCGCGTCTTAGTAAAGTTATGAACAGTGAGAAATTAGGGATTATTATTTCTGCTTTAGGTACTGGTGTTGGAGATGAGATGAATATTGATAAGATAAGATATCACAAAATTATCTTGATGAGTGATAGTGATGTTGATGGGTCTCACATAAAAACATTACACTTAACTTTATTTTATAGATATCTTCGTCCAGTTATTGATAAGGGTTATCTTTATATCGCACAACCTCCTTTATTCTTGATTAAGAAAGGGAAGGCTAAATATTATGCACTTGATGAAAAAGAGAGAGATAAAATTTTAACTGAAATTGGGAAAGAAGGAGTTAATATTCAACGTTACAAAGGATTAGGCGAGATGAATGCTGATCAGTTATGGGACACTACAATGAATCCGACATCTAGAAAGTTATTACAAATAAACATACAAGATGCTGTTGAAGCAGACACTGTATTCTCTATGTTGATGGGAGAAAATGTAGAACCGAGAAAAGAGTTTATTATAGAGAATGCTAAACGTGTTGTTAATTTGGATGTTTGATGAACAGAATTTCTTGGGCACAGAAAATTAAATCTTCCGAGGTTTGAGATGTAGTAGATATTAATTTTGAGATATATTCTTTTATAAGTTATAAAAGATGAAAAGGTTTAATAAGTTCTTTTACTTATAATATAATTATGGACGTAGAATTATTAGAAGGAACAATAGGAAACTTTGAAATAGATGGGTATAAAATTAAAATTGAGATAATATTTGAAAAAGAAATTAAAGAATTTTTACTTAATAGAAATATCTGTGACCCTAAACAAATAGATAAAATAAGAGAAGGGGTAAAAGTGTATTGTGTATTATCTAAAGAAACAAGATTAAAGAAAATATTTATTTGCAAACCTATATATGATAATGTGTTAAACTCTACAGTAGAAAAGTATAGTAAAAAAGATTATTATTACGAAAAGGCTATGAAGATGTTTACATTATCAGCTAATAAAAAATTCAAGAAACAACTTGCAAAGCTTAAGAAAAGAAAAAATGAAACTCTAGAGGAGTATGATAAGAGAATCAAAAATATGTGTAATGATATAAAATCAAAAAAAATTAGTTAACTTTGAGTTGGTATAATTGAAGAGACGATGTAGATATATTTATAAACCCTTTTCACAAATTTTATAACAATGGCTAAGAAGAATATCAAGGCAAAAGCAGGATTGAAATGGAAGAAGAAGAAATGGTATTCTATAGAAGCACCTTCGAGTTTTGGAGGAAAAGTTATAGCTGAAACATTATCTGAAGACTCATCTATAATAAAAGGTAGGATATTACATGCAAATATGATGCAATTGGCAGGGAATATAAAGAAACAAAATTTAGTAGTTGGATTAAAGATTGAAGAGATTGTTAATAATGTTGCAAAAACAATACCTATTGATTTTGAGATGCAAACTGCATCAATAAGGAGATTAGTTAGAAAAGCAACAAGCAATATAGAAGAATCATTCTGTTGTATTACAAAAGATGAAAAAAAAGTTAGAATAAAACCTATTGCTATCACAAGAAACAAAGTAAATTCTGGAGTTACTAAAGCTGTAAGACGAGTTATGATTCCTACAATAGTAAGAGAAGCAAAAAAGCTAACTTTTGAAGAACTTATTGTAGGATTGACAAGTTTTGAATTTCAAAAAGAAGTGAAGAAGAAAATGGATAAAGCTTATCCTCTCAAAACTTTCCAGATTAAATATGCAGGTTTGGAAAGAGCAAGAAAAGTTAAGGTTGTAGAAGAGACCGAAGAACCTGAAACAGAAGAAGAAGAGAATATTGAAGAGATTTCTGAAGAAAAAGAAGTTGTTGCAGAAGTTTAGATTAAACCAGCTAATACACTAACTAGAATGAGAGCAACAGCCATTCCTATTTCCATTTTTGATATGTTATTTACTAGGTTTTGCATGGAGAAAATCATGAATTTTGTATTTTAAAGCTTTGCGAAGGGTATTTAAGTTAAAATGAAGAATTATTTTCTATATAGAAATAAAGTGTAAAAACCCTCTAACTAGTTAAATTTATTAAGAATAGTTATTTGTTTTATTCTAAAATGGATGAAAAAGTCCAACAACTTATTAGACAATTATTTGTAAAAATAATGTGATTATAATAAACAAGAAATTTTAGAAAATTTATTGAGTATAAAAGTATTTCATACTTTATATACAATAAAAAAAGAATAGAACAAAATGATTATTGCACAAGGAGCAGAAGCAGTTATTGAAAAAGTTAACAGTAATGGAAATCATATTGTTCTAAAAAAAAGAATCCCAAAAAGCTATCGAATCAAAGAGATAGATAAAGAGTTAAGGAAATATAGAACAAGAGCGGAAGCGAAGAACATAGAAAAGATCAAAGATATTGTTAATGTTCCAAAGATAATTAAAGTGGATGAAAAAGAAGGAACTATTTTTATGGAACTCATTGAAGGAAAAAGATTAAGCGAGATTTTAGAAAAAAGAGATTATAAAAAAATAGCTCAATTATTAGGAAAAGATATCTCAAAATTACATAAAAATAATATTATTCATGGAGACTTAACAACAAGCAATTTTATTCTGAAAGAGAAAAAAGAAAAAATAGAAATTAAAAAAATTAATAATGAAACAAAAGAAACTAAAGAAGAACTATACTTCATAGACTTCGGATTAAGCTTCCATTCAAAAAAAGAAGAAGATAAAGCAGTTGATTTGCACGTTCTAAGAGAAGCTCTTGAGAGCAAACATTATAATATATGGGAAGAAGTGTTTAATTTAGTTTTAGAAAGTTACAAACAAGCCTATGGAGATTCTGAAAATGTATTAAAAAGGCTTAAAGAAGTTGAGAAAAGAGGAAGGAATAAAAATAAAAATTAAGCAACTTTACCTATAACTTTTTGTAATCCATTTTCTTCTGCTATAAGTCCATTTACCCAATCTAATGTTTGGTTTACTTCTTCTAACAATCCAGAAAGCTCTTCTTTTACTCTTTGTTTATCTCCTTCTCCTATAAGTTGTTTAATGAGTTGGACTTTTTTAATTATTCTTCCTTCTCTTCTAGAAGTTTCTTTAAGAACCATTCTTGCTTCTGCTTTAATTCTTTCTACATACCAATGAAGTTGATCCTCATCTAAACCTTTTAATTCATCATTTCCACTTTTTGCTAAGCCCTTCTCTATTTTTTTAAACTCTATTGATTCAAGTTCTTTTAATATTTGTTCATTAGACTTATTAGCTTTTCTCTCAACTCTTCCAACTGTAGTATCCCGAAATTATTGCACCCCTATTTTCTTAGATTTAAGGACTTTCTTTTAGAACATCAATTTGATAGAGAGGAGGTTCTCCATTTTATTAAAATGGTTAAACTCAAAGAAAAGAGGTTAG
>Ga0210057_1000615_pt1 | contig 58620 bp, 60 predicted proteins | sample CryGeyCG2114_010_2_FD_183968 | JGI IMG/M metagenome (GOLD analysis project Ga0210057, IMG submission 183968) | Groundwater microbial communities from aquifer - Crystal Geyser CG10_big_fil_rev_8/21/14_0.10 (SPAdes) (version 2) | ecosystem: Environmental > Aquatic > Deep subsurface > Groundwater ...
TCGCTATCCATTCAGAAGTGCAACTCTCAAGGGATATATAAAGCGTTTAAAGGCGAGCTATGTTGCTCCCAAGGAAATTGAACTCTCTTTCATTGATGGTTCAGGGAAAAAATACACACTTGAACAGGTGCTTAAAATGAAAGAGGAGGATTGGTTTAGCAGGAATGTCGCCTTGGCCAAGCCGTGCAATCAGCACATCGTGGAAAGCAGTTTAGAAAAACTTGAAGATTTACGGCAGACCGGTACACGACATCAAATAATTGCCGTTGCATGCACGATAAATCATGCAAAAGATATTCGTGCTATTTACCGAGAACGTGGCTACAGTGCGGACATCATTCATAGTAAACAAACGGAAGAGGAACAAGAGGAAGTATTAAGGAGTCTTTATAACGGTACTCTCGACTGCATCATACAGGTACAAATGCTAGGTGAGGGCTTCGATCACCCCAAGCTGAGTGTCGCGGCAATATTTCGTCCGTTCCGTACTCTTGCACCATACATTCAATTCGTTGGACGTATCATGCGCGTGGTCGTACAAAATGATCCTACCCATCCGGACAATCTAGGTCATATCGTCACCCACCTCGGAATGAATCTTGACCAACGAGTGAAGGAGTTCAAACAATTTGAAAATGATGACCAGACATTTTGGGAAAAAGTTGTCGGTGGCGCAGATCCGGAAGTTCCTACGGGTGTACGTGAGGGCTCAACGCGACTAACTGCATCGGAGAATGATGTGGTTGTTAATGGAGAAATAGTTGACGCTCTATGGGAGGAAGATTTGGCAGACATGGATGAGAAGCACATCGTTGATGATTTAAAGGATAGATTGAAGCTTTACGGGCTTGATCCTGAAAAAGCTGAGGAAATTATCAGGAGTGCAAAGCGTGGTGGTATAACACGCCGAGCACCGACCGAACCATTTCCTATTCAGCCACAGAAAGAATGGGAAGAATCGAAACGTCGCATCAGTGATCAAGGCACTCGTCTTGCAAAAATTCTTTTGAACAACGTCAGTCTAGAAATTACAGGAACAGAGCTTGCATACAAATACACAAGTCTTAAGGCTCGGGCAAAAAATAACTTAGTTTCTGCAATAATGTTGGTCAATCACGAAATCAATACTCGTCTTGGCAAAGACAGGTCGCAATGTAGCACCGAGGAATTCAAATCCATTCTTGAAGCCAAGACTTTGGACGACATACTTCAAACATTGGTTCGACGGGTGCATAAAGCAAAAAATGAATATGAAAAATCAAAATCCAAAAGGTAAGACACCTATCTCTGATAGGACCATCCAATGGAAGACCTAAACGAGTTACTGTTGAACGCAAGAGCGAATGTTGCAGATGCCATGGAGATATTCTGCCCGGACAAGATTGTTTTGGAATACCGAAAGCTGGATCAGGTTTCAGCTCTTTAAGGAGATTCTGTAGTGAATGCTTTCAAAATGTGCTTACACAAACTCATAAAGATTTAGAGGAGATTAAGAAGCTCTGATTGGAATAAGCCTAGGTAGTATTGCTTAAGTTAAGCAAATCGTTCCAAGGGTTCAAATTTGGCCTTACGGCTCGGTCATGGCGCAGAACGGGTCCAAACGTTGATTCTCGGTACAAAGCTCGCCACAAGGGCAAACACGTGGCAACAATCGGGGCGTTTAATTGGGAGCCGATGCAGTCTGGAATGATCACGATTTTTCTGCTAAAATTATTGGGTCTAAAAGGGAGTTCCATGTGTTTAGGCATAAATCGTCGAAAAGTCCGGAATTATGCCTGCCTCCGGGAGGACGAGCTCCAAAAGGTCTTTAATCTCTCGGATATTTCGGAGAATTCCGTTCCAATTCAATTCCTCGATGGGCACAAGCAAGTATGTGTAGCTTCTGTGACCACAACACAAAGTCTGGTACCATGGTCGCGAGCGTGAGGGCATGTGGCGGAACTGGTATACGCGTACGTCTCAGAAGCGTATGTCGCAAGACTTGGGAGTTCGAGTCTCCCCATGCCCACCCAAATAGGGTAGAGTGCTACATGGGCCGCACGTGCCAATGCGCGGTTAGCTCAGTTGGTAGAGGGCGAAGCCCATGGACGCCCCTCGAGATGACACCGAAGAGATTGATAGAGTTTTGCGCGGTTAGCTCAGTTGGTAGAGCAACTCATTTACACTGAGAAGGTCGGGGGTTCAAGTCCCTCACCGCGCACCAAAATGGAACTTAGCGGTTGAGAACCAACCAAGGAGTGGGCGTGCCGTAGGCACGCCCACTCTGTTTCGCCCGTTTTCGCCAATGAATTCGGATTCCCGCCTTCGGCGGGACGGATTGTTTTTTCGCCAAGAAGCAGGTGCGAGCCAAAGATTTATTTGGCACAGACCTTTTTCGCAAAAAGGTCTGAATCAGAAGCAATTTTGTCCAAGGACTGAGAGTCTTTTAGCCCGTTTTGGAAAGATGCGAGCCAATCATTCTGCTTGTGTGAAAGGGAGGTTCGTTTACAGGAATTGGTGATGTGGCAAACAATTGGAGCGGGCATTTAGTTTTAGCGATTGACCCAGATTTACTTGGTGGAGCAAGTGCTGTAAAAACCGGAGTAACTCAAATGATTGAAAAAGTAAAAGCAACAAAAAAACTTCCTGATGTAAAAGAAATTTTGATGCCAAGCGAGCGAGGCGATAAAATGACGAAACAAGTATTGGATTCTGGTGAAATTGAAATCGAGGTTAATTTATATAACGAATTAAAAAAAGCGAGCGAAAAATAACTTATGAAAATTAAACCTTTTGAATTAGGGCGATACTTCGCTAAATACGAATTTTCAGTTAAATATCTGCTTTCAAGTTCGGATTGTGATGGTTTGGCGCAATCGGAAGTTTTGTCATGGGCTGATTCAGAAACAAAACCGCTTTGGGATAATTTGAAACTTGGCTACACAGAATCACTCGGCTTGCCACTTCTCCGCGAAGAAATTGCAAAAATGTATAAGGGTATATCAGCCGATGAAGTTTTGATCACAGTTCCAGAAGAAGGGATTTTTATCGCGCTCAACTCTCTGCTCGACAAAGGCGACCATGTAATTTGTACTTGGCCGGGCTATCAATCACTTTACGAAATAGTGGAATCGCTCGGCTGTGATGTAGAGAAGTGGCAACCAAGTGAAAAAGATAACTGGGAATTTGATGTTAATTTTTTGGAAGAGAAAATAAAGCCGAATACCAAACTTATAATTTTCAATTTTCCACATAACCCCACTGGCTACCTACCCACAAAAGAGGATTTCCAAAAAATTATCGAGATTGCGAAAAAACATAATGTTCATGTTTTTTCTGACGAAATGTATCGCTTTCTCGAATTGAATTCTGAAGACAGATTACCTCGCATCTTGCGAGGTGTACGAGAAAGCGATCTCACTTTTCGGTATGTCTAAAACTTTTGGTATGGCAGGAGTTCGCTTGGGCTGGGTCATAACCAAAGATAAAGCGTTATATCAAAAAAATGGCTGCGTTCAAAGATTACACCACAATTTGTCCCGTTGGCCCAAGTGAACTCTTGTCCCTCATCGCTCTACGAGCGAAAGAAAAAATCATCGAGAGACACCTAAAAAGAATTGAAAAAAATCTGGGACTTCTCGATAATTTTTTCCAGCGACATAAACAGTTTTTCAGTTGGGTAAGGCCGAAAGCAGGAACAATCGGTTTCTCTAAAATTTTGTTTAACGAAAATTCTCTCAAATTCTGTGAGCGTGTCGTCAACGAGGCGGGAATTATGGTTTTGCCCTCAACTGTCTACGGATATGACGACAAACATTTTCGCGTGGGTTTTGGACGCGGAAATATTCCGGAGGCACTCGCAGAATTTGAGAAGTATTTGAAAAGCAATCCGCCAAAAAAATTCAGAAGCCCGCGCGGATTCCTCCCCAGACCCCTCCGCCGCGCGGACAAAATACAAAAACAAAATCAGTCGAGGTTTTGCCAAATCCTTTTCCCCAGAAAATAGTTTTTGCAAAACCGAGTCCGAATTGAAGCCCCGCCACACTGCCCGAATATCTTTACGGGCAGAACCCCAAAAAGAAAAATATCCTTTCCATTTTAGAAAAAATCCACCCCCGCGAAAATCAGAGAAGCAAGGAACTTTTTTCTTTTTGGGGTTGCCGAGTGAAGCGAGGCGGTGGCGGGGCTTTCGTGAAGCGTACGATTCAATTCAGAGCCACCACGCGCTCCGCGCGTGCCACATCATTTGTTTTGGAAGTAGGTGCGAGTTTGGTACAATAGAGACACCCGATGGACTTGCCAATTCTCTATGAAGACGCTGATGTGGTTGCGGTAGCGAAGCCCGCAGGGCTCATCACGCACAGTGACGGCCGGACGCAGGAGCACACCGCAGAGGTGTGGTTCAACGAACGCTATCCCGAGAGCGGGGGCGGATACGTACACCGGCTCGATCGAGACACGTCGGGCGTGCTCCTCTTCGCCAAGAACCAGGCGGCATACGATTTCTTGCGCAAGGCCTTTCACGACAGGATCGTGAAGAAGACGTACCTCGCGCTCGTCTATGGGAGCATTAAGGCCAAGAAGGGCAGGATAGATTTTGATATCGGGCGCTCGCGGAGCGACTTCCGTTTGCGGAGCGCTCAGCCCAAGGCTAAGGGGCGCTTGAGAGAGGCCATAACAGACTACAAGGTGGTCGGTGAGACCGCAGACTGTTCTCTACTCAGGGTCGAGCCACAGACCGGCCGGACGCACCAGATCCGCACGCACCTCAAGGCGATTCATCACCCGATCGTGTGTGACCCGCTCTACGCGCCGAACCACAAACCATTACTCGGGATCACGCGGCTTGCACTCCATGCCTACCAGGTACAACTCCCGCTCCCCAGCGGCACCACCATTACTATCAAGGCACCAGTGCCAGAGGACCTGGCCAGCGCCTTTGCTCGATTTGATGCCTCGTGGTAAAGTGCGCGAATCGTAGATAGACATATGGAGAAGGTACTCACACCAGTAAACGCTGAAGGGCGCGCAACACTCGGGATACGCCCGGGTGACACGGTGCGCGTGACGCAGAATATTATCGAGCTCAAGAAGGGCCGGGGGACCGACAAGAAGGAGAAGACCATCAAGAACGCCCGCAAGCAGGTCTTCGAAGGCTTGGTGATCGCGGTCAAGCACGGCACTGAGGCCGGAGCGTCCTTTACCGTCCGCGCGACGCTCTCTGGAGTCGGTGTGGAGAAGGTGTTCCCGCTCTACTCACCAGCCATCGACTCGATCGAGATCGTGAAGCGCTCGAAAGTCCGTCGCGCCAAGCTCTACTTCATCCGTGAGAAGGCCGCCAAGGCGATGCGCCGCCAGCTTCGCAACGCACGCATTATGCACGTGAAGAGCGACGAGACCCTTGCTTCAACGGAGGCAGAAGAAGGAGTAGAGACCGCCCCCGAGGAGGGCACAGTTGAGACGGCACCGGCTGAGATACCAGAGACTGAGGTAACAGAGGAGAAAGAGACTGCCGAGGTCGCCGCATAGGGCGTTGAGTATTGGAGCGTTTTTGCGTATAGTAGACCTACCGCACGTGCGGTGATTGCCCGGGTGTTGAAATTGGTAGACATTGCGCCTTGAGGTGGCGTAGCCTGTAATGGGCGTGGAGGTTCGAGTCCTCTCCCGGGCACAAAATACATCTCCAAGAAAATAAGTAAGGGCGGCCCCTGGAGGAGGCCGCCCTTGTGCGGAGCGCGAGCGCTCCGTCTTTTTCACGCCGTCGCACGCGCACCGCTCTTCTCGCTCCTCGGCCGAAGTTCCGGGCTTGCCCCGAGCATCTTCTCCATCTGTCCGAGCTTCGCTGCCATGGCCGCGTCGTCCAGAGCTTTTTCAGAAACGGACTGTACCGCACGCAGGATCGACGTGTGGTTGCGCCCTCCGAGTGCGTGCCCGATCTCGGGCAGGGACGCCGAGGTCAGCTTGCGACACATGTAGGCCGCGATGTGCCGTGGCCACGCCACACGCCGCGAGCGGTCTCGCGAGAGCAGCTCGTCGCGGGTCAGGCCGTAGACCCAAGCTACCGTGTCGATCACGATGTCCAGGTCCACCGGTCCCCGTCGCGACGCATACGGCACTATCGCCGTATCGAGCGCCTGATCGTTGAGTGACACGACGCTGCTGGCGGCCTTGAGCCGCGACACCAACCCCTCGAGCTCCCGGACGCTGCCCTGCAGCTGCAGAGACAGGCGTTCGACGACGTGGTTGTCGAGGTTGACGCCTGCTTCCTTCAGCTTGGTCCCGAGGATCTTCAAGCGCAGCTCGCGGTCGAGCGGCGCCAGATCAGCCAAGAGGCCGCCCTGGAAGCGACTGCGCAGCCCGTTCTCGAGATTCTCGAGCTCGTCGGGCTGACGATCGCTCGCCAGAGCGATCGGCCGGCCGGCCGAGTGCAATAGGTTGAAGACGTGGTAGAACTCTTGCTGTGCCCTCCTTTTTCCTGCAAGGAACTGCACGTCGTCGATGAGCAGGGCGTCAGCGTTGCGGAACTCCCGGTGGAAGCTCTCCATCCGCTGCAGTCGCAACGCTTCGACCATCCTGCGTGTGAAGTCCTCGCCTTGATAGTAGAGGACCCTCCTGCCGCGTTCGTGCAGAGCGTGCTCGACAGCGTGCAGAAGATGGGTCTTGCCAAGCCCCACGTCGCCGTAGAGGAAGAGCGGGCTTGCCCAGCCACCCTCGGCGAGCTGCTTGGCTCCGAGATAGGCCATGATGTTGCCCTCGCCCACGATGAAGCCCTCGAAGGTCTTCATGGGTCGTTCCCTCTGACGCGGAGCGACAGTGGTTTGACTCGAAGACGCAGCGGGTTTTCCATGGCCGTTGTGTCCTCGGTGCGTCGATGGCATCGCACCGAAGGCCCCCACCGCCACCGAGACTTGGCAGGGCTTGCGCACAACCGAAGAAACGGCGCTCTGGATCGCCGGCAGGAACGACTGCTTCACGCGGTCGCGGAAGAGCCCGAAGGGCGCTTCCAGGGTCAGCGTCTCGCCGTCCCATGATGCGGGGCGGAGCTCCGCGATCCATGTAACAAAATCCTTGCTCTCGACGTCAGGTTTGATAATGGGGAGCACCCGCTCCCAAAGCTGCTCGGCTTGGAAATTGCTGTCAGGCATTGGGGCCTCCCTTCCGCACCTAGTGCGATGTGTTGATGTGTTAGTGAATCGAATGACCGAAGTCCGCTCGCATCATAGGTAATGCAGAGAAGCCCTGTCAACTCATAGACAGGCCCGTGGTACGATGCTCCTATTGTATGGCACTCTTTACCGGCAAAGGGGACGGAGGCACCACCAAGGCGTTCGGCTGCGATCAACAGCGCATCTCGAAGGCGTCTGAGCTCCCTGAGGCACTCGGCGCGCTCGATGAGCTGAACGCATTTCTCGGGCTGGTCAAGATGCGCGCGGGAGACGTGCCGCGCATCAAGGATGCGGTGCGCAACATCCAGGAACAGCTCTTTATTGTGCAGGCAGAGGTGGCCGGCTCAGACAAGCGGCTCGCAGAGGGGGCGGTGGCCGCTGTGGAGACATTCGTCAATGACATTGAGAAAGAGATCCCCCCGATCAAAAGCTTCTCCCTCGCTGGAGGGACCGAACTCTCAGCGATGTTAGACGTCGCGCGGACGCTCTCGCGGCGCGCAGAGCGCCGCGTCATTGCCGCCGTCGAGGTTGGCGCACGTGATCTCGCACCCGAGACGCGCGCCTATCTCAACCGGCTCTCCTCACTCCTCTTCGCACTCGCCCGACTCGCCAACCACCTCGCGGGTGTCGCCGAGGAAAACCCAAAATACTAAGTATTTTTCACAATTCGTGGTATAAAAAACCAGTGCGTCACCCTGCTTCGCATAAAGCTGCGCAGGGCACGTGGCGACTATGGTGTAACGGTTAACACTGGAGCTTGTGGAGCTCTCGATTCGGGTTCGATTCCCGATAGTCGCCCCGAGTTTTGTCTCCGCAGTAGTGCTCAGAGAGGATCGCTTGACTGTGGATACCCCATGGGGGTATTATGCAGTGAACATGAAATACATACTTATTGTGGGCGCCCTCGTTCTCATTGTGTTCGTCGTGTGGAAAGTTGCTGCGCCCGTTGTGGATCCCGACGTTGCGGCTGAGCACGGGCTCCATTGGCACGCGCACCTCACCATAGAGGTAGACGGCAAGAACGTGCCCATCCAGGCGGATATAGGCCTCGGCGCAGAAGAGAAGCCGATCCATACGCACGACACCGATGGGGTGATACACATGGAGTTCCCGGGCGAGGTGCACCAAAAGGATCTCGAGCTCAGGCAGTTTTTTAAGGAGTGGGGGAGAGACATCACCTCCTTTGGTCCGAACATGCACATGCAGGTGAACGGGGCGACATCGACCGAGTATGGCCGATACGTCATGCATGACGGGGATGAGATCGTCTTGCAGTATAACTAGCCACGACACCACTCGAGACAGCAGTGCCAGTGTGCGCAATCTTGTACACTTTTTGTATGAGTTGGAGACGTACTCTACTCGCGCTCGCCGCGCTCTTCGTCGGTGTGGTGCCGCGTGCCTTCGCCCACGAGGCGTATGTGATCTCGTACGATAACTTCTGGCGCGGCGTGAACGCGGGCTATAGTCTGCACGCGTTCGACGCTCTCAGGAACCCTGTCGATCTGCATATCACGCTCGCCATCGTGCTTGCGGTCTTACTCGTGTATGTCCTCAATTTCTGGTTCCGGCTCAGTCGCGCGGGGCAGAACGTTACGGCCTTTTTTGAGCGATTCGCGCGATTGGGCCCCCACCTTGTGCGCATCACCATCGCGGCGGCACTCATCTTCTCTGCGGCGAGTGACAGCTTCCTCGGCCCCGAGCTCCACCTCGGCCTCCTGCCCTATCCTGGCGTCGTCAAGCTCGCGCTCTACCTCATGGGTGTGCTTATTGCGCTCGGGCTCTTTACCGAGCTGGTGGCTCTCGCAGGCGTTGTGATCTTTCTTGCGAGCTTATTCACCTATGGGCACTACGTCTTCACCTACCTTAACTACTTTGGCGAGCTCGTTGTGCTCTTCCTCTTCGGTATGCGCGTTGCGTCGCTCGACCGCTATCTCTTCGGCCCATTACGCCGCCTCAGAGTGTTTGAGAAGTATGAGACCTTGATTGTGCGAGTGCTTTATGGGCTCGCGCTCCTCTACGCCGCGGTCACCATTAAGCTCTTGCATCCAGCACTCACCCTCGACGTGGTGAACAACTGGAATCTCACCCAATTTCACTGGCTGTTCCCCTCTGACCCGCTCTTGGTGACCCTTGGTGCGGGGCTCGTCGAAGCCGCGATCGGGCTCTTCATAATCGTTGGCTTCGAGATGCGACTCACGGTGCTCATCAGCCTCTTCTACATCACGCTCTCGCTCCTCTACTTCAGAGAGCTCGTGTGGCCGCACTTCTTGCTCTATGGCATCTCGCTCAATCTACTGGTCCAGCCGGAGACCTTCACCCTCGACCACCTTATATTCAAGGAGCACCGCCTCGCGATGCAGTGGTGGAAGCGCCCCTTCGCTCCGCACAACACTGTGGGGAAGAGCGACGAGTCCTTTAGGGCCTGACAGGAGCTTTCGCGACGCAAGGTGCAAAATCGGTTTAGTGATAAGATTGTGTGATGAAAAGACTTTTTCTCGGCATTGCCATTATTTTACTTTTTGGTGCAGGCGGATTTTTCTATAGAAATGCGATCGAGTACTCGCCACACCCGATCGCGTGCCCGGTAGAGAAGTACACGTGCCCCGACGGTACCCAGCTCGACCATCTCGGGCTCTCGTGCGACTTCCCCGCGTGCCCGCCACCAAACGTCTCGGTCTCAGACCTGGGGATCGCCTTTGCGCTCTTGCCCAACACGCAGGAGGTGACACCGAGCGACGCATCGGTGGTCGCCGCGTATGAGATCCCGGGCCTCTCGTCGACCGGGGTGGGTAGTATTCTCATCCGCCGCTTCCCGATACACGCGTCTTCGACGGCCCTCGACACCATCCAACAGACCGCCATTAACATCACCTCTGATCTCCCGGCGACGGCAACGCAGTTCTCCTCGACCGATCTCGGAACGCACCACTTCACCGTGGTGACACTCGATCGATTTGAGGGCCAGATCGACGTCGCCTACTACCTTGCGCGCACGACCGACGTGCTCCGCTTCGATGCGATCGATCGTGGCGTCGACTGGACGAACCCCAGTCTCGATGTCCAGGCGCTCCCGGCTCAGACAGCCATTCGTCACTTGCTCACCACCCTGCAGGGAGAGTGATGAGGTGGTATACTCGTGCCGTACTTATTCATAAATAAACTTCTATGAACAACGATTCGCTCAACAGCCTGTTTGCGAGCCGCGCTATGCGCGTGGCCGCCACGGCTAGCGTGATCTTCCTCGCGGTATTTCTCTTGGCACAGACCATCAGCGTGATGAAGAACACCGACCGTGCGAGCAACCCTGCAACCGACGTGATCACCGTGAGCGGCGAGGGCCAGGCAACTCTTTCGCCTGACATCGCCCGCGTGTCGTTCTCGGTGCAGAATACCGCCGAGACAGTAGCCGCAGCTCAAGAGGCAACGACCAAACAGGCGAATGCCGCGATCGAGTTCGTGAAAGGGCAAGACGTTGCGGAAAAGGATATCAAGACTCTCGCCTACACGGTGACACCACAATACAGCTACCCGAACCCATGCCCTCCCGGGACGCTCTGCCCGGCATATCGCACACCCAAGATAACGGGCTATCAGGTCTCGGAGACTGTCGAGGCGAAGATTCGTGATCTCGACAAGGTCGGTGCCGTGCTCGCAGGGCTGGGCAAGCTCGAGGTACAAAATATCTCAGGCCCCGCCTTCGCACTCGATGATGCGACGGCTGGCTACGATGCGGCGCGCGCCGACGCGATCAAGAACGCCAAGGCCAAGGCCGCAAAGCTCGCTGACGAACTCGGCGTATCGCTCGGCAAGATCGTGAACTTTAACGAGACATCAGGCAACTACCCGGGCCCTATGATGTATGGGCTCGGTGGTGCGATGGAGACCAAGGCGACAGCGTCGCCCAACGTACCAGCGGGGGAGAATACCTACAGCGCGTCGGTCTCGATCACCTACGAGATTCGCTAAGAGGTGCCTCAATGTATGAAGACCCCATCGGCGTCTTGACGCCGGTGGGGTCTTCTAGTATCCTATGGAGTATTGAAGGCCCGCAGGGCTTTTTTATTTACCAACCCTTTCTTCATGAACGCACTCACCACGTATCTCAAACACGTTCGCGCAGAGTTTGTGCACATCGTCTGGCCGACACGGCAGACCGCGATCGCGCACACGCTGGTCGTCATTATTATCGCGGCGGAGATCACGGTCCTCGTGGGAATACTCGACTACCTCTTCGGCGGGGTCGTGAGCCGCGTTGTTGGCGGATAACATTTTCATTATGAACGAAGATACCGAAGAGAAGACAGGATACGCCGATGAGGACGGCGATATGGCCGACATCGCTCCCACAGTGAAGAAAGAGATTGTTGACGAGACCGCGCCCGCTAAGGAGGACGCGCGCTGGTACACGATCCACACCTACGCGGGCTACGAGAACGCCGTCGAGCGTAACCTCAAGCAACGTATCGAGTCGCTCGGCATGCAGAACAAGATCTTTGATGTCGTCGTGCCGACCGAGAAAAAGATCCGTGTGAAGGGGGGCAAGCGGGTCATCGAAGAAGAGAAGATATACCCGGGCTATATCCTCGTCCGCATGATTGTCGACGATGACTCGTGGTTTGTGGTGCGCAACACACCGCGCGTGACGGGCTTCGTGGGTGCGGGCAACACACCGGTGCCGATGGAGGAGAGCGAGGTCGCGAGTCTTACCAAGCGCATGACGGCCGAGGCGCCGAAGCACCGCATCGACCTCGTGAAAGACGACCCCATCGCGATTGTTGACGGGCCGTTTAAGGACCTCGAAGGCAAGGTAGGTGAGATCGATGAGGAACGCGGCAAGGTTAAGGTTATGGTCTCGATGTTCGGTCGTGAGACGCCGGTCGAACTCGACTTTTTGCAGATCAGGAAGTTATAAGGTAATGTCACACACATTATGGCAACCGTAGTAAAAAAGATTAAGCTCCAGATCCCTGGTGGGGCGGCGACGCCGGCACCGCCGGTAGGTACCGCACTGGGCCCTGCAGGTGTGAACATTGGGCAGTTTGTCACCCAGTTTAACGAGGCTACCAAAGAGAAGCGAGGGATGATTATCCCGGTAGAGCTCTCGGTGATGGACGACCGTTCATTCACCTTCGTCCTCAAAAACCCACCAGCCTCGCGTCTCATTCTCAAAGCACTCGGGATTGATAAGGGCTCGAGCAAGACGCCCGTGCAGAAAGCAGGCACCATTACCGCGGCACAGATTACCGCGATTCTCGAAGAGAAGATGCCCGACATGAACGCCTCGTCAAAGGAGGCTGCGGCGCGCACCATCGCAGGCACTGCCAGGAGCATGGGCGTCGAGGTCAAGTAAGACCTCGACGCACTCTGCGCGAGCACCACGCGCGCACGACGCTTTCTATGCATATACAATCGTATACATTGCGCGTGCTCACACCGCCCAAGGACGACGTGCGGCAGGCGATCAAGTCTTCGCGGCTCCGCCTACGCGAGGGCGCCATCGTAGCGATCTCCTCGAAGGCGGTATCAATAGACGAAGGAGCCTGTATCCCGATTAAGGGGACAAAGAAGATCGCTCTCATTACGAGGGAGGCTGAGTGGTATCGCCATATACCGCATGCGCGGCACAAAAAATATTTCACCATCGCACGAGGTGTGATCACGGGGTCGGCAGGTATCGACGAGAGCAACGGGAACGGCCACTATGTCCTCTATCCCAAAGACCCATTCAAGAGCGCGCAACGGCTACGCGTCTGGCTACAGAAGACGTACGGGGTGCAGAATGTTGCGGTTGTCATCACCGACTCAAAGAGCGAGACGCTCCGCCGGGGCGCGATCGGGTTCGCGCTTGCGTGGGATGGTATCGACCCGTTGCACGATTATCGCGGCGAGAAGGATCTCTTTGGTCGCCCAATGCGTATCGAGTTGGCCAACGTGATCGATGCGCTCGCCGCGAGCGCGGTGCTCGTCATGGGCGAGGTCGCCGAGCGCAAGCCTCTGGTAGTGATGCGCGGCGTCCCGAACATCGTTTTTAAAAATAGATCAGCGAGGCTCGACCAGCTTATTGTTGCGCCCACGGATGACCTCTTTGCGCCCGTGCTTTTCAACCCCCGCTGGAAACGCGGCGGCAACGGCCGCGCGCGATAACTATACGCGCTCGAGTGTTATAAAGCGGTGGGGAGGGTCACCAGTGCCAGGCTCCTCGGTGATAACTTTGGTGAACTCCTGTTCATACGAAGGGAAGTGGACGTCGCCCACCGCAGGGTCATCAACAAGGGTTAGGTAGAGACGATCCGCGAGCGGAAGTGCCTCGGCATATACTTGTGCACCACCGATGACAAAAATCTCCTCGGCACCGGAGGTGCGCGCCGCTGAAGCGCGCGCACTCTCGAGCGAATCGACCACCAATGCACCGGGCGCTTGGTAATCTGCCTGGCGCGTCACGACGATATTGGTGCGCCCCGGGAGGGGACGGAACTTCTCGGGTATCGACTCCCAGGTTTTGCGCCCCAGGATGACCGGGTGACCAGTCGTAAGCTCTTTAAACCGCCGCATATCATCGGGCACATGCCACAAGAGCTTGCCCTGTAGCCCGAGTGCCCGATTCTGTCCGATGGCGGCGATAATGCTAATGCGGCTGGTAGGCATGCGTTCCAGTGTACATGACAATATGCAAAAAGGGCCCGGCGCATTAGCATGCGCCGGGCCCTCCGGGGAACCCGTTCCCTCACGTTCTCGCAATCGCCGGCTGTGTCTCGCGGACACCCTCCTCGGAGAACAGCCATTCGACGCCGCGTCCATCCAGGATACTCGCGAACTGGCGGAGACGTGCGTAGTCCTCCCTGTGGCCGTATTCCCCGTCGACGAGCTTCGCGAGCGGGACACTCATGCCGCTCTCGCGCCTCGGGACGATGACGTTCGCGTGGATGTGCGGGACCGTGCCCGCGTGAACACGCGGATCGCCGAAGCGTCCGATGAACGCCCCTCCCGCGCAGTCGAGCTCGCGCATGCAGACGGTCCACAGGTAGACGATGTTCATGCCGTCTTCGTCGGTGAGATCCGCGGCGCTCAGTAGGTGCCGCTTGGGGACGATGAGCAGCATCTTCTCGACGTCGGGACGGGGGAACTCGTTCTCGAGAACCATCCACCCTGCGCACACACGGAGAGGCGTTCGTTCGCGCCGCTCGAGCTCCGTCGGGCAGAACGGACAGAACGTGTCCGGATCGACCAGCGCCCGCCACGTACAGCAGAACTGGTTGAATTGCCTACAGCCCACAAGATAGACCACCTGGGGTCGCAGGGCCGCAAGGCCCGGATACGTCCTCGGCAGCCCGATGATTTCATTGTACAAAGTTTGCACCGGTGCTCCTTGCCCCTGGGTGGGGACTTTCCATCGGCTACCCTACCGCGTTGGCGCTCCTTTTGCAAAGCGCTCGTCAGCGTGCTTTCATAGCGGCATGAAAGGCCCTACGCCAATCAAGATTAAGCACATTTTGTCTCCCGGCTCGAATCTGAAAGACCGGTTCATCCCAGATTTTGGGGAGCTCAAGCGCGTTGTCGAAGATTTAAAGCGCATGGGCTACCGCATTGTGCTCACGCAGGGCGTCTACGACATGATCCACGAAGGACATGCGCGCTATCTCGAAGCCGCTCTCTCATACGGGGACATACTTATTGTCGGTATCGATTCAGACGAGCTTACGAAGCAGCGCAAAGGGCCATCGCGGCCGATCGTGCCGCAAAAGGAGCGCGTTAACATGCTCGCCCACCTACGACACGTGAGTATCATCGCCATGCGCGAGGCCAATCAGAGTATGGGCAAGCTGATCGAGACGGTGCGGCCAGACGTGCTTGTCACTTCAACCTCCACGAGCGATTTTGGCAAGAAGGAGATCGCCATATACAAAAAGGTCTGCGGCAAGATCGTAACTCTGCCACCGCAGGCGTCGACCACTACGACGGGGCGGATACGTCTCCTCACGATTGCCGGTGCAGAAGATTTTGCGCGCGAGGTGATGCGTGGGATGCCAGACACCGTCAAACATGCACTCAAAAAAATCAAAGGCGAATAGCGCTGTGGTTGCCTATGTCCCCGCGCTCCACGCAGGGTACAGGGCATTTTTTGCGGCGTACCCCAAGGCCGACCTATATGTGCTTGGCAATAGCCTCCGCACCCTGACGCCGAACCTCGATCGAGACATACGAGCGCTTTCTCCGCAGGACGCGGCCAAGGCACTCGAGAGCCTTTGGTTGGGTAATGAGGTGCACGTGCTCGAGAAGGCGAACGTGCGCGAAACGCTCAAGCCGTACACCACGTTCATCCTCCCCGATGAGGACGTGTCGCACGATTTTGCCAAGAAATTCCTCATCCGCCGTAAGGTCACGTATGCGAGTGTGTTCCTGCGCTGGGACAAGATGATCTCCACGACCGAACACATTGTTGCTCCCAACCGTGTGGTATCGCACCGCGCGCAAGATCTCAAGCGATTGCGCGAGGCCGCGCGTGAGGCGACGCACAGCCCCGATTGGTGGCGGCAAGTCGGTGCGGTACTTGTAAAAGGCGCGAAGGTTGTACTTAGAGCACATAACCGGCACCTGCCGCATAGTGGAACGACGGGGATGATGGGAGATCCCCGCTCGAACTTTAATGCAGGAGAGCACCCTGAGATCTATCTTTCGATTCATGCCGAGGCGGACCTGATTGCCCAGGCCGCGCGGGACGGCGTCTCTCTCAAGGGAGCCGAACTCTTCGTCACCACGTTTCCATGCGCGAACTGTGCCAGACTCATCGCACGGAGCGGCATCACGCGCGTGTACTATGCGCAAGGGTACTCGCGACTCGATGCCGAGTATATATTCAAGGCGGCAGGAGTCGAGATTGTGCGCGTACAGACCGCGTAGCTACTTTTTTGGGATATAGGGCTTCGTACTGAAGCCAAGCGGAGGCGCAATCGGGAACGTCTTCTTGGCGCGTTTGGTCCCGATGAGGAGCTGGGCGTGCAAGTGGGCGACACTGGCGTTCGTATACTTGACGTCTCCAAATCGCATGAAGATACTCCCGGCCGGGAGGTCGTATTTTTTACAGAGCCACTGAGCATGCTTGAGGAGCTCGCCCCACGCCGCGGGCGACATCTCGGTGAGGTGTTCGATATGCTTCTTGTGCAGAAGGAGGAATTGGTGTTTGGTGCCGATATACGGCGCGAAGTTCTCGGTGCTGAGCCAGTGCCTGGTCTCGTGCAGGATGGGCCGCGTGTGATACTTGAAGTTTTGAGGGCAAAAAGGGCACACCGCGTCTTTTTTTATCTTTGCGAGGATCGCTCGATACTCGTGGCGCGGTCCTGCGGCATCTAGGTCAACAAATGTTCTCTTGGCACCCATAGTTAAATCGCCGTAGGGATCACCATCTTGGGGTGCGGGTCATACCCAGAGAGGATGAAGTGAGAAGGGCGGAAGTCGAAGATATTTTTGATCGACGGATCGAGCACGAGAGTGGGGAAGGGTCGCGGCTCGCGGGCGAGGAGCTCTTTCACTGCATCAAACTGGTTGTGGTAGATGTGAGCGTCTGAGAATGTGTGGACCAGTTCTGTCATTTTGTACCCAATAACTTGTGCGAGCATCATACCAAATGCGGCATACTGGACGATATTTGAGACAACCCCGATCGGCACGTCTGCGCTCCGCTGGAAGTGGTGGATCGTGAGCTCCTTCTTGTCAGGGTAGGCGAGTATATGGATCCATCCGTGACAGGGCGCTACCACCACTTTGCGGGCGAGGCCCTCATGTTGAATCGTGTACTGCGGTATCCACGGAGAGACGAAGTGCGTCCGTAGATAGGGGCGCTCTTGTATCTGCTGGACGACATGCGCGATCTGGTTAAAGGGTTCACTCTCCTTGGTGGGGAAGCTCCCCCACGCGGCACCGTATGATCCGTCACCGAGGTCACCCTCCGGCAGGCCGAAGTCGGCGCACTTCTCCTTGGTCACCCACCGATCCCAGAAGACGGCAGGCATGCCATATTTCTTGAGCTCGTCGAGTGTTCGTGCACCGTTGAGGAACCCGATATGCTCTCCGAGAGCGCCCGGCAAGGTACGCGCGAGGTCGCGCTCGGTCATGAGTGGGAAGCCGTTCTCGAGGTTGTAGCGGATCTGGTGTCCGACAATCGAGCGCGCACCGATGCCGTGTATAGGCATGATGTCTCGGCCCTCGTTCATAATGCGTTCGAGCAGTTGGTGATACTGGTAGTCGGGAGTGCGCTCGGCGTAGGGCTTCATGATCCCATGATACTCTATTTGCTCTCTGGTGATACAATCGACCTATACCCTCACGATGGATTTCTACTCACACATATACGAACAAGATACTGAGATATATGAGGCTCTTGTGGGCGAGGACAAGCGCGAGGCCGATGGCCTCGAGCTGATACCGAGCGAGAACTATGTCTCACGCGCGGTTAAGGAGGCCATGGCCTCCTCGCTCACCAATAAATACTCCGAGGGCTATCCGGGCAAGCGCTACTACGGCGGCCAAGAGTTCACTGACAAGGTGGAGGTGCTTGCAATCGACCGCGCGAAGAGGCTCTTCAATGCCGTGTATGCAAACGTCCAGCCCTTGGGTGGCGCCAATGCGAACATCGCGATGTACTTCGCGCTCCTCGAGCCGGGCGACACGATCCTCGGTATGGATCTCAGCCACGGCGGGCACCTCACGCACGGCCACCCGGTGACCTACCTCACCAAGATCTTCAACTTCGTCCGCTACAAGATGAAGGACATCGAGACCGGCGAGATCGACTATGACCAGATGCGCAAGACGGCCAAGGAGATCAAGCCTAAGATTGTCCTCGCGGGCTACTCAGCGTATCCGCGTGAGCTCGACTACGCGAAGTTTGTCGATATCGCGCGCGAGGTGGGGGCGGTCGCGGTGATGGATATCGCACACATCGCGGGCCTTATCGCGGGCGGCGCGGCGAAGAATCCGTTCGACTACGGCTTCGATCTCATGACCACCACGACGCACAAGACCCTGCGCGGCCCGCGCGGCGGGATGATCCTCACCCGCGACTCCGAGGACCTTGCTAAGCGAATCGACAAGACGCTCTTCCCGGGCCTCCAGGGCGGGCCACACATGCACCAGATCGCGGCCAAGGCCGTGAGCTTCAAGGAGGCGTTACAGCCATCGTTTAAGACGTATGCGAGCCAAGTCGTAGCTAACGCCGCCGCGATGGCAGACGTGTATAAGGCGGGCAACGTGCGTATGATTACCGGCGGGACAAGCAATCACCTCATCTTGGCCGATGTGTATGGCTCGCTTGGAGTAACCGGAGATGAGGCAGAGAAACTGCTCGACGAAGCGGGGATCACTTTGAATAAAAATATGATTGCCAACGACCCGCGCAGGCCCATGGACCCGTCAGGGATCCGCTTCGGCACGCCCGCGATGACTACGCGGGGGCTTACGGAGGCCGACTCGCGTCGAGTCGCAGAGCTCATGCTCGATGTGCTCACCAAGAAGACGCCGCCGCCGCGCGCCAAGGAGGAGGTGATTGCTATCGCGCGCGCCCACCCGATCCACGAGAGGTTCTAGTTGCAGAGCGGGCGGAGATCGTGTAGAGTATTGCCTGGCGGTGGTGGTGCACGAGAGAGGCCGTGAAGGGGCCCCATACCCCTCGGCGGCGAAATGCTACTCCGCGACGCTATTTGTTATTTGTCCGGACTGTGCTCAGACGGCACCACCACCGCCCCTACAAGATCTGCCCTCGGCGGATCTTTCTTTTTGTAGAGCTCACAGTTTCGGCCCACGCACATTGCGGAGCGAGAGCACGTGGCGTAGAGTGCTCACGAGTCGCGAGAGGGAGGTTAGTGTCCCGCCGGCTGGCACGCCAGCCAGTCGGCGAACCCGGATAGACCATCATGGCATCCATCTCGCGACTCTCTCGGCCCGCACGTCGCGTGGGCCTTTTCTTTTCCGGTATAATTCGCGGCTCACGCTTGCGCAAGCAGACCCCACCGCCGAATCGTTTGAGTTGCAAATTAGCTCGTACTGTTGTACGTTGGCGTCAGGTGGTGCACAGAGTGAATGTTGTAGAGCGCCCGCAAGCCTTGCTCTACAGCATTTGCGCAACCCTCTGTGCACTACCTCGCGGTCTGCCCCTACGGCAGGCCTTTTTTATGTTCATGAATTAGTTCAGGAGCAAATTCAGGAGCATGGTATACTGGAGACATGACCGGCAGGAGGAAATCGGGGCAAGAAAACATCCGCTCGCTCACCAAGACGGGCGGTGGCCGCAGCTACACGGTCTCGCTCCCGGCGGCCGTTGTCCGCGAGTTCGGCTGGCGCGAGCGACAAAAGCTCACCCTGGTCGTCCACCACAAAAACCGCACCATCCTCATCAAGGATTGGAAGAAATAAATACATAGGGTAGCCCTATGTTGGGGGCTCAGTCTGGAGAAGGGTTGTATCAATAGTATGCCCGCGACAACATTCTCGGCCTGCGTTTGTGCGGGCCACTCCATATAGTGGGAATCCTCACGCAAGCATTTTTTGATTTGTTTGATAATTGGTATGATTGATCATATCAATGATCGTATCAATTGCGACGATGCATCATGACACACATTTCCAGCAAACGACTCAAGAAAGGGGTGGCAACAGAACTTGCCGATGAGTTTATTACTTTTCTTACCGCGGCTCAGACGAGACGTGACGCCCGCGCGCTCGCGAACGAGTTACTATCACAAACTGAGCGGGTCATGCTCGTGAAGCGTCTCGCTATCGTGGTTCTACTGGTGCGCGGGTACTCCTTTACACAAATAGCGGACACCCTCGGCGTCACGCGCCAAACAATTGTTCGCGTATGGCGGTCTACAAAGGATGGGCATTATGACAAAATTGCTGCTTACGCACGAAAGTACACGGCGCATTTCAAGCATCAGACGGCCATCTATACGTTTATCAATGCACTGCATATTGTTGCGCCACCTCGATTGGGGAAGGGTCGCTGGCGATCTCTTGGATCACTGGCTGAGTAGCAACGCGCCTGTGCGACAGCACCAAGCTGTCTCTCTCACTGTGGCTGGTATGGTATATCATACCAGCCGGGGCGGTTATTCACGCGGCCACCGCAGGGCCTCCGCATCGCGCGAGGCCTTTTTTCGTTTTCTGCGCGACAGGCTCCCGTACGAGTTCAAGAATATCGTGAGGGAAAAATGTCTGATAAACTCAGTTTGATGGAAGATAGAATTCGATCATCGATCGGCCATGGAATCGCCGTTGCAGGGGGCGGGTCGTCAATAGTGGCCATCATTCGTCGACCGCCGAACCTGTCACTCGGCGACTATGCTGTATATATTGGCGCAGAATTCGCGGAATCTGTGGCCATTGCGGTTCGAGAGGAATTGGGTAATCTTGCAGTGAAGGTGGAAGTCGCGAAAGGCGGATTTATCAACATCACATTGTCGCGTGCTGGGGTGGCTCTCGCTATTGCTGAAGCCATTGCACAGGGCGAGGATTGGGGAAGGGGGAGTCATGAAGAAGGTCAGCGGGTGATGGTGGAGTACAGCAATCCGAACGCCTTTAAGGAGATGCACGTGGGGCATCTCGTGGGCACGATCGTGGGCGAGGCGCTCTCGCGCCTCATCGAGAACAGCGACGCGACGATTGCTCGCGACACCTTTGGCGGGGATATCGGACCCAATGTCGCCAAGGCGCTCTGGGGCCTGCGCAAGAACGGGATCACCGAGCCCACCACGGCCAAGGAGATCGGCGAGGCCTATGTGACCGGCTCTGGGGCCTATGAGGGCGGCCCGCATGTGCAGGCCGAGATCGACGCGCTCAACCAGGCGATCTATGGCGGCACCGATGCCGAGCTCATGGCGCTCTGGCGCAAGGGGCGCGAGGTGTCTGTCGAGGAGTTCCGGCGGATCTGGGCACTCTTGGGCACGCATTTTGATTACGAATTCTTTGACAGCGATACCACAGAGATCGGCTTGCGTGTAGTGCATGACGGCCTGGCTAAGGGCGTGTTCGAACGGAGTGACGGCGCGGTGATCTACAACGGCGAGAAGCACGGAGTGCACACGATGGTCTTCGTCACCTCTCATCACACGCCGACCTACGAGACCAAGGATATCGGTCTCGCGTTCTTAAAGGAGGAACGTTGGCCCTCAGATAAGGTGATCATCGTAACCGGTAATGAGCAGACAGGGCGCTTCAAGACCGTGCTCGCGGCGCTTGGCGAGCTCGCGCCCCTTCTCGCAGAGAAGACGACGCACGTGGCGACCGGCTTCTTGAAGCTCTCCTCAGGCAAGATGTCCTCCCGCGAGGGCAATGTGATCACTGCCGCGGAGTTTATCGACAACGTCATACAACGCGCAAGTGAGAAAAACGAAGATCCACTGATTGCCGAGCAGGTGGCGGTTGGTGCGATCAAGTATATGGTGCTACGCCAAGCACCCGGCTCTGACATCATCTTTGATACTGAGAAGTCGCTCTCGCTCGAGGGAGACTCGGGGCCGTATCTGCAATATGCGCTCGTGCGCGCCAAGAAGATCCTCACCTACGCGACCAACGGCGAGAAGGGGAGCAATGAGCCGAGCGAGCCCTACGCTATCGAGCGGGTGATCCTGCATTACCCCGAGGTAGCCGCGCGCTCCGCGCGCGAGCTGGCGCCGAACCTCTTGCTCACCTACCTCACCGAGCTCGCCGCCGCGTGGAATGCCTTCTACGCCAGCGAGCAGGTGCTCGGGAGCCCCGAGGAGGCCTACAAGCAGCGCGTGGCGCAAGCGTTTGCCAACACGATGACCAACGGCCTCACGCTCCTCGGCATCCCGACACCGGAGCAGATGTAGAAAGTATTGTTGCCCACACGCGTATATAAGGGTAGGCTAGGAATAGAGCGTGGCCACGGACGCCAGCACGCAGGAGGCCCACATGAGTGATAAGGACGAACACAAGGAGCCGGAAACGGAAGAATCCGAAGCACCGACGTGGTCGGACCCCTCGGACCTTTTTGGCGGCGTTGCGCCCAAGGTACACGAGGAAGAAGCGGCGGAGTCACACGAGTGACCCGCCGTTTTTTGGCCCGATGAGCAACTAGGTGAGTGTCAATAACGCGCTTGCCGACAGCATCGCGATGGGGTATGGTCTCGTTCAGAAGTACGCAATCCCGTGTGCTTCGTCAAACTTGAGAGAGGTGAGAGAGGGAGATGGGGAAGCACGGTAAGGTCAAAAAAAAGAAGGCGAAGAAGTATGATACCCTTGCCGCGAAGGCGAGGGCGCATGTCGAGAAACGACGTAAGAAGCGTCGGACGCCGGACCAGCTTCACGCGGGTGTACCGCGCCTCAGTCAGCGGCTCAACTTCTGGGGCACGTGAAGAATAAGGGTTCCCGCGGCAACAGGGGGTCGGGAGCCCGCGGCCAGCGACGATTCTGTCGCTGGCCGTTCCTTTTTTCTCTCCCAGACGTTACGATAGGCAGATATGGCTGAGACGCCCGAGAAGTCAGATGCGGCGAAGCGCGAGGAGGCGGTGCTCGCGTTCTGGGAGCGTGAGCACATCTTCGAGCAATCGCTCGCGAAGAAGTCGCCCAAAGGCAAATTCGTCTTCTACGAGGGGCCGCCAACCGCCAATGGTATGCCCGGCATCCACCACCTCGAGGCACGCGCATTCAAGGATGCCATCCCGCGCTATAAGACGATGCGCGGGTATCGGGTCAATCGTCGCGCAGGGTGGGATACGCACGGCCTGCCAGTCGAGCTGCAGGTAGAGAAGGAGCTCGGCTTTAGCGGTAAGCCCGACATCGAGAAGTACGGCGTCGCCGCGTTTAATAAGAAGTGTCGCGAAAGCGTTTTTAAATATATCGATCATTGGGCGCGGTTTACCAAACGCATCGGCTACTGGGTTGATGATGCCAAGGCCTACTTTACCTTCGATAGTGCCTACATGGAGGCGCTCTGGCGCGTCTTTGCCGAGACGGAGCGTGACGGGCGTCTCTATAGGGACTATCGCATCGTACCGTGGTGTCCGCGTTGTGGCACCTCGCTTTCGTCGCACGAACTCGCGCAAGGCTATGAAGACGTCAAGGACCTCACTCTCACGGCCAAGTTTGAGCTCGTCGACGAACCCGGAACTTACCTCCTCGCCTGGACGACGATGCCGTGGACACTCCCGGGCAACGTTGCGCTCGCGATAGGCGCACAGATAGCCTATGGAATCTATGAAAAGGATGGTGAGCGCGTCATTCTAGCTCACGCGCGGGCCGAAGCGATGCTCGGTGGGGGCTGGGAGCGTGTAGCAGACGTTCGTGGCGAGGATCTCGTTGGTAGGTCGTACCAACCGCTCTACGATTTTGCAAAAAACTTGGCACCAGAGGGCGAGCAAGGGAAGTTCGATGACGCGTTCAAGGTCTACGCCGCAGACTTTGTCACAACCGAGGATGGCACGGGTATCGTGCATATCGCACCGATGTATGGTCAGGACGACTTCGATCTTGGTAACGCGGTCGGGCTCCCCAAGGTACACACGGTGAGCCCTGAGGGTAAGTTCGTTCCGGGGACGGGCTTCCTCGCGGGCGCGCCCGCTGGTGCCGAGGACACGGCGGTTGCGGTACTCAAGAATCTGCAGACGCGCTCGCTTGTGTTCGCCAAGGAGTCCTATACGCACAGTTACCCCTTCTGTTGGCGCTGTAAGACGCGCTTGATCTACTACGCACGCGACTCGTGGTATATCCGCATGCAAGATTTACGCGATACGCTGGTCGCCGAGAATCAGAAGGTGCACTGGGAGCCAGCCCATATCCGCGACGGGCGCATGGGAGAGTGGCTCTTAAATGTGAAGGACTGGGCAATCAGTCGTGAGCGGTACTGGGGCACACCGATGCCAGTGTGGCAGAGCGAGGACGGTAGCGAGCGGCTCGTCATCGGCTCGGTTGCGGAGCTTACCAAGCGCGCGAAGACGTCGGGCAATACGTACCTCCTCATGCGCCACGGCGAATCAGAGGGGAATGCCAACACGTATTTCGATTCTGATGGCGAGGAGAGTAATGCGCTTACCGATCGTGGGAGGGAGCAGGTGGCCGCGAGTGCTGAGGCGCTCAAGAGTCGGCACGTGACCAAGATCTATGCCTCGCCGCTCTTACGAACGAGGCAGACCGCAGAGCAGGTAGCCGAGGCGCTTGGCATCGCCGCGCGCGATATTGTCTACGACGAACGCCTGCGCGAGTTTAACTTCGGCATCTTTAGCGGCAAGAATACGCAAAACGGGCGTGAACTATTTTGGGACTGGAAACGGAGGACACACTACGCCAACTCGACGCCGGGAGGGGAGAGTTATTTTGACGCGAAGAACCGACTCGGCTCGTTTATGTACGACCTCGAGGCGCAGTGTGCACACGAGACGATACTCATCGTGACGCACGGCGTAACCTTCGAGTCGGCGAAGGTGTTGCAGGTTGGGGCCGATCGAGCCGAAGGGGACCGGATCTTGAATGAGGTCATTAGCTCTGCCAAGCTCGCAGAGGTCGTTGAGTTCCCCTTCGTCCCTTTGCCGCACAACGACGACTACGAGCTTGATCTGCATCGTCCATACATCGACGATGTGGTGCTCGTCTCTGATCAGGGTACCGAGCTTCACCGCGTGCCAGAGGTCATGGACGTGTGGTTTGACTCTGGCGCGATGCCCTTCGCACAGGGGGCCAAGGAGCATCTCCCCATAACCTATCCGGCCGACTTTATCTCAGAGGCCATTGATCAAACGCGCGGATGGTTCTACACCTTGCTCGCCGTTGGAGTGCTCGCCGGCAAGGGTACACCCTACAAGAACGTCATCTGTCTCGGGCACCTGCTCGACGCTGAGGGCAAGAAGATGAGCAAATCGAAGGGCAATGTGGTCGACCCTAATCAAGAGATAGAGCGGTGGGGTGTCGATACGATTCGTTTCTGGATGTATAGTGTCGCGCAGGCAGGCGACTCTAAGAACTATGACGCAAAGACAGTCAAAGAGGCGGCAAAGGTTCTCTCGTGGGTCGACAACTCGGCCAAGTTTTACGAGCTTTTTAAAGACGCGACGCCGCTCGAGGGAGAGGTGACCGTGATTGATCGTTGGATGCGCACGCGCGCCGACGAGACGGTGCGTGCGGCTACCAAGGCACTCGACGGGTACCAGCTCCTTGATGCGTCGCGCGCCATCGCGCGCCTGGCCGAGGATCTCTCACAGTGGTACGTGCGGCGAGTCCGTGATCGTGTGCGTGACGGTGACGCGGCTGCGCTCACTACCTTGCGCGAGACGTTGCGCACAATTGCGCTCTTGCTCGCGCCGCTCGCGCCCTTTATCGCCGAAGATGTCTTCGGCAAGGTGCGACGTGCAGACGATCCCGAGAGTGTGCACCTGGCCGATTGGCCGAGCGCCGGCAGCTGGTTTAGTCTGCGCTGGCTATTTGCAGGCCGTACGAATAGCGATCTGATTGCTCACATGGCACGCGTGCGGGCGCTTGCCTCGGAGGCGCTACAACTCCGGCAGAAGGCGAATATCAAAGTACGACAACCGCTCGCGTCACTCACTGTACCCGAGGCACTCAGCGAAGATCTTGCCGATCTTTTGAAAGAAGAAGTGAACGTGAAGCAGGTGGTGACGGGTGCCGAGCTTGCACTCGATACCGCGCTCACTCCAGAGCTTGTGAAGGAGGGTGACGAGCGAGAGATGGCGCGTGCGGTCGCCGACGCGCGCAAGACCAAGGGATATGCACAGAACGACGTGGTACGCACCGTTATGAATGCCTCATCGGGGGCGTTCTCGGCGACACTCTCGACAGGAGAGGTGAAGTTCGACATTGTACGCGACTCGACTCGCGAAGAAGTGGATGCGACATAAGTACGAGACCTCCGGGATCGTCCTCGCGAGAACCCCGCTCGGTGAAGCGAACACTCTGGTCACCTTGCTTACTCCCACGGTGGGCGTCGTGCGTGCTCGCGCACAGGCCCTGCGCAAACCAGGCGCTAAGCTCGCCGCGGCGCTGGTTACCTTTGCCGAGAGTGATCTCGTACTCGTGCGCGGCAAGGATGGGTGGCGCATCGCGGGTGCAGTCCTCAAAGAAAACTGGTTTAGTCAGATGCCGCGCGAAGACGCCCGCGCTCGTGCCGCTCGTGTCTCTGGACTTCTCGTGCGGCTTGCGCCCGAAGAAGATCAGAACACCACGCTCTACTCGCTGGTGCGCAGCTACTTTGAGGCGTCGAGCACCGTGCCATGCGAGCTCTTGGACGAGGCCGAGATCGTTGCGGCGCTTGGTATCTTAGCCGCGCTTGGGCTCGACGCTGGGGCGCTCCCTACGACCGACAACGTGTTTACTGCAGAGAGCTTGCGCGCGCTCGAGCCTCTGCGCGCCGAGCACATTGAGCGCATTAACCACGGCATCGCCGCTTCGGGGCTCTAAGACCCTGTATACTTTAGAACATGCCGCCACCAGACGACGATACGGGCGCTCTCGAACGAGCCCGACACCGTCTCTACGAGACGACGCCTCCGGTAGAGGAGACGCCCACCACACTCTCGGTCTCCGGGTCGCCGAGAGTGCCTCATGAGTGGCAGGAGGACCCACTCCCCACACATATGCCCGAACACAAAAAACGTCACCTGCGATTCGCGAGTATTTTCTTCGGCTTCGCTATGCTCTTCTTCCTCGTGTCTCTTGGGGTCGCGGCCTATGTCGTCTACTACGGAGGCAATACGGTGGCCGCGAGCAATATCGACTTGACCGTGCAGGGCCCTGCCTCGATTGCGGCAGGAGATACCGTACCGCTCGTCGTGACGGTCACGAACAAGAATCTCGTTGCGGTACAGAACGCCAAGATCGAAATAGCCTTTCCTGAGGGCACACGCAACGCAAGCAACACCCTCGAGGCGTACCCGCGGTACGAGGAGAGTCTCGGTGACCTTGCGAGCGGGTCCACTATCACGCGGACCCTGCAGGCCGTCATCTTCGGTGCGGCAGGGGACACGTTGACTCTCCACACCTCATTTTCGTATGGTACGACCGGCTCGAACGCGACGTTCGTGAAGAAGTCTGACTACCCGCTCGCGATCACGTCAACGCCGCTCGAGGTTAAGGTCGACACACTTACTGAGACCGTCTCGGGTAAACCGTTCGCCCTCACACTCACGGTGCGATCGAATGCGTCGGTGCCGCTCGATAACGTCGTGCTCGCCGCCACGTACCCGTACGGCTTTACTGTCTCGCAGACGTCGGTACCGTCAACCGACAACCATTTTGTCTTGGGCACGCTCGCGCCCGGTGAGGTAAAGACGATTACCGTAACCGGTGTCCTTACCGGGCAGGCGAACGACGAGCGCGCATTCCACTTCAGTATCGGCACGGCGAAGTCAGCGTCTGACCCAACGCTGGCGATCACCTATATGACACAACAGGCAGTAGTTGCCATCGCGACACCATTTATCAGCGCGACGATTAGTGTGAATGGCGACTCGAGCGCCAGTGCCGCTGTTTCGCCCGGGACGCGCCAGAACGTTACGGTCTCCTATGCCAACACGCTCGCGACGAATGTATCAAACGTGACGGTACTGGTCGCTCTCTCTGGCGCGGCGGTCGACTACAACAGTGTCACCACCACGCGCGGCTTCTACCGATCGGTAGATCATACAGTCGTCTTTAGTCCCGACAAAGACTCCTCGCTTGCGAACCTAGCACCAGGAGCATCGGGGCTGGGCACCTTTAGCTTCTCCACACTACCATCGGGTGCGGCCGCCGGCTCTCCCTCTATCACCCTCACCACCTCGATCTCTGGGACGCGCGCTGGGCAGAGCAACGTGCCCGAACAGGTCCAGGCAACGATGAGCAAGACGGTGAAGGTGCTCACGGCTGTCGCACTCACGGCGTCGTCGCTCCACGCGTCTGGACCGATTGCAAACACCGGGCCGATCCCGCCGCAGGCCGATCTTGCGACGACCTACTCGGTGGTCTGGAATGTGAAAAATCCGGGGAGCGCCGTGGCTGGTGCAGTGGTTACCGCGACACTGCCAAACTATGTGGCCTATACGAGCAAGACTGCAGGCGACGGTAACTTCTCATATGATTCAAACTCGCGTCTCGTGACGTGGACCATCGGCGATCTCGCGCAGGGCGCGACCACACAGGGGGTCTTCCAGGTCGTGCTCACGCCCTCGACCTCGCAGAAGAACACGTCGCCGCCATTGACGGGCATCCCGAGTTTTAGTGGCTACGATCGCTTCGCGGGCGCACATGTGAAGGCGACCGGAGTCGCGCCGACGATCGAGACGAAGGGCGACCCAGGGTATGTCCCCGTGCAGGGGAGCGTGGCGCCCTAAGTTGCATCAAAGCCCGTTTTGCCGCACTCTAGAGAGAACAGGACATGGATGACCAACACCTAATGGAGAAAATCGTCTCGCTCTGTAAGCGGCGCGGATTCGTGTTCCCCGGCTCGGAGATCTATGGCGGTCTCGCGGGCACGTACGACTACGGCCCACTCGGCGTGCTCCTGCAGGAGAACGTGAAGCAACTGTGGTATCGCCGGTTCGTCAATGAACGCGACGATATGTATCCGATTGATGCCGCCATCATCATGAACCCCCATGCATGGGAAGCATCGGGTCACGTCGCTGGTTTCGCTGACCCAACCGACGACGGAAAGATGTTTAATGTCATGTTTAAAACGTCTGTCGGCGCTGGCGAAGAGGCGACGGTTGCGTATTTGCGGCCGGAAACGGCGGGAGGCATGTTCGTTAACTTTAAGAACGTCGTCGACTCGATGCATCCCAAATTACCGTTCGGCCTTGGTCAGGTAGGGAAGGCCTTTCGTAACGAGATTGCACCGCGCGATTTTATCTTCCGCCAGCGCGAATTCAAGCAGATGGAAGTTGAGTATTTTGTACGTCCTGCCGCGTGGGAGTCTTCATTTGAAGAGTGGCGACTCCTCATGCACCGATTCGCCGAGGAGGTCGGGCTCTCGCCGAGTGCGTTGCATGAGCTCGATGTCCCCGAGAACGATCGTGCTCATTACAGCCAGCGTACGATCGACTTCGAGTTCGACTATCCGTTCGGCCGCAAAGAGCTGTGGGGTCTCGCATATCGGGGTGATTTTGATCTGTCGGCACATGCAAAAGCGTCGCAGGTTGATCTCTCGTATCTTGATGAAGAGACGGGAGAGCGTTTTATCCCGCACGTCATTGAGCCGTCACTCGGTGTCGACCGTACCGTGTTGGCCATACTGGCAAGCGCCTATCGAGAGGACGACATGGGAGGCGAGACACGCACCTATCTGGCGCTCGCTCCAAAGATTGCACCGATTAAAGCGATGGTCTCGCCGCTTCTTAAAAATAAGCCGGAACTTGTCGCGAAGGCTAAGGAAGTGCGCACAGCACTGCAAAAGGTACATCCGTGGATAGCGTGGGATGACAACGGCAACATCGGCAAGCGGTATCGTCGACAAGACGAAATCGGCACACCGTTTTGTGTCACGGTGGACTTCGACACACTCGGGGAGCATCCAGAGCTTGCAGACACCGTAACGTTGCGACATCGTGATACGGGAGAGCAAGAGCGACTCTCGATCGAGGAGGTGGCCGCGCGTCTGCGCGCGGCGCTCGAGTAAGGCGCGTAGATATGCTACGATGCGCCGTATGAGTAAAGAATTCAATATCTCTATCACTGCGGGTACGATCGTGAAGGCAGTGTTGGTCATCGCGGGGGCCTATGTGATCTGGCTACTCAGAGATCTCATATTGCTCGTGCTGACGGCGATTGTGATCGCGTCGGCTATCGAGCCGGGGGTCGCCCTCTTCGTTCGGGTGCGGGTGCCGCGGTTCCTCGCCGTGCTCATGGTGTATGTGCTCGTGTTCGGCTCGCTTTTCGTACTCATGTACATCTTTTTCCCGCCCATCATCGCGGACGCGGCCGACTTCGTCTCAGCCATTCCTCAATACATAAGCTCACTGCCGACCACCACGGCACCACTCTCATCGATCTCACACGCCACTGATCTGCTTGGTAGCCAGCAAGACCTGCGGGCGCTTGCCGGACAGCTCTTCTCACTCCAAAATGCATTCTCACAGAGTGCGAGCGGCATCACCGAGCTCGTGGTGGCGTTCTTTGGCGGGTTCCTCTCGCTCCTCCTCGTGGTGGTGCTCTCGTTCTATTTCGCACTCCAAGACACCGGTATCGACGACTTCTTGCGGCTCATCTTGCCGGTTGAGCATGAGGAATACGCGGTCAGCCTATGGAAGCGAGCGCAAAAGAAAATCGGGCTCTGGATGCAGGGACAGCTCTTGCTCTCGGCCATCGTGGGCATCTTGGTCTACCTCGGGCTCCTCATTATCGGTGTTCCCTATGCACTCTTGCTCGCGCTCTTTACGGCCTTTGCAGAGATCATCCCGATCTTCGGCTCACTGATCGCGGGATTACTGGCTGCGCTCATCGCGTTCTCGACTGGCGGGGTCGCCCTGTCGGCGATCGTGGTGGGGCTTTATATCGTCGTCAACCAGTTTGAATCAAATCTTATTTATCCGCTCATCGTGAAGAAGGTGGTGGGTATCTCGCCACTGCTCGTCATCGTTGCGCTCATTGCGGGTTATACGCTGGTTGGTTTCCTCGGCGTGCTTCTCTCTGTGCCCGTGGCCGCGGCCGCGCTCGAGTTCTTGTCAGATTTTGACAAGCGTAAGCGTCAAGAGAATTCGCGAGGACAGGCACGATAGTGCACCATGAGCGCCCGCTATATAACCACAACACTCCCTTACGTGAATGCGGCGCCTCATGTGGGGCATGCGCTCGAATTTGTCGAGGCCGATTGCTATAAACGCGCATGCGTGCTCGCCGGCGAGGAAGCTTTTCTTAATATTGGGACCGATGAACATGGCGCGAAGATTGCCGAGAAAGCGAGCGAAGCGGGATTGACACCGCAGGCGTACGTTGATGAGTATGCGGCTCGCTTTAAGGCGTTTGCCGATACGCTGAACATCTCCTATGACGCGTTTACCCGTACGACCAACTCGACACACATCGCGTCTGCTCAAGAATTCTGGAATCGGTGTGACGACAAGGGTGACATCTACAAAGCCGCATACGAAGTCAAATATTGTGTCGGTTGCGAATTAGAAAAGACCGACTCCGAGCTCGTCGACGGGAAATGTCCCTTGCATCCGAATCATGAGATCGAGATACGCACCGAGGAAAATTACTATTTCAAATTCTCTCGGTATGAGCAGGCCCTGCTTGATCTCTATGAAAAAAATGAGACATTCGTACTCCCCAAGGAGCGGCTCCACGAGATTCGCACATTCGTCAAGAACGGTTTAAAAGACTTCAGTATTTCGCGCCGCAAGGAGAAGCTCTCGTGGGGGATCCCGGTGCCGGGAGACGACGAGCACGTGATGTATGTATGGTTTGATGCGCTCGTGAACTATATATCGGTGATAGGGTGGCCAACCGACGAAGCAACCTTCGCGAAGTGGTGGCCTGTCACACAACTGGCCGGCAAGGACAACCTGCGCCAGCAGTCGGCCATGTGGCAGGCGATGCTCCTCTCGGCAGGCGTGGCGCCCTCGGCGCAGATCTTTATCCACGGCTTCATTACGAGCGGCGGCCAGAAGATGAGCAAGTCGCTGGGTAATGTTATCGACCCGATGGCGCTTGTCGAGAAATATGGGACCGATGCAGTGCGCTATATCCTCTTGCGCCACGTGAGCCCGTTCGAAGATTCTGACCTGACGCCGAGCGCTATTCACGATCACTACACCGCACACCTTACCAATGGACTCGGTAATCTTGTGGCGCGCGTGATGAAGCTCGCCGAGACGCACCTGTCAGAGCCGATTGAGCGACCAGCGGACTCCCCGTTTCCACAAGAATATTGGGACCTGCTTCACGCGTTTGAGTTTAACCGTGTGGCTGATTATATCTGGGGACGCATCCAGGATCTCGACGAGCGCATTACGAGAGAGGAGCCGTTCAAGGTCGTCAAAACAGACCTCGAGAAAGGGCGTGCGCTCATTCGCGAGATGGTTACGGAGCTCTATCAGATTGGGAGACTCCTGAACCCATTTATGCCGGCGACGAACGAACTCATCAAGCAAACGATCTTGGAGAATAAGAAACCCGAGAACCTTTTCTCGCGTCTTGATGCCTAACATGGAGACGCGGTACATCGACGCACACTGCCACGTGCAGTTTGAGCAGTATGATGCAGATCGTGCCGAAGTGATCGACGAGATGCGCTCGCAGGGCGTCGCGGGGATTGTGGTCGGGTGCGACCTCGACTCATCGCAGAAGGCTGTCGCACTCGCCGAAAAGCACGAGCACCTCTATGCCGCAGTCGGGCTGCACCCAAACCACGAATCAAGTGAGTGGTATGATATATCATACCAACGACAGCTCGCGGCACATCCCAAGGTGGTGGCGATAGGGGAGTGCGGCCTCGATTATTATCGTCTGCCAGGTGACACCTCGGTTCACTCCGCCGAAGCCACAAAGGTCAAACAGAAAACGCTATTCAAGCAACACCTCGCGCTTGCAATCGAGTTTGATAAACCACTCATTATTCATTGCAGGCCCAGCAAAGGATCAACTGATGCATATCGCGATCTTATCGAGCTCTTAGAAGAAGAAAGAAGTAAGGATTTAAATACGCATTTAAATACGTACCAAAACCTGCGCGGCGATATCCATTTCTTTGTAGGTGGTGTTGCAGAGGCTCAGGCGCTTAATGCGCTCGGCTTCACAGTCTCGTTTACTGCGGTCATCACGTTCATGCACGACTATGACGCGGTTATTAAGACCGTACCTCTTGCAAATCTACTGGTAGAAACCGATGCTCCTTATGTTGCGCCAGCCGTGCGGCGCGGACAGCGCAACGATCCACTCGCTGTTATCGACGTCGTCTCCCGCATCGCCCGCATCAGGGAAGAAGACCCAGAGTCGGTCCGCCAGACATTGCTCGAAAATACGCGACAGTTGTTTGATCTCGCTCGCCCGTGAGCGCCTTGCGGGGGGTACGAGAGAGTGTTAGGATAGGCCAATCAAATAAGGAATATGGCGAAGAAGGACGACATTGAGACAGAAGTAGAAACAGAGCTCGAGAACGAGGCGGATGTTCGCGTATACGAGCTCGGGTTCCACCTCGACCCAGATCTGCCAACCGAAGGCGTCAAAAAGGCGTATCAGGCGGTGCGCGGCATCCTTGAGAGCAATGGGACGGTTGTTGCAGAAGGCGAGCCGCGGATGACCAAACTTGCCTATACGATCTCTCGACAGGAGACGAGCGGCCGCAAGGACTTTAGCTCGGCCTACTTCTGCTGGATTGTGTATGAGACCACGGCCGCGGATCATGCCGAAGTCATCGAGGCAGTCAACGCAGACAAAAACATGGTGCGCTTTATCGATCTCATTACCACCAAAGAGGCGGCACGCCACGCGGTGGAGCTCTACGAATTCAGCATGAAAGAGGCGCCTGCGGCAACTGCTGAGGAGGCTGAGGGGAGCGAAGCGGTGGCGCTCGATGCAGCGCTCGAGAACGCCGCACTATAAAAAACTATGTACTTGAACAAAGTATTCCTCTACGGCAACCTCACGAGAGACCCAGAGCTCAAGGCTCTCCCGAGTGGATCACAGGTAGCCAATTTTGCTATTGCGACCAACCGCTCCTTCAAAGGCAAGGATGGACAGCGCCAAGAGACGACAGAGTTCCATAACCTCGTCGCGTTTGGCCGTACGGCAGAAGTCATTGCGCAATACTGCAAGAAAGGGCGCCCGATCTTTGTCGAGGGTCGTATTACCACGCGCTCATGGGACGATAAGGAAACTGGCAAGAAGAATTATCGTACCGAGATCGTTATCGAGAATTTCCAGTTTGGTGCTGACGGTGGTCGGGGCGGAGCAACCGATGGGGCGCCGCGAGCCGCGCAGGCAGAGCCGACGACACCGAGCGGGGGAGACGAGATTCAATACCCAGACGAGGAGATTAACCCAGAGGATATTCCTTTTTAATTACTGACGTATGGCCTATCAAGCAGAGCGAGAAGAAATAGAGATTAAGAAGTTCGTCGATTATAAGGACGTGGCGTATTTGAAGCAATTTACCAACCCACACGCAAAGATTCTTTCAAAGAAGCGAACCGGCATTCCCGCCACCAAACAGCGCGATATTGCGCAAGCAATTAAGCGTGCGCGCTACATGGCCCTCCTGCCGTACGTCGCGGCGTAGCCGTGAATAGAAAGAAGGCCCCGCACACGGCGGGGCCTTCTTTCTAACTAGGCCTTGTCGGCGCGTTCGGCGTATGTGCCGGTGTCGGTATTAATGCGCACGACGTCGCCTACATTTATAAAGAGAGGTACGTCTACCTTGGCGCCGGTTGAGACGGTCACCGGCTTGTTGCCGCCCGTGGCCGAGTTGCCCTTAATGCTCGGCGGAGCCTCAACGACTTCGAGGTCTACTTTGACGGGGATCTTGATCGTAACCGGTGCATCGTCGATCGTCAGCACATCAACGAGAGCATGTGGCGCAAGCCACCGCACCTGTTGACGTACTGCCTCCTCGGGAAACGAGAATCGATTTGAAGCGTTACATTCTTCGGCAAACCAGCTCTCACCGCGATTGGTGTAGAGATACTGCGCCTGCATGCGGCACACGTCGGCCTCCTCCACCGATTCGTTCTGATGAAAGGAGATTTCGATCACCTTGCCAGAGACCAGGTGCCGCAATTTTGTCTGATTGACCGGCTTGCGCTGTTGCATGCGGAAAATGTGCGCGGACAGCACCTCATACGGCTCACCATTGTAAATAATGATGCATTTCGATAGGATCTCGTTGTAGCTAAGTATGGCCATAGAGAAGAAACTTAAAGCGAGTACGCCGCGTTATAAAAAGTGCCTGCCTACCGGCGGGCAGGCCCTAAACACCATTATCCTGTATGCTAGCAGACATAATGAGCTTTTCAAGTTTTGCTGAAGATCTTGGCCAGTTGAGCGATGCAGAACTGCTCGTACGCTCGCAGAAAGAGCCCGATCTCTTTGCGATACTCGTGCGCCGCTACGAGGCGCCACTCCTGCGCCGCGCCAAGAAGATACTCTGGTCACCCGAGGATGCCGAAGAGGTGGTGCAAGACGCCTTCACCAAGATGTATCTCTATGCGGATCGCTATCATTCACAAGAAGGCGCGACCTTCGCTTCGTGGGCGTACACGATACTCAACCGCGTTGCGTACACTAAATATGCGGCACGCCGCAAAGAGGGGGCGCACCACGTCGAGCTCGAGCCAGAGCACTACGAATCATTTCCGGATGAGCGAGCAGAATTTCTTGAAGACTTATCTATCCGCAACGAAGTCCTCGCCGCGCTTGCAAAGATACCCGAAGCGGCCGCCAGGATTCTCCGGCTCCAATTCATCGAGGGCAAGACGCAGGAGGAGATAGCCGCTTCGGAGCAGCTCTCGATACCGGCAGTGAAGACACGCGTGCATCGGGCGAAACGGCTGTTTAAAAAAACATATGATGAACAACACCATGACTAATAACTCAGCTATCGAGCGCGTTGTGATGCGGCGCGTGCATCGTCTCCGCATTTTGCGCGCAATCTTGTCTACGAGTACGCTCGTCCTCGGTGTCTTTGTGCTCGCGCTCTGGGATCTTGGTAAGGAAGTGTGGGTGGCCAAGGTGCTCACCAACGGGCCGCAGGACACGCTCGGGCACGCGCTCTATTTCGTCTATGCGTTTGAGCACACGCGGTTGTTGGTGCAGGCACTCACGCTGGTGACGCTCGTGAGTGTCGTGTATCTGGCGCGCGTTACTGCGCGACTCCTGACGAACTCTCTCGTCTCTGCGGCACGGGTGGCCTAGCTACTCGGCCAACTTCGCTTTAATCTCCTTGGTGAGGTCATTGGCGATCGATTTGTTCTCACTCAAGAACTTGCGCGAGGCGTCATACCCCACGCCGAGCTTCTGCTCGCCGACTTTGTAGGTTGCGCCGCTCTTGGTAACAAGTCCAAACTTCTCGCCGAGCGCGAGGAGCTCGCCCTCTCGACTAATGCCTTCATTGTAGAGCAGGTCGAATTCCGTTGTTTTAAACGGTGCGGCGACCTTGTTCTTCACTACCTTTACGCGTGTGCGCCCGCCCACGACCTCTTCGCCCTTCTTGATGCTCGCGATGCGGCGAATATCGAGGCGTACCGAGGTGTAAAACTTGAGTGCCTTGCCGCCCGGTGTCGTTTCCGGATTCCCGAACATAACGCCGATCTGCATGCGGATCTGATTAATGAAGATGACGATCGTTTTGCTCCGCGACACGATGCTCGTCAGCTTGCGGAGTGCCTGCGACATGAGCCGTGCCTGCTTGCCGACGTGTTGTTGACCCATTTCACCTTCTATCTCATCACGAGGGGTGAGTGCGGCAACTGAGTCCACGACGATGACGTCAACGTTGCCGCTCCGCACCAGTGATTCGACGATGTCGAGCGCCTGCTCCCCGGTGTCTGGCTGTGATATCAAGAGTTCTTGAAGCTTGACCCCAATGCGTCGCGCATATTCTGGATCGAGCGCATGTTCGGCATCGACAAAGGCGGCGACGCCGCCCGACTTCTGCGCCTCGGCGATTACGTGTAGGGCGAGTGTGGTCTTGCCGCTCGACTCAGGGCCAAAAATCTCGATAATGCGCCCGCAGGGGAGGCCGTCGACACCGAGGATGGCGTCGAGGCCGATAGAGCCGGTGTGAATCGAAGGGATTTTAGCTTGCTTACCGCCCGCGAGCGTTGTGATAGCGTCATCACCAAACTTGGTTCGAATCTCCTTAAGGGCGAGATCGATCGACTTTTGGCGCTCGTTTTTGTCTCCTGTCGAGGCGGTCACGGTTTTAAGTACTTTTTCTTTTTTTGTTTTGCTGAAGGCCATAGGTAGGGTAATGAGTTAGGGGACGAAAATGGAGCGTGTGGCAGTGACAGTCCTGCCGAAGCGATCGCTCTCCACAAAGGTAAGTATAGAGCCTCCACGCGGGAACGTAAGAGTTGACGAAAAGTGCCCATTCTGGTCATACAATACGGGCGAACCGTTGATGGTAAAGATTGCGGCGCGCGCCACTGTGCCTGACACGGTCAGGATCCCGCCGTCTATAGTTGCGTTATCGGCGGGGGAGTCGATGGTGAGTGCCGGACCTCTCAAGAGAGGCCAGGCCTCTACCAGGCCATAGAGTATCAGAGCGCCCAGTATGAGCGCAGTGAGGTATCGAGTCATTGCGTACTAGAACGTCTCATCGGGATCGTCCTCTGGCACTTCATGTGACAGGGTCGTGAGTACTTCGCGCGGCTTCGATCCATCGGCGGGGCCGATCACTCCTTTGGCCTCGAGAACGTCCATGAGACGCGCCGCGCGCGAGTAGCCAATCTTCAGTTTGCGCTGGAGATAGGAGGTCGAGGCGCGCCCTGCCTCCTCTACAGCCATTTTTGCGTCATCGTAGAGATCGTCATCAGCGTCCTCATCGTCGAAACTGCCGTTCACGAGCCCGATGACATCGTTCGACTCAACGACGACGCCACTGCCGCCGAGATCAATGCTCGAGAGGTCGCCGATATTGTTCTTCTTGATGTAGCTCACCACCTTTTTAACCTCGTCCTCGCCGATGTAGGCCGTCTGGAGGCGGACCGGTTTCTGCATGTCACTCGAGAGGTAGAGCATGTCGCCGGCGCCAAGCAGTGTTTCGGCACCCGCACCATCGAGGATCGTGCGCGAGTCAATCTGAGAGGCAACCTGGAGGGCCATACGGGTCGGCACATTGGCCTTAATCAAGCCGGTAATCACGTTGACCGACGGTCGCTGGGTAGACAGGATAAGGTGAATGCCGACCGCACGTGACATTTGTGCGAGCCGAACGATCGATGCCTCAAGCTCTCGCGGGTAACTCTGCATGATGTCAGCAAGCTCGTCCACGACGATCACAATATATGGCATCGCTTCGGGCAGATCTTCGCTCTCGCCGCGACCTTTTGCGGGCTCATACACCGTCTTGTGGTAAGAGTCGACATCACGTACGCGCGCCGCCTCTAATATGTTGTAGCGACGTTCCATTTCTTTGGCGGCCCACTTCAGAGAGAGGATGGTTTTCTTTGGGTCGGTAATGACCGGTGTCAACAGGTGCGGGATCCCGTTGTATGCGGTGAGTTCGACGCGCTTAGGGTCGATCATAATAAACCGGAGCTGGTTTGGCCCGTTACGGTAGAGGAGGGATGTGATCAGTGCATGAATAGCGACCGACTTACCCGACCCTGTTGCGCCAGCGACGAGGCCGTGAGGCATCTTGGTGATGTTGACGTAGTGAGGCGTGCCGGTAATGTCACGCCCGAGTGCCGCGAGGAGTGGCTTGGTGCTCTCGGCCCATTCGGGAGAAGAGAGGAGGCCACCGAGGCCAACCATTGCCTTGGTTGTGTTCGGTACCTCAATGCCCACCAACGATTTGCCCGGTATAGGCGCTTCGATGCGGACAGGATGAGCGGCAAGGGCGAGTTCGAGATTGTTTGCGAGCGATACAATCTTTGAGAGTCGAACGCCTTCTGCGGGTTTCACCGCATAGCGCGTGACCGTGGGGCCCACCGAAACTTCGTCCATCTCGAGATTGATACCGAAGTTTTGAAACGTTCGTTTGATAATGTTCGCGTTGGCTTTGATGTCACCTACGCCAGGCTTGCCCCGATCAGCTGCCAGGATTGATACGGGCGGCGGATTGTACTCCGCATCGAAATTAGCAATACCCGCACCCCCATTCTGGGGCCGCTGTGGCCTATCAAACATCGTGACCACAGGTTCCTGCTCGGCGTGCGCAGGTGACCCGTCCTCGTCAGCGTAGGGGTCCTCTTCGGGTACGCCAACCACGTCGTCAAACTCCTCATCATCAGCATCGTGCACACGTCGCCCGTGCAAGCGTTCCCAGAGTGCATACACGCCCTCCCCAACGATCGTACCGAGCGTCTCGAGATCGACGAGGAATGTCGTACCAACCGCGAAGACAGAGAGGAGTAGAACAAAGCTACCCCAAAAACCGAAAAAGCTCGCGAGAGACGCGCCGAGCCAGGTTCCCGCAAGCCCCCCAAAGGTTGTGTCAGGAAAGAGGCCTGCGAGGGTGAGGACCGACGCCAGGATCAATAACAACGCAGAGGCGGTAAGTGGGGCGAGGACTGCGCGACGAAACCCCGCGTAGATGCCGAGCGCGATAAGCGCGACCGGCAAAAAAAAGGCACCAATGCCGACGATTGCATAGCTTGCGGTGAAAATGGAGGCACCGACCGGCCCCGCAGCTCCAAAAATACCGAGAGCCGAGAGACAGGCCGCCGCAAAAAGAACAACGGTGGACGTGTAGCGAATGACGCGGTCATATTCGTGGAGCGCCGCTCCACGCCGTCGCCTGCCGGCAATAGATTTTCTCGCCATAACGCTTGTAATTGTACCATCGCCCCGCATATGCTCGCGGCGGTGTCAACGGATTGCTTGCAAGTGAGACCCGCGGACGTATACTGTCCTATATAAGGATATGAGACAGCAGCTACTCGCTCAGGGACAGCTAGATAAAAGTCGTGAGACGAATAGACCATCTGCACCACATCGTCAGCAGGAGATTGTCCTAGAAAAAAGCATATTCAGCAACGTATTCGATAAGGACATACGCCGTGTCTATATGTACAAGAAGGCTGAGCGGTTAGCAAAGGCGATACACCTGCTCTTGCCAGCCTTTACGCAGACACCAATGTTGCGCGATCGTATCGATACTCTTTCCATTGCTCTTGTCGATGCGGCCATACGTCCGCCACAAGAGGCTCGGATGGCACTTTCGCGCGAGCTCTTGGCTCTCTCGAGCATGATCGGGATCGCCCGGACGAGCGGACTGCTCTCCGCGATGAATGCAGATCTCATCAGCAAAGAAACGCACTATTTGCTGCAGGAAGTCGCAGGGTACGAAGAGCCAAGGATTGCTATGGATGATGCACCGAGCATCGCGGATCTAGCCAAGAGCGCTGTAAGGCGAGCTCCGTCAGAACAGCCGGCGCGCATGAGAGAGCCGTCTCTGCCAACACGGCACAATGCGGTGTCGGCGCAGAGGCTCCCTAAAGGACATATAAAAGACAGGCGCGAGGCGCTACTGAGCTTCTTAAGGGACAAGGACAAGGGAAGTATAAAGGACATTTCTCGTAGCGTACCAGGTGTATCTGAAAAGACCGTACAGCGAGAGCTCGCGGCCCTCGTTGCAGAAGGAGTATTGGTGAAAGAAGGCGAGCGTCGTTGGAGTACGTATTCCCTCGCCTAGTGGGCGCGAGGCGCGAGACAGAGCCAGAGCACCGGACACTTTTGACCGCCAAGCGTCTTTGTGCTAATGTGTGTTGGTGGAGCGGAGCGATCAATAGGGCATGTAGCAAGGCTGGCGACAGCCGCTTTTTTGTGCTCTTTTGCGCTGTGTTATCCACAGAGCCCTTCGAAGAAACAGGACTCCCTGGTATACTTCAAGCTAGTCCTTATTGGGGGCGCACTGTTCCCTAGAAGGGCGTACGTTGATAACTGAATAAGTGGTTCGTCCGGCAACGGATGGAACCACGTCAACCCTTACCAACTAACCCATGGCGCGCTGGTCGATACCGCTCGCTGTGGGGTAGTGTGAAAGTGCTTCGTTCACCATCAAAATGATTAATCAAAATGATTACTATGTGCGTCTAAAAATAATTAACAATTGTTATGACAATAACTACAAAAGCAACGGCAAAGGTTGCAGCGGTAGCAGCAGGGCTCGCCATGGCGACCTCGATGCTCTCGCTTGCCCCTCTTGCCCACGCAGCAGATGCCTGCTCAGTCGGTGCAACTGACCTCACGGTTGGTTCTACTGGCGCGGCAGTTATTTGTCTTCAGACGACCCTCGTCGCAGGTGGCTATCTCACGATGCCAGCAGGCGTCTCTATGGGTTACTTCGGTCCTCTTACGAAGGCCGCAGTTGCGAAGTGGCAGGCAGCATCTGGTGTAGCACCAGCCGTCGGTTACTTTGGTCCAATCTCTCGCACCGCCTTCACTGGTGTCGCAAGTGTATCAATCCCCGGCTGTGCCGCTGGCGATAAGTTCAGCTCAACTACGGGTCAGGCTTGTACGACGACAACGTCGACCGTCCCGGGTTGTTCAGCTGGCGATCTCTTCAGCTCAACCACTGGCCAGTCTTGTACCTCGAGCTCAACCTCGACGGCAGGCTTGACAGGGAATGGGTACCTCACGAACGTAAACTCTCTCGGAGACATTACGACAGCCTTGCACGCAGGCGATGACGCCACCAAGGTTATCGGGCTCTCGATGGACGCTACGGGCGGTGATGTTGCCCTCCAGCGTGTCGATGCGACATTCGTAGTTGGTACGACTGGTAGCCAGAGTGCAAACCTTAACAAGTATGTGAGTGACGTAAGCCTCTACCTCGATGGTAAGAAGATTGCGTCGATGGATCCTGCAAGTGGCGACCAAAGCAGTGTCACCTGGACCTATCGCTTCACCGGTTTGAACTCTGTTATTAAGTCTGGTACCACCGGCAACCTCTACGTAGAGGTAACGCCAGTATCAAGTGTCGGATCGAACGAAGACGGAAACGGCTTCACGGTCAAACTGCTTGCTAACAGCGTTCGTGCGGTGGGTGCCGATGGCATCTCTGACACCTACGTTGCTTCTGGCGACACGGTGGTTACGGGTAACAGCATCACGGTTTCGTCTGCAACGGCCGGCACACTTACGGTCAGCCCAGCAGCCGACAACCCTGACGCAGGCCAGGTCACGACTTCATCTTCGACCACTTCGGGTGTTGTTCTCTTGAACTTCAACATGAAGCCGAAGAACCAGAACGTGAAGGTTACTGACCTCGTTGTTTCCTTCGGAACCAGCGCGGGCAACACCCTGACCAATGTGATTGGTACGGTCTACCTGAAGAAGGGTTCTGACACGATTAGTTCGAAGACGATCAGCAGTTCTGCAACGTACGCGACGGTCACCTTCAACAACGTCAACCAGAGCCTTAGTCAGGACACAACAACTGAGTACTCAGTTGTTGCAGACCTTAAGGCCCAGACAGCTGCGGCCTACAGCGATGGCACCACACTCATTGCGTCTACTACGACCTCTGGATGGACCGTTGCTGACGCCGACGGCGCTTCTGTATCACCATCAGCTGCAGCGCAAGGTAATACCCAGACCCTTACCGGTACGGGCATTACGGTTACTGCGGGCACACCAACCACCACGACGACCACTGGTCTCTCTGGTGCTGGTGACAACACACAGTACACGATTCCGTTTACTGTGAAGGCGGGTGACTCCGATATCTACATCGGCGGCGCCACAACGCGTCTTGCCTCGGCAGTGACGACCCCAAGTGCTAGTGCGGGCGGTATCAACTACGCAACCTCGACTGGTTCAACCCATGGGGCAACGGGTATGCCAACCACGCCGGTATTTGGCCCTGTAGACACCAAGTCTCAGGACTCAGTTGGTTCTTACTACTACGTCCCAGCAGGCACGTCTCGTACCTTCTCGTTCACGACGGCTATCACAGCCACGACAACGGGTAGCGTCACGAGCGGCTTCACTGGTGTACAGATCGTAGGTATCAACTACGGATCAAGCTCTACGCTTGGTACGACCTACTACACAGCGAACCTGAACGGTCTCAAGACACAACCGGTGTACATGACCGCTCGATAGTTAGTGTAGATAAGGATTTAGTTCTTCACGGAACTCTGGTTAGGAAATTGGCCTAGCAAAAAGAAAAACCCCGCAAGGGGTTTTTCTTTTTGTGTACATGATATTCTGATTAGTATGACGAACGACGCCCACAAGAAAGATGGGCAGAAGGCACTGCCGTATGTGGTGCGATTTGTTACGTTCTCTACGAGTTTTGTGGTCATCATTGCGCTCGCGTTAGTCGTCCTCCATTTCGCAGTGGCCAAGACCTAACGGATTGCGTTCTCGCTTCGATCTGGTACTGTACCAGGGTACGAACCGAAGACCGTAGGTATCCCGAGCAATCGTCGAGGGAATAAATCCTGCCGAGGCGAGACCTCTCGAGCGTGCTCGAGATAACGGGTCGAACTCTCCTTCATTTCGTTCGTACTGCATAATCGTATGGCAATATCAAAAGATAAAAAGAGCGAGATTCTCGCGAAGCTCGCAAGCGCCTTTAGCGAGGCGACGGCGGTGAGCTTCGTCGGGTTCAGCAAGCTTACCGTGGCCGACGCGTCGAAGTTGCGAAAGGAGCTTGCAGAGGCAGGCGTGCGCTACTTTGTCGCCAAGAAGACACTCATCCGTAAGGCGCTCGAGGAACGCGGCTTTACTGGCGATGTGCCTGAGCTCCCTGGGGAAGTGGCTGTTGCTTGGACCGTGGACGAGGTTACGGCCCCTGCGCGTGGTATCTATGACTATGGCAAGAAGCTCAAAGGCGCCCTATCGCTTCTCGGAGGAGTGTTCGACGGGGCTTTTGTAGATAAAGAGGCCATGACCGCAATCGCAACTATTCCGCCGGTCCCCGTGCTTCGCGGCATGTTTGTGAATGTGCTCAACAGTCCTATCCAGGGCTTTGTGACTGCGCTCGACAAGATTCGCGAGACAAAAACAGCCTAGCGTTATTACCCAGTTAACTCATTACTTGTATGGACGAAGAGACAAAGAATGCACCGGAGGAGGTGACAGAAGCTGCTGTCGAGGTGCCGAGCAAGTTCAAGAAACTTGTCGAAGAGGTAGAGAACATGAGTGTTATCGAGCTCTCTGAGCTCGTGAAAGTGCTCGAGAAGAAGTTTGGTGTGAGTGCGGCCGCTGTCGCGGTTGCTGGTCCCGCAGCCGCTGGTGGTGCTGAGGAAGAGGAGGGCAAGTCAACGGCCGATGTGGAGCTCACAGACGCCGGAGCAAGCAAGATCGCTGTCATTAAGGCGGTCAAGGAGGCGTTGGCCCTCGGCCTCAAGGAGGCAAAGGATCTCGTTGACGGCGCTCCTTCGATGTTGAAGCAGGGCATGAAGAAGGAGGATGCAGAGGAGTTGGCGAAGAAGCTTACTGAGGCTGGAGCTAAAGTAACCCTCAAATAAGCCTTAGAGACAGGCTAAAGGACATGAGAGCCGGCGCCCAGGCGCCGGCTCTTTGCCTTTTTGTCCGCAAGACCGTACACTAGTCACAACGTATGGAACCGCTCGCCAAGCTCTTCGGCTCACCCGCCCGGCTCAAGACCATCCGACTCTTTCTCTTTAACCAGGATACGGCGTTTAACGCGAGCGAAGTCATGCAGCGCGCCAAGCTTTCTAAGGATGTTGCGCGTCGCGAGCTGGCCGAGCTCTTTGCGGCAGGGTTATTGCGCAAAAAGGGCTCCCACACGCCCGCCCGCTATCAAACAAATCAGAATTTTGAGCACCTCGCGGCCCTCGACACCTTCATTCGCGAAACAACCAACGTGCGCCCACAAGACATGCTCACACTTCTGCGGCGCGCAGGTACGCTACGACTCGTCGCACTCTCGGGGCTTTTTACAGGAACCTTAGAATCCAAGGTGGATCTCCTTGTGGTAGGGGACGCGCTCGACGAACGCGCTCTGGCACAGAGTGTACGTTCGCTTGAGGCAGAACTTGGCCGAGAAATACGCTATGCCTTCTTCACTACGGCCGATTTCCGCTACCGTCTTGGCGTCTACGATCGTCTCCTGCGAGATGTTTTTGACTATCCACACCGTCTGCTCGTCGATAAAATTGGGCTTTGAAAATGCTATACTTTACGGTAGATACTCGTATACGCATATGAGTAAATTAATCACATAAACAAGCTTTACTTACTATGGTTTTCACTACTTGGGCAGATGTACTGAGTCAGTCCTTTGCGAATCTTTTCAACGGACTGGTTTTGTTCATTCCAAACTTAGTCGTTGCGGTCATCATCTTCGTTGTAGGATGGCTGATTGGTGTTGGCGTTGGGCGTGTTGTGAAGCAGGTTGTTGATGCCTTGCGCATTGACCAGGCCCTGCGACCAACTGGCATCGAGCGCGTGCTTTCTCGAGCGGGCTTCCAGCTCTCCTCGGGCAAGTTTCTTGGCTTCTTGGTAGAGTGGTTCTTCGTTATCGTCTTCTTGGTAGCGGCGCTTCAGGTGCTTGGCCTTACGCAGGTCAATGACTTCTTGAGGACGGTGGTACTTGGATACCTTCCACAGGTCATTGTGGCGGTCTTGATCTTGCTTGTTGCGGCAGTCGTGGCTGAGGCTACCGAGCGCGTCGTAGCGGGCTCTGCTCGGGCAGCTGCGCTTAACGCGGCGGGCTTCCTTGGTAAGGTAGCGCGTTATGCGATCTGGATCTTCGCGATCCTCGCGGCTCTGGCACAGCTTAATGTGGCGACGGTTTTCGTTCAGACACTCTTCACGGGTGTGGTGATCGCCGTCTCATTGGCTGTCGGGCTCGCATTCGGTCTTGGTGGGCAGGCCTCTGCTGCTCACTATCTTGAGAGCCTCCGCTCCCAGCTTAAGGACTAGGCTTTCCTTACAAAACCGCCCCGGCTTTTGCCGGGGCGGTTTTGTGTTGACAGCTATTGCGCACTCGTCTATACTCGCACTACGTGTCTACGAACCGAAAGACGTCATTTTTTGGAGCGGATAGGCCGTAAGGCCACGCGCGCAAGCGCTCGGAAAACCGCCCCAGAGGGCGGTTTTCGTTTCGGGAGACGCGCGTTATTTGACATACGAATATACAGTCCCGTCAGGCGTGCGAGCCGCATGTCTGATGGGAGAAAGATACGTGTTGCCTTGAACGTGCTTCACCGCGCGTAAAATGGACACGGTGCTGAATAGTGGCTCGTCTACAGTGGGTAGATGAGCGTGCTATGTAGGTCTCCGCACGAGAGACAATTAAGAGTGCACGGTGGATGCCTTGGCCTAGGATGGCGAAGAAGGACGTGACTAACCTGCGAAAAGCTCCGGGGAGGCGGTTTGTAGCCTTTGATCCGGAGGTGTCCGAATGGGGAAACCCCTGAGCTTGAACTCAGATCCGCGGAGTAACGTCTGCGTGAAGCGAACCCGGGGAAGTGAAACATCTCAGTACCCGGAGGAAAAGAGAACAACAGGAGTTGCGTTCTCTTCAAGCGTATGTTCGTTTGAAGGGAACGCGACTCTCGTGATACCCCGAGTAGCGGCGAGCGAAAAGGGAAAAGCCCAAACCCTACTTCGCTCATTGCTGCGCAGATGAGCTACGAAGGGCAGGCCTATCTACACAAGATGGGCTGTGCCCGACGAAGCTCGCTGGGCGGTAGCGAGCGAAGTAGGGGGTTGTAAGATGCGAGCGTCATACTTGTATGAAAAGAGTTACAAATTGTCTGTATAGCCGAAGCTGCTGGGAAGCAGCGCCACAGAGGGTAATGGCCCCGTAGGCGAAATACACGACAACTCTTGCTTGTATTCTTGAGTAGCTCGAGACACGAATAGCTCGAGTGAATCTGCCGGAACTAACCGGTAAGGCTAAATACATCCTATGACCGATAGCGAACTAGTACCGTGAGGGAAAGGTGAAAAGAACCCCGAGAGGGGAGTGAAATAGAACTGAAACCGTGTACTTACAAGGGGTCGGAGCGGGCATTTATGTCCGTCACGGCATGCCTATTGAAGAATGAGCCGGCGAGTGTGTATATCTTGCGTAGCTAAGCCCTTACGGGGCGGAGCTTTAGGGAAACCGAGTGTGAATAGCACGTTGGTAGGATATATACGACCCGAAGCCAGGTGAGCTTGCCATGAGCAGGGTGAAGTTTGTCGAAAGACAGATGGAGGCCCGAACCCGTAGGTCGTACAACGCCTTGGGATGACTTGTGGTAAGGAGTGAAAAGCTAATCGAACCTGGGAATAGCTGGTTCTCTCCGAAACAGCTTTTGGGCTGGCGTCGCCATATGTGTGCGTGGGGGTAGAGCACTGGAAGGGATCAACAGGGAGCAATCTCGTGATTCCTATCAAACTCCGAATACCACGTACTCGGGCGGCAGTTAGAAGGTGGGGGCGAAGCTCCATCGATCGAGAGGGGAAGAGCCCAGATCGCCACTTAAGGCCCCTAAATCGACGTTCAGTACATCACAAGGAAGTGAGGACTCATTGACAGTGAGGAGGTTGGCTTAGAAGCAGCCACCCTTTAAAGAAAGCGTAACAGCTCACTCATCGAGAGTCCTTGCGCCGAAGATGATCGGGGTTAAACGTCGTGCCGAAATTGCGGGCTTGTGCGCTTCATTGAGGAAATGTTCTTTAAGGTTTGTCTGGGAGCATAGCTCAGAGGTAGAGCAATGGATTCTTAATCCGTGGTCGAAGGTTCAAATCCTTCTCTCCCAGCCAATCTAAAAAAAGTTTGTTGGCTGGTAGCTCAGCAGGCAGAGCGGTGGGATTTAGCCCCCACCTGCGCGGGTTCGAGTCCCGCCCGGTCCACCAAACTTTTTCGGGCAAGTCCGATCAGACTTGCCTCCTCAATGAAGTGCATAAGCGGTAGGAGAGCGTTCTGTTCGCGCTGAAGCTAAAGGGGGAACCCATGGTGGAGCGTACAGAAGTGAGAATGCCGGTACAAGTAACCACAATGCGGGTGAGAACCCCGCACATCGAAAGACCGAGGTTTCCTCAGCTATGGTGATCAACTGAGGGTTAGTCGGGCCTAAGGGGATGGCGAGAGCCGCACCCGATGGACACAGGGTTAATATTCCCTGACCGCGATATGGGCGATGGAGTGACGAACTGCTGTATGCGCTGCCGGTTATTGGATTCCGGTTGCTTGCATGAGGGCGCGCGTTAGGTAAATCCGGCGCGCACTAGCCCGAGTGAGGGCGCAATTTCCTCCCACGGGGGGAGAGAGAGTGCAAAGCGCGGTTCCGAGAAAAACTTCTAAGCTTAACCATATTTGCGACCGTACCGCAAACCGACACAGGTGGTCAGCTCGAGTAGAGTAAGATGAACGAGTAAGAGGTCCTCAAGGAACTCGGCAAAAAAGCGGCCGTAAGTTAGCGATAAGGCCTGCCCCTCATTCGCAAGAGTGAGGGGCCGCAGTGAAAGTTTTCCTGGCAACTGTTTACCAAAAACACAGCTCCCTGCAAACTCGTAAGAGGAAGTATAGGGGGTGACACCTGACCAATGCCGGAAGGTCAACCACGGTGGGTATCGTACTTCGGTATGATGCTGAACTGTGTAAGCCCCGGTGAATGTCGGCGATAACTATAATCGTCCTAAGGTAGCGTAATTCCTTGTCGGGTAAGTTCCGACGTGCACGAATGGTGTAATGACTGGGAAACTGTCTCGAGGACTCGCTCGGTGAAAATGCAATTCCGGTGAAGATGCCGGATACCTGTAGTTAGACGAAAAGACCCCAGGAGCTTTACTACAACTTCGTATTGGCCCTGCGGGATTCATGCGTAGCATAGTGGGGAGGATTTGAAGCGTCGCTTTCGGGTGGCGTGGATCCGTCAGTGAAATACCCATCTTGAATTTTGCAGTGTCTAACCTATGTGGGATCCACATGGGGACCGTGCGTGGCAGGTAGTTTTGGTGGGGCGCTATCCTCCTAAAAAGTAACGGAGGAGTCTATTAAGGTTCTCTAGCCGCGAATGGAAACCGTGGCGATAGTGTAATGGCACAAGAGAGCTTAACTGCGAGGGGGACATCCCAAGCAGATGCGAAAGCAGAGCATAGTGAACCGATGGTACGCCTTAGATGCGGCCAGAGATTAACGGATATAAGTTACCCTGGGGATAACAGGCTAGTTCCGCCCAAGCGTCCATAGCGACGGCGGAGTTCGGCACCTCGATGTCGGCTCACCTTAGCGCGGGGCTGGAGAAGGTCCCAAGCGTTTGGCTGTTCGCCAATTAAAAAGGTACGCGAGCTGGGTTCAAACCGTTCAGCAACTGAACATAAACAATCCCATCTAGGGACTTACGATGTCCCTAGATGGGTGAAGGTTCGGTGATTGAACGGTTTGAACCCACGAGGCAATTGTTAGGTACGTGGAGACGTACTGTGCGAAAGACATACTCACGGCGGTCTCGCACAGGAATGTGCGAGGAGCAAATCGACTTATATCGGTGGAACCCGAGCTTGTTGTGTACAAGTGGGCAATACCGAGGGAACCCTGTAGTGAATTTTGGCAACCAAAATCTACTACAGGGGCCCGTAGAGACTGAATGTCGATCACCGAGAACCGGTGAAGTTACAGTCCAATCCCCGTAGTAATACGGGACGTAGATGCGTGAGACAGGTTGGTCTCCTATCTACTACAGGCGTTGATTCTTGAGGAGGGTCGTCCCTAGTACGAGAGGACCGGGATGAACTGACCACTGGTCTACCAGCTGTTCTGCCAAGAGCACTGCTGGGTAGCTATGTCGGGTTGCGATAACCGCTGAAAGCATATAAGCGGGAAGCGTGCTCCAAGATTAGGAATCGTTATGAGACTCGTAAGAGATGATTACGTTGATAGGCACTAGGTGGAAACGCCGTGAGGTGTGGAGCCGAGGTGTACTAATAAGTTCAGTTTCTCGTGCGGAACTCTGTGTAGCACAGACAATTCAGCTCAGATATCTTTCACCTGTATATTTGTATAGCAAACCGAAACACATTCGAGTGTTCGGTTCTGGTGGTTCGGCGGGAGGGTCATACCCGTTCTCATTCCGAACACGGCAGTCAAGCCTCCTCGCGGCGATGGTACTCAGCGTTTCAGTTGGGGAGAGTAGCTAACCGCCAGAACCAAGCACTTGAAAACCAAACCGCCGCCCACGGGGGCGGCGGTTTGGTTTAGCCCTCTGTCAGACAATATCGTATACTAAGTGCACATGAACTGGGCAGCACAGCGGCGATTCACGATCGTGGCGATTATCGCGATAGTTGTGCTTGTGATCGTGATAACGTCGGCGACCGCGCTCTTCTATAAGGCACCGTCGTGCACCGACCATACCCAAAACCAAGATGAAGTTGGTGTTGATTGTGGCGGCTCGTGTCCGTATCTGTGTACGTCGCAAGAGCAGGCCCCGGTAACCCCCACGCCACGGTTATTGATGAATCGCGCGGGACGCATCGACCTTGTTGCCTTCGTGCAGAATCGTAATGCAGACGCGGCTGCGAAGAACGTCGCGTATACGATAAAAATTTATAGCCCGACACTCACCTATATCACGTCAGTGACAGGGACACTCGATTTGCCACCGCGCACGACGGTACCACTCTTTATCCCTGGTGTTGTCGCGAGAGGGGTGCCCGGTATGCATGCCACACTCGATGTGGAGCCGGCGGCGATTATGTGGTACCGAGTGATGAGTGATCCGCGTGTTGTCCCCAAGGTAGACGTGCTTTCATCGACCGATCTCGAGACCGCACCGCGTGTTGGAGCTGCTCTCACGAACTCAAGCCTCGCGACGTTTACAAACGTTCGTCTCATCGCGCTCGTGCGAGACGCTACCAGCGGGAACGTGATTGCCGCATCTGCCACGATAGTGCCACAACTCTTGCCGCAGTCTCGCGCGACCGCCATCTTTACCTGGAACGAGCCATTTACGAGCCGGTCGATCACGATCGAAGTGGTGCCCGTTATACAACTGCCATGAGTGTTCGCGAGGCACTCTCGTATACCCCTGGAGCTGGTCGATTTGGCGACTGGACGATATTCGTACCCGCGGTCACTATTGCGCTTGTAGGTATCCTGACCATGAACACATTTGGCCAGGGGGGCTCTCTGGCCTCGCGTCAGCTCGTATGGCTCGGCATCTCGATTGTCGTCTACGCAGTGCTCTCGGTCATTGACTTGCGATTTATCCGACGTACGCCCATCGTGATGACGATGTATGTTGTGGCCGCGGCTCTGCTGGCCGCACTGCTCTTTATCGCGCATCCGATCATGGGCGCGCGCGCCTGGTTCTCACTCGGTTCTGTCTCATTCCAGCCGGCCGATCTCGCGAAGCTCGCACTCATAACGTTGCTCGCGAAGTACCTCTCACGCAGACATGTTGAGATTGGGGATATTCGTCACATTCTCGTGAGTGGCGTGTATGCACTCGTGTTTATCCTGCTCATCGTTGTAGAACCAGATATGGGTAATGCGATGATTTTTAGCATTCTATGGCTGGGGATGATGCTCGTGTCGGGGATCTCTAAGAAGCACCTCGCGCTCATTGGGTGTGTGGCGCTCACCCTCGCGGTCACCTTGTGGTTCGGCGGGCTCAAGGAATACCAGCGCGAGCGCATTATCTCGTTTGTGAACCCGGCGCACGATATACACGGGGCTGGGTACAATGCGTATCAGGCCGAGGTTGCGGTGGGGTCGGGTAGCCTGTTTGGAAAGGGGATCGGGTACGGGACGCAGAGCAAGTTGCGCTACTTGCCGGAGTACCAAACAGACTTCATTTTCGCTGCGTTTGCCGAGGAGTGGGGGTTCGTGGGCGTCCTCTTGCTCCTGTCGCTCTACGCTCTGTTGTTCACCCGCTTGACACAGATTGCGCGCGAGGCCGCCACCAACTTTGACGCCTTTTTCACTCTCGGTGTCCTGATACTCCTAGCGGCGCACGTCGCCATCCATGCGGACATTAGTCTCGGGCTCCTTCCCGTCACGGGAACGACGATCCCATTTATGAGCTCGGGCGGCTCACACCTAGTGCTTGAGTTTGCGATGCTCGGTATCGTCTCATCTCTTGCACGACACAGTCGCGGAGCGACGCGCGATCTTGAGGCGCACGAGTACGTGGGTGTCTAACCATTACCGCGCACGATAGATCGCGGTAATCGCTTGAAACATCTGTTTATGAGAAAAATCGCGCAGTACCCTCGCGTGTAGGGCCTGGCCGAGCGTGTCGCGACGCTCTTTGTTCGTGGCAAGATCTGCACACGCGAGCGCGATCGCGCTCGGGTCCTTGGGAGGCACCAGAACGCCGTGCTCGTCGTCTACGATATCGGTGATGCCAGGAATCCTACTCCCCACTACGGCACACGACGACACCCCGGCCTCGAGGAGCACATAGGGGAGGCCCTCTTTCACAGAGGTAAGCGTAAAGATGTCGAAGGCCCGCAGATACCGAGCCGCCTCGGGAACAAACCCTAGGAAGTGCACCTGCGGAGTCAGTCCCTCACTCACAACGAGCTGTTCTAGCATTTCGCGCTCATCGCCCTCGGTCCCTATGATGCATAGGACAAAGGCGACACCGCGCGTCTTCATGAGGCGTGCCGCCCGCACAAGATACGTGAGCCCTTTATTGCGTGTAAACTCAGATATCGTACCTATCCAGATAGTGTTTGACGTAACTCCGCGTGGCAGAAGTGCCGACCGAGCGGCCTCGCGTTCGATGAGTGCTTGTGGCGTGATGCCGTTATAAATGAGCCGCACTCTACTCGCACAGAAGGGGAGGCGGCGCGCCCGGGTATAGGTATCTTGAGAAATCGCGATCACAGAATGACAGAGGACGAAGGTTGCCCAGGTTGCGAGCTTGATAAGCGCGCGCGTTACAGGGGGGCGATCTTCGTCGTAGGCCAGGCCGTGTGAGGTGAAGACAATGTTTGGCACACGCGCACAGCGACTCGCGAGCGCGCCCAAGCCGCCTGCCTTGGAGCTGTGCAGATGAACCACGTGAGGACGCTCCGAACGCAAGAGGCGGTAGAGGTCTCGAAACGCGCGCAGTTCACGCAGTACCGAGACGTCTCGTGCGAACGTTGGTAGAAACAAGGTACGCACCACTGCCCCTCGTAGCTCTTCTGCGAGGCGCCCCGTGGGTGCGCCAGGCGCCCCCGTCCCGCCAAGCGCAACGGCCACCTCTGCGCCCAGAGCGGCGTAGTGCGAAGCAAGGGTGTATACCTGTGCCTGTGCGCCGCCCCAATTTGACTTGGTTATGACGTAGAGAATCTTCGTGCCGCTGAGGTCACCCATGGTGCAACTGTACCGTATCTTGTAAGGTTATAATATCCCTATTCATGGCTTTTGATCGACGCGAGACCGTCACCCTCCTTGTGGGGGATTTCCTCATTCTAGCCCTCTCGCTGTGGGCCGCTCTCACGGTACGTAACCTCGGGTTCCCTCCCTATGGTTACTTCGTCGAAAACTTGCTGCCGTTTATACCAATGTTCCTGCTCTCGCTGGCGGTGTTCTATACGGCTGGTTTGTATGAGAAGCAGACGCGGCCCATTCGTCGCGTCATGGGTGTGCGCATCCTCGGCGCACAGGCGGTCACGGTCGCAATCACGGCGATCCTGTTCTTCATCTTGCCGTTCAACATTGCGCCGAAAACCATTCTCGTCCTCTATCTCGGGATCTCAGTGGTAGCCGAGGCGGCGTGGCGTTTCAGGCGTATGAATCATGAACTTAAGACTGAAGACCGTATCCCCGCGGCGATCGTTGGCACCGGTCCTGCGGTCCTCGAGCTCTATGAAGAGGTGCGCGAGAACCCGCGCTACCTCATGCATTTCATCGAGCGAATCGAGTCAGACCATCTGACGCGAGAAGACATCACCCGCGCCGTCGCAACCGCAATTACCAACGGAGCAGAAGTCGTCGTCGTGGATTATGCAGACCCACGTCTGGCCGGGATGTTGCCAGAACTCTACGAGCGTATGGCAAACGGCGTGATATTTCTCGATTTCGCTCTACTCTACGAAGAAATATTCGACCGCGTGCCACTTGAGCACATAGACGCCGCGCGTTTCCTGGAGTTTATGTCGACACCTCGTACGGTGTATGACACCACGAAAAGATTGTTCGACATCGTAAGTGCGGCGGTCGGGCTCGTGCTTGCCTCGCCGTTTATTGTTATGGCCGCCGTGATACTCGTTGCGCAAAACAGAACGGCGTTCATTCACCAAGAGCGTGTCGGGAGGGGAGGCAAGACCTTTCGTATTATCAAACTGCGCTCGCGTGCCTTGCCCTATGATGATCGCGGCGACCCCGAGCTACAAAAGAAGAATCACATAACCGCATTCGGGGGTTTCCTGCGGAGGACTCGTATCGACGAGTTGCCACAGCTCTGGAACGTGCTCCGGGGCGACCTCTCGTTCATTGGGCCGCGCCCAGAGCTACCGACCATAGTAAAGGTGTATGAGCGTGAGATCCCGCACTATCGCATGCGACACATGATCGTACCCGGCGTATCCGGGTGGGCGCAGATCCGCGACTACGACGCGCCAAAAGGGCCAGCGGATATCGTCCGCACTCGTCGCAAACTCTCGTTCGATCTGTACTACCTCAAGCACCGCTCGTTTGGGCTTGATCTCGTGATCGCGATTAAGTCACTCCGCGCGCTCCTCGCTTTTTCTGGAACATGATCATCGACGGCAGAGCCCTCGCGAAAGAAACCCTTGCACGCACGAGCGCGCACGCACATGAGCTCGCACGCCGGCCCAAGGTGGTCGCGCTTGTGGGTGTGGAGACTCCTGCAACTAAGTCATACCTCAAGATCAAGTCAGCACGAGCCGTCGATGCCGGATGCGACTTCGAGACGAGACCATACCCGTCGTCGACCGATGACGCCGACGCCGTTATTATCCAATTGCCGCTCTCCGAGGGCATCGATACCACAGCCGCGTGTGACACTATCCCGCTCGCGAAAGACGCCGATGTGCTCTCGTCGGCTGCACGACGCGCGTTTGAAAACCAGGAACCGGGTGCGCCCCTCCCGCCGGTGGTAGGGGCGGTCAAACAAGTGCTCGAGGCTGGTAACGTAGACCCGAGAGGGAAGCGTGTGGTGATCGTGGGCCGCGGCTTCTTGGTAGGCGCACCAATGGCTACCTGGCTCACGCAACAGGGGGCAGATGTGAGTGTGGTCTCGAAAGAGACCGCGGACCTTTTTGAAGCGTTGAGCACGGCCGATATCATCGTCTCGGGCGCGGGCGTACCGCGCCTCATCACTCCCGATGTACTCAAGCAAGGCGTCGTACTCATCGACGCCGCAACGAGCGAATCAGGCGGGGTCATCGCGGGCGACGCCGACCCAGCCTGCGCCGACAAATGCTCGCTCTTCACCCCCGTCCCGGGCGGTATCGGCCCAATGGCCGTCGCCTGCCTATTTGAGAATGCGGTGCGGCTAGCAGGACGTACCTAGGCCGGGTTTCCTTTTCAGTTCATATCCTTTATACTCTACCCAATGACTCGATTCAGGGTGCTTTCCCTTATTGCCCTCATCGCGGGCCTTTTGCTTGCCTATTTTGTGTGGTCTACGCAAGCGGCGCACAGTAGCCGCTACTCGTTTAAGCTCGGTCTGGATCTCGCAGGCGGCACCGAGCTTGTCTACAAGGCAGATATGAGCCAGACGGCCGAAGGTGATCGGGCCGATGCACTCTCGGCGCTCCATGGCGTCATCGAGCGCCGCGTGAACCTCTTCGGCGTTGCCGAGCCATTGGTGCAGACAGAGCAGGCGAGCGCGCTCTCTGGTGCGACCGAAGATCGGCTCATTGTGGACCTGCCCGGCGTCACTGACGTGAAGGCGGCGGTTGCGGCGCTTGGCAAGACACCGATACTCGAGTTCAAGCTCGCAACCACCACTTTCGCAGGGAATGTCGGCAAAGTAACCTACATCCCGACCGGCCTCACGGGGCGCTACGTGCAGAGCGCGTCTTTGCAGTTTGGCTCTGGCGCGACGGCAGGTCTCTCTGCGCCGCAGGTCCTCCTTAATTTCAACAGTGAAGGTGCCGATCGATTTGCCAAACTTACCACCGAGAATGTCGGCCAGACGCTCGCGATCTTCCTCGATGGACAGCCGATCTCTGAACCGGTGATTCAAGAGCCAATTACCGGAGGGCAAGCCAGCATCAACGGCAGATTCACCGCGGCACAGGCACGCGACCTCGTGAACGATCTAAACTTCGGTGCGCTCCCGGTACCGATCTCTCTCGAGAGTAGCTCCTCTATCGGGCCAACCCTCGGTGTCATGGCCATTAACGCAGACGTGGTGGCGGGGCTTCTCGCATTCGTCATTATCGCGCTCTTTATGCTCGTGTGGTATCGATTGCCGGGTGTCATTGCGGTTGTTGCCCTGGCGGAGTACCTGGCCTTCATGCTCGCGATTATCAAGATCATCCCGATCACGCTCACGGCTTCGGGTATCGCCGGTCTCATCATCACCCTCGGTATGGCCGTCGATGCCAACGTGCTTATCTTTGAACGTACCAAGGAGGAGTTGCGCGATGGCAAGAGCCCGCGCGAGGCGGTGCACATCGGCTTTGCGCGTGCATGGACGGCGATTCGAGACGGGCACCTTACGATGCTTATCTCCGGCATCATCCTCTTCTGGCTGGGCTCGAGTATCGTGAAGGGCTTCGCGCTCGTCTTCGTCCTCGGTACGCTCGCCTCATTTATCTCTGCAGTCTCTGTGTCGCGTGTGTATCTGCTCGCAATCGTGCCAGTCGAGGGCAAGGGCAAGTGGAAGTTCCTCCTCGGTAGTGGCATAAGAAACGTATGACGATCACCAAATATCGCACCCTCATATTCAGCCTGACCGGCGTTATTCTCCTCGCCGCGATTTCCTCTATTCTCTACTTCGGTCTCCCGCTCGGGATCGACTTCACGGGCGGGTCGCTCATGCAGGTGGAGTACCCACAGGGCCGCCCGCCGCTCGCTGATATCCAAACGCAGGTTGCGACGGTGCCTCTTGGAGCCGTGTCAGTGCGCGAATCAGGCGATAACGCTATCGTGCTCCGTACACGTACAATGCTCCCCGAGGAGCATGACAAAGTTCTCGCCGCCCTCTCTCAGGGAGTCAGCGTTACCCAGCTTTCATACACGTCTGTAGGACCATCCTTCAGTGGCGAGTTTGCGGCCAAGTCACTCTGGGCGCTCTTGGCGGTCGCGCTCGCGATTACCCTCTATGTGGCCTTCGCCTTCCATAAGGTGTCGAAGCCGATCCCGAGCTGGATCTACGGTGTGACTGTGATCGCGATGCTCGTCCACGATCTTATTGTCCCGGCGGGCTTTTACGCATTTCTTACACACACCACCGGCGCACAGGTAGACGCGCTCTTTGTCACGGCTCTCCTCGCCCTGCTTGGCTACTCGGTCAACGACACGATCGTGGTTTTCGATCGCATACGCGAGCACTTGGCGACTAACGAAAAAACCAACAACAAAGAACCGTTTGAACTCACGGTGGGGAAGAGTATCAGCGAGACGTTGACCCGCTCGGTCAACACCTCCCTCACGGTGGTGCTCGCGCTCGTGGCGCTCGTATTCTTCGGCGCGACCGCGACGCGCGACTTCGCGCTCGTGATGCTCGTGGGCGTTATCGCCGGCACGTACTCCTCGATACTCCTCGCCGCACCGCTCCTCATCCCGTTTGCGCGATGGTATACCCGCCCCGCAGAAGACCGTAAGAAATGATTATCGGCGTCACTGGTACCGACGGGGGAGGCAAAGGCGCAGTCGTTGACTATCTAGTTGGGAAAAAAGGTTTTGTACACTGTTCGGCGCGAGCGTTGTGGACAGCCGAGATAGAGAGAAGAGGCCTCGAGCCCACGCGTGCAAACATGCGCACCGTGGCCAACTCTTTGCGTGCAGAGCATGGCGATGACTTTTTAGTCACGGAGTTTCTTCGACAGGCAGAAGAGACCGGGTGGGATGATGTCGTCATTGAGTCGCTTCGCGCGATCGCCGAGACAGAGACCTTGAAGAAGCGTGGGGGCATACTCTTGAGTGTCGACGCCGACCAAAAGCTCCGTTACGAGCGTATCCAGGCGCGCGCATCCGCGACCGACCAGGTCTCATTTGATGAATTTGTGGAGCACGAAAAGCTCGAGATGAACGACCCCGACCCGCACGGGATGCAAAAGGCCAAGGTGATGGCGATGGCCGACTACACCCTAGAGAACAACGGTACACTCGAAGAGCTTCATCAGCAGATTGAGCGTGCGCTAGCAGAGATTAAGAAATGACCGTCCCGTCAAAGGGGTGGTTTTCGAGATATGCCTCGAGTCGATCGTGGTGTGCGCCATTGATGACAGCCACTTCGAGCCCGATGGCCTCGGCCTCTTTTGCAGCGACAGGGTCGAAGGGCGACGAGAGCCCCGGGTCCCACTCTGATGGGATGAGCGCGCGAAAGGCGGGCCAGTCAATCTGCTCGATCTTTTTTGCGATCTTATTTTTCTTCGGATCGCTGTCGTAGACGTAGTCGATGTTCGAGAGGTTGACCAGACGCGTCGCGCCGAGATTCTTGGCGATCAAGACGGCGCAATAATCGGTCGACCAGCCGGGCTGCCATCCAGCGGAGACGAGCACCGACTCGGACGCCTCGATATCGACAGTCGGGTTCTTAATGATGTGGGGGTGTGCGATATCGGCAAAGATGGTGCGCAGGAGGTGCGCGTTCAAGCGTGTCGAATGAATACCCAGCCAGTCGAGATCGTTGCGTGAAAGAGCGGTCACGTCACCGGCTGCATCTTGGTAACGTCGCGCCGTCTTGCCGCCACCCGTAATGATAGAAAAAGAGAAGCCCTCAGAAACTTTACGTAAAATAAGCTCGCGAAACCGCTTGAGAAAGTCCACATC
>Ga0210057_1000616_pt1 | contig 58474 bp, 55 predicted proteins | sample CryGeyCG2114_010_2_FD_183968 | JGI IMG/M metagenome (GOLD analysis project Ga0210057, IMG submission 183968) | Groundwater microbial communities from aquifer - Crystal Geyser CG10_big_fil_rev_8/21/14_0.10 (SPAdes) (version 2) | ecosystem: Environmental > Aquatic > Deep subsurface > Groundwater ...
TATCGGCGTGAAGATAAGCCACTTTAAAATTATCTTTGGTTTTTTGAGGATCACTTAAAAATGAAGCTAAATCTTCAGCCATTCTTTTGGTTAGAGTAATGACTAAGGTTCTTTGTTTTTTTTGCTTTCTTTTTTTAATCTGTTTAATTAAGTCTTCAATCAAGTTATCTTCCGGTAAAACTGTAATTTTAGGGTCAATTAAGCCCGTGGGCCTGATGACCTGCTGGATGACTCTATTTTTACTTTTTTTAATTTCCCAGTCTGCCGGAGTAGCAGAAACATAAATGGTTTTTTTTGTTCTTTCTAAAAATTCTTCAAATCTTAAAGGCCGATTATCTAAAGCTGAAGGCAGCCTGAAACCAAAGTCAATTAAATTCTTTTTTCTGGCCTGGTCACCATAATACATTCCTCTTATTTGAGGAATAGTAACATGGCTTTCATCAATAACAGTTAAAAAGTCTTTTTTATATTGATAGTGAAAATAGTCAAGCAAAGAATAGGGGGCTTGGCCGGGCTTTCTGCCGTCAAAATAGCGGGAGTAATTTTCAATCCCATTAACATAACCGGTCTCCTTAATCATTTGAAGATCAAAGTTAACTTTTTTTTCAATTCTTTGAGCTTCAATTAACTGGTTTTTAGCTTCAAAGTATTTAATCTGACTTTTAAGCTCTTTTCTAATATCTTTAAAAATGGGGTTTAAATTATTAGTATCTAAAAGATAGTGTTTAGCGGCAAAAATGGAAAAAATATCAACCTTTTTTGTTTTTTTATCTCCCAGTTCTTTTATTTCAATCTTCTCTACTCCCCTAGACCCAAAGAAAAGACGAACAAGGGTAGTAGCAGTATAGGCTAAAAAAACATCCAGCCGATTACCTCTCACCCTAAAAGAGCCGGGTAAAAAATCAGTAATTGCTTTTTTGTAGTAAAGATCAGCTAGTTTTCCTAAAACTTCAAAAATTGTCAGCTTATCTCCTGCTTTTAAAATCAAGGTTTTCTCTTGATATACTTCCGGAGCCCCAATATTATAGATACAAGAAACTGAGGCAATAACAATGCTTTTTTCATATGAAAAAATATTACTGGTGGCTTTTAGTCTTAACTGGTCAATTAAAGGGTTAATGTTTACTTCTTTAGCAATATAGGTGTCTGAGGCAGGTAAATAGGCTTCCGGCTGATAATAGTCATAATAAGAAACAAAGTAGGAAACCGGACTATGGGGGAAAAACTCTTTCATTTCCTGATAAAGCTGAGCGGCCAAGGTTTTGTTGTGGGAAATAATTAAGGTCGGCAGCTGGGTTTTTTCAATTATCTTGGCAATCGTATAGGTCTTGCCGCTGCCCGTCACCCCCAGCAAAACCTGGTTTTTTAGATTGTTTTTAAAACCTTTAATGAGTTTATCAATTGCCTGGGGTTGGTCCCCTTTGGGCTTAAATGAAGAAATAAGTTTAAGTTTGTCTATCATCTTATTTTAAAATTAAAAGATTATCTTATAAAAAATTTAAATTAGCTCTTTTCTTTTTTTATCCCAATATTTACTTTGACGGCAAAGCTTTTTAATATCTTTTTTATTTTCTAAAAGCTTTTCCACGACCACTTCTAGAAAAATAGTGTTTTGAGAGCCTTTAACTAAAATCACTTCTCCACCCTGAAGATTTTCTAAAAGCCAGTCGCCGGCTTGAAAACTATTTTTAAAACAAAAGCTTTTAATTTTAGCCTTAGTCTTTGGATAAACATATTTTTTTGTTTCTGGACCGACACAAACTAAAAGATCAACAAATTCTAGGATTTTTTCTGCCACTGCCTCATGTTCTTTTTTAGTTTGGCTACCCAGTTCTCTCATATCTCCAAAAACAAAGACTTTATTAGCCTTAGTTTTTAGATTTTTTAAAAGCTCTAGGGCGCCTAAAACTGCTTTTTTAGAAGCATTATAGGAAGAATCAATAATTAAAGTCTTTTTTAATCCCTTAAAAACAGACATTCTCCCCAAAGGCAAAGAAAAATTCTTTTTAAGATTAGTTAAAGCTTTTTCAAAACTTAAACCTAAAACCAAGCCTGTTTGAATAGCAGCTGCTAAAGTAGTTACATAATATGAAGGTAAAAGAAAATTTAATTTAAGATGATAAATCTTTTTAAGGTGCTGAAAAGTAAATTCAGTTCCTTTTAAAGAATGGCTGGTTTTAATAATTTTTAAGTTATTAAAATTTAAAGAGGCTTTTTTACCAAAATAAAAAATTTTAGCTTTAGATTTTTGAGCTTCTTTTAAAACCAAAAGGTCATCTGCGTTAGCCAAACCAATCTTTCCTTTATTAAGTTGAGTTAGTATTTTTCCTTTTTCCTGAGCAATTAGATTTAATAAAGAGTTTTGTTTCTCAAAACTTGAGCTAAACTTTTTATTTTCAGGAATAGCTTTTTCAAACTGCTGAGTATGAACCGCTAAAACATTTAGAAAAATTGATAAATCCGGTTTTATAAAGGAAAGCAAATATTTCATGTTTTTGGGCCAATAGGGTTCATCAATCCCCAGTTCAACAATATAGTAATCATATTGTTTCCAGTTGAATAAAAGCATTATTGGGACCAACAAAAAAACTCTTAACCAATCAAGGTAAGAATAATCTTTTAAATGAAGATCTAAAATATCTAAAGGAATCCCGGTTTCACTATTAGCTTTAATTGATTTTTTTACTTTAAAGTCATCTTTTAAAACCGCTTCAATGGCATTTCTTAAGGAAGTTTTTCCAGCAGACCCAGTTAAAGCAATTATTTTAGGCTTAATTTTTAAAAGCTGAATTTTAGCTCCTACTTTAAGATAAGCTAAAAAGAATTTAATAATTATTTTTTTCATTAGATTATATTTCGTTTAATATGTTTTTAATAAATTCATTATAAATCCTATTTATAATATTTTTTTTCATTTTTAATAGTTGTTTTAGGACCGTGGCCGGAATAAATAATAGTATTTACTGCTAACTTAAGAATTTTTTTAATTGACTTAAAAAGCATTTCTTCATTGCCGCCTTCAAGATCAGTCCGGCCATAGCCGCCATGAGCAAAAAGAAGATCGCCGCTAAAAAGAATCTTTTCTTTCTGGCAATAAAAACAAACTCCTCCCTGGGTATGGCCCGGAGTATGAATAACTTTTAAACTTAAACTGCCAACTTTAATTATCTGGCCTTCTTTTAAATATTTGTTAACTTGTGGTGCCGGTCCAACATCTGTCTTTATAAAAAAACTGGCTGTCCGAGTCATTCTTTTTAAAATTTTATTATCATCTTTATGAAGATAAAAAGGGATTTTAAAATCTAAGCTTAATTCATTTACTCCCAAAAGGTGATCAAAATGAGCATGAGTTCCTAGAATAGCCTGAGGCTTTAATTCCAAATCATTAATCTTGTTTTTAATAAAATCCGGGTCATCTCCAGGATCAATAATAACGGCTTCTTCAAAATTTTCATCATAAAAAAAATAACAATTGGTTTGCATCTGACCGACAACTAAAGTTTTAACTGGCATCTTAATAAAGCTCTTTTTTAATTAAAGGCGCTAAGGCTAGAATAATTGCATTAATATAGCTAGTCTCACGAGTAACCCTGTTACTGGTAAAAAAGCCAAAGGCCCCTTGCTTTTGATTAATGTTTTTTATGCCTGTTTTTTGGGATAATACCACCCCTAACTCTTTGCCCTTTAAAACCTTCTCAACCATTTTCTCGGGTAAAACCAACTGGGAAGAAATACTAACTCCCTTTTTGTTATTTTTACTTAATATTACTACCACTCCAAAAGTTGTCCAGCCAAATGAATGCTTTTGCATTCCCCCTTCCAGCCCTAAACTAAAATCAGCTTGAGGCTTAATTTTCAAACCATTTTTCGCCCGGTTTAAAGCACCTTTAAAAGTTTCTTTTAAAGTTAAGGGTTGAGCTGAAACTTCAGACTCTAACTTCAAACCTTTAACCTCTAGATTATTAAAATACTTTGCAAAGCCAATTTTTCCGGCTTTGATTTTAACTGGGTTTTTAGAACCAACAATTACTAAGGTTTTCTTCTTCATCCTTCTATTTTACCATTTTAAAAAACGGGCATTTATTTTGAGATTCTCGGGTTTTAGGGTAAAATACAATGGATGGAAAAAAGATATCAACCTCAGAAGCTAGAAAACAAAATCTCCAAGCTCTGGGTTTCTAAAAAAACTTTCTCATATAAACGAGATAAAAACAAAAAGCCTTTTTCCATTATTATGCCTCCACCTAATGCTAATGCCCCCCTTCATATTGGCCATGCCATGTTTATTGCCTTAGAAGATATTATGACCCGCTTCAATCGGATGAAAGGCCAAGTTTGCCTTTGGCTGCCCGGAGCTGATCACGCCGGTATTTTAACCCAGGTAGTGTTTGAAAAAAAACTGGCTTCTAAAGGAAAAACCAGGTTTGATTTAGGCAGGAGTGAATTTTACCGCCAATGTTATAGCTTTACTCAGAAAAACAAAAAACTTATGTATGACCAGCTTAAGAAAATTGGCGGCTCAGCCAACTTTGCCAAAGAAAAGTTTACTCTAGATCCTAAAATCAGCCAAGAAGTATTAAAAAGTTTTATGGCTCTTTATAAAGATAAACTAGCTTATCGGGGCGACCGGCTGGTAAATTGGTGTCCCCGATGCATGACCGCTTTATCTGATTTAGAAGTTGAACATCTGGAGGTTAAAACCAAGCTTTGGTTTATTAAATATCCTTTAAAAACTCATTCTCAGATTACCGGGGAAACTAGATTTTTAGTGGTGGCGACTACCAGACCGGAAACTCTTTTAGGTGATACGGCCCTGGCAGTTAATCGGAAAGATCAGCGCTACCAAATGTTTATTAACCAAAAAGCAATTTTGCCCCTTGTTAATAGACTAATTCCCATTATTGCTGATAAAGCGGTTGATATGGAGTTTGGGACTGGGGTAATTAAAGTTACTCCCGCCCATGATCCAACGGATTGGGAAATGGGTCAAAGGCATAAGCTTAAAAAAATATCAGTTCTTGGTTTTAATAACCGCATGACCAAAAAAGCAGGCAAAGAGTATGAAGGCCTCAAAAAAAATGAAGCCAGAAGAAGGATTGTGGAATTGTTGAACCGCCAAAACCTTTTAATCAAGGTTAGGAATTACAACCATTCTGTTGGCCACTGCGAGCGCTGTAAAACAATTGTTGAACCTTTAATTTCTAAACAGTGGTTTTTAAAAACCAATAAAAGAATCAAACTTAAAAGCAAATCTTTAGAACAAAAACTGGGACGAAAACAAGTTTCTTTAAAAGAAATGGGCATTTTGGCGGTTAAAAAAAAACATCTTAAAATCCTCCCCCACCGTTTTAAAATTAATTACTTAAATTGGATGAGAAACCTTCATGACTGGTGTATTTCCCGCCAGCTTTGGTGGGGTCAGCAAATGCCGATTTATTATTGCGGCAGCAAGGGCCTTTCCCCCCTTCAAAAGCAAATGAACCCTAAACTGGCTAAAGTTGAACCCGGCTGTGGAACAGTAATTGTCAGTTTAACTAAGCCCAAAGCTTGTCCTAAATGCCGGAAAAGAAAATCTATTATTCAAGATCCTGATGTTTTTGACACCTGGTTTTCTTCCGCCCAATGGCCGTATACCAGCCTAGGTTTTCCAAACTCCCATGACTATAAATACTTTTACCCCACATCGGTTATGGAAACCGGCTATGAAATTTTAAATATCTGGGTGGCCAGAATGATTATGATGGGCCTTTACCGGACTAAAAAAGTTCCCTTTAAAACTGTTTATCTTCATGGCTTAGTAAAAGATGCTTTTGGAGAGAAGATGAGCAAATCCAAGGGTAATGTAATTAATCCCCTGGAAGTGATTGCCAAACACGGGGCTGATGCTTTAAGAATGGCTTTAGTAGTCGGCGCTACCCCAGGTAACGATATTTCCATTGGTGAAGAAAAAATTAAAGGCTACCGTAATTTTACTAACAAAGTCTGGAATATTGGCCGCTTTATTAATCTAAATCTAAAGTCTACTAAGAAAAACATCCCTTTGTTTTCAAAAAATCTTAAAGGCTTAACTAAAGAAGATAAGCTTATTATTAAAAAATTAGAACAGCTCATTAAAGAAACTACTCTTAACTTAGAAACCTACAAATTCTCCTTAGCCGGGGAAGCTATTTACCATTTTTTATGGCATGAACTGGCTGATAAATATCTTGAGTATTCTAAAGAAAGACTTAATAAAAAAGATGTGGTGGTTTTAGCGGTTTTAAGCCATCTATATTTAAACTCCTTAAAGCTGCTTCATCCTTTTATGCCTTTTGTCACCGAAGCAGTTTGGCAGGAAATGCCAGAAATTAAGGAAAAAGTTTTAGCTTCAAGTTCTTGGCCAAAATAGAATTTTTAGTGTTATACTAGTTTTATGAAGTCTTTTCTTAAAATATGGTTAACTATTTTATTAAGTTTAATTATTGTTTTAATCCTGTTTCAAATCTTGACCCCTAAAAACGATCTTTTAAAAGCCAGTTTAAATCTAAACTATTTCCCCTTTTTTCCTCAAAGTCATTTAAAAATGGCTCAAACTTTGTTTAAAAACAACTATGAAAAAGAGGCTAAAATTGAGCTTCAAACAGCTAAAGATCTTTATCTTAAAGTTTCTTGGTTTGATTTTACCAAAAAAACAAAGGCAGAAATTGAAAAAACAGCAATTCTATTAAATCAATCAGAAAAAATTAGAAAAGAAATTAGTAATTTGGAAATAATTCTTAGAACCAAACCCCAATACCGCGATCTTAATTTAAAACTCTCTCTTTTAAATTTTCAACTTAAAAATGATACTGCTGCTTTATCTTGGTGGGAAAAAGCTTTTTATCAAGACCCCAATAATAAAGAAGTTCAAACGGTGGGAAAAATAGTTAAACTTAAAAACTAGAAGTTATTTTTTCTTTTCTTTGGAGGCTTGAGGAGCCCCTTCTTCTGCCTCTTTTTTAGTTTCTTCAGGCTTGGCTTCTCCTTCTTTCGCCCCCTCGCCCTCTTTTGCTTCTCCTTCTTTTTTCTCTTCATCTTCTTCTCCTGGAGTTTCAGCCTCTACTGGTTTTTCCTCTTCCTTTTTAGGCTCTTCTACCTGAACAACCAGCTGATCTTTATCTTCCAGCAAGATTTTAACCTTAATCTGATCAATTTTTAAATCTTTTAAAGCAATCCCTTGGCCGATTTCCTCAATTTTAGAAATATCAATTTTGAATTTGTCAGGTAAATCAGCCGGTAAAGCTTCGACTTCAATCTCATCCATTAAAAGAACTAAAACTCCACCTTTTGTGACTGCCGGTGCTTCTCCTATAAGCTCGACCGGAATATTAATTTGAACTTTAGCTTTTAAGTCTACTTGGCGGAAATCAGCATGAAGGGGCTCATCAGTAACTGGGTCTTTTTGCAACCGGTGAATTAAAACTGGTCTGGTTTTGGTTTCTTTATCTAGACTTAACTCAACAATATTAGTTTCCCCGGCTTTTTTATATATTGCTAATAGGTCTTTTAAGGAAACAGCCACTGCCTGAGATTTTAAGCCTTTGCCATAAATATTAGCTGGTAACTGACTTTCAGCCCGTAGCTTTTTGACCTTACGGCCCAAAACTTTTCTTATATTAACTTTTAGGTTTAAATCTGTCATGAACTTATAGAGTTTAACAAAAATATTAAAAAAATGCAATCACAGGCTTACTTACAATATATTAATGTGTTTTAAATAGCAATTTATTGATTATCTAAAGAAAACTCAATTAAAAACAACTCATCAGTTAAAGTATTCTCTTCAAAACTTAAATTAGAACCTTGCTGTTTAACTTCTTTATTAGCTTCTTTAAATTGAAAGTTATCTCCGTAACTTAAGTTTATTCTTAAAGGACTTTCTCCCATGCCTGGCTGTTTTTGAAAATACAAAGCATAAGAAAAGTCTTTATTTAAGCCTTGAAGGGAAGGAATTTGATAGCTTATTTCCACAATTCTTTTTTCCTGAATAGGAATGCTTAGAAGAATTCCTATTCCCTTTTTACCGTGCTCTTCAAAATTATTGATATCTTTAGGCTTTACTTCTTCTAAACTACTACTGTTTTCTCCTGTTTTAATTGTTTCTATTCTCGCTCTCCTGGGTAAATATACTCTTAAATAATTTTTATAGTTTCCTCCTGGCGGAGATAAGCTTTCCGCCATATTTTCATAAACTATGGAGGTTTTTTCTTTTAACTCCCCTGTTTCTTTTAGAGTCACCTCTTGAATTATCTCTCTTTTTAAATAGAAATTGGCTTTGTTAACCCCCAAATTGGCTTCATTAATCATTAAATAATCGGTAATAATATCTTTTTCACTGGTAATGCTTCTAATACTGCCGTCAAAACCATTTTGATTAACAAAATTGCCCGTATTTTTATCATGAAATGTTAAAAGGAGGTTTTTTTGATCTAAACTAGAACTAATACTCTGAATTATTTTTAACCACTCTCCGCCTTCGCTTTTTTCTATTCTTTGAAAAATAGCTTTAGTTAGAATTAACATAAAATCATTATTTTTATCTTCATAATATTGAGCTCTTTCTAAAATATTTTTAGAAGTAATGGTATCACCCGTTTCTTCCAGTTTTATTGAATCAATTGCTTTTAAAAGGTCTTTTAAAAAATATAAGTCCAGACCAATCACCCCATCTACTTGACGACCCATTTCTTTTTCATAAAACCATTCTGCCTGATTAGCACTAATAGGATAATGAGGACTCCAATTAGAATCTCTTAAATACCAAGATTTTTCTCCTAGATATTTCTCTAATTCTAAGGGTGGATCAATTTGACCTTTAAGCTGCTTATCTGCTTCCATTGTGGTCGCTAGCTGAAAGTCTAAAAGCCTGCCTTTTTCAAAACTCAAAAGACCAAAAGAGCCAATAAAACCACCGGTTGGCCGAAGTTCTAAATTATTTTGAAGCAAAACTAGATAGGTTTTCTTATCATTAACAGCTACAAGTTCACTTAAAATATTAACAAAATCACGACTAAGAGTAATCTTTTTTCTTTTAAAAGGCAATTTTTCCTTTAAACTATATATCTCTGGACTTGTTTGTCTGGCTTCCAAAAGATTTAAGTTTTCCCATAGTTGATCAAGCAAAAAATCAAGTTTTTGAACCTCTGTTTCATAATTTCCTTCTTCTCCTTGAATAACCATGGAAGCAATTTTATCCACCTGAAAAATTGCATCAGCGCTCAAATCAGTTAATTTAATTAAATGAGTCCCCTCATCAAAAAAGGCAAATAACTCACCTATTTGCTGATCAAAGGGTAAAAGCGATAAAATTGGAAAAAGATTTACTAATATTTGGCGTCCTCTCTCAAAAGTTTTTAGACTCGTCTCTTTTTGGCTTTTTATTTTACTAATTTCCAAATTTTCTAAAGACAGGTTTAAAAAAAGAATCTCTTTTTTTGCCTGTACTTTATAGAAATACAACCCCCCTAAAGGTAAAGATATAACTAAAGCTAAAGTTAGGATAAAAATAATCAATCTTTTTAAAAACAGTCCTTTTTTGGGTAAAGGTACTTCACCCGACTCATAATCTTTAAGCCAATCTAGAGTTTCTTTTAAACCTTCTTTAAGTTCTATTTTAGGCTGCCAATTTAATTGTTTTTTAGTTTGACTAATATCTTTTTGTTTGACGGCAATTGGCTTTTTGGTCTGGCTGATTTTAAACTCTACCCCCAAAGCACTTAGGCTATTTTTTTTAATTAAATTAGCCAATTTCAAAAGACTTATTTTTAATCCTCCTAAAGAATAAATTTTACCTTTAGTATTTTGAGAAAAGATTGTTTTCATTAAGCCCCTAACCGCATCATCAATATAAAGTGGATGAAGAAGTTGAGAGCCATCTTGAGATAATTTCATAATTTTTTTATTTTTGAAGTCAGTTAAAATAGAACTCAACTCATCTTCTTTTTCTAAATCCATCCCTGGACCATAAAGATCAACTAATCTAACAATTCTTATATCTAAATGAAGCTTTGAATAGTATTTTTTACCTAATTCTTCTTGGGCCTTTATTTTTCGACTTTCCTCATAAGAAGATAAAAGTAAAAACTTAGCTGTCTGTTTTTTGGCCAAATCTAAAAAGTCCTTGATTTCCTCAACTCTATCACTTACTTGATTAAGATAAAAAATATAGTCAAATTTTTGAATCCTAAGTTTATTAAAATTAATTTTCTTCCCGGCTTTTATAAACCTAAACCCCCTTTTATTTTCAAACTTTGTCATATTTTTATTGTTTTCTTCTTTTGCTCGGTCAAGACAATAAATAAAACAGCTCTTTTTTAAAAGGGCTTCAACTAGATAAGTCCCCATAAAACCGGCGCCACCAATAATTAAGACTGAAGGCATAGGGCTATTTTTAGAATTTTCTTTTTTCATATATTATTAGATTAAAAAGGTCTAATTTTATCTTACTTTATCTGAAAATAAACGACAAGAAGAAGGATATGCTAAAGACTAAAAACTATTTATTCTTTTTTAAAAGTTTCTTGTCAAGGGCTTTATTCAAAAGACCATCCGCCTCTTTATTTTCTCGTCGAGGAATATAATTGTAGTAAATGTTGGCCTTAAATCCTTTTTCGAGACTTCTTACCACCAAGACCAACATTCTTAATTTACTGTCTTTTACTTTAAACTTACCATTTAATTGATTAACTACTAACATTGAATCTAAAAAAAACTGAATGGGAATATTTAATTCTTTAATTTTGGGGAATTCATCACTTAGAAAATTTAGACTTTTAATTACTCCCTGATACTCGGCCACATTATTGGTGGCTTCACCTAAATAAATCCCTTTTTTCCCATAAACTCTCCCCCTCTCGTCTTTAATAATAAAACCACAGGCAGCTGGACCGGGATTATTTCGACTTCCACCATCACAAAAAACAATAAGGTTTTTGATTTTTTTTATACTTTTTCTTTCAGACATTAAATATTCTCCCTTTATTAATTAAAAAACTGGTGGTTGTTTTTAAAAAGGTGTTCAATTTTAAAAACCCACCTAATTTCTTTCTTATAACCAAGACTGTTAAAGAGAAAACCAGCACTTCTGTTAAAATAGTGTTAATAGCGGCGGCCTTAAAAGAAAAAAGAGGAACTAAAACAAAATTTATAGAAAAGTTAAAAACCAAGGCTAAGGCAGCAATAAAAAAGGATTTTTTCTGCTCTCCTAAGGCAATAATGCTATAGCCGGTTAAATGATTAAGAAAGCTAAAAAACAAGGCAAAAGACAAAATTCTTAAAGACAAAGTTTCGCTAACAAGAACACTCCCTGTCAATATTTTTATTATTAACGGACTAAATATAAATAGCAAAATGGTAATCAATAAGCCAGCAGAAAAAAGTAAGTCAAAGGCAATTTGAAACATTTTTTTAAACTGAATTTGATTATCTTTTTTAACTGCCATTTCGGATAAAACAGGCAAAAGAGAATTCATTAAATAAGAAGCAAAAACATTCAAATTTTCAAATACTTTGTAAGTTAGACCGTAAATGCCGACCGCTTCGCTCCCTTGAAAGTGTTTTAAAATTAAAGTGTCAACTCTAGAATAAAAGGTAAACATCAGAAGAATTCCTCCCATTGGGGCTGATTGAAGAATAATTCTTTTAACAATTTTTTTGTTTAGTTTAAAATTAAGTTTGATTAATTTTAAAGCCAGGGGGGTAAATATTAAAACAGTAATCAGCAGGGCCATTATCTGACTACTCACAAAATAACTAATTTCCTTAGTTCTAGCAAAAGAATAAAAAAAGACAATTCCTAAAAAATTAAAACCACTAATAAAAATATTCATCAAAGAATAATAAAACAACTTTAAGCGGGTATGAAAAATAATCATTAAAGAATTTTTAAAGGAAATAAGAAAAATTATTAAAGAGGAAACTAATAAAGCAGTTTTTAAAAATAAGGGATAACCAGACTTAATCCCTAAAAAAACCAGTGGAATTGAGGCTAAAAGAGAAAAAGCAAACCTTAAAACAAAAACATTCCCAATAATTAAACCAGCATTAAGCTTGTTTTGACTAGCTTCCCTAACCGTAATCAAATGACTCCCAAAATCAGCCAGAGTCGAGAGCATGGTGGCTAAAGAAAAAACAAAAACAAAATCTCCATACAAAGACCTGCCTAAATACCGACGAAGAAGAATTGTACTTAAAACCCCAAAAATAACCACAATTATTTTCGCCCCTGCTTGGGAGCCTGTATTTAAAGTAATGTTTTTTGAAATTGACATGAAGGAGATTTAAGATTCTTTATTTTTAGTCTCTGTTTTAACTTTTATAACCAGCCTTCTATCTCTTCCTTCACCAATAGATTCAGTCAAAACATCCGGATTGTCAGCTAATACAAGATGAATTATTCTTCTTTCGGCACTATTTAAATAGGTCAAGACTACTTCTTCTTGAGAAAATTTTACTCTTTTAGCTGTATTTAAAGCAATCTTTTTTAAGTTCTCTTCTCTTTTCTCTAAATAGTCTCCAACATTAAGAACTATTTTCTGCCACTCCCCCAGTTTTTTATAAAGCATTAAAGATAAAACCAACTGAATTGAAGAAATAGTTTCACCATAATTACCAATTAAAATGCCCGCCTCCGGAGAATCAACATTTATTCTAATATTGCCCTCATCTCCCATTATTATTTTAACTGATTTTTCTTTAAACCCTATCTCATCTAAAAGCTCTACAGTTAAATTCTCTATTAACTTAAGGCTAGAAGCTTTAGGAGGCTTATCTTTTTTAACCTTAGGGTTTTTTTTAGGCTTTTTACTTTTTTGAAGACTCATTTTTTTTCTTAAAATTAATATATAATTGCTGCCCTAGCATAAATAAACTAAAACTTAGCCAATACAAAACCAACCCTGAAGGAAATTTAAAACCAATTAACAAAGTCATTAAGGGCATCATAAATAACATTTGTTTTTGCATCATCGCTGCCATATCATCATTTTTTTCTTTAGTTTTTTTAGCTTTTATTTCCGCTGCCTTATTAGAAGGCATCATTAAATAAGAAGATATAAATTGGGCCACCGCCGATCCAATAAGAAACAAGCCCGGGAAGGCCTCTAATTTAAAACCAAAAATATTTATGGCTGTAAATTTAAATAAATCGGGTTGAGTTAGTTCTAAATATAAAAAGCGGGTGTTAATCTGAGTTGACTTTCCCAATCTTAAAATTGGATAAAGAACTTCATTTAATTTCTGAATTATTTCTCCATCAGCTCTTAATACCTGATTAAAGGCTTGAAAAAGGGCAATTAAAATAATAATTTGAATTATTTGAGGTAAACACCCCGAGGCTGGATTAAGCCCATGGCGTTTGTAAAGCTCCAACTGGGCTTTAGCTAGAGCCTGTTTGTCTTTTTTATACTTTTTTTTAAGTTTTTCCAATTCCGGGGCTAAATCCCTCATTCTTTGAGCCGATTTTAAAGAAGGCAAAGTCAAGGGCGTTAAAACTAATCTAATTAAAATTGTCAATCCAATGATAGCTAAACCCAAATTATTGCCCAAAAGGTTATAAAACAAAATCAGTAAATTTACTAAGGGTTGGTAAAGTAATGTGTGCCAAAGGTTCATTTTATCTATATTTTCTAATTTTCAGGTTTATTATTATGAGTCTCCTTTTTACAAAAGAGGTTCTTCTCCCCCCTTGCTCCAAGGGTGACATTTAAAAATCCTCCGTAATCCAAGGAGGGTTCCTTTTATAATACCATATTTTTCAATTGCTTGGTAGAAATATTCAGAGCAAGTAGGAATAAAACGACAAGCAGCATCTGTTAAAAAAAGTTTTTTAAATATTGCCAGCTGGAAAACACTTGTATTTTGATAGAGCTTAATTGATTTTAAAATTAAATTTTTTGGTTTCACCGGTATTTCATAAACATTTTTTGGCTAAAATCTATTGGGGAGTTTTAAAAATCTTTTTTTTAAAGTCTAAAAAATATTGCTTATAATTTTTTTACCTAAACATCAATTAAATTAGCTTTCTTAAAATCTTCCCTCATTTGATTCAATTCGTTTTTTTTAGAAGCCCTTATATTTGGCGGCATACATGGTTTAGCCAGGAGAATTATATCATTATTTGCTTTGAAATCTTTCATTTGTTTTTTATAATTGTTTCTTAAAACTCTTTTTAATCGATTTCTTTTTACCGCTCGCTTGTTAACTTTTAAAGGAACAATAAAACAGACCCGGCTATAAGGTTTTTTATTTTTTAAAATAAATATTATTAGATTTTGGCAATAAAATTTTTTCCCATTTTTTAAAACCGCGGGTATTAAATAAGCTGGTAAACGATATTTTTTCGGAAGCACAATTAAAACCAGTCAGCAATTTTTAAACGGATAAGCTGGATCTCTTCTTTTTTCTTCTTCTTTTTAAAACATTCTCCCCGTCTTTAGTTCTCATTCTTTTTAGAAATCCATGAGTTCGTTTTCTTTTCTTTTTTTTAGGTTGGTAAGTTCTTTTTGGCATAGCCTATCTTAACAAAATTTGTCTCAAAAAACAACCTTCTTTTTGGTCTTCTTTTATTTGGGTTATTTTTAACTGAATTTTAAACTGACCTATTTTTATCTATTTAATCCTGTTGACAAGTTGTGGATAACTTTCTAATAATAGACATAAAGATTCCTGTCCTTCTATTTTAAATAGTCTTACTTTTTTAATAACACTTTTAAATAATCTTTTAATAAAAATTTATAATGAATAAAAAAGAACTTTGGCAGGCGGTATTAGCTGAACTTCAGCTTAGTCTTTCTAAGGCGAACTTTTCCGCCTGGTTTTCAAACACCAGGGTTTTATCTTTAAAAAAACTAGATCAAAAAAGGCAACTAGTAGAAATTGGGGTTTCTAATCCCTATGTTAAAAATACTATCGAACTCCGTTATCAAGGTCAAATAAAGGAAATTCTTGATCGTTTAACAAAATTAGAAAATGAGTTAGGTTTAACTATTAAAGCCGAAAAACAAAAAATTAGTGACTCTGGGCCCCTTTTTAAAATTGATTTTGCTAAAGAAGAAAAAAGAGCTTTACAAAAAGCAATTGAATCAAGCCGACTTAGGCCGGATTTTACCTTTGATACATTTGCTGTTTCTTCCTCTAATGATATGGCTCACGCAGCTGCTTGCGCGGTTGCCAATGATCCAGGTAAAAAATATCATCTTCTTTTTTTATATGGAGGCGTTGGAGTTGGCAAAACTCACTTAACTCATGCTGTTGGTCATCAAATTTTAGCAAAAAATCCACATGCCCGGGTGGTCTATTGTACCTCAGAAGAATTTACTAATGAAATTGTTGAGGCTATTCAAAGAAGAAGTACTAGTAAATTTAGACAGAAGTACCGATCGGCGAAAGCCCTTCTCATTGACGATATTCAATTTATTGGAGGAAAGGAAACAATTCAAGAAGAATTTTTTCATACTTTTAATGCCATCCATGCTGAAGGAGGACAAATTGTTTTAACTAGCGATCACTTACCCCATGAGATTAAGGGGTTAGAGGGTCGTCTCCGATCTCGGTTTGAGGGGGGTTTAACTATTGATGTTCAGGAACCTAATTTTGAACTAAGAACGGCTATTTTATTAATCAAAGCAAATCAGAGGGGGATTAAGTTACCCATTGATGTGGCTAAAATGGTAGCCAGTAATATTAAAAGCACCAGAAGACTTGAGGGGTTTTTAACTCGCTTAGTAAGTGAAGGAGAAACAAGAAAAAAATCTATTAGTCTTGAATTATGCCAAACAATTCTGGAAAGAACCAGCCCCTTGCCAGTCGTTTCTAAAAGACTCCTTAAGCCTAATGAAATTCTTGACCTAGTGGCTCGCTACTTTGAATTAAAAATTTCAGAACTAAAAGGACCCAAAAGATCTAAACCAATTGTTGTTCCCCGTCAGATTGCCATGTATTTGATCAGAACAGAATTAGAAGACTATCCTTTAATGGAAATAGGAAGGCTTTTTGGCGGCCGAGACCACACCACTGTTATGCATTCGGTCGATAAAATTAAAAACCTTCTTCCAGGGTCTGAAGAATTAAGATCAAAAGTTGACAACCTTAAAAAAAGACTCTATGGATAAATTGAGGAAAAGGCTGTTTATAACAAGTGGAATAAAGGAAGATAAGTGCATAACCGTTAATGACTTATCAACTTTTCCACATTTCCTTAAAAGTTTTCCACATGGTTTTCCCCAGAACCCATCTGAGAGTTTTCCACTTATCCACCATAACTACTACTAATACTATATATTTATTAATATAAAAACAAAAATCAATAAAAAAAGTATAATCTTAAAAATATGTTTAAAACTAATTGTTTCTAAAATTCAAAAGGAGTAAAATAATAATATGAAAGCCTCAATTTTACAAGAAAATCTTCAAAAAGGTCTTAATTTAACTAGTCGAGCAATTAACAGTAGAGTTAATCTGCCTATTTTAGGAAATATTTTAATTTCTACTAAAGAAGCTAAAATTAAGTTAACGGCCACTAATTTAGAAATTAGTATAAATGTTTTTTTACCTGCTAAAAAAGAAAGAAGCGGTCAATTTACTATCCCGGCTAAAGATATTACTGAATTTGTTTCTTCCTTACCAACGGGAAGGGTAGACCTAGAGGAAAAGAAAGAAAAATTGGAATTGGTGTCAGGATCATACAGGGCTATTTTTAATGGAATGTCAGCGGCTGAGTTTCCTCAAGTTCCAAGCTTGGTAGATGGAAAAAAAGAAGATGTTTTAAAAAAAACAAAAATTGACACCAAAAGTTTTATTAAGGCGGTTAATTATGTTAATTTTGCTGCGGCTCAAGATGAAAATAGGCCAGTTTTAACTGGGGTCAGATTAAGTTTTGAAGAAAGCAATCTCCAGTTGGTGGCGACCGATGGCTATCGTTTAAGTTTAAAGAAAATAAAGCTCGAAAAAAAAATAGACTTTCCTACTTTAATTATTCCTGCTCGGGCTTTGGGTGAAGTGGTTAGAATTATTACTTCTAATGACAGTAATGGAGAAGATGAAAAATTGGTTTTATCAATTACCAAAGATAAAACCCAGGTTATTTTTTCTTATGCTGATACTGAAGTAATCGCTCGTTTAATTGAGGATAAGTATCCTGATTTTAGTAAAATAATCCCCGATAAAGGAGAAAATATGGCAATTATTGATAGGGAAGAGTTTTATAAAGCCATAAAAGCCGCCTCTATTTTTGCCAGAAAAAGTGCCAATATTGTTAAATTTACTTTTTTTAATAACAATATGACCATCGAAGCGAATGCTCCTGAAATAGGGGAAAATGAAATCAAAATAGGAATTAGATATAAAGGAGATAAAGAACAAATTGCTTTTAATTACCGCTTTATTCAGGATTTTTTAAGCAATTTTGATCAGGAAAGTTTAAGCTTAGAGATTTCTGGACCATTAAAACCCGGTCTTTTTAAGGGGGAAAAAGATAACTCTTTTTTGCATGTTATTATGCCAGTTAGACTTCAGGATAAAGAATAGATTTTTAAAAGAACGAAATCCTTATATTTTTTAAAGAGATCCGACTGCTTTTTTTCTAGGGTAATTGTGATAAGAGGTGGTTTTGATTTTTTCATCTTTATTAGAAGAGGCAACTTGATTCCAAATATTGGTGGAAGTAGATGGTTTAGGAGGGTTTTTAATAGGAATTGGAACAGGAATTTCTTTTTTTTGAGCGGCTAAAACCTCTTCGGGATTAGAAGTAATTAATTGATATTCTTCCTGAGAGGCAACCACTTTAATAGCCACATGATTGTTACCAGCAAAAAATAAACCATGCCCAATATTGCAGGACAAAAGAAGATTTTTTTCTCCCTGACTTAGGTAAAAAGTTTTAACTACAGTTTCAATTGCCGCCGGTGACTGTTTCATTAAAAGTTGAATAGAAGAATTGGAAATAATTGCTCTTCCATAATCATTATTAAGAAAGTCTTCAGCGTCTTGAGTAATGGTGGTTAAGCCCAAATAATATTTTCTGGCTCTTTTGGCAATCCCATAGAGAAAACCGGCGGAATCCTCATTTTTCATTAAATACCAGGCTTCATCAACAATCAAAAGTCTCTTTTTAAGTTCTCTTTTTACTTTGGTCCAAATAAAATCAAGAATAATAAACATGGCTATTGGTCTTAATTTATCTTCGAGCTCTTTAATACTAAAAACGGTAAAATTATTTTTTAGATCAATTGTTGATTGTTGGTTGAAAATACCACTTAAGCTGCCCTTAATAAACCTTTCCAATCTAGCGGCTAACTGAATAGCTTCTTTTTCCTCCATGCCAACCAACACCTTATAAAGATCTTCCATTAGGGGAGGGGTTTTGGTTTGAGTGATGGGGTCTTTAGTGATTCCTTTTTGTTGGTAAGTAGCAACAAGAGCCCTGTCTAGAATTGCTTCTTCATTGGGACTAAGAGTCCCCATAATAATTTTAAACAATGAGTGAAGCGAGAGAATTTTTAAGCCAAGCTGGTTTTCATCTTTAGAATTGATGTTGCTTAGATCAAAGGGGTTTATTTTAGCGGGAGTACTAGGGGAGAATTTAATATATTCACCGCCTAGTTCTGATGACAGGTTTTCATATTCATTTTCTGGATCAATAACAATAATTTCAGTTCCAAAAAGAAGAGAGCGAAGGGCCTCAAGCTTAATAGTAAAACTTTTACCAGCCCCGGACTTGCTTAAAACAACCATATTGGCATTTTCCAAACTAAAACGATCAAAAATTACCAACGAATCATTGTGTTCATTAATTCCGTACAAAATGCCCTTATTGTCGGTTAATTCTGAAGAAGTAAAAGGAAAGGTAGTGGCTAAAGAAGTGGTATCCATGTTTCTGGTAATCATCAATTTGTCCGAACAGGTGGGAAGAGTTGATTTAAAAGCATCTTCTATTTGTAAAATTGCTATCTTAGAAACAATTAGAAGAGAACCAAGAGTTGATTGAACTTCTTTAGTAATTTTATTTAAGTTTTTAAGGTTTCTTGAAGCAATCGTAACATATAAAGAAAACTGAAAAAATCTTTCAGCCCCTTTGGCTAATTCTTTTTGAAGAGAACGGGCGTCTTCTAATTTTATTTGAGTTTCTATATTAATTACTCGACTATGTTGAAGATCAGTTTGAATTTCAGCCTCCATCTCGCCAATTTTTTTCCTTAGGTCATCAAGAATTCCCTTGCCTTTAACGGGGTAAATATACATACTAACGTCAATTGTGTGGTTAAAATTAATTAAAGGAGAAAGCCAATTAGCATCAACAAATCGAGGATAACCAGCCATAAAAAGAGTTCGATAATAAGTTTGACCAATCTTAAGATGGCTGAAATCAACTTCAATTGAAGGGGGAGCAATAATATCCTGAAGAGAACTTAAACCCTTTTCAATTAGAGCAATTGTTTCTTGTTTATTAGGAACAAATGATGCCTCTGGGGCTGAAGTTTGGGTAATTGTTTTTTGTTTTTGAGTCTTTTTTTTGAATAAGCCCATTATTTTACCTGATTATTATTTTTAATCTGGTCACCACTGGTAACATTTTTAACCACTTGATTGATTTGTTTCTGAAGTTCTTGACCCTCTAAGGGTATTGTAGTTGGTTGATTTGTTTGAACCGTGCTTTTAGGAATGGGACTCGGGATTGGTACTTTGGGGGTAACTAAAACCCTCTCATTTTGTTGATTTATAGTTTGGGAACCAGGTATTTTGTCAGGAGCAGATTTTATTTCTACAGGAACAGGTTGGTTTACAAAGGGAGATATTGATTGATCAGAATTAAGGGGAATGTTCTTGGTTATTTTTTTATTTAGTTGAGGTTGAACTAAAGGAGAACTATAGTCTTTTAAAGAGCTAAATTTTTGCCCTCTGGCTCCCGGGTTATAAATCGCGTAAAAAAGCTCAATTAATTCTTGGTTATTTAATTGAGATGCTCTTAAACCAATTCGTTGAAATTGACCAATTAAATGATTTCTTTTTGGATAGAGATCGGTTTTAGCCCGTTCTATTTTTATTTTATCAGGGCCCTTAATGGCAATTGGTGCATAGGGGATTATTAAATAGAATTTTTTATCTAGAATTTTGTTTTTTTGGACAATGTTTTCTATAAAACGATAGTATGATTTAAGTTGAATTTTGTATTTTTCATTTTTCGCGCTTGTTAATCTTTGACTAATTAATTTAAGATAGCCAGAAATGTCTTTCTGTCGGGATTGAATTAAGATTTGAATTTGAAAAGTTAGAGAGTTTAATAAGGCAGCGTAGGCGAAGATTGTGGCCTCTTGTTCTTTTTCCGATAAAAGGCCGAAATTAATTGCCGTGGTTTTTAAAACTAGACAACTAGAATTGTTTTTTAATAATACTAGTCCATCTTTTATTTCTTTAATTGGCAGATGGTCTTGAGTACTGGCGCGAATTGGTGATTGGGCAGTTTTCATATATTTTTTTAAGCTGAGGAAACTAGTGGTCTAACAATTTCACTCTTAGCTCTAATAGTAAAGGGAGGGAGGATTTTTCCCTCGGCTTTAAAGTTAATTATATCAAATTCATAATCTTGATGTTCAGCTTTAAGTTTAAATTCGCCATTACCTAAGGGGGTGGCAGTATAAAAATGACCCAACCTATTTGTTTTTAAAGCCCTAATAGTTAAGTTTAGATGATCTTGGATTTCTAAAAGAGTATTGGGAAGGGTTTTTCCAGTGGTGCTTAAAACAGTTCCACAAACATAATTAGGTTTTTCTGATAAAGGCGGAGGAGTGTAAACAATTGCTTTAGTGTGAGGCGCCCGATAAACATTCCGACTCTTTTGAATTTTTTTAAAGTGGCTTTCTACTTCAAGGGGTGGAGTTAAGGGTTGAGCCGCTTCAATAACTGGTTTTGGTTGAGGGTTGGGAAAAGTATTTGGAACTGGAGTTGAGTTTGAGTCTCCTGAAGCAGGGGTTAGAACAGTTGTAATTACTGTTTTTGGTTCCTGTGGCTGAGAAACCATTTGATTAACTTTCATTGGTTTTAGAGGGAAAGAAGGGTGATTAGGGGATTGTAAAAGATTACTAATATTTTGCAAGCGTTGATTTTCGTTTTTATCTAAAGAGCCGGTGGGAGCAATTGGAGAAGAGTATCTTTTTAAATACTGATTTAGGGCTTGTCGATCGGGGGTCGCAGGAGTTGCTTTTTTAATTGGTTTAAAACTTCTTTGGTCTTTCTTTTTTAGATAATCAGGGGTTTTGTTATTTCTTTTCCAAATATAGCGGGTGGGAGAGTAAATAGACTTAATAAAATTAATAATCCATTGATCAAGTGGTCTTTCTTGAATTGGTAAAAAGGCTAAAGCAAAGCCAAAAAGAGCAAAAAAAACAACCAAGGGCCATTTTAAAAGGGGAGCAAAAGGGAGAGAAAATAAAATATAAGCGATAATTAAGCCTCCAGCCAGCTCCGCAAATTGTTTTAGGGTCATATCTCCTACCAGTCTAAACTGATAAGAAGTAATATTTTGCGGGACAGGATGTTGCTTCATATTAACAGTCTAACAAATAGACTTAAGTTTTGGAAAGATAACAAAGTAGGTCAAAAACAAGCAAATTCTTTTCACTAAAACTTTCACTCTTAAAAACTAAATTAATAGTTAAAATTGCTGGGGGGGGGATAAAGTTAGATCTTGCCCTATGGTTTGAAAAAAATCGCTTTCGGTTATTGGTAAAAAATACCAAATTTCTCTAATTCTTTTAGAGCTTATATGAGCAACAACAACTAATCCTTCTTCTAAAAAAACCGTCAAAGGGTAGGCCTGGCCTAAATAATTGTCAAAAGCAGTAAATGAATTTGGAAATTTTTCTAAATATTCATCTAAACTTTGACTATCTTCAAAAGGAACTTGCTTTTTAATTAAATAAGGGCTTTCATTTTTTAAATATATTTTATGAGGGGTATAAGCTCTTTTTGATGGATATTCTTTGATTGTTAGATTTTCTTCTTGAGATTCATTTTCTGCTTTGCCAAAATTTCGCTCGATTTCTTTTAATTGATTTTTCTTTTGTTCAATTTTTTGGTCAAGAATTATTTCTTCTGTTTTTTCTAAAGAGGGGAAGGGTGAGGGTATTTTTTCTTCAACCTTTGTTTTGGCTAGATTAGCAATAATAAAAAGAACAAGAAGGATAAAAAGAAGAATTATAAAAATAAGGTTTTTTTTAATAAAGGCTTTAAATTTTTCTTTCATAAAATTAGACTATAAATAGCAAAAAAGGGTTTTATGGTTCATAAATAAATTTTTCGACAAAATTATAATGGATGGGAAACTCATTAGGATAATCTATCTGGCCACAGCATTTAAATGACATTAGGTTCCAAACTGGGTATAAAGCAATGCTTTCGGCAAAATCTTCAAACTCACCATCTTTTGATTGGTCTGGATAGGTGGGCATAAACCCTTCTTCTGCATAAGCGGTTAAAAACTCATTGTTTCTCATATTATCATTTCGGTAATCAATTAGGTGGCCGGCCTCATGAGCTAAAGTATAAAGAGCTGAATAATAATTACTGACTCCCAGATCATAAATTACAATTTCATTAATTCCTTTAGCCCAGCCTCCCCAAGAGGAACCAGACATTCTGGTTAGGTTTATATCTCCTCCTGAACAAAGTAAACTGACAAAATTAGGCCACTGGGACAAATAGGCCATTGATTGAATCTCCCAATTTTTTTCATTGGCAGTCCAGGGTCCTTCTAGTTTTAAACAGTCTATTATTGGAGCATCACCTAAGGTAATTAAGGCCAGATCAGACGATTGTTCATTATTTGGTCCACCAGCAACATCAGCGGTAATAGTTAAGTGGTTGGAAATAACAGAATCAATTTGACTGAGTTCAAAGGTGGTTTCATAAGAATAAGAAGTTGATTCGCCAGCTTTAAGATTATAAGGAAGAGTTAAGGAGGAACTTGGTTTGGGTAATTTTGAATTAGCTGGATAAGCGGTAAATTTATCATTAATGACTTTAATTGTAATATCTTTTTCCTTGGCGGTAATGGTTATTTGGTAAGTAACTTCAGCTTCATCACCCCTGTCCCAGATTCCTTCTAGTTGCTTTTTCGAAAATGAAGTCTGGCTGATGTCTTTTTTAACTTCAAAATATTGAGATTGAGAATGGGAGCGAACGTCAGCTAAGGTTTCTTTTTCAGTAATAAAGCTTGCCCCATTAGATACAATAATGGTAGCCGTTACGCCAGCTACTACTCCAAAAGGAACAACAATTGATAGTCCCGGAATAGTATTTAGAAAACTAGGAGCTATTGGAGCAGCCGCTGTTTCCCCTGCTAAAGCTGGAGTTCCAGCCCCAGTTTCTAAACCAGTGGTTCCTATTCCTAGGCTAGCCTCAGCTTGAACTCCAGCTGTAGTGGAAAATAATTTATCAATTAAAGAGCCAAGATAACCACCAATAAAGCCGCCTAAAGGAATAGTAATATAAGCAATTCCTAAAGGTGCTCCAATAAAGCCGCCGACAGTCATTCCTAAAGAAGCGCCAATAGCCGTGACAGGATTACCAAAAATAAACATGGCCAGTCGAGTAACCCCGGCTAAAGCATTGTCCCTAATTTTTTTAAAAAACTCTTTTCCTTCAGGGCTTTTAGCAAATCTGGCAACCGTGCTAAAAAAACTTAAAACACTGGCAATAGTGCTAATGCCAGCATCTTTTAAACCCAGAACAGCACCAATTAAAGAGGCGACTCCTTTAATGGCAACCGACCTAATAGCGCCTGAAACATTTTTAGCGCTGGTGACAAAACCAACTACTCCCAAAACACTGCCAAAAGACCTCAAAACTCGACCAGCCACTTTATTTTTAAAACTACCCTTGCCAACACTTATAAGTAAGCCAGTTCCTTTTAAGGATAATTTTTGACCTCGATTTCTAATAAAATTACCTATCCGATAACGAGGCCGAAGAGCCAAAGCATTAAATGCTTTAGAAAAAACATTTAATTTAGGAATTTTAGAAAAAGGAATTTTAAAAAATGAAAAAACACTTTTTTTATATTTTCTTTTAATTCCTCTAATTGACCATTTTAAGAGCAAGGGCAAATTGTCAGCTTGTTTTTCAAATTTTTCCGTTTCCAGGGCTAAATTGTTTAGCTGTTTATTTTGAAGACTGCCTTCAATAGTTTTTTCTTTTTCCAAATTAATTTTTTCTGGAGTAAAACCCCGAAGCCAATTTTCAATTATTAAAGGATTAAATCTGCCCGCTAATTTTTTAGCAATTTTTAAAGCCACTTTGGAAATTGGGAAGGATTTATCTGTTTGAGATAAAGGAAGGCTTTGGTAATAACCCTCTAAAAGGAGTCCAAATTTGCTCGCCACTTCTAAGGGAGAAACTTTTTGTCTTTCCAGTTTAACCGCTTGGCTAAAAGGTAAAACCCTAAGGCTTTTTTCAACCAAATCATCAATTTCTTTTCCCTGGACTGGAGTTTTTAAAGGCCAATTGCTTTCTAAAGCCATTAAAAAATTATTAGCCTCTTTAGGAGAAAAACCTAGCTTATTTTGGATAGTAGTTTTTAATTCATTCCTTGTGGGAGCCAAAAGAACTTTAGCTTGATTGATTTTTTGCCAGGCCAAGGTAAGTTCCTTTACTTCCTTTTGCTTATCAGGATGGTTTAGGTTTTGGCTAAGACCCCTTACTAAAGCTTCTTTTTCTGTTTCATTGAGGTTTAAAGAGGTTTCTAGTTCTTGTTGATGAATAAGGTCAATATTTTTTTTAATCTCATCTGAATTTAAAATTTCTTTTTTTAAAGCTGCTTCTTTGGTTAGGGCCTGGGAAAGTCTTTCTAAAACCTTGTCTTTGTCTTCATCACTTAACTTAGATAATTTATCCTTAAGTAATTCCTGGGCTGTTTTTTTAATTTGATCTTGATAAGTTTGAATGAATTTAATTTGGTTTTCCAAATCCAAAGCTTCTAGCTTATCTAAGGTAGGACCTTGAGTCTTAACACCTTGAATTCTTTCCAACCAATCTTCATGGTCTTTTAAAGATTCTTCTAAAGCTTTTAGTTTTTCCGGAGAGGGGACATTTCCATAAAGAGTTTCTTCTTGGGCTTGGGTATTGAGGGCAGAAAAAAGCTCTTTTAAAAAGTGATCAGAAGAATAACTTTTACTCTCAAAATATCTTAAGTTAAAAGTCTCTGGAAAACGTCTTTTAGCCCAATTTTCTAGGCCGGTAATAACTTCTTGTTTTTGATATGGTTCATCAATATTGGGAAGCCAGATTTCATCTTCTTCCCCTTGAACTTGAGAAATAATTAGGCGGGTAAAAATAGGCCCATTCTGATCCAAGAGGTCAATAAAGGCAGGCTTAGTCATTTTATTAATCATATCAATAAATTAAGTTGTTGGCAAAGCAAAAAAAAGTTGTTATGATAAATTAATGGGTTTAACAATTACTTTAAAATTAGTCTTGTCTTTGGTTTTAGGTGCCGTTATTGGTTTGGAGAGAGAATCTTACGAAAAAGAGATTAATCCGGAGTCTAAAAGTGTGATTGGAGGCTTGGGAGTCAGAACTTTTGCTTTAGTAACTTCTTTGGGAGCAGTGGCTGGTCTTCTAAGAGCTAGTAATTTTAGTTTGTTTTTAACTTTAAACATAACTTTTATGTTGCTTTTATTGGCTTACTATGTGATGGGTAGTATTTTATTAAAAGATAATGGGATTACGACTGAGCTGGCTGTTATTTTTGCCTATTTAATTGGTTTATTTGTGGCTTTGGAAATATTTCCCATCCAACTTGTGTTTGCCATGACTGTGATTTTAATCTTAATTTTATCCCGGAAGGAAAAAATTAAAAACATTGTTAGCGGAATAAAAAAGACAGAGATTAATGCTTTTATAAGCTACGCTTTAATTGCTTTGGTGGTTTTGCCTTTTTTACCTAAACAAGCCTTCTTTTTAACTGATATTCCCGGCTTGGTAAATATTTTTCAGTCTTATGGAATTGACCTGGGTAAACTTGCCTCAATTGAAATTCTTAATCCTTTTAAGCTTTGGTTGGTGGTGGCTTTAATTACCGGGGTGGATATGTTTGGTTATTTTTTGGAAAAAACCATTGGCCAGAAAAAAGGCTGGCTTTTAACTAGTATTGCCGGCGGCTTTATTTCTTCAACGGCTACCATTCAATCTTTAGCCCAACAAAGCAAAAAATCTTTAAATGTTAATCGTTTAGTGGCTGCTTCTATTTTTGCCAACTTAGCTTCCTTTTTTCAGATTTTTATTTTGATTGCTTCTTTAAATAGTCAGTTTTTAGTTAAAAGTACTTTAATAATGTTTAGCATTATTATGGTTTCATTTTTATCCGGACTATTTTTTTTAAAGTTAAAAGAGCCTAAAAATGAAGAGGAATTTAAGCAAACCAAACAAACCCTAAAAGAAGATAAGATATTTGCTTTAAACCCGGCTTTAAAATTTGCCGGCCTGTTTTTGTTAATTAAATTTGGAACTAAAATTGCTTTGGTCTTTTTTGGTGATCACGGCTTTTTAGCCGCCTCAGCCTTGGGAGCAGTGACAGGCATTGATGCGGTTACCATCAACTTATCAGAACTAGCCGGTCAAACCATTAGTTTAAAAACAGCTGCCCTAAGTTTAATTGTGGTTAATGCGGTTAATCTTTTAAGTAAAACTGTTTATAGTTTTGTTCAGGGGAAAAAAGAGTTTGCTTTAAAGCTTTCTTTAAGTTCACTTCTTATTGTTCTGGCGAGCTTTTTAGGTTTGTTAGCTTTTTAATTTTCAACTAATTCTTGGTTTTTTCAAAGCCAGCAAAAGTTTTATTCCTCCTAAAAAAAGAAGGTCAATTAAAATCGTCATCCCTAAACTTAAGTCAATATTTATTAAGCCTTGAGATATATTTTTTGTTAGCCCTGGTGATAAAGTTACTTTTAAACCGCTAAAGTAAAAAGCGGTGACTAGCAAAGAAACAATTAAAAGGGGAAAAAGAGCTGTTTCCAAATCTTTTTTAGAAGAAAACATGGTGTTTGAGAGCTGAAAAACAAAATAGCAGGCTAAAAATAGTAATCCTAATTGAGGAGTAGTTAAATCAAAAAATATTTTAAACCTGGAAAACAAATAAAAATGGGCCAGAGCAAAAATTAGGCTTAAACCAGTTAAAGTGGGGGCTAAACCAATTAAAAAATGACGCAAGGGATCAGTTTTAGCAATTTTAAGACCGCCAGCCCTAACTTCACCATTTTCCCTTATTTCAGGCTTAAAAGTTAATGAACCGGTCTTAACTCTTAAAAGCTCAGCCAGAAAAAGATGAGATAATTCATGAATAATTGTTCCCGGTAAAAAAGCCCAGGTTAAAATTTCAATTGATGTTTCCCTTGAGCGAGAAAAAAGATAAAATAAAAGAAACAAATTTTTAGACAAAGACTGAGCTATAAAAAAGAGAGTTATAAAAAAGATGAAAAATAAAACTAAAGGCATAATCATTAAAAATATTATAGCTGAAAATCATAAAAAAAATAGCTTTATTAAAGCTAAAGCTATTAAAGGCAGGGGTCGGGGCAAGGCTCTGGGTTTTCCAACCCTTAATTTAAAAACTGAGACGAAACAAAACTTTAAACCAGGAGTATATTTAGCCAAAATAAAGTTTAATCACAATTTACTAAGGGCCTTATTGCATTTTGGACCAATTCCCAGTTTTAATGAGAAGGAAGACAGCTTAGAAGTTTATATTCTAGGCTTTAATAAAAAAATAACTATTGGTCAGGGGGTTGAATTTAAACCTTTATATTTTCTAAGACCAATAAAAAAATTTAAAACAAGAAAAGAGCTTTCTAGCCAAATTAAAAAAGATGTTGCCAAAGCCAAAAGCATTTTTAAGCTGGTTGAGGCTGAAGTTGAAGTGAAGTAGATTTTGGTTTTTCAAACAGTTTTTGAACCAAAAAATCAACTCCTTTTTTTAAAAAACTTGGCCATTTACCAGCTTGAACTTGGTTATTAGCTATAGCCAAACCAACATCTTTGTTTCTGGGAAAGGAAAGAAAAATTGAGCTTAAAGGCCCAATTGTTTTGAAAAAGTTTATAACATTTAAACCTAAATAAAAAGGAATTGATTTATAAGCTTCTTTGCCTAGTTTTTTTAATTCTTGAACACTACGGTAAATATGATAAGGGGCTCTAAAAATGCCGGCAAAGTCAAATGGTCCAAAAAGAGGTGCTAAGCCGGTACTAACAAGGGCTTTGCTAAAAAACTCCCCCGCCGTTAGACCGGTTTTTAAAAGAGACAATTTTTGAATTAAAGTTTTTCCTAAGGTTGAATAAACCCCGACAGTATAGCCTAAGGTGATGGCTCCAGGCCCCAAAATATCTTGAATGATTTTATTAAAAGAAAAATCTTTAATTTCTACAAGAAACTTTTGGTATTGTTCTCTGGTTAACCTTTTGGCTTGATATTCTTGTAAAAGAATAGACTTAATATGTTTTTCCGCTTTGGTTTTGTTTTCTTTTTTCCCAAGTTCTACTAGTTCTTTAAATGATAATTTTTCAGTTGAAGATTTTTCTAAAGAAACTGGTTCTTCATTATTTTTTTCATTATAAAGAGGTAAGGTTACTTCTTGAAATCCTTGATTTATTTTCACTAGTTGTTCATCCTCTGATTGGAGAACAGGGGGACTAATGTTGTCTGGTTTTTTAAATATAATAGGGTCTTTTTTTCCGGAAAAAAGACCGGTTTCGCTTTCCATTAAGCCTATTTTAGCAAATTTTAAAAAATTTAGGGGGATTTTAACTTAGCTCAACTTGTTTTTTAAGTTCCGCTCTTATCTTTTCGACCGCCTTTTTATCTGCCTTTTGAAGAAGAATTTGCTTTAATTTATTTAAAACATTTTCTTCTATTTCCTGATAGAGGTTAGCTTTTAAATCTCCTTTTTCCTGGCTGATTTCATAAAGTGTTTTTTCAAATTCTTCTTTAATTTTGTTAGTATAAAGTTCAAAAAACATTATCCAACTAAGTTTTTTTAAAGCCAGTTTTTGGTCTTCGGAAAAACTATCAAAATTAGTTACTACCTTTTTTCTTAGATTTTCATCTAAGGGTAATATTTGTAATAGTTGTTTAGTATTAAATTTATTCATTTTATTCTAATTCTTGAGCCTTATTTTCAATGTGTTTAAGGATCGGGATAAAAACACTGGTAAACCGGGCTTGGGATATTTGCCGGTTAGCCGCTAGGGTATGATAAATCATTAATAGATCATTGTCACTATTAATTGGTCTTCCAAAAGTTGCTTGAAACCCTAAATTAAGATGGTTATTAATAATTTGGGCTAATTCTTTAGAAGAAAGGATTTTTTCCGCTGTTTTAAAAGCTTTATTTCTTTCTTCCTGACCTTGGTATTTAAAAACATGATCAAGAGTTCTTAGATAGCCTTCTAAGTAGTTTGTTCCATATTCATCTTTGTTCCCTAAGCCGGCTAAGTCTTTTAGGCTTGTAAAAGTTTCTGCCTCATTAAAAAGAGGGTCAGATACAATTCGGTCATAGTTTTTAAGACAAGTAATGCTGGCCTCAATTTGTCTAATTTTTTCTTTATTGGCTGTTGGTTGTTCTGATCTTAAGTCTTCTTCTAAATCAGCTATTTTTTTTCTTAACCCGCTTACTCCAATAGGCGGGGTGGCAGTTGGATCGGCAATATTGCCAATTTCATTATTAATATCACCCATTCTAGTAGTTAAGGAATTAATAACTGTTGTTAATTTAGAGACTTTGTTTTTTTCCTCTACAACCAAATCAAGTCCTTTTTCATTTTCGCTTATTTGACTTTCAAGCCGTCTGATATTTTCTGTAATAGTTGTTTTTTGAGTTGCTTTTTCAGATTGGAGGCTGGTTTTTTCTTCTGAGTCAGTGGCTGCAGAAATGGCAGCATTAAATCGGGTTTCAACAGCATTCATTTCATTATTTTGATTATCTCTTAGTGTTTTTAATCTGCCAATAGTAGCGTTTATCCTATTTTCTTTTGCTGTTAATATGGGGGGAAGAGTAGGATCACTGGCAGCATCTTTTTCAATTGTATTTATATCAATTTCTCTTTGTTTTTCTTCTTTTTCGTTTTCCAAGTGTTCTAGTCGGCTTTGAGCTATTTTTAGTTGGTTTGCTTTAACTCTTCTTTCTTCTTCTCGGCCTTTAGGCGCTTTTAGTTTTTTAATTCTTTGTTCTAGGTTGGAGATGGAAGGGGGAATAGAAGAGCCTTCTTTAATTTTAAGAGCAATTTCTGTAAAAGTTTTAACCTCGCGGTCCATAAAATATCTGATAGTTTTTTCATGAGCCTGAAAGTAAAGTTCGGTTGCTTGTTGGGGATTATTAAGAGTGCCTCCGGGAGCAGCAGTGGCTAAATCTTCCAAAAACTGGTTTCTAACCCTCATCCATTCAGTATTAATATTTTCTTGGGCTAAGCGCCAGTCAGCTGGAATTAATGGTGCTGTTGGGGTAACTGTTCCGGCAGGAATGACGCCATACCTTTCAAAGGGGGTGACTGCTTCAAGGTCATTAGGGTCCATGCCTAAAGCTTCATAAAAATTAATTTTAGCCTTGGCTGCCTCAATTAAAAAGTCTTTTTCCGTGTCTTTATTTGTTTCTAAAGATAAATATTTTATGTATTTTTGATTTTCTGGAGAAAGGCCAGTAGAATTAAGAAGGAGTCTTTTCCAATCAAATTTTCCCGTGTCTTTTCCAATAAGCGATTTTCTTAATGATTTAAGGCCGCGGGGGATATCTTTTTCTTTAAACTCTCCGATTCTACCCCAAATACTTTGAAGATTTTTAAAAGTTAGGTGTTTTTCTTCGTCGCGTTCTAGAGTATATTCTTGTTCAGTGGCTATTTTTAACTGTTCGTTTAAAGCAGTAAAGCGGAGGGCCATGTCTTGTTCAATGATAAGGTTGGCTAAAGCCCAACCCTGAGCAGTTTTAAGTAATTCCTTTCCCTTTTTTTTGTAGAGGACAATAAAGTCTTTTTGGACTGGGCTTAATTCTGAACCTGCAAGTGCCTGATATTGGGTTAATTGGGTAAAGACAATATCAAGGTTATTTTCAAAAGCCTGTCTAAGAGTTGGACCATCTTTTAGTTCCTTTCCCCGAATGTCTTTCAAAAAAATATCAGGATTGAAAACTTCACTTCTGCTGAGACCAAAATCTTTTTGATTTATTTCTTTTTCTGGTCTAGTTTCAGTCAAAACTGGAGAAGCAGCTTCTGCCGGCGTTGGAGAGTCAGGCATTCGATCAGCAATTGCCGTTGAATTTCTATCAAGATTTGTTACTTCATTAGACATTTTTTCCCCATTAATACCTGAGAACACTCTATCATAATTTTTAAACTTATTGCAAGGCTTTTAATGTTTTGTTATGATGAATTAAATGGCAGAAGGAGAGGAAACATTACCACAGCCAGTAATTGAGCCAAAAGCACCCCTGGTTCTTAATGGCCAAGATCAAGTGGGGCAGCCAATAGTTGATTCAGATCTTGGAGATTCTAGTATTGATCCAGGAGTGGAGGACGTTAGTGATCCTAATTTAGAGCAAGAGCCACCTTCAGAATTTGAACAAGCCAAAGAAGGAGCCGGTCGTTCTATAAGAATGGCCTATGATCAGGAATGGCGACCAAAAATAGCTGGTACTTTTGCAGAAAAAGGTTACCAAGCGGCCATGGCCAGGGATCAAAGCAACCCTGATTCAAATGCATATCATCCTAAGGCTAAATATGATGGAGACACTGGAAACTTTGTCTTTATTGATAAGGGGGGAACTGAGTATCACGGGCAAAATGCTACTCTGGTTGATACAATTGAGACGCTAAGAGAAATTGGTGCTTCCGAGAATTTACCTGTAGACCTGAGACAAGCAGCCATTAAACAAGCAAAAATAATAGAACAAGAAATTCCTGACAGTATTCAAGAAGCAGAGGAAGGGGAATCAGAGCCAAAGGATAATAATGAAAAATTAGAACCAAAAATAAATACTTCATTTACTAAAGCCTTTCAAATTAATGAAGTGGGGGTTTTAGAATCTGGAGTGTCTTTTAAAGATAAGTTTCAGGATCTTTTAAATCAGGTAATAGAGGGAAATTTAAAACCAAAAAAATTCTTAAATGAAATAAAACCTTTAATAAAAAAAGATTTAACGGAAGTGGAGATTGAAAACCAAATTGTTTTTGCTAGAAATCAGTTTGAGGCAATTACTGGAACTTCTGGCAGGGGATTAAATTTAAATCAACTGGAAACAGGTATCTTAAAAATTTTGCCATCTAAACCTGAAAATATGGGCAAATTGGAATGGGTTCAAAAGCTAATTCAAGGACAGCCTGGCAATTCAAGATTAGAAAAAGTCATAATGTTTCTTTTACTTGCCAGTACCTTAGGTCAGGCAGTTCAGGGGGCGGCCAACAGTATGACTAAAGAAGCTGTTCAGGCAAGCTAATTCTCCTATATTTTCCTCTTAAAAATGATATAATTGGTTTATACCTGCCTTATGGCTGGTAAAATTGCTTTCTTAAAAAAATATGAGCTACGAACAAGAAAGACAACCAGCAGATCAAGAAAAAGGAGGGGGTAAATTTAACCCTCTTAAAGCCGCCCTGGAATTTCTTTTAAGAAAAATTAAAGAACTTTCTGAAAAAAGGAAGCTTAGTTTTCCCCAGAAAAAAGAACTGAAAGATTTGGAAAAAGAACTTGAAAAAAGAAAAAAAGAATATCGTCTTACTAACCACGGCAGGGAAACCTATAAACTTAAAAATGCCTTTGAAGATTATTTAGACAAAGCAATTAAAGGTCTTCAGACAGCTTCAGACAAAGACTATTCTCTAAAAAAGACAGAACTTGATCAAATAATTAAACAAGTTTCTCAACAATCCCAGGAGCATTATGGTAAAAGACCAACTAACTTAGATGAAAGATTAGCCGGTCTGGATAGACTTGAGCTGGACGAAATTCTAGCCAAAGCTAAAAACAAGAGGGATGAGGAAGTAGTTAAAAGAGGTGAAAAACCCAGGGTTCAAAAAGAAGGAGCAATTGATGATCGAATGAAAGAAGCAAGAGATCTTGAAGAGAGAGTTAATAGAGGGGAACAGATTTCTATGGAAGAATGGGAAAAGTTAAAGGAGGCTTATCGTGGTTATGGATACAGTAATGATCTTTTAAAGGTTATTGCCCGTGACCCTGAAATAAGGGAAAGAGAGTTCGAAGTTCTTTTAAGGCGTTTTGGAATGGATTCTGAGCGTCAATTTAGAGAAACAGATCTTGAATCTCAGGCAAAATGGGTTGGTTTTATGTTAGCTTTAAGCGATAATCCGGACCAACTTCAAAGCTATACCCTTCGGTTTAATTTTGAAGAGCATGTTCATAATTTAAATCTTTTTTTAGGCGGGCATATTCATGTTGATAAAGTGCCTGATGTTATGGGCCAGTTTAAATCAAGAATGTTGGATGTGGCTACCAGACAGCCTGGGGTGGGGATGGCTTTTAGGGCTTATGAGCAGGGGGTTGACAAAATAATTTTTGAAAAAGGTTTTCTTGATCCCAATATGATTGGTTATGACGTTGATTTACAAAAACACTGGCTTGACAATTGGGTTAAAAAAAGAGTTGAAAACAGTTTAAAAAATTATTGTTTTCAAAACGGGATGGATTATGAAAAAGAATTTGCGCCAAAACTTTTAACTTTTATAAGAACCGGGAAAAAAGTGTTTACTTTTACCCTAAGGGCAGATGAAATTCAGGCCAGTTTAGGCAGCCCGAGAAAATTTTTAGAAGATGAAGAAGAATTAACCGGTTCTCCCTATCATGAAGATTTATGGCGCCGATTAGACCCTTTAAGTCTTTTGTATAAATATTGGGAGGGCAAAAAAGGCCCGGAAGCGATGTTGAATTTAAAAGAAGGGGAAAAGCTTTTAAGCCGGTTTTACTATTTTTACACCGGCAATATTAAGGAAAACTTTAATAAAGAAGACTGGGCCAAAGCCATGAAAGAAATTGAGGCAAGCGGGGCTTTTCAGCTTAATGTTTTCAACATTGGTGGAATTTTAAGTAAAAGCCATTGGCGGGCAGCTAATGCCTCCAAACATATTCCCCAGTCTTTAGCCAGGTTTCTGGGGATTGAAATGGAATACAAAAGAGAGGGCCATGACTTTTCTGCTAAAGAAAAAGCTTTAAGGCACGGCCGGAAAAGAAACCCTTTGCGCTTGTTTAAAATGCTTTATGATGATACTAAAGGCTCAATGGTTGAAAAAAGACAAGAGCAGGATTTTATTCTCAATCAAGCAGGCATATCCAGACAGGAATTTAATGATTGGGGTTATGATTTGATGTCTGAAGTTCAGCAGAATTTGGTTTATGAAACCCAGGAAGGTTTAAAAAAGTTGATTTTTGAAAAAGATGAGAAGGGGCAAACAACTAAGGTTAAAAAACTTTCTGATAATGATTCAGAAGTGAAAAAGTTTTTGGTTGACCATAGCGATGATGGTTTGGATTTTTCTTTTATTGAAGATAAGGCCAGAAGAGCCAAGCTGGAGAATTTTTACAAAGTAGTCCAGAGCTATTTTAGCGATGAGAAGGATGAAAAAGGTAATTTTCAAAAGCTGGTTAAAAAAGAGTTTCCTTTTTCTATGGGGACTGATGATGTCCCTTTAGAGGTTTTTAGATTCAGTGTTTTAGGTGACATGGCTTTACAAAGAAGATTTAGGGATTTGGGGGCAGCCGCCCGAGCCACTGAAGCTTTTTGGGCACTGACCAATAATTTAGGGTCAGTTCTTCAGAAACCAGAGGATATTGCTAAAGCTCTAAAAGAGATTCAGATGCCTTTAGACGAATATCATTCTAAAGCAACTGATGAAATAATGCTGCCTTTGATTGACCGGATTTTAAATCTGGTTCGGGAGGATAAAATTCAGGGAATATTGCCCTGGCCTTTATGTGAACTAACAGATAAATGGTATTTAACTTCTAAAGCAGAAAAGCTTTTCGGGGAGACCCATATGAGCCTGGATAAAGAAGAAATGAGGCTGCTGGTAGAAACATTAATTGGCGCCGGCTTATTATCAGCCAAAACTGCCAAAGAGGCCAGAGATATACTTCATGGTCGCTTTAAATTAAAGCGAATAAATATTTTGGGTGAAAAAAGCTGGAAGTATGGTCCAGCCGCTTTATCTGGCTTGGCTTTAACCGGTGCTTTAATAGTTTTAAGACAAATATTTAAAGATACTGAAGAAAATGTTAAAGAGGCCTAGCTATGTCTCTTTATTGCCGCCCCCAAAAGGTTGTTTGGCTCGCTTATATGATTCCCTCATCTCCTTTTGATATCTCATTTGGCTAATTTGACTGACGGCACTGTAAGAAGCTTGACCAACACCAGTAATAGCTGATGGTCCAGCCATCACCCCGCCCATAATGGCCGCTCCAAAGCCGCTAGGTTCAACTTTAAGCATTTTCTTAACCCGGGTAACTACTTGAGGCATCATCATAATCATCCCAAAGGCAATTAAACCCTTAATGGCATTAGCATCGCCGACGCCGCCATCTTTACCTAAAGAAAGCATTGGCGGTACCCAGACTTGGCTATCCTCACCTTTATTGAAAAATCCAGCTTCATTGGTAACTTTCCACTCATTTACGTCCATCGGGCCAATTAAAATAGCGGTTAGCAAAAACATGGCCGCGATTACCGGGAAAACAATAATATTGCTAAATAATCCCTTAATCCAGCCGGCAAATGAATTACTGCCGGGAATGGCATTAAAAAGAATATTAAAAGGGGCAAAAATTACACTGATAATTATTCCCAAATAAGAAAGAATTAAGCTGAAAAAAAGTTTAAATAAAGAGAAGAAGATGGCTGATCCCATGACTAATTTGGCCAGCCCGCCGGCAAAACTTCCCAGACCAGTATCACTGTAAAATTCACCGGCTGCGCCATCAATAATATCTTTAATTGCCTCACTTGGTCCCTGAATAAAAATAGACGTTCCGGCTCCCTTTTTAAAAATAAGTTGAAAAGGGTTATTGGTTAGCAAAAGGTCAATCGGATCCTGAATATTTTCTACTAAACCACCTAAACTAAGAATGCCGACAATAAAGTAAAGGAGAATATAAATTAGATCAATCATTAAGCCGGCAATGGCATAAGAAAAAGTAACTAAAATAAGGGTAATGATAACTTTAGGCAGGGCACTTTGAAGGGAAATGACTGTTTGGGGGTTAATTTTAGCCCTAAACATAATCATAAAACCAATGACAACAAAGATAATCACAAAAGCTAAATAAGCCACATTCCGAAAAGCTTTCCAAATAGGTAGAATTGGCTGTAAAGCTTCCCAGCCAGTTCCTTGAGCATAAGCCGGTTTAGGAGAAAAGCCAATACTAGAACCTAAATCAGCTAAATACTCTTTGGTATTAACTGGAGGTGCTTCAATCATATAACCAATAAAGCCACCCAAAACTCCAATCGCCCCAACTTTTTTAGTTTGAACTCCTTTAACTGAGGTAGTAGGAGGACCCATAAGTTTAATATTTAAACCTTCAACAATATAGTCAATCATGCCTGGGATTTCCTCTTCTTCATCAACATAACCTGAATCACCAATAACCCACTTAGCAGAATTAATTCCTGTGGTAGTTAGAGCCTCCTCAATTTTATTTCTGGCTCCGCTAACGCCAGCAGAATCATAATTACATTTATTATTAACCGTTTCAGTAGTGGCTACCCAACGACTTTCAGAACACTTTTTAACCACATTTTTTTGTTCCTCTCCCTCAATACATTTCATGACAGCGCCGTCTTCACACCAGCCTTCATCAGGGATACAGCGAGATAAATCACAAAACTCTACTCCTTCTTTAGGTTCAACCGCTTGGACAAAAGGTTTAGCTAGAAAGAAAAAACCTAAAAGTAGGACAAAAAAGGTTAAAATAAATGACAGGACTTTTTTAATTTTGGGCATTAGTTTTATTTAATAGGCTTTTTTGAGAAAAGTCAAATAATTTTTTAGTAAAAAAGCCCTTATTGACCTCGACAGCAATACCAGTTACAAACAGCAGCACAGTTGCCAGTACTAGCTCGATCAGCCCGGACACAAACCTGGGCATTTTTATATTGACAATTACCATAGCCGCCGCTGGGGTTTGAAGAAAACTTCATTTTAACGCATAAGCCTGAACTATCACATTCACCTGGAAAGGGAAGGGGACAGCCAGACCCTTCATAGTCTTTTCTTAAGCCAATTTCAAAAGGATTGCATTTGCCACCTTCACAAACAGGGTCTTGATTGGAGCCGCAGCCCTGGGTGGCATTGGGGTCAAAATAGTCACAGCCAAAGCCTTGATTGTTTTGACACAAAGAAGTGTCAAGAATAAGATCTTCTAAAGATTCGGCAAAAGTCTTTTTATAGTCATTAGGGTCACAGGAAGGACAAAGAGGGTCAATGTCTTTAATATTAGTTCCATAAGGATATTGAGAGCAAAGATGCATACAATAAATATTTCTCATTTCTCTTAATTCAAAAAAACTGCCTGGTTGGCTTCCTTTTTCTGCTGGACTTAAAGCGACACTGTAATTAAAATCACCCACTAAAGCTTTAGCTTTGTCTTTAGGAGTAACTTCTTTAATAATTTCTTGGGGCAGCTGGGTATAAAGAAGTTTGGCGTTTTTAACTGTTTCTTGAGCGCCGGCTAATTGAGACCGGCTTAAAAACATTAGTTCTTCATCTTGCCATTTATGAGTAATTTTTTTAATAAATTTAGAGATAATGGTGGAAGAACCAGAAGCTATTTCTTTTTCTCCTTCCTCTTCAGTGATATCAGTGATTTCATCCACCCAACCAGAAGTGGTAAAACTACCCTTAACATTGCTGGCGGAAAGAGTTTCTGTATCTACTTTTTCTCCAGGAAAACAAGGATCAAGGTTACATGTTGGTTGAGTTTCTTCTAGTTTAAACTGATAAAGATTAACTGGTGAACAAAGGTCAAAATAAGTACAGATTCCTCTTAAAGCCCCGGCTAATTTACCCCAGAGAACTGAGGGGACTTTGATTTCAGCCTGGGGAGCAGCCCCGCAATCAGTCATAAAATCAGGGCTAAAACTACCAGCTTCATTTTGGCCCTGAATAGAAGTTTTAAAATACAAACTAGTTTCTCCGGGTAATTTTAAAGTTTCCGCGTATTTTTGGGGTAAGTTCTTTTCAAGAGAAGAAACCATTCTTTCCTGAAAAAGAGTAAAATCAGGAAAGCCAATTGAATTTAAACTTACTTGGCCGCCAATATCTGCTTTTAAAACTCTTTCTGTTTTAACCGCCAAAACATCTTCTTCGGTTTGGTTTTCTGAACCCAAATATATATATTCTGTTGTTTTACCCAAATCAATGGACTTGCTTCTGGTAAAATCAGCACAAACATTGCCAGATCCAGAAATTAAAAGCCCCATGTTTTCACAACTTTGATTAGTCACATCAATGTTATTAAGATCAATTATTTTTCCAGGATGAATATATAAGTTATAAGCATTAGTCCCTACACTAAAACAAGGATTTCTAATAAGGGGAGTAATAGCAACCACATTTCCTGTGAGTTTAGGAATAGTTTCAGTAATAAAACTAGCTACATCTGGAAGGGAAGTATCATATTCAGCTGGTTTTAGGGAAAACTCAGTTAAAAGAAGTGGTTTGCCTGAATCCAGGCCAGTTTCTTGAATAAGCCATTGATAGGAAAGATAGGAGTTGTTAGCAATTTTTCCTTCTTGGCCAGGCACATGATAAACATTAAAAGCATAAGCATCAGCTGTAAGCCAGGCAGACTTAGCTTGGTTAATAAAGCTAACCGCACTATTGGGGTGAAAAGGATCAAGCGCTGCTGGGGCCACTTTAATTTTATTATGATCAGAAACACTGCTATAAAAGATAAGATAAGCCTTAGCATATCCTTGAGGGTCAATTTGGCCGCCCCATTCAGTTTCATTATTAACTTCATTGCCAAAAATTGCGTAAAAATTACCATTAATTTTAGTTAAAGCTTCGGCTAAGCTTTTAAGCTTGGACGAGTCATCTAAGCGATTATAAATATCTTCCTGTTTCATGCCGGCAATTCTTATTATGATTGGTCCGGAGTGATTATCTAAAAGACTGTTTAATTGATTAATTTCATTCATATTAGGAGAACCATTAGGATTAATAATTTCATTTTCAAAAAGCATAATTGTCACTGCTTGGTTTGAAGGCAGAAGAGGTAGGGCTTGATAATGAGAATGGAAAGTATGGCTGCCAATATTTGAACTGCCTGACCCAGAAGAAGAATCAGAAGAAGAATCAGAAGAAGAACTGGAATTATTTACCCAGTTAACAACAAAGTCACAATAAGACATGCCTAGACGGCGGCAATCAGGGAGAGAAGGATTAGCTGAGCAATCAGAGCAAATTCCATAATAGTATCCGGCTGATTTTTTAATTGTTGATTCAGGCCAGTTGTTACTGTCAACTTGGCCGTCATTATTGCTGTCAGGCATACCACTGTCATGAGCTAGCTTAGCGGAGGCAGCAAAAATAGAATCGTAAATATTGCATATATTAGGATTTGTTCGGCCAGAAGCATTCTTATACTTATCCCATTGACTTGAGGTAAATTGCATTGGACCGGCCGCTCCATAAGAATTTGGCTGGCAGTTAACTGGATCTTGGATGCCTGGTTGGCTAAGACTATTAATTTTGTCATTGCTGTAATCCCAGAGATGACCACCCTCAATTCTAGCCACGGCCGTAATAACCCCTATAGGGGTATTAGAAGCTTGAGCCGCCTGTTTGATTATATTTTTCAGAGCTTTCGGGGGTTCAACTTGGGCAAGAGAATAGTTCTGGGCTGATAATTCTCTTAAATTTTCTTTTTTAGAGGATTTATTTTTTAAAAATTGAGGAATTTGAAAAATAAGCCCGCCAATTAGAAGAAGACCAATAATATATTTAATGAGTTTAAAATTTAAATTAAGGAAAGGCAGGATTTTTTTCATGATCCGGGGATTTTAAATTTAGTGAGAGCGTCAATACCGGTAAATTGACTGATAAAGCGTAAAATTAACCAGCTTCCCACCAGTAAAAGCAAACCAATTAAAGCATTAGTAATTGTTCCTGAAGCCTTTTTTACTTTATCTGGGTCACCTCCAGAGGTTAAAAAGGAGAAGCCGCCAGCTAAAAGCATGGCCAAAAAAACTAAGCCGGCTAAGCCAATAGCCAGATTTAAGACATTGGCAAAAATAGCTTCAAAAGCTTTAAAGTTAGCCACTCCATCTGCATCAACGCCGCCAACATCTTCCCATTCCTGAAGGGCGTAAACAGGAGAATTAAGTTTAAGCATAAAAATACCTTTTAAACTCTCTAGTATCCTATTGGGAGAGTAAAGGGTTCATTACTTCCAAATATATCTGGTAAGCCAAAAAAGTGAGTCACCAGCTTTATGATTAACCAAGCCAGAGCCACAATAGCTAGACCAATTAAAGCGGCGGTAATTCTGTTTCTGGCCTCTTCATATTTAGCCTTATCTCCTCCGGATAAAATCCATTGAATTCCTCCCCAGAGTAAAAAGACAAAGGTCAAAACCACGGCTACAATAAAAATAATTCTTATTATTCCCTGGATTAAAGGACTAAATTCAGTCACTTTAACTTCATCAGGTTTTCCAACGCTAATATCATCAAAAGCCGCTAAAACTGGGTTAGTTAAGATAAGGTAGCCTGCTAAAGCAGAACCAAAACTAATAATTTTTTTAAGCTTCATTTTTCACCTCCTTAATAGTAATTAATTATTACTTATTTTATCCATGTTTGTCAAAATTTTTGTCCACCATTGCCAGTTGCTTTAGATATTTATATTGGTGGTTCAGCTGGTAAAGTTGATCCAGCATCCGGATTAAGGTTAAAATTAACCCATAAACCACTAACTTCACCAATTCCTAAAAAGTTTATAACTACAGACCAAATTAACCAGACTAAAGCTAAAATTCCCAGACCAATAAAGGCATGGGTTATTTTTAACCGAGCACTCTTTAATTTTTCTTGATCCCCTTCACTCATTATCCAGTCAAATGCCCCCCACAAAAGATAAGCAAAAACAATAATTGCTCCAATAACTAAGCTAATACTTAAAACTCGGGAAAGAAGGAGACCAATATCTTTAATTTCAAAAACCGAGTTATCACTTTCCGGCTGAACAATTTTATTAATATTAGTAGTTACTCCGGGCATATTTATTCTCCTGGTGTGGGCCACTCAAAATTTAAAATATCAAAACCAAAAAAGTTTTTAAATAAAGCAATGATAGCATAAGAAGCGGCTAAAATAGCCATTCCGGCCATGGCATGGGTTATTTTTAACCGAGCACTCTTTAATTTTTCTTGATCCCCTTCACTCATTATCCAGTCAATTGCTCCCCAGATAAGAAAAACTAGTAAAGCTAAGCCGCCTAAAACAACAATTGTTTTCCAAAGCCGGACAATTAAAGGCGCTAAAGGGTTTTGAGCCACAGTTTCAAAATCTCCCTCAGGTGGAGCAATGACTTTATTTATAATGGCGGCACTTAGTTTTTTAGTCATTTTTTTATTCTAACTTTCCTGGTCCTAAAACACCCTTTTTACTCGCTTCGCCAGCAAGATATTTTGAAGGATCAAGAATATCAATTCCCAAGATTTTACCAATAATAAAGGCAATTGAATAGCTGGCTATAACCACAATTATACCAACGGCCGCATTAGTCATTTTATTTTTAGCTTTTTCGACTTTTTCTTTGTCTCCACCAGAGGTAATCCAGGAAATACCACCGATAACAAAATAGAGGATAAACATTAAGCCGCCAATAATAGTCATTACCCCAAAAACATTGGAGAAAATATCAGTTAAAGATTGAGAAGCGGATTCAATATCAGTCCCTGGATCATAACCCCCAGGAATACCTTTGATTTGTCCCAAAGGTAATTCTTTGGCAAAAGCCAAGGTAGGTAGGCTTAAACTTTTTAAAATTAAAAAGTTTATTAAAAAGACTTTATAAATATTTTTTATCTTTAAAAAAATAGATTGATTAATATTATTTTTCATTTTATTGACCAGGACCAAAAATTTTAGGATTTAAAATTAAACTGGCATCACCATATAAAAGAAAGGAAAAAATCGCAATTAAAGTAAAAGAAGCAGCAATAATAATCAGGCCATACAAAGAGTTCCAAATTTTACTTTGAGCAGTAGACATTTTTTCCGCATCGCCGCCAGCAGTTAAAATTCCATAGCCGGCAATAATCAAATTAACTAGAGCAAATAACCCGGCGACAATAATTGCCAGTCTTAACATATTACTAAAAAAGTTAATTAAGCCAAAACCCTTACCTGTTTGCTGGTCAACACTAATATCTCCATGCTTACCTAGCCAAGCAGGGGGGGTTATTTCGCCAATAATATTTTCAGCCATATTTAAACTCCTGAATTAAATATATCAATTCCTGTTAAAAATTCAATTAATTTAATAATCCAAAAACTAATAAAAATTATAACAAAACCTAAGGCAGCACTGCCAATCATTTTAGCGCCCTGGCCTTTTTTTTGGGGGTCATTACTGGCAAATAAAAAGGCAATTCCGCCGCCAACCATAAGAATAAAAAGAATTAAAGAAGCAATAATATAAACATTGGGCAAAATAGCGGAAATAAAACCGCCAATAGAGCTGTAAGGAGAATCAGGTTTACCAATTCCAGAATTTGGATCTTTTACTTTAAGGAGAAATTCTTTACCAATATCAATAGCCATTAAAAAAAAGTATAGCATTTCTGCTTTTAAAAAGGAACATTTTAGCTGGGTGATATAATTAGAAAAACATGGAAGAATTAATTTCTTTTAATAAAGTGTTTGATCAAAAGCTCTTGGATTTTGTAGAGAAAGAGCAGGAGAAAGCCTATAAATTAGAGCCTCTATTTTTAGAAGCAATTTTAGAAATAAAGCGTTTAATTAAAGCCGGGGGGAAAAGACTTAGGCCCTTTTTAGCTTATAAAGCTTTTAAAGCTTATCAGGGGAAGAGCAAAAATATTTGGTCAGCTTGTTTAAGCTTGGAATTAATTCATTGTTTTGCTTTAATTCATGACGATATTATGGATAAGCCTTTTTTAAGAAGAGGTGAAAAAACCTGTTTTAGAAAGCTAGGTTTAAATAAAGCTTTGTTAGTGGGTGATTTAGCTTTAAGTTTAGCTGATCAGCTTTCTCCTTCAGAAGCGAAGGAATATTTTTCTAAACTTAAATTGGAGATGATTGCCGGTCAATGGCTAGATATTACTTCTTTTAAGCCTCAAAATATTAAGGAAAAATTAACCCTCAAAATAATTACTCTTAAAACTAGCGACTACACTTTTTCTAGGCCTTTACAAATTGGGGGGGTTCTGGCAGGTGCTGGCCAAACCCAAATCAATTTTTTGAATAAACTAGGTTGCAAATTAGGCTTTGTTTTTCAAATTCAAGACGATATTTTAGATGCTTTTGGAAATAAAAAAAGATTGGGAAAGAATATTGGCCAGGATATTAAGTCAGGAAAAAAGACCCTTTTGTTAGCTTATTTAATTCAAACATTAAATAAAACTAAAGATAGAAAATTAAAGAAAAACCTGATAAAAAAACTTGGTGGTCTTAAATTATCCCAAAAAGATTTTCATTGGATTAAGAGTCTTATGGTAGAATTAGGGGTGTTAGAAAAAGCTAGGGCTAAAGCAAAATTATTTAAGTCTCAAGCAAAAGAAGAAATTTTTAATTTAAAAATTAGTAAAAAAGACAAAGAATTTTTTATACAATTGACAGATAACCTTTTAGAAAGAGAAAAATGAATGATAGAAAACTAGTAAGCGGAATTTTAAAAGGTGATAAAAAAGCGATTAAAAGCCTTTATCAAAAATATGAGTTAAGGCTCTTGTATTTTATTTTAAGCAAAGTGGCTGATAAAAAAGATGCGGAGGAAATTTTGCAGGATACTTTTATTTCTGCCTTAGATTCAATTCCCCTTTTTAACTATAAAGCTTCTCTTTATACCTGGCTTTGGGCAATTTGCCGCCATGAAATCAGCGACTTTTACCGCAAAAAGAAGATTAAAACAATTGTTTTTTCTCGCCTCCCTTTTCTGAAAAATATTGTTAGTCGGGCTTTAGGTCCAGAATTAGTCCTAGAAGAAAAACAAGCTAAGGAAAGAATCTTTAGAACTTTTAAAAGTTTAAGCGAGGGATATTTTGAAATTTTACGACTAAAGTATATAGAGGGTTTTTCCATGAAGGAAATTAGCCTGAGGCTTAATAAAACTGTTAAGGCAGTGGAGTCAAAGCTTTCTCGGGCTCGTTTAGCTTTTCAAAAAGAATATGTTAAAGCAAACCAGGGTTCAGTTAAAAACAATTGGCAAGTATTCAATTCTTCTTTTAATAAAGGAAAGTTATCTTTTTAGTCGTAATCTTCTCGGTCTTTTTGTCCACCCTTTTAAGACTCTAAGAGTTATTTTTAAAGAAAAAGATTATTCCCAAGTGATTTTGATTTTTGGCTTTCCTTTTTATATTTTGATCTTTGGTTTGTTAAGTATTATTTTGGCTCGGTTTTTAATTCAGGCCCCTTCAGCTTGGGGATTAGCGGCTAAATTTCTGCTGGCTCTTTTGTTATTTTTCTCTTTAGCCATTTTTTCTTATTTATCCTATTGGTTTTATAAGCTTAAAAAAGTTAAGGATTTAAAATGAGGGTTTATTTTTTATAGGGGAGACAGATGTCAATAAAAGTAGTTATAGCTGAACCACATGGATATTGCGGCAATGACAATTTTGGAGTTCAAAGAGCAGTCAGGCTGGCCCAAAAAACTGCCAGAAAACAGCCTGGTAAAACTTACCTTTTAGGAGAGATTGTTCATAATCAACATGTGGTTAGTCGCCTGGAAAAAAAATATGGCCTTAAAACAGTCCAAAGAATAAAAGATATTCCAAAAGGGTCAATGGTAATTATTAGGGCTCATGGGGTTACCCCGTCAGTTTACCAACAGGCAGAAAAGAAAGGTTTGAATATTATTGATGCCACCTGTCCTTTAGTGGTTCAGGTTCACAAAGAAGTTAAAAGGCTGGCGGCTGAAGGCAGGCAGATTTTATATATTGCCAGTTCAAAAAATCATGATGAGGCGGTAGGAGTAGTCGGTGAAGCTCCTAAAGCGGTTATTCTAACCACCTTAGATGAGTTAGACAAAATTAAGTTAAAAAATCCCCAAAAGACAATTGTTCTAACTCAAACGACCCTGTCTGTTTTAGAAACCCAAAAAAAACTTAACCGGTTTAAAGCAAAATATCCTGAGGTTGAAATAAAACCTCATATTTGCCTGGCTACTAGTCAAAGGCAGAAATCAGCGATTGAATTAGCCAAGAGAATTGGTTTTGTTATCATAGTTGGTCATCCAACCAGCTCTAATTCAAATCGCTTGAAAGAAGTAGCCCAGACTGCTGGAGCCAAGACCTATATTGTTGACACCGATAAAGAATTAAGGCCCGAATGGTTTAAGGGAATTTTTGAGGTGGCCGTCAGTTCTGGCGCAAGTACCCCAGAATGGTTATTAAAAAAAGTAATTAAAAAAATAAAAAACTTTTGAAATGAAAAAAATTGTTATTTTAGGTTCTACCGGCAAAATAGGCAGTCAAGCTTTAGAAGTAATAAGAAGTTACCCTAAAGAATTTGAAATTATTGGTTTGGCCTGTGGGCACCAATCAAAGGAATTTGAAAACCAAATAAAAGAGTTTCGGCCGAAAATAGTGGCCATAGCTGAAAAAGACGGCCAGAAGGGAGTAGTAAAAACAGCTACTCACCCGGAAGCTGAATTAGTGGTGGTAGCAGTAGTCGGCCTGGCCGGTTTAAAGCCGACAATAGCAGCCATAAAAGCAGGTAAAGATATTGCTTTAGCTACCAAAGAAGTTTTAGTTATTGCCGGTGAATTAGTAATGAAGCTGCTTCAAAAGCACAAAGTTAACCTTGTTCCCTTAGACAGCGAGCATTCAGCCATTTTTCAGTCTCTCAAGGCTGGCAGTCAAAAAGAAATAAAACAAGTTTTTTTAACCATGGGTAAAGGCCCAATTGCTAAAATGACCAAAAGCCAATTAATTAAAGTAAACATTAAGGATATTTTTAACCGGCCCTGCTGGAGCATGGGGCAAAAGATTGGAATTGACAGCGCTAGTTGTATGAATAAAGCTTTTGAAGTAATTGAAGCCAAATGGCTTTTTAACCTTAAACCGGAACAAATTAAAATTCTTGTTCATAAAGAGTATCTCTGTCACTCTTTAGTGGAGTTTATTGATGGTTCAATTATTACCGAACTTGGTTCGCCTGACATGAGGCGTTATCTTCAGTACGCTCTTTTTTATCCAGTTAGGAAAGAGACAAAAGTAAGCTCATTAACTAATTTAGTTAACAAGAAAATAACTTTTGAAAGTCCTCCTTTTGAAAAATTCCCCTGCTTGGAATTAGGGTATAAAGTTTTAAAAGCAGGCGGAACAATGCCAGCAGTTATGCATGGAGCAGATACAACTGTAGTCAGAGCTTTTGTTGACGGGAAAATTAGATTTACGGATATTCCTAAAATTATTGTTTCTACCATGAAGGCTTGCCGGGTAATTAAAGAGCCAACTTTAGGCCAATTAATTAAGGCTGAAAAATGGGGGCAGGATTATAGTCAAGAATTGATTAAGAAAGGATTAAAGTGATATCAGTAATCATAACTTGTGCTGGCAATCATTCCCGTTTTGGAAAAAACAAGCTTTTGGCAGATTTGGACGGGAAACCTATATTTATTAGAACTTTGCTTCAATTTAGCAAAGTTAAAAAAATTGATGAAATTATAGTTCCCGTAAGAGAAGAATATAAAAACAAATTTAAGAAATTAATTGAAGCCGAAAAAATAAAGGTTAAATTAATAAAGGGTGGTGAGGAACGTTATATTTCAGCTTATAATGGAGTGAGGATTAGCAAGGGAAAATATATTTTAATTCATGACGGCGCCCGGCCCCTGGTTCCGGTGAAGCTTATTAAAAAAATTATTAAAGAGGTTAAGCAGCATCAGGCGGTGATTAGTGCGGTTAGGCCCTCTACCTGCGTTAAAAAAGGAAATGGTTTTTATGTTGAAAATTGCTTAGCGAGATCAGAAAGCTGGTTGGGCCAGACGCCCCAAGCTTTTTCCAGAGAAATTATTCTTAAGGCTTACAAAAAAGCCATCCAGGATAAAAACTTTAATGGCTTGGATGATTGTGAGTTGGTCAGCAGCCTGGGTGTAAAAGTAAAAATTATTAATGGTGATAAAGCGAATATTAAAATTACTTTTCCAGAAGATTTAATTATAGCCCGCAGTCTTTTTAAAATGAGGAAAGGAGTTTAATGTTTAGAATTGGGATTGGTTTAGATAGCCATAGGATAAGGTTTAAAACTTCTTTGGATATATCAAAGCAGGGAGGGAAAACATTAAAAGCCCGGCTAAAAGGAGAAAAAAACTTAATCTTAGGAGGGGTGGAAGTTAGGCAGGATTGTTATTTTTTAGCAGATTCTGACGGCGATGTAGTTCTTCATTCTTTATCTAATGCTTTATCAACTGCAATTGGTGGTGGTTCGCTTGATACTTGGGCCGGACCAATGTTTAAAAAAGGAATAAAAGACAGCCGGGAGTTTTTAAAAGCAATTTTAAAAAAAGTAAAAGCAAAGGGATTTAGGATTAGCAATGTAGCAATTATGGTTGAAGGCCAAAAACCAAAACTTGAACCGCATCGAGTAAAAATGCAGCTTTCCCTGGCCAAGTTATTACAGCTTGATAAACAAGATATAGGGATTGCTTTTACCACCGGTCAAGATTTAACTCCTTTTGGAAAAGGTCAGGGAATTCAGGCTTTTTCCACAATTCTGCTTAATAAATGAAGAAAACAAGCTTAAAAGCCCCAGCTAAAATTAATTTAGGACTTTCTATTTTAAGAAAACTGCCAAATGGCTATCATGAAGTAAAAACCATTTATGTCCAGATTTCTTTGTTTGATTTATTAAGTTTTAAAGAGATTAAAGAAAATAAAATTATTATTGACTGTAATAGTAAAGCGATTCCAATTAATTATAAAAATTTAGTTTACCAGGCAGCCTGGTGGCTGAAAAAAGAAACCAGGGTTAAAAAAGGAATAAGAATTAGGCTTAAAAAAAATATACCTGTTGGTTCTGGTTTAGGAGGAGGTAGTTCAGATGCCGCCGTGGTTCTCAAAGAGCTTAACAATTTCTGGCATTTAAATTTATCTAAAAATAAGCTGATAAGCATTGCCAAAAATATTGGGGCTGATGTGGCTTATCATTTGGTTGGTGGGACTCAATTGGAAACTCAGGGAGGAGAAAAGGCTGGCAGGTTCATTGCCTTGAATAAATTACCGCCCTGCTATATTTTACTTTGTGTTCCAGATATTAGGTTGGAAAGCAGCCAAGAATACTCCTGGGTAAAATATGACGTGATTGGCAAAAATAGCCTTGAATTATTAATAAAAGCTTTGGCAAGCGGGGATTTGGCAAAAATTAGTGCTAATTTGCATAATGATTTTGAGCTTTGGGTTTTGGAAAAATACCCCTTAATTAGAAAGATAAAAGAAGAAATGATAAAATATGGAGCATTAAACAGTTTAATGAGTGGTAAAGGTTCAGCAGTTTTTGGGATATTTGACAGTTTGAAAAAAGCTAAACTGGCTCAGGATTATTTTAAACAGTCCTGTTATAAAATATTTTTAGTAAGACCGGGTATATAATTAATAAATTTTTACTATTTTAAGGGAGGTGAAAAAAAGATGGAAGAAAAACAAGTTATGGATAAATTGGAAGAGTTGGATTTTGAAGACTCAAAGGGAGTCATAGCTGATTTAATTTTGGCAGGCTGGTCAATAAAACAATTAGCTGATAAGTCACCGGATCAATTAATGAGTGATATTTTCTATCAAACAGACAGGCTTGAGGGAGCATTCCTGGATCACCTTAATCTTGGATGCTAAAAAGGATGATTAAAAGAAAAAAAACAAAAAAAATTAGAGTGGGAAACATTTATATTGGCGGCAATGCGCCAATTACAGTCCAAACAATGGTTAAGACGGACGCCCATGATGTTAAAGTGGTGGTTAGACAGATTAAAGAATCAGAAGCAGCTGGGGCTGATATTACCAGAATGAATGTTTTAGACATGGAGAGTGTCAAAAACTTTTCTAAAATTAAAAAACAAATTAAAATTCCGATTGTGGCTGATATTCACTTTAACTATTTATGGGCAATGGAAGCCATTAAGCAAGGAGTGGATAAATTAAGAATCAACCCTGGTAATATTGGCGGCATAGACAAGGTAAAAAAAATAGTTTCTTTGGCTAAAGAAAGAGAAGTTCCTTTAAGAATTGGGATAAACGCTGGTTCTTTGGAAAAAGATTTATTGGAAAAATATGGTGGTCATCCTGCCCCTGAAGCAATGGTAGAGTCAGCCGCCCGCAATATAAAGATTTTAGAAGATTTAGATTATGATCAAATTGTTGTTTCTCTTAAGGCTTCAGATATTCAGCTGACGATTCAGGCTTATCAGCTTTTTTCTCAAAAATATGACTATCCCTTGCATTTAGGGGTGACTGAAGCTGGGCCAGGTAAAGCCGGCATAATTAAGTCAAGCATTGGTATTAGCAGTTTATTGCTTAAAGGGATTGGTGATACCCTAAGAGTTTCTTTAAGTGCTGATCCAACAGAGGAAATAAAGACTGGTAAAGAGATATTGAAATTTTTGGGTTTAAAAAAAGGACCAATTCTTATATCATGTCCTACTTGTTCCCGGACCCAATATAATATGTTGGCTTTGGCTGAAAAGATAGAAAATTTTTTAGAAACAATAGATTCATCTATTAAAGTGGCAGTAATGGGATGTGTGGTTAATGGACCTGGTGAAGCCAGAGAAGCAGATGTAGGCATTGCTGGAGGGAAAAAGACTGGAGCTTTATTTGTAAAAGGAAAGATAATAAAAACAATTGCTGAAAAGGAAATGTTTAATGAATTAGTTTTAATGATTAAAAAAATTATTGAAAAAAAAGAAAAGGATTAATTTTGGTAAAAATTGTTCAAGTTGACAAAAACGATAAATATTTAGGGTTAATAGATAAAAATAAAGCCCATGAAAATAGAGGGATCCTTCATCGGGCTATTTGTGTTTTTGTAGTTAATAATAAAAAAGAAATTCTTTTACAAAAAAGAAGTAAATATAAAAAACTATGGCCTTTGTATTGGTCTAACACTTGTTGCAGTCACCCTAAAAAAGGAGAAGCTTATGTTGAGGCCGGAGAGAGAAGACTAAAAGAAGAATTAGGTTTCAGTTGCCAGTTAAAACCATTGTTTAAGATTTATTATCAGGCAAAATATAAAAGTATAGGAGCAGAAAAGGAAATATCAATGATTCTTTTGGGTCAATATAAAAACCAAAAGATTAAACCCAATGAAAAAGAGATAGCTGATTTAAGCTGGATGTCTTTAGCTAAAGTAAGAGCGCAAATTAAAACTAAGCCTAATAAATTTACCCCCTGGTTTAAAAAAATTATTAAAGACAAAAAATATGCGGAAAATATGCGGAAAATATGCGGAAAATAATCTTTTTTATTTTTAATTAATATAATTATTTTCCAAACCTTCTTTGTCTTTTCTGAAAGTTTTTTAAAGCCTGATCTAGTTTTTCTGGGTTAAAATCAGGCATTAAAGTTTTAGTAAAATATATTTCTGAGTATTCTGACTGCCAAAGTAGAAAACCAGATAATCTTTTATCTCCGCCGGTTCTTATTATTAAATCCGGGTCTGGTAAACCAAAGGTGTCTAAATATTTTTCCAACTCATCCTGAGAAACTTTTTCTTTTTTTTCCTTTAAAAGTTTATTAATTCCTCTTATTATTTCATCCCGGCCGCCATAATTAAGAGCAAAAGTAACGGTAATCTTATCGTTTTCTTTGGATTCGTCAACCCAAGTTTTAATTTGGCTAACTAAATCTGAAGGGAGCTTGTCTAAGTCGCCAATAATTTTAAGCCTCATGCCCGCTTTTTTATAACCCTCAATACTTTTTTTAAGACCTTTTCTTAAAATCATAAAAATAGCCTGAGCAAATTTTTCTCCTCTTTTCCAGTTTTCAGTTGAAAAAGCCCAGAAAGTAAGATAGGGGATGTTAAGTTTAAGACAATGGTTAATTAAAGGCTCAATTATTTTATCAGCCACATATTGATGGCCGGCAATATCAGAAAGCCCCTTTTTTCTGGCCCAGCGCCTGTTGCCATCAACAATAAAAGCAATGTGTTTGGGGAAATTCATTAGTAATAATCATCAGGGACAAAAGGAATAGATTGAGGACCTACTTCACTTTGGCCAAGATTTAAAATTTCTATTCCTAAAATAACCTCTAAAATTTGAATTAACCAGAAAGAGATGAAAATAACCATAAAGCCAATAACCGCATAAAGAATTCTTTGCTGGCCCTTTTTAATACTTTCCTCGTTGCCAGCGGCAGTTAAGAGCTGAAAACCACCAGCAATTAACATAAAGAATAAAACTAAACCAGCAAAAGGAAAAATATATTTTAAAAGCTCAGAAATTATAGATGCAGGAGTAGTAAACTTACTATCTAATTGATCTTCAACAGATATATTTCCTGGTAATTCTAAAGTGGCCATTTTTTAACCCCAACCTGGTATTTTCAATATACTAGCACCAATAAACCTTAAGATAAAGAGAGAAAAAGCAATAAACAGAATCCCTATAATAGCTGAGCCCAAAAGCTCTTGGCCAGCCTTAAGTTTTTCCGGGTCACCAGCAGAAGTCATCACCATAAAAGAAGCTACCAACATAACTAAAAATCCAATTCCTCCAGAAAGCATTAAAGAATATCTTAAAATCCAGTCAATTATGGCTGCAGGATCAGTTGGAAAGCAGCCAAAAGCAGTTTCAATGCCTTTTTTTTGACATTTAGCCATACATACAGGATTCCTTAAATCTTGACACATGGAATCCTTTAAAATACAGCATTCTTTTGGTTTAATAAAATCAACTGATTCTTTAAGGCCTTCTGGGGGGGTTAAGGGATCCTCATTTTCTGAATAAATTCTTTTTTCAAACTCACAAATATTTGTTTCTAGAAAACCAGATGAGGAGCCCGGTTCAAGGGTAAACTCGAAATCTCCAGGATTTTGAATACATGTTTCATATCTTAATCCAAAGTCTTCTCCATGAGTTAAGTCACTAAAAATAAAGTTGCCGCTAGAGTCTGTTTTTTTGGAAACAGTGCAAATGACTTCAATACCAGGACCAGAAACAACAAGTGAATATCTCTCATTAGGTTCTAAATCAGTAATAGTTAAAGTAGTATTCTCAAGATGTTCTACCGCTGGGTAACTTGGGTTAAAAGTGTAATTACAATTTACTAGGCCCGTTGCCTCCTTTTTGCTTATAAGTTGATAAGAACCAACTACACATGTTGGTTTTGAGCTATTCCCTTCTATTAAGCAAATATATCTGTCTTTTTCACTGACAAGAGTAAGGTTATTGTAGCAATTATGACGGTATCCTTGGGCAGAAGAAATATACCCCTGCCAAATAAATTTATCATTATTTCCTGAGGCAGTAATAGATTGATTATTATAATCATTTCCTCCGGCGCAATCAACATAAAGGTCATATTTTTTTCCAGAAGCTAGGCCATTTATAATAACATTTAGCCCTTCTTGGTCTTCTATTAAAGTTTGGGGGTTAATGGTAAAGTTTAGGCCTGGATAAAATAGTGAACAAGGGTCTTTTCCATCACAAGGCATAGCTCCTAATGCTTTTTTAGGAATAACTAAATAAAAAGCTAAAAAAAGGAGATTAATAAAAATAATTTTAAATATTTTCTTCATCTTCTTTAATCCTAGCATAAAAAGGTTTAATAAGAAAAGCCTTTTTCTGATATAATGAATTTAATGAAGAAAAGGTTTTTTTCGATTGTTTTTTTATTTGTTTTTGTTTTTTCCCTATTTTTTAAAAGCTTTGTTTCAGCTGATGAACTGGCGGAGATTGAAAAGCAAATTGCTGAGCTGGAGCGGGCTCGGCAAACAAGCATTGATGCTACTAGGCCTTTGGAAGTTGAACTTGATCGGTTGGAGGAAAAACTAGCTTCAGTTCAGGCTTCTTTGAAAAAAGCCGAGGAAAATATTGTTTTGTTGGAAAAAAGTATAGTTGAAAGGGAGAAGGAGTTTGAAGTCCAATATGTGATTCTATCAGAAAGGGTGGAAAGCTATTATAAATCTCTTTATGTGCCTTCTTCTTTAATGACTCTTTTGTCATCCCAGACAGCTTCAGGGATGGCTAAAGATTTAGCTTATCGGAAAATGGTTGGGGATGAAGACAAAAAAACAATTGCTAATATTTCTCAGGATCTTTTAGGTTTGGAAAAAGACAAGAAGAAAGTTGAGGAAGACAAGGAAAAACTAGCGATTTTGCAAAAAAAGACTGATGAACAGGCGGTATTTTTTAGAGATGAAGTTAAAGGCGCTAAAGATTATCAAACTAAGCTTTCTACTCAAATTGCCGAGTTAAGTGCCCGGCAGCAGCAGTTGATTTCCCAGCGGTTAGCCAGCTTAAATTTACCCACTTCTTTAGGAGCCGGGCCTTTATATTGTACTGATGACCGGAATTTAGATCCTGGTTTTTCCCCTGCTTTTGGTTTTTTTACTTATGGGATTCCCCACCGGGTGGGGATGAATCAGTACGGTGCTTATGGCCGGGCCAAGGCAGGCCAAGGCTACCAGACTATTTTACAAGCTTACTTTTCTAATATTTCTTTTGAACAGCGTGATCCTAATATGAGTATTAAAGTTCAGGGTAATGGTTTATTTGGTTTAGATGAGTATGTAAAGCGGATTTATGAAGTCCCTGATTCCTGGCCCATGGAAGCTTTAAAAGCTCAGGCAGTGGCCGCCAGATCTTATGTCCTGGCCTATACTAACAATGGGGCAGGTGAGATTTGTACCACTCAAGCCTGTCAAGTGTTTAAACCAGAACCAAAGGGCGGCAATTGGGAACAGGCGGTTAATGCCACTCAAGGTCAGGTGATGGTTTCCGGAGGTCAAGTAATTAAAGCCTGGTATTCTTCGACTGATGGCGGTTACACTCATTCTTCGGCTGAGGTTTGGGGCAGTTCAACCGCTTGGACTAGAAATATGAAAGATACTTCAGGTGGAGTGGGTAGTTTTACTGAATTAAATAGCCAAGCTTATGATAAAGATTCACCTTGTTTTTATGCCGCCCAAGGCTCAAGATCAGAATATGCTAAATCTGCCTGGCTAAAGTCAAGTGAAGTGGCGGACATTGTTAATGTTTTAATGTTAGCTAAAGCTGATTCTTCAACCGCTGACCATCTTTACCAAACAGATAAGTCTCATCCATATGGAGGCGAGATTTGGAATGAAGCTCGGGTAAGACAAGAGCTTCAAAGCCGGAATATTACTCCTTTAACCAGTGCTTCTTCAGTTTCTATTGGAGCTGATTTTGGCTCAGGTCGGACAACCACAGTTAATATTGACGGCAAGAGCTTTTCTGGTTCAGAATTCAAAGACTATTTTAACTTAAGAGCCCCGGCTAATATTCAGATTGTTGGGCCATTGTTTAATGTTGAAAAAAAGTGATAAGATATTAAAAAGGGAGGAAGCTTGCCTGATGTTTATGTTGCTCCCAAAAAACCAGTTCTAAACTTAAAATTCAAGAAAAAAAAAGCGGTTAGAAATTTAATTCCTAAACGCTTAAAAAAATCTTTGGATCAAATTGGTTTAGAACCAGGGACTAATTCCTTGGGAGCTTTTCAAACCTTACCAGAAAAAATAAGTTTTTCTATTCAGGATGGAGAAGAAACAATTATCCTTTTGCTTCGCCGTCATTTAATTACTAATCTTAATTGGCTTATTTTAACGGCCCTAATGGTTTTAACCCCTTTATTATTAAAAGTTTTTCCTCTCCTTGATTTTTTGCCCTTAAGGTTTCAGCTAATTGCTGTTTTAATGTGGTATTTATTTATTATTTCTTTTGTTTTTGAAAAGTTTCTCTCTTGGTTTTTCAACGTCTATATTATTACTGATGAAAGACTTATTGATGTGGATTTTTTTAGTTTAGTTTATAGGGAAGTCTCTCAGGCAAAAATTGACAAAATTCAGGATGTGACCTATAAAACAGGGGGCTTAATTAGAACTCTTTTTAACTTTGGTGACATTTTTGTTCAAACCGCCGGCAAAGTCCAGCAAATTGAGTTTGAGTGTATTCCTAAACCCACTAAAGTAGTTAAACTGATAAATAGTTTAATGTCCCAAGAAGAACAAGAAAAGATTGAAGGTAGAATTAGATGACACCAATTGAAATCCTGTTAGATAAAGTTTTAACTATTAACATTTTAAATGTTTGGTTAATTGCCAAAATTTTTGTTTTACTGGCTTTGGGAGTTTACATTGCTTTTGCTTTTATGGTAGCCAAAGAAGTCAAGCTCATGACCAAGACTCTAATTGGAGTTTTTAACCTGCCAATTAAGATTTTAAGCTATATTCATTTAGTTTTAACCATTATCATATTTTTATTAGCTTTAAAAATTTTATGAAAAAATTTGAATTAGAAGTGGGTAAAATTGTTGGAACAGGTAGTAAAGACTGCTGGTCTCAAACCCATGTTTTTTTACCTAAAGACGAAGAAAAACAGGCGCAATATGGCAATCTTTTAGTTTGTTTTTCTCTTCAAAACAAAAAAGAAGGATTGGATATGGCTTCTTTTGGGAAAGAAATCATCTCTCGTTTCCATGAAATTTACTATTCTTCTTTAGAAAAATCATCTCTTAATCGGTTGAAAATAAGCCTCCAATCTCTTTTAAGAGAGTTTTCCAACCAAGTTAGTTTAGAAATTATTGCTGGGGTAATAATTAAAAAAGATAACCAAGTGGCTTCATATTTTAGCCTTTTTGGGGCTGGGAGGGTGATGATTTTAAGAGATAACAAGTTAGTTACTCTTTTAAAAGAAGCCTTAGAAGAACCTCAGTCTACCTCAGGGTTTTTAAAAGACAATGACCTTTTGTTTTTTGGAAGCAGTCAGGTTTTTAAAATCCTGCCTAGCCCAAGTTTAAAAGAAGCTTTGGAAAGCCTTGATGTTGGTAAGACTGTTGAAGCGCTCGCTCCAGAAATTCACGCCCAAAGCCAGAACAGCCAAAGTGCGGCCATTGCTTTAAAAGTAGCTATTGAGCAAGAAGAAGAGAAAGAGGCAACCGAGGAAATAGGAGCTGAAGAAGAACAGTCAGCTTCAGAACCAAAATCAGAGCAAGATAAAAAAATTCTTTTTTCTCCAAAAAAACAAAGATCAAAAGTTTTTAAAAACGTTTTTTTAGTTTTTAAAAATATTCCCTTTTTAGGTAAAAAATTAATTCAGGACTTTAAGCACCAGCCAGATATTTTTATTAAAGATAAACAAAAGAAAGAAAGAGCTAAAAAAACTACTTTAAGTATTGCTATCATTTTAGTTTTTCTTCTTTTAGTTAGTATTGTTTTGGGAAGTCGGAAAAAAATAAACCTAGAAGACTTTAAAAAAAGTGAAGCAATTTTTGAAGAAGTTAACTTTAAATTTGATCAAGCTAAGGATCTTTTTGAAGTTAATCCTTTAAAAGCCAGAGTTTTGTTAAATGAAGCCAAAGAAAAGCTTAAAAGTATGGAAGTTGACCTTAAAACTAAAAAAGAAAAAGAGCAATTTGATTCTCTTTTTAGAGAAATTGAAGCTAAACTTGAAGAAGTGGCTCGGGAATACCAGGTAGAGGCTGACATTTTTTTAGACCTTTCCTTAGTTAAAGAAGATTTTAAAGCCAGTGATTGGGATTTTGACAGTGAGAGTTTACAACTTTTAGATATAAAAACGGGGACAGTTTTAGGTGTTAATTTATTAAATAAGGCGGCTAAAATAACAGCTGGCGGGGAGAGATTAGTTAATTCGCTTCAAATCGGGGCAGCAGAAGATATTCTTTTTGTTCTAAAAGATAATAAAATTGTTTTAGTTGATAGTACAAAGGGTGAGGCTTTTGAAGAGAAAAAAGCCAAAGATTGGGGAGAAATCACTGATATTATTGGCTTTTCCGGTAATGCTTACCTTTTAGACAGTTTAAAGGGGAAAATATACAAATATACTAAAGATGGCCGGGGTTTAGGAGGCCAGACAGACTTTTTTAATACTAAGAGTTTTAATCTGGAGGGTTCAGTTGATATGGCAATTGATGGTTCTGTTTGGGTTCTATTTTCTGATGGAACAGTGGTTAAATTTGTTAGGGGAGTTAAAGATTCTTTTGTTGTTACGGGCATAGATGATGACTTTAAAGAGCCGGAAAAGATTCACACCGATGAAAATTTGGAGAACCTTTATATCTTAGACCGGCAGAATACCCGGGTAATTTTGGTTAATAAAGAAACCGGTGAATATGATTCTTCCTATATTTGGCCGGGGATAGCTGGAGCTTATGATGTTTTTGCTTCGGAAGAACAGGGGAAAATTCTTCTTTTAACTGGCGATAGGATTTATGAGATTGAGTTAAAAAGCAAATGAAAGTTATAAACCGCAAAGCCAGATTTGATTATGAGATTCAGGATAAATTTGAAGCGGGGATTGCTTTAACCGGAGCAGAAGTTAAAAGCATTAAAAAAGGCCAGCTTAAACTGGATGATGCTTATGTTAGGATTGATCCCAATTTAGAAGTTTTTTTAGTTAATGCTCATGTTTCTCCCTATCAATTTGCTGACAATAAAAACTATAATCCGACCAGATCTAGAAAACTCCTTCTTCATAAAAAAGAAATCTTAAGCCTGCAAAAGAAAACGGAAGCCCGAAATTTAACCCTTGTTCCTACGGCCTGCTATCTTAAAAAAAGAAGAATAAAAATTGAGATTGGTTTAGGAAAAGGGAAAAAGAAATATGATAAAAGACAAGTAATTAGGAAAAGAGATTTAGATAGAGAAATGAGACGGGATTTAAGGGGAAAGAATTATTAAAAATATATTGTTTTGTTTATTTCTTGTTACTCTTGTTCTAAAATCTGGTTTAAGGTATTAAGTTGTTCTTCATTAACTTCTAATTGCCACCTTTTTTTGTCCCCTACAAGTAATTTATTAGCAGGAATATTTTGAAGACCTCTATTAACAAATAAACAAGTTACCTTTTGACAGGGGATATAGCCTATCTCTTTTTCTTCGGCAGCCATTAATCTTTCCAGCTGTTTGTTACTTAAAATATGAGGGTGTACCCCGTATATTAAGAACAGTTTCTTAGAAAACGAGGCTGTTTTTTATACCTGATGATAAAATCAGGTTATGTTTAAAAAAATACCATCCAAAATAAAGGAAGAAATACTTTTAAAAGT
>Ga0210057_1000617_pt1 | contig 58356 bp, 61 predicted proteins | sample CryGeyCG2114_010_2_FD_183968 | JGI IMG/M metagenome (GOLD analysis project Ga0210057, IMG submission 183968) | Groundwater microbial communities from aquifer - Crystal Geyser CG10_big_fil_rev_8/21/14_0.10 (SPAdes) (version 2) | ecosystem: Environmental > Aquatic > Deep subsurface > Groundwater ...
CCACATTTTTCACAAATACCCTTTGCCGAGTAACGATTATTCTTTTCCTGCACCTGAGGTTTCGTCATCGTCTGCATGGTCGGTTTGTTATTTTCGCGACATTTCATGCACAAAGCTTTTAAATCTGTCATATATTTGTCTAATCTAGACTATTAAAATTCCCGTTCCCTCAATAATACCACTCTGCGGTGTAAAAAGCTGCTTTTCCCCACAATTTGAAAAAGACCATTATTCATCAATTTGATGCACAACTAACACGACGTCGGCTTTTTTTGATGCTAACTGCAGTGTTTTAAAGTACGGCTTCCATGAATCCTTGGACTCTGTATAGAAATCAACTTCCTTTACTCCATGTTCTCGAAACTGCTCCGCAACAATTTCAGACAATTCTTCCACTTTAGAGTCTTCGAGATAGTAATCGTAATATGGAATCTCCGTATCAGCCGCTATAAGCCCAAATTTCCCTGAAAGAATATAAAGATGCCCTCCTGATTTACGTGCTATATCATAAACAACTTTTATATGATCTCCTGTGTAGCGCTTGTAAGCTGGCAGAAGTCCTCCATCTTCTAATTTCCTCCGACTGCAAATTGTCGCAATTATCTTCATGAGCTTACGAGCCCGCAAATGGTGTGCCGAAGACGCCAACTGCAAGTTCTGCCCAAATAATTAGAAAGATTGCAAGGATTACGATACCGAGGATTACCCTATGAGCCTTAAATTTCATTTTACTCGCAAAGAATTCGTATGCTAAACCAGCGCTAAACAGTAATAAGCTAGCAAAAACAAAATCGCTAATATCCCAAACCACCTGATCGGTAAATTGCATTGCAATTATAGGCACGAGTAATATCAGTATAGTGACGACTGCGATTCGTGTGACTTTCTTAATTTCCATAAGGATATTATATCAAAACGAGCGACCCCGGCGAATTAGTCGCCGAGGTCGAGCTTCATTCCTGCAATTGAGGCTGAGAATCGTGGTGTTGATCTGCGCCATAGGTCCGCCACTAACCGTCTCTTTGATGCAACTCTTTGCCACAAATAAAAGGCGCGTTCTTAATTCCTAGCGATACTACTTCGAAAGGTCGAGTATCTCATCAATACGCACCTTAGCCACAAATTCCGGTACGTGACTCACAAGAATCATCGCTCCTTTATATGAGTCTAGCGCCTCCGCAATGATTGGAAGGTGCCTAAAGTTTATATGATTGGTTGGTTCATCCAATATGAGGAGCCCTGGGCGAAGGAGTACGAGCCGTGCAAAGGCTACGAGGCCTTTTTGCCCTTCAGACAAATGTCCGATTTTTGTGTGAATTATATCTTGAGTGATTAGAAATCCCGCTGCTGTAGCGCGCAATTTTTCTTCTACTGCCTCTTCCATTGCTGATATTAACTCTTCAAGAACCGTCGCCTCAAAATTTAGGTTTGAGAAATCTTGCCGGTAATACCCAACCTTTACACCTTTTGTAATAACTGAGCCTTCCTCAGTGCCTTCCACAATCGATTCGAGTAGAGTAGATTTTCCAATTCCATTCGGTCCAGAGAGAAGTAGGTGCTGATCCCTACGCAGAGATATTGCCTTCTTTTTAATTGTTGGTTTGTAATTCTTAATTATTTTGACAGAAGAAATTTTCAGAACTTCGCCAGAGAGTCCTTCTTGTACTGGAATGCTAAACGCTCTTATTGTCTTGTCCTCCTTTCTCACATCCACCATAGACTCCTCAGCATCCTGCGCTTTTGTTCTCATTCTCTTGGCCACCATGCGCATCTGCCCGCCTTTGTTTGCAAAGAAGTTAGCTTTCTCTTTGTTTGAAATAATGGTCTTCGCTAATTGCGCGTTTTTCATCTGCTCTTTCTCGACGCGCGCCGTAACCTGCGACAAAACATCAAAGTAGTCGCCAACGTACTGCTCCACTTTGTGAGTATGCACATCAAGATATAAGACACCGCGAGTAAACGCATTTAGAAAATCTGCATCATGCGAAATCACAATGACGGTCTTGTCGTAATCAACCAGAAACTGCGTAAGGTGAGCGATTCCCTCCTTATCGAGGTTGTTGGTTGGCTCGTCCAAAAGAAGAAGATCTGGCTTTTGAATTAGCGCCGACGCAAGAAGGAGGCGCGCTTGCTGCCCGCCCGAAAACGATCGCACAATACGATCGTGCATATCCGGTCCATTCAAATTAACGACCTCAAGCACGCCGTCTATACGCGTATCGATGTCGTAGACTTTTTTTGGGAAAACTTTTTGAAAAAATTCTCTCACCGTAATATCCAATTCATCACGCGCTATCACCTGTCTCGACACGGCAATGACAAGATCTTTCTCTATATGAATTGACCCGTCTTCGGGAGAAATTGCTTTGATAATCAAACCAAAGAGCGTGCTCTTGCCGGCACCATTCTGCCCCATTAGCGTAAGCTTCGCGCCTCTACGCACAGGAAAAGAAACATCATCGAGAATTTTTCTTTTAGGACCGTATTCGTACGAAACGTTTTCAAATCGCACAATGTTGGAATCAGTAGACATCTGCATGAAACTACAGCATCAGCGGCAAAATAGAAAGGGTTTGTGTTGGGTTTTTAAATTTATTGGGAGCTGAAGTGTCCAAATCAAAAAGGACGAGACCCGGCGCATTGCTGCGTCGGGTCTAAGTGATGCGAGGTATTGCAAACGCGAGCGTGACGAGCACGACTTTTGTAGTTAGTTTCATCTCAAAAGTATACCTCGCTCGCAAACGAGTGGTCTAGTGTTCGTCCTACTACAGGATGTAATCTCGCAATTCTGGGAATTCTTCAGTGCCCATGTGCTCGAGGATAAAATGACCCTTATCTTTAAATCGTTTGACAGTCAATCCATCAATCTCTTTCTCGAGCCGAGCAGCGCTATCTAGCTCCTCTTTATCGTCGTCAGCAGAAATGAACACAGTTAGATCCTTTGTTCTCGATGCTAGCGCTGGATCAATAGAAAAATCAAAGAACTCCGGAAGTTCCTTGTTTGGATCTAGCCATGGCGCAACTAACACTACCCTCCCTACTTTTACATCATGCTCGCTTAGCCAGCGAACTAAGAAACCGCCGCCCAAGCTATGCCCCACCAGGATAGTCTCCTCGCTTAATTGAAATTGTTCGAAAACGGCCTCCCAATCTTGATATTTTGCATCATAAGGTTCCGGCATCTCTGGAGTTTGAGCAAGAATTCCATTGAGCAGCAATTGATGTTGCAGCCATGGGAACCAGTGGTTATTTGACGGGGAGAGATTTTCAGGATTAAGGTACTCCTCTTTTGATGGCATCCCGTGGATGATGACTGCATTCTTCATGCACTACACTATATCAAATTTTTTTAGTTGCCCGACAGGGACCGATCCTGACCGTCACTAACTCGCTTCGCTCATAAGTGCGGCGGGACACGCCTCGCTTGTCGCAAAGCGACATAGCTCCGGCGGTTCGAGTCCCACGAACAGTGCGCAGGCACTGTTCTTGTCTGGGCACATATGCACTTTTTGGACAGCAAAAGCTGTCTAAAAATTCGCATGTTGCCCGACAGGGACTCGAACCCCAATTTCCTGGACCAAAACCAGGCGTCCTGCCATTAGACGATCGGGCAATTGCCCACATTATATACGATTAACGCCTTGATGCCATCAAACTAGGCATCCTCTTTTGGTAGGAGCCCTGTAGCTTTTGCATAGTAAAGAAATGCCTCTCTGTACGCTACCCCTTCGCTGACCGCATGCTGCTCACCGTCTTCTCCAAACACTGATTGCCCACCCCACAATTCTTCATTTGGCACTCCTTCAAATTGTGTTCCTGCCAGTGGATCACCTTCTTTATTTTTATCTTGCTCAACTGCACCCACTCCACCTAGAATTTCAAGAATCCCTTTGTGGAGCTCGGGATTTTCGTAATCACCACCTGGACCAAATTTTTCTTCCGCAAGCGCCAACAACTTATGATCAAGTGCATCCGTAGATATGCTCTGATGAGAGTACAACTCTCTGCCCCTCTGTACCCACGCTTTAGACGAAAGGGGCTCCATGTATTCATCCAAACCTTGATCAAACGCCATCATTTTCGTCGGATTGTCGGGATCATCCGCAAAATCAATATGTCCAAGAGTTGAACGCACCTTATTTTGAGAGGTCTGACGTTCTTTAGATTTCCTGATTTCCCCCTCTCTTGAATCTGGCTGTAAGAATCTTTCTTGATTACCCATACTTTTTCAAATATTAATCTTTCTTTATGGTGATATCTATAATTGCGAGCTCAAGCGGTACGTGCGGAATCGCTGCATATCCCATTGTGGTATACGCCTCTAGAAGTGCGCGAAGTGTGTGCGATGAGATTCCCTTTTCTGCATCGTCGGCATATTTCTCTGCAAGTGCAAAATCTTCTGCAGAGAGTTCGTCTTGTATATGCTTCTTCAAATCTTTCGCGTAGCGCAAAAGTAACACGGCTCGAACGCGGTGCATGATGAGCTTGGTAAAGAGTCGCATGTCCATGTTTTGCGAAACTGCCTCCTCCACGCCTTTCATTGCTTTGTCTGTGTCTTTATCTGCCAGAGCTTCTATAATCGTACGCACAAGCTCACCTCGTGGCGCTCCGGTTACTCTCTCCACCTCTTCTAGATTCACTTTCTTATCTTTAGATACAATCAGTACTTTCTGTAAAATCCCTAGCGCATCACGAAATGATCCTTCTGAAAGTAACGCAACGAGATCCGCCGCTGATTGCTCTAGCGTGAATCCTTCTTTCTTCGCGACATCTTTTACACCCTGCGCCAATACTTCTCTAGATGGCTGTTTAAACGAGTACGTCTCGCACCGTGATTGAATAGTGTCTGGCACTTTGTTGAGCTCAGTGGTGGCAAGAATAAACACAGCGTGTGGAGGCGGCTCTTCAAGTGTTTTTAGAAACGCGTTCCATGCACTATTTGAGAGCATGTGTACTTCATCAACGATGTACACTTTGTACGGCGACTCAAACGGCAATACATGTACTCCTTCCCGCAATTCTCGAATATCTTCAACACTATTATTAGATGCGGCATCGATTTCGTATAAATCCTTATCAGTACAGCCAATCTCGCGCGCAAGAATACGCGCAATGGATGTCTTTCCAGTGCCTCGCGTACCAGAGAAAAGGTAAGCGTGAGCGATTTTTTTTGATTTTATTGCGGCTTCCAATACATCCACAATGTGCTCTTGCCCACGTACTTCTTTAAATGTTTTGGGTCTATAGGCTCGATAGAGAGCAATGTGTGTGTCTGACATAAAAAGCATTATACCAAATACAACAGGAAGGGCGTGCACGTGGCACGCCCCTAAAAGCAGTAGACCGATTGGGCTTTTCGATCCCTAGTCAGCCGCCGGATTATCCATGGATATTCCGTGATGTCGGCAAAAGGTTGGGTGTTCCTCCATCATGTGGAGAGCGTCTACTCGATCTTCTCCAGTGCCGTGAACATTGCGAGCTACGTCAAGTCGAGTTGGCTTCCTGCCCATGCGGCCCAACTTTGACGCAATGTAACAAATGTTGTGAACGATTCCTTTAATCCGTTTCGATGGCATGTCCAAACTCCTTTGCCAAAGCCTACACTTGTTGTACTCCTGCTTGAGAAGATCGTAAAGACCTCTGGGTGTATTACTTTAGTGAATTAGCGAGAATCTCCGTAGCCTCGTTAGTATTTTCAGTTTCCATAAGTGATGCGCGCAGATCTTTAGCATTGTCCCATCCTGTGATGTATGCCTTAAAATGCTTTTTCATAACGGCATAATTGGTAACGTCTGCCATTTTTTCTTGAAACAAATCCAAGTGTTTCAACAATGCCTCTATTCGCTCTTCACGTGTTGGTTCGTCCTTCCGATCCAGAAACAACCAAGGATTACCGTATATAGCGCGGCCGAGCATAACACCATCGCACCCACTCTCTCTCACCTTCTTTCGTGCATCAGTAATATTTTCTGCGTCTCCATTACCCAAAATGAGCGTACTTACTCCCATCTCATCTCGAATTTCTACAGCTTGTTTTACAAGCTCCCACCGCGCCGGCACTTTTGACATATCTTTTCGCGTGCGCGCATGAATCGTGAGAGCTGCAATGTCTTCACTCAGCAGATCTCGAACCCACGCATCCATTTCTTCATCTTTACTGTACCCAACACGCGTTTTAACCGATACCGGAATATCTCCTGCACCTCGCTTTGCCGCACGAATAATCTCCTTCGCGGCTTCTGGGTTTTTAATCATCGCCGCACCACAACCCTGATCTACAATATTTTTTATAGGACATCCCATGTTTATATCTATTCCATCAAATCCTTTCTTCGCAACACGAGAGCAAATTTCTTCCATATACTCAGGTACGCTACTGAAAAGCTGTGCAACAATTGGCCGCTCTCTTTCAGTAAATTCCAATTTACGTTCAAGTTTTTTAAGCCCATCTCCTTTTGCGAGCAATAAGCCATCTGCCGACGTGAATTCAGTAAACGTTACGTCTGGCGCTTTGTGTTCGGCAATAAGTGCACGAAATGCTACGTCAGTAACATCCTCCATGGGAGCCAACACAAAAAAGGGCTTATCGAGCGTTTGCCAAAAATTCTTCATAACAGAAGCACCCTACTCTTCTTTTAATTTGTAGTACACCCTATTGCCAAATCGTAGATCGACATATTCAATATTTTTTACTTTCCCTTCAAGTGTTTCAGATTCAAGCGCGGTCTCTGCATTTGAGGCGACATCTTCTATTTGCTGATCAAATCCGATTACAAGACGTACCCCTTCTTTTGTTTTAATTTCAAAATCATCTTCATGCAAAACTGTAAAAGATTTCACAAGTATTTCCCTCTTTTCTAACTCATTAATGAGCGTGATGGCGTACAAAAACCTTGTTGGAAGAAAACTTGTACCCTCACGGACTTCACCAACCATTCCCCCATAGAAAATTGGCATCTTTTTTTGTGTAAATGTGGAAGGAGCAAATAACACTCCCTCATCATCTAAGAAAAAGCACGTGCTTACATCTTCACACCATAGTGCAAAAGGCTCACGCTCAGCAACAGAAAGAGAGAGCGAAGGATTTATCACAGCAGTAAGGGAAGCCTCAACTGTTTTTACTCGTGGGAAAATTTCGAGAATTTGTTTTTCGATTGTTTTTTCGGGGTATAAGAACATGCTGCGTTTAGAGAAGAGTGCGAAGCCCGCTGTGGAAAGCTGCCCCTCAGCTGCCGCCTTAAGTGCATCTTTCGACACAGTATGTGTACCACGTACCTCAACTCCCTGAATGGTAAATACGGGCGCCCTTGAAGCCCAAGCAAGAGCTCCAACCAAAAGCACTAGAGCAAAAACTACAAAGCCGAAGACTATAAGCCTTCGCCTGCGCCTGCGTACGGTAAGCGGCACTGCACGCGCAGATGAAGGAGACATTATGGAAAAACGCGACCTATTCGTTTTTCGACTAGTTCCCGTTCTCTTTACTGGTAGTTTTCGTGATTGCATTCTTTTTCATATACGGCACTAGTGCCTCAGGTATTTTTACCGATCCGTCCGCTTGCTGGAAATTTTCTACAAGTGATACAAGAATACGCGGTGTTGGAATTGCTGTGCAATTAAGAGAATGCGTGTATTGCATCTTTCCTTCTGAATCGCGATAACGGATATTGAATCTGCGTGTTTGAAAATCGTGAAAATATGATGCAGAACTAATTTCTCTATACTTTTCCTCCATCGGCACCCAAAGCTCAATATCATATTTCTTCACCTGCCCTTGCCCTAGATCGCCGCCACAGTTTATGACAGTGTGATACGGAATACCAAGAGTCTCAATAAACTCTTCGGTATTTTTATTAAGCCACTCATGCCACTTTACTGACTCCTCGTGACTAGCTTCACACAAAATCACCTGTTCAACTTTATAAAATTCATGCACGCGAATGAGGCCCTTCGTGTCTTTGCCGTGGCTCCCAGCTTCTCTTCGATAGCACGGGGAGAAAGAGAGAAACTTAACTGGCAACTGCTTTCCATCTAGTACCTCATCTGAGTAGTAACCCATCGTCGCAATCTCTGCAGTGCCAGCTAGATAGTCTTCGTCTTGTGTGTGATATACGTCCTCCGCATCATTTGGCAAATGTCCTGTACCAAACAAGTTACTCTTGCGAACTAATGCTGGAACAATCATTGGATCAAATCCTTTTTCCAAAAAGAAATCCATTGCGTAATTCCAAATCGCATAAGAAAGTCGAGCGCCGTCATTCTTTAAGAAGTAGCCTCGAAAGCCCGACACCTTAACGCCGCGCTCAAAATCCACCATGTCGAGCGCCGTCATAATGTCTACATGACTCTTTGCTTCGAAATCAAAGGTCGGTTTTTCACCCCACGTTTTTATTTCTTGATTATCTCCATCGTCGTCACCATCAGGCACTGACATATCTGGAACATTTGGCACCTGCAACATAAGAGTGCGCCATTCTTCCATTATCTCTTTGAGTTGCTCGTCTTCTTTCTTGAGTGCGTCTTTGAGCTTCTGCATCTCCCCTATCATTTGCTCCCGCTCCACCTGCGAGGCCGCCGACGCCACCTTTTTATTCATCTCATTTTGCTCAGCTCGCTTTGCTTCAGCCGATTGAAGCAGCTCGCGCCTCTTGTCATCCAATTCAATAAGGCGATCCAGGTCGATATCGATGTGCTTTTTACGCGCACCTTCTTGCACAATTTCCTTGTTCTCCCTAATGAATTTAATGTCTAACATTGCTAGAATCCTACTATGGAGGGCTCTATACAACAACTCCTCCCGAAGGACTTCCCTCTCCTTCTGAAAGAGATCCCTGATCCGCCAAAGAAACTATATCTTCGCGGAAATTTGCCAAGTACAGATCTCACTTGGATTGCTGTTGTTGGTTCGCGTAAATATACCTCGTACGGAAAACAAGTTGTTGAACATCTAATAAAAGGTCTCTCGGGAGCGCCGTTGGTTATAGTCTCTGGCCTCGCCCTTGGCACAGACTCACTGGCTCACAGGGCGGCAATTGATAACAATCTACCCACGGTTGCGATTCCTGGCTCAGGTCTCGACGATTCTGTTTTATATCCGCGTACAAACGTTTCTCTTTCACGTTCAATTTTAGAAAGCGGCGGCGCATTACTATCTGAGTTTGAGCCAAATTTTAAAGCAACGCTATGGGGCTTCCCCCGTCGCAACCGCATCATGGCTGGAATATCACATGCAACACTCCTTATAGAAGCCGCCCCCAAATCAGGGACATTAATCACCGCGCGGTTGGCGAATGAATATAATCGCGAAGTGTTCGTAGTACCTAACTCAATATTTTCAGAAAGCAGTAAAGGTGTACATCAATTTTTGCGTCTTGGTGCAACACCAGTTACAAGTGCAGATGACATTTTAGACGCACTATCTATAAAAAAATCTAACGAGCCGAAAGAACTTGGTAATCTCACCGGTGACGAACACCTTGTGCTCACTCTCATAGCAAACCCAATCTCTAGAGACGATCTTTTACGAGCCTTAAAGAAACCAATTTCAGAAGCACAAGTACTGCTCTCCACAATGGAGTTAAAAGGACTCATCACAGAGCACATGGGGATAATGCGAGCGTTGTAACTTCCGTGTAGCGTGCTATCTTCCGATGAGGACAACCAATTAGGAGTACCGTCATGTCGTGGACCGACGAGAGAGTTGAATTGCTGAAGAAGCTATGGGGAGAAGGACTTTCAGCCACACAAATCGCCAGACGCATGGGCGGCGTAACTCGTAACGCGGTTATCGGCAAAGTACACCGACTCGGCCTTTCCGGCCGAGCAACGCCAACGAGAAATGCGCGCCTGCGTCCGCGGCGCACGCGGAGCCCTTCGCTTCCCCTTATTACGTCAGGCGTCTCAGGCGAGGAGCAGAGCCCGCAAAATGGCGCAAAGAATATTTTTCGAAGCGCGCTTGATGATGATGTCGCGAGCGCGAAGAGTGCAATCCCAACAAACTACGGCATTCGGGGTCACGGACAAAGACTCGATCCTATGCCAGAGCCAGACCCAGCGCCAATTCAAGAGATCAAAATACCTTTTGGAGAGCGGCGCACGATACTGACCATCACAGAGCACACGTGCAAATGGCCCATAGGCGATCCGGGCAGTGACGACTTCCACTTTTGCGGCCGAAAACCGCAAACCACTTTTCCTTATTGTCCGCACCATGCTCGTATCGCCTATCAACCTATACAAGATCGGCGGCGGCAAAAGAGATCAAGGGCACACGCTACAGAGAACGCATGAACTCAGGGACCCTCGACGCAAGAACATTACATTGTCGCGGAAGATGTCCTTGGAGCAACTGAAATCGGCGGAGCGATCCGCCGATTTTTTTATATCGACTGAGAAATACAATATTTGTTTTTTGTTTGTGTGGTGTGCTATGGTACGCTCCGCCATAAAGGCTTCCTATGAAATTAGTTATCGTTGAATCACCTGCAAAGGCAAAAACAATTGAAAAATATCTTGGTAAAGATTTCACTGTTCGTGCATCAGTGGGGCATATTCGTGATTTACCTAAGAGCAGCAAGAACGCAATTGATATTGAAAATGGATTTAAACCGAATTATCAAACAGTAGCAGCGAAAGCAGGCGTAATAAGCGAATTAACAAAAATTGCGAAAAAGGCCGATGAAGTGATACTAGCAACTGACCCCGACCGAGAGGGCGAAGCTATAGCATGGCACCTCGCGGAAGCTCTCAATCTAAAAAAGCCGAAGCGAATTGTATTTCATGAAATTACCGAAAGCGCTGTACAGCAAGCTCTTTCAAACCCTCGCACTATTGATGAGAGCCTGCGTAAGGCGCAAGAAGCGCGACGCGTACTAGACCGCCTTTTTGGATACGACCTCTCTGGCTTAATTTGGAAAAAGGTGCGTTACGGGCTATCAGCAGGACGCGTCCAGTCCCCCGCTCTCCGAATCATTATGGAGCGCGAGCGCGAGATACGCGCTTTTATTCCCGAGAGCTACTGGGTGCTCACCGCTACATTACACACTCAAAAGAAAGAGGAAATTATTGCGACGTGTAATGAAGAACCAAAAACCGAGGAAGAAGCTTCAAGAATAAAAACGGTTGGCGAAAAAGAGGCATGGAGTGTTTCTGACGTAGAAGAGAAAGAACAGAAACGCTCCCCTCGTGCACCATTTACCACATCCACACTGCAACAAACTGCAAGTACTCGTCTTGGGTTTGCCCCATCGCGCACCATGGGTGTAGCACAAAAGCTGTACGAAGCAGGACACATTACATACATGCGTACCGACAGCACGGCGCTAGCCAAAGAAGCTCAAGGCGCAATTCTTAAAACGATAGAGGAAGAATTTGGCAAAGAGTACGTAGAGGCGCGCGTATACAAAACTAAAAGTAAGTCCGCCCAAGAAGCTCACGAAGCGGTTCGCCCTACTAATCCAAAAAAAGCCGTGGCCGGCACCACTGACGACCAGAAAAAATTGTATGCCCTTATCCGAGGACGCGCCCTATCGAGTCAAATGACTGATGCAAAAGTAATGCGCACCAGCATAACGGCACGTGTGTCAGATGCGAGCGTCCCTGCATTTGTTGCTCGTGGATCACGCATACTATTTGAGGGTTGGCTTAAAGCTGACCCGTCGGCGCGCGGCGAAGAGTTGGAGCTTCCAAAATCACAAAAAGGTGATCCTCTAACTCTCATTAATTTAGATAGTGAAGGAAAACAAACACAACCACCCGGCAGATACACAGAAGCTGGCCTTATTAAGGAGCTAGAGAAGCGCGGAATCGGGCGCCCTTCTACATATGCCTCTATTATGAAAACTATCCAAGACCGCGGGTACGTAGAAAAGGAGGGTCGCGCACTTAAACCAACTGACACAGGTGACGTTGTAAGCAGTTTTTTGGAGGAGCACTTCACCGATTACATCAGCGATTCGTTTACAGCTGAAATGGAGAACGAATTAGATGAAATTGCAGAAGGCACGCGCGAATATGCAAAAACACTCGGAGACTTTTATACTCCATTTACAAAAGCCGTTGGCGCAAAAGAAGATATTCCTAAGCTCACAAACCTAGGAGATGCTCCCGAAGAATTTGTATGCCCTGCGTGCGGCGGCCCAATGGTTTACAAGCTTTCTAGAAATGGCCGTTTTATGAGTTGTGCAAAGTTTCCTGATTGTCACGGAGCCCGGAAAGAGGACGGTAGTGAAATTGAACCACCAAAAGAAATTGGAGAAAAGTGTCCTGAATGTACAGAAGGAGAACTAATTGAGCGAGAAGGAAAATATGGACGCTTCGTCGGTTGTGCACGATATCCTAAGTGTAAATATGTTCGCCAAGACGAAAACAGCCAACCAACAACAGGTGTGAAGTGCCTTGAATGCGGCAAAGGAGAGATAGCTGAGAAACGCGGTCGTTACGGCCCCTTTTATGCTTGTACAAACTACCCAAATTGTCGCTTCGCAATGAAGGCAAAACCAACGGGTAATATTTGCCCTGAATGTGGCAAATTAATGATGGAGGGGACAAAAACAATTCCCGAACGTTGTAGCGACAAGGGTTGCCCTATGCATAACCCGCATAAGCTAGAGAAGTTAGTGAGGTAGCTGGCAAACTGCTTTGCCTGCGCAGCTCGTTTTTGTCGGGCGGAGCGATGTTTTTGTTTGTCCGAAGGGCAAGGCAAAAACCGCGAGCCGGGGTCGCGGAAATTTTTTGTCAGAAAAATTATCTGTGACCAAAGACCATTCCTGAGAGATGCTCAGACAAGAGCTGCCCAAATCACAACCCTCACAAGAAAGACAAGTAACATGAACGCGGCGCCCTTGAGCGCCGCTTGTCATTTTGCCAGACGCACCACTTACGCAGCGCGTCTCTCTTCGACAACATCATCTGAATCACAGTTTGTGCACCTCCCAACATGAGCGTAAAAAACACTTCCACATATTTTGCAGAGAAAACGACGAACACGATTTATGAAAAACTTCATGACGCCTCCCTTGAACTCTCCCGAACCAAGCGTATCATAGCATCCATGGCGGAAACCAGAAAACTCCAAACAATCCTGTCTGAAATGCGAAGCAATAGTAAGGAAGACATTGCACTCGTCACAAAAGCATACTCGTATGCTCAGAAAGCTCATGAAGGGCAATCTCGCTATTCCGGAGATCCATACTTCTCTCACCTCGCTGAAGTGGCACACTCTATTGCTCACATAGGCATGGATGCGGAAACGATCGTGGCTGGCTTATTGCACGATGTTATTGAAGACACTAAAGTAACGCCTGAGGAATTAGAAAAGGAGTTTAACGAGGAGATTCTCTACCTAATTGAGGGCGTAACAAAACTTGGCGCTTTGCGATATCGCGGGCTGGAGAGACACGCAGAAAGTTTGCGTAAATTATTTGCAGCTACTGCAAAAGACATTCGCGTTCTTATCGTAAAGTTAATGGACCGTCTTCACAACGCAAAAACCCTAGAATATGTGCCGGAGCATAAAAGAAGTCGCATAGCACTTGAGACTCTCGAAGTATACGCACCAATTGCTGATCGCCTTGGAATGGGTGTGGTTAAACGCGAACTTGAAGATGGAGCGTTTCCATACGCATACCCAAAAGATTTTGAAAAAGTTCGCGAGCTTCTAAAAGAGCGCCACGCCGAGACAGAAAAACGTTTAGAGAAAACCGAAAAAACCCTCAAGCGCGAATTGGCAAACGCCGGTATACGAAATTTTCATACTGAAACGCGAATAAAGGGTGTTTACAGTTTGTTTCGCAAACTTGAGCGCAAAGAGTGGGACATTACTCAAATACACGACATTTTGGCTCTACGCGTTATAGTCTCGAGTGTCGCAGACTGCTACACCATTCTTGGCATCGTACACGGCCAATGGCGTCCGGTACCGGGAAAAATTAAAGATTACATTGCCTTTCCAAAGCCAAACGGCTATCAGAGTATTCACACAACAATTTACACTGGTGACGGTGGAACCCTTGAAATACAAGTGCGAACTGAAGCAATGCACAAAGAGGCTCAATACGGTATTGCTTCACACTTTACCTATGAGGAACGCAATGGTGGCACTGCCGGCGGAGGTAAAGGAGTTGAGTGGCTACGTCAATTTTTCCCCACTCTTGCATCGAAAGCTCCCGAACAAGCTGCCAAACATTCGGGAACTTCATTTGCCACTTCAAATTCCGAAGAAGTTCCTTCGTGGGTGAAAGATCTTGCCGAATCACAAGACGGCGACGTAAATGAAAAGTTCCTTGAGGATATTAAAGGAGACTTTTTTACACATCGTGTATTCGTTTTCACTCCTCAGGGCGACGTTATTGATTTACCTATACACGGGACTCCAATTGATTTTGCCTACGCAATTCATTCAGACATTGGAAACCACATGGCCGGGGCAAAGGTTAATGGAAAATTGGTGTCACTAGATACAGCGCTTAGAAATGGAGATATCGTAGAAATTATTACAAAGCGCTCAAGCAAACCTACTCAAAAGTGGATAGCTTTAGCGAAGACAACTCTTGCAAAGCGCCAGATTCGCTCAACACTTCAAAACGAATCTTCTTAAACGCTGAAATTTTTAATTGAGTACAAATCATCGTCTTCCGCCGAATCATCAACGGGAGTGTCATTTTTCTCTTCATTTGGTAAATCAGGGGCCAACCCTTCCATTTCTTCTTTAACAAAATCTTCAACTGCTTCTTCGGTAGAGCCATCGCTCCCTTCTTCTTTACTTTCAATTTGTCGCGCCGCGTTTGCTTCCTGCTGTTTCTTCAACAACAACTCACTTAGGAGTGATAAGTCTTGTGGAGAGAAAAAATCTATGTGAACCTTCCCCCCTTTTTCTTTTTGTTCAATGGTGACTCTAGTACCAAGCCTCTCAGTAAGCTCTCTTTCGAGCGAAAGAAGCTCCGGCGAAAGATCCTGCTTCCTAGCTCGATCCACCGCAATACGCCTTGCTATACGCTCAGCTTCACGCACAGTAACCCGTTTATCTAGAATCTCTTGAAACAGAACTCGCTGCTCATCTGGCCGGTCAACTAACATAAGAAGAGGTCGTGTATGACCCTCACTAATTTTTCGCTCTGCAAGCGCATTAAGTATGTCTTCAGACAAAGTAAGAATCCTGAGAGTGTTAGAAACATACTCACGACTCTTCCCGACGCGCTTCCCTACTTCTGTATGCTTGAGCCCAAATTCGTCTACCAATTGCTTAAATGCTCTTGCGCGATCAACCGGATTTAAATCTTCTCTTTGAAGGTTTTCAATAATGGCGAGCTCTAGCTTCATCTTGTCGCTTTCTTCGTGTGAACGAATGACTACGGGCACCTGAACTACTCCCGCAAGTTTAGAAGCGCGAAGTCGGCGCTCTCCTGAAATTAGTTCGTATTCAACCGAAAGACCTTCTCCTGGGCGCTCAATTTCTTTTCGCGTTACAACTAGTGGCTGTAGCACTCCGTACTGTCGAATTGATTCTGCCAAACTTGCGAGCCCTGCCTCATCAAACGATTTTCGCGGTTGGTATGGATTTGGACTAATACGATCCACCTCCACCCAAAAAATTGAATTACTGTAGTACTTGTCCTCCATATTATCGGCAGTATATCACAAGCCAATAATTGCCGTTCGTGGAAAACGCGAGTACACTTGCTGGGAAGCTGGAGTGGTGGAACCTGCCTGCCGGCAGGCAGGTTGGTATACGTTCGCTACGCATGTTTTTCGTTTACGCAATAACAAGTACAAAACGAAAATACCTTTACGTGGGTCTCACCGCAGATTTAAAACGCAGAATTTTAGAGCACAATTCTGGAAAAAATAAGACAACGAGACCATACTCTCCATTTGAGTTACTATACTCGGAGTCTTTCCCTAATAGACAAAGTGCTCGAAAAAGGGAAAAATACCTGAAATCAGGAGCTGGAAAAGAGTTCCTGAAAAATATTTAAAGCTGGAGTGGTGGAATTGGTATACACGTACGACTCAAAATCGTATGCCGCAAGGCTTGAGGGTTCGAGTCCCTCCTCCAGCACAAATTCGAGGTACGAGAATGCGTGCTGGAGAGAAATGTGCCTGCGCACATTTCGTGAGGAACTCGAAAGCCGCAGCGATGTGCGAGTTTGTCGCAGCGAAGCGGAGACAAGGCGAGCACCGCGAGGCAGGGTCGCGAGATTTTTCCGTCGGTGCCGGCGCAGACTACCTGGTAATCGGCCGATCAATCACCCAAGCCGACGATCCGGCTCGTGCCGCGCAAGAGATTGCGGACGAGATTTCCACGGCTCAGTCAAATCGCTCTATGGTTTGACCTTGTTTTCATAGGCGGCACCGAACATTTCGGTGCCGCCTATCGCTTTAGTGATATTATGTTTCTAAGTATGTCTACCAATTGGCTCCAGACATTGAAAGACACAAGCGCCGTTTGGAAATATGATCCCAAACAAATGGGCTCACATGCCATTCTAACGACCGGAGTTCATAGCGACGGCTATATCAACATGGCCCGCATCACAGAGCGCCCCGACATTCTCTCAGAGATGATTGCCCACCTTATCGATAAAGCTCGCGCCAATGGCGTGCTATCGAACACATGCTCTCCTCAATGGATTGTCGGTCCTGCACTAGGATCAGTGGCTATAGCCTACGAGGCAGCACGTCAGCTCGATTGCAAAGCGGGTTTTACCGAAAAATATGAAAGCACCATGCAATTGCGTCGCTTTTTTATACCAACAAATGAACCAGTTCTTGTGGTGGACGACGCCATGAGTTCGGGTTCATCGATACTAAAAACTCTTACCTGTCTGCACGAAAAAAACTTGAACGCGCTTCCTTTCGTGCTTGTATTGGCAAACTATAGTGGAGGTGCATCACTTGAAGTTGTAGGAAAAAGTTATCAGATCATTTCACTTGTTGAATTTGATTTTGAAGCACACCGCTGGGAACCAGATGAATGTCCATTGTGCAAAAGCGGTTCTCCTGCATTTCGCCCAAAGGAAAAATGGAGTGAATTCCAAAACTTGCACTAACGCGTTTACAAACGCATTATGCGTCCGTGCAAAACAAACACAAAATAATCGTAATAGTCGGCTCAACCGCTTCTGGAAAAAGTGACCTCGCGGTCGCGCTTGCCAAGAAATTCAACGGTGAGGTTATTTCTGCTGATTCAAGGCAAGTGTATAAAGGGCTCGACATCGGCACTGGCAAAATAACAAAACGAGAAATGCGCGGGATAAAACATCATTTGCTCGACGTCATTTCGCCACGCAGTGTTTTTAGTGCACACGATTTTGTTCATCGGGCAACAAAGGTTATTGAAGATATGACGGAGCGCGGGAAAACTCCGATTATAGCTGGTGGTACAGGATTTTATATCGATGTACTATTGGGGCGATTAAAACTTCCCGACGTGCCACAAGATAAAGACCTCCGCAAAAAACTCGAGACGCAATCCGAGAAAACACTCTTTAAAAAGCTGGAAAAACTGGACCCAAAACGCGCAAAAGATATTCTTAAAAAGAATGAGCAAAACAACAAAGTGCGCCTCATCCGTGCAATCGAAATCGCCTCCTCCAAAGTTATAGAGGTTGAACCTTTATATTATAAAGGTTCAACCTTTATATATGAGGTGTTATGGATTGGCATTGAGACGGATAAGGAAAAATTGCGGGAGAAAATCAAGAGGCGAAATGTGGCAATGCTTAAAAATGGGCTCGTGCGTGAAGTAAAGCAGTTGCGTGAGAGGGATATTGCATGGAAGCGCCTTAACTCACTTGGGTTTGAATACTCTTATGTCGCAGATTTTTTGCGCGGAAAAATCTCCAAAGAAGAAGCGCTCGCTCAGATGAATTTTAAAACCTGGCAATATGCTCGCCGCCAAATGACATACTGGCGTCGAAATGACGAAATACAGTGGTTCAAAACTGGAATGAAGCACAATATAGTCAAAGCTGTGAAGGCTTTTTTAGGCGGTAGCAAAAAGAATAAAAGCATTCAGCTCTAGAAAGTATCGCTGACGGGAGTTCGAATCCACTCTTTTTCTTGCTTCGAAAATATTTCTAACACTATTCTGAGATCATCAGTAAGATCACTCCTCTCATTATACATTGAGAGCGATAAGAATTCTCCGCGTTCACCTTCGCAGACGGTAACGTTATTATCAAAATCTTCAGTAACCTCAACGGTGAACGCTGAGAGAATTTGGCTTGATGTTTCTTGGAGAGTGAGAAAGTCCCACGTTGTGAGATTGTACTGTAGTTCTTCTGCAATTTCGCGTACAAGCGCCTCCTCCGGTGTCTCATCACCTTCTAGACCACCTCCAAACAAACTCAACTTACCAGGACTCGTGGGTGCATCGGTAGTGCGGCGCTGTAAATATACGTACGTGTTACTATTGTTTCTATAATACGGTAGTAATCCTGCTGTACGTCGTTTTGTCATATTAAAAAATTGGAACTCTTGCGGCCATCCTAACATGCTTGAGTATATTGCGTAGAAGGCGGGCGATGAGGGAATCGGCGTCAGCTCACATCAATATTTTTGTTCGCTTCGCTTCAAAAATATTGTGTGGCTCCTGCCCGGGCTCGCCGCTCCTCCGTGCTGTTGCACGCGCGGCTCCGCCTTTCGATTCCCGCAATTACCCACTCCAAAATCAACAAAACCGTGCACATGCGTACACGGTTTTGCTGATTTGCGGGCGATGAGGGAATCGAACCCCCGACGTCGGTTTTGGAGACCGAAGTTATGCCACTTAACTAATCGCCCTATAAAAAGAGCCCCTGTCTGGAGCTCCCCCACTATAGCAAATGTTTGCTATAAGTACCCAGATTATTTCTTCACTTCCTTGTGAGGCTTCTGTGCCCTACACCACTTACAAAACTTCTTTAGTTCAATCTTGCGCTCTACTAGCTTCTTATTCTTGCGTGACCAGTAGTTAATACGTTTACACTCGCCACATGCAAGTTTTATGAGTTGTTTTTGAGCCATATCGCGATAACTATACTCATTTTTGACGTCAGGTCAACTCAGCAAACCTCATTCCAAGGCCCAAAAGCGCCACCGGTGAGTGTCTTCATGAGAGTGTCTACAACTAGCCAGGCCGCTAATACAATCACCAAACCGATAAACACATTTTGAAACATGCTGTGCGCTTTCTGCACTTTCCCTGTATCTCCTACAGTATTGCTCAAATATAAGTATCCTGCCCATGCAAAAAGTCCTGCAGCTAGAAGTACTGCTAGAAATATACTCGTGTTAATTATATTTTGTACGAGTGTGGTTAAGTCACAAAAATTGCAATCCGCGCCCGAACAATTTGGGACAATCCGGTCTGGCAATCCTTGCGCCTGAGCAAGACCCGCAGAAAAAATAAACACACTCAAAAATGACGCCGTAGCCATTATTAAGGCTAAGGCGACCCATCGATATTGAATGAGGTTCATAGAGATATTGTACATGATCGAGAGGAAGTGATTCGCTGGTGTGGGTAAAAATAAGAACGGCAGGATTCGAACCTGATCGTAACTAAGCTTAAGCATCGCACCGAGGGCTCACTCGCGCTAAGTGCGACGGGACACGCCTCGCGGTCATTGCGTCGCTTCGCTCCTCACGACATCGCTCCGGCGGTTCGAATCCCGAAAGCTCCGCTTTCCTCATGCAACCCAAACAGAAAAAGGCCGAGCACAGGCTCGACCTTTTTCTGTTTGTGTCCTTATTCAACTCTGCTCGAACCTATTTCCAATCGCGATGCGATTGATCTACCACGCGCCGCGCGCGTGGTGATACGATACTTCTGCGTCCGCATTGGAGAATGTGCGCCTCGGGTGCGTGCTCCGCTGCCGCTCCGCACGCAGCAAACCCAAAAAATCCCTTACCTTCAAAAAAGCGGATGGGGGTGCAGGGGGAAGCCGCCAAAAAGTTGAAAGGGATTTTTGGTTTGCTTCGCCACTACGGACTCCAAAAAGTTTCATTCAAAGCCTTTTAAAATTGAGGGCTTCTCATTCCACTTTTCTCCGTCCTTGTGGCGACCCGAGGCGCTACGTGTATACAGAGCGTGTGCTAACTCTAGCGTTCGCTCACACTGCACACACTTCGCATAGGCCGCTCACATTCGTTCGCGTGGCCTGCTCAGTGTGTGCTGTGTTCGCTTGGTGACTTCGTTCGAGTTAGTGGTATTCAAATATGGTTCGCGCTTCGCGCATACCTACTTACCAGTTACAAAATAAAAAACCCTAGGAGCCGATTGGCTTAGGGTCTTTGTCGCGTTACGTCCGCGTGACGCCTCCGGTAAGGAGGGAAGATCAAAGAAGGTTCAGATTTTTAGTGTATGCAAGTGTAAGCTAAGAAACAGTAATCACAAGTCGCAAAATGGGTTACTTCATATGTTTGAACTGGCCGAGTTCGTCAATGTATGTCAAAGGTTTCCAGTTGACCGACTCCGGTTTGATGGAGCCCTCGCCATACTGCTCATCGACATAGCATCCACGGGTTTTCCATTCCCAGTAGATACCCATCAAGGCCACAGAGAAGTATTTCAACTCTTTCGGCAGTTCATTCTGCCGAGGTAATTCAAACTGCCAGTAAGGAAGCTTGAAGATTTTGAACGTGGCACAGGCATCGAGACCACCTGCATCCCATCCGATATCGCCAACCCAGATGGCAATGTCTTCGCCACCTTTTCTGGCATGCAACATGCGCTGCGCGTACGGCTCATGCCCATCGTCGGTAACTGTCATTTCGACAGTGCCGACAATGGCGTAGCCCATCCGATTGAGCATCACGTTGATTGCCGGAAGGGCATGGTGAGCGGTCTGAACCACTTGCTGATTCATCTCGGAACCTCCATTTCAAGGTGCATAGGGACTATCCCAATGCTATTTTAAAGTATAGCATACCTATTGACTTTGTCAAGGATTTGTGATAATGTTGTTTTAGCTCAATCTAGTGTGGATGACGACTTTTTGTCGGAATCTGCCAGAGCCGCACATTCATAAGAGGGAAAGAAGGAGTTACAACTATGCGTGTAGGTTTTGTCTGCCGCGTGTTCTATCGCGGAAAACTCACCGATGGCCGAACAGGCTGGTATCTTAGCCAGTTCAACGTCCCTCACAACGTCCATGGTCCGTTCATCACGTCTCCGCACAAGGCGGAGCGGGCGCTGTACGACATGGTCAATCAGCTCGAGGACGAGGGCCATGTGATGCTTGAGGCACAGGCTCACGAGATCCATCTCGACGACCAGTTCGTCGTTCAGGAAATCCATACCTTCACGCTGGTAGCTTTCGACAACGGTACGTTACATGACCGTAGCGTCGAGGAGATGCACGGCGTGCCCAATCAGTCGCCCTACTGGGAGAGTGTTCGCGAGGCACGCCTCTCGCCGGAGGAGGATGACGAGTACAGCAACTTCTACGGCCACGCCGTGGTCGCGAAGGTTGGCGAGAAAATTCCCGCCGACATGTGTCATCCCTATGAGAACTTCAAGGAGACAGTGGCGTAATTTTCGTCCCATCTCACCCACTGACGTTTTTTCTGAGGGTGGCGGAATTCGCCGCCACCCTCACCGCAACTGCTACACATTCGTGTGGCGGTTTTCTTTTGTAAAAGTTTGTGTATAGTTCTGGGGAAGGTTCTAAGGGAGTAAACTATGCACATTAAGAAATCAATCCAACTCACCACCGCACCGCTTGATGAGCTTTTGAAAAAAGGCGAATCAATCGACTTTCGACTTGACGAGGAAGCGTGGCAAGGTTTGCAGACCGGCGACTATGTCGAGTTTTGGGAGGACTTTACAGGTTGGCAGAAAGAACCAACTGACACTTCTCGTCGCGTCGTCGTTCGGATTGAGCACATATACAAAGCTCCAAGCTTTCGAGAACTGTTCGAGACCATCGAGCAAGATTCCGCTCGACTTGGTGACAAGGACGAGTTGCTGTCTAGCTTGCGTAGCTGGTGGAGTGAGGAGAACGAAACAGACAAAGGCGTCCTCGCTTTCCATGTGGTTCTAACGGACAATACTGGCTGACATCCTGCTCGTTCTCGATCTCGTTATTTTATGACTGCTGCACGATCCTGTGTGGCAGTTTTTCTATATGAGATTAATTTCGCAATACCCAAAAATCCCTTTCAACTTTTTGGCGGCTTCCCCCTGCACCCCCATCCGCTTTTTTGAAGGTAAGGGATTTTTTGGGTTTGCTGCGTGCGGAGCGGCAGCGGAGCACGCACCCGAGGCGCACATTCTCCAATGCGGACGCAGAAGTATCGTATCACCACGCGCGCGGCGCGTGGTAGATCAATCGCATCGCGATTGGAAATAGGTTCGAGCAGAGTTGAATAAGGACACCAAAATTATACTTTCGGGTTCTAAACCAACCCTTGCATGGGCGGCACGAAGTGCCGCCCATGCTGTTTGCCCTGATTTTTCAGCACCGTTTTGGTCGTCGCCTGTGGCGACGGCAAGGACTTTTCCGCCGAGGCGGAGGTTCGACATCAGAAGCAATTTAGACATAGTATTTGCTTTGAATACAAAAAGAATTTTTGCGTGTGGTATTATGGAAGTGCAACCAACTTAGGAGTTTTTTTATTTGTTCGGGCTCAAAGAGCTGTCTTGGACAATTTAGGTTCTCCTAAGTTGGTTGCACCAAGGCAGCTTTTTGAGTTTTTATGAAAAATACATCATCACAAAAATTCCTTTTGTATGCTCGCAAGTCCACCGATGTCGAGGACAAGCAGGTGCTTTCAATTGACGCCCAACTCACCGAATTGCGGGCATTTGCCCGAGAGAATAATTTTCATATTGCAGAGGAGTTTGTAGAGAAGCAAAGCGCGAAAGTTCCCGGCAGACCGTTGTTCGGGCAAATGATAGCGAAGCTAGAGCAAGGAGAAGCAAACGGCATTATTGCGTGGCACCAAGATCGCCTTGCCCGCAATTCGGTGGATGGTGGGCGACTTATTTATTTCCTCGACACTGGTGTCCTTGTGAGCCTCAAGTTCCCAACCTTTTGGTGCGACAGCACTTCACAAGGAAAGTTTATGCTCTCCATGGCTTTCGGACAAAGCAAATACTATGTCGATTCTCTTTCCGAGAACACCAAGCGAGGACTGCGCCAAAAAGTACGTCTCGGCATCTTTCCCGGCCGAGCACCGGAGGGGTATATGAACGATGTGCGCACCAAGACGATTGTGGTGCATAGAAAGAACGCCAAGATTATTCACTCGGCCTTTCTGTTGTATTCCAAAGGCGACCAAAGGTTAGAAGACATCTCGCACTTTTTGGCGCAGTCCGGCATCACTACTAGTTCTGGAAAGAGAATCTGCAAGACGAAGGTGTCTTTTATCCTCTCCAATCCTTTCTATATCGGCTTGTTTAGATATGCTGGCGAGTTGCACGAGGGTAGTCACGAGCCAATCATTTCAAAGAAACTGTTTGACCAGGTGCAGGTGGTGCTCAAAGGCCGTGGTCGTTCCGATAGAAAAACCAAGAATGAACCGTTGCCACTATGCGGACTTATTTCCTGCACCACCTGCGGCATGATGATAACTGGCGAGCATAAATTCAAGCGGCAAAAAAACGGCAATGTCCATGAGTATTGGTACTATCGGTGCTCGAAGAAAAATAAAGCTATCAAGTGTATCGAGTCGTGTATTTCTGCCGCTAGCCTAGAACACCAATTATCATCTCTGATCAAAGCAGTTTCTTTGCCTACCGACTGGGCTGAGAAGCTGAGCCGTATGGCATTAGCAGAGCATCAAACCAGCACCCAGTCGGTGGGCGTGTTCGTGAAAGAGAGGGAGGTGGCGATGCAGAACATCTCACAAAAGCTAGAGCGACTTCTTTACGGGTATCTAGAGCAGATTATTGACGAGCGGGATTATCGGACTCAAAAGGCAAAATTGCTCTCTGAAAAGAAGTCGCTCGAAGGTGAAATTACCTCTCTTTCACACCACGCAAATGATTGGCTCGAACCGATGCAGAAATGGATAAAAGACGCTTCAAGTCTTGCTGAAATTGCTTCTGATCGCGACCTTTTTAGGAAAAAGGTCGCAGCCAAAGAAATCTTTGGCTCGAACCTCCGCCTCGGCGGAAAAGTCCTTGCCGTCGCCACAGGCGACGACCAAAACGGTGCTGAAAAATCAGGGCAAACAGCATGGGCGGCACTTCGTGCCGCCCATGCAAGGGTTGGTTTAGAACCCGAAAGTATAATTTTGGTGCGCCGGGCAGGATTCGAACCTGCGTAGGCATAAGCCGCTTGGTTTACAGCCAAGTACGATTGACCACTCCGTCACCGACGCATCGCGCTGAGAGAGTTTTAATACCCTCTTCAGTGCGCTGCGAGCATTCTAACAGAGAGGGCGTGTGAGAGAAAGTTACACAGCAACCGGAGCTTTTACTCTAGACCGCACTGTCCTTGTCTTGGGAGCTCTTTTTGCAACGTTAAACTGCAATTCACCATCTTTCATACTTACCGTTATCGAACCTCCCTCCATAACTCCACGAGAAACCATGAGGTTGGCAACTGGGGTCAGAATGCTCGTCTGGATTAAGCGCTTCAACGGTCGCGCTCCGTACTGAGGGTTGTAGCCTTCCTTGGCTAAGTGTTCAAGAACCGTGTCGTCAATTTTAAGTGTAATATCTTTCGCCTTTAGACGATCTCTTACAATTTCAACCTGCATCTCCACAATGTTGCGAATAGAGTCTTTAGACAAGATATTGAACAGAATTATTTCATCCAGCCTGTTAAGAAATTCTGGACGGAAAAAATCTTTCAAAGCTCCCATTACTTTATCTTTGGCTTTTGTGTAATTCCCATCCTGACTATCCTTTGTTCCATCTGAGAATCCCAACTGCGTCATATTGTCTATGTGCTGCGCTCCGATATTCGACGTTAGGATAACAACGGTGTTTTTGAAGTTCACAGTGCGCCCCTTCGCATCCGTTAGGCGTCCGTTATCAAGTACTTGTAGGAGAATGTTGAAGACCTCAGGGTGCGCTTTCTCAATTTCATCGAATAGGACCACTGAATACGGGCGATGCCGTACGCGCTCGGTAAGTCCGCCTCCCTCGTCATGGCCAACGTATCCAGGTGGTGAACCAATTATTTTAGAAACTGAGTGCCTCTCCATATATTCCGACATGTCTACGCGAATAAGCGCATTCTCATCGTCGAAAAGAAACTCCGCCAACGCTTTTGTGAGCTCAGTCTTTCCAACTCCGGTTGGACCAAGAAATAGAAACGATCCAATGGGGCGATTCGGGTCAGCAATACCTGCGCGAGAGCGCTTAACAGCATCCGCTACACGCTTCACTGCATCCTCCTGACCCATAATGCGCTCTTTCAGAACCTCATCCATGCGTGAGAGTTTCTCCGCCTCTTCTTCGAGCATTCGCGAAACAGGTACTCCAGTCCAACGAGACACAACCTGCGCAATATCTTCTTCGGTTATTTCTTCTTTCAATACTCGTCGAGTGCTTTGCAGCTTCTTAAGTCGCTTGAGTTTTGTGTCCAAATCTTTCTCAAGTGAAGGAACTTTTCCGTAGCGAATCTCGGCTGCCTTTGTAAGATCCGCTGCAGCCTCAGCTCCATCTGCCTCCAAACGCAAGCCTTCTAGCTCCTCTTTGATTTCTTTAATACCAGAGAGTGTTTCTTTTTCGTTTCTCCACTTTAATTCAAGCTCACGTGTACCTTCTTTGAGATTACCGATTTCCTTTTCAATTGTTTTTACTCTCGCCTTTGCTTTTTTATTATCATTCTCCGCTTCTTTTTTAAGCGCCTCCTTCTCAATCTCAAGACGAGTTATCTTGCGATGTGTTTCTTCCAAAACTGGTGGCTTATTTTCGAGAGACAAACGGAGTGCTGATGAGGCTTCATCTATAAGGTCAATTGCTTTATCTGGTAAATACCGGTCGCTAATATACCGAGCCGACAATTCCACAGCAGAAATAATTGCATCATCAGTAATGCGCACACCATGATACATCTCATAACGCTCCTTAAGACCTCTCAAGATTGCCGTGGCATCCTCAAGTGTTGGTTCGTTTACAAACACTGGCTGGAAACGACGTGTCAGTGCAGAATCTCCCTCAACGTGTTTTTGATATTCTTTAAGTGTTGTTGCTCCAATAAGACGAAGCTCACCGCGCGCTAGTGCTGGCTTTAACATATTTGATGCATCAAGAGATCCGTCAGCAGACCCAGCTCCTACTAGTGTGTGTAGTTCATCAATAAACAGAATGATTTGCCCTTCAGCCCGCTCAACTTCTTTCATCACCATCTTCAATCGCTCCTCGAATTCGCCACGGTACTTCGTGCCTGCTATAAGAAGTCCTAGATCAAGCAGGAGCAACTCTTTCCCGCGCAAAGATTCTGGAACATCGTTTGCTGCAATGCGTGATGCCAATCCCTCAGCGATCGCTGTTTTACCAACGCCCGCTTCCCCGATTAACACTGGATTGTTTTTGGTTCGTCTAGATAAAATCTGAATAACGCGTGTAATTTCTGTATCTCGTCCTATAACAGGATCTAATTTATTTTCTCGAGCAAGATCTGTAAGTGAGCGCGCAAATCTAGCAAGTGCACGTGGTTTCTTTTCGGTTTCTGCGTCCGTGATTTTCCCATCCTTAATATCTGCAAGAATTTGACGTACTGCATCACGTTTTATTCGAAAGCGACCCAGTACTTCACTCGATTGTCCGGGACCTTCCATTAAAGCTAGAAATAGATGTTCTGTTGAAACAAATTGATCTGAAAATTCCTGTGCAATATGTGGCGCCCTTTCAAAAATTTGCGCTAATTCAGGAGTTAGATACAGCTGAAATGATGGTGACGCAACCGCACCACCCGGCTCTCCTTCTAGCACATCAATTACTGAATCGGTGAAATGAATAGTATCAATTTCCAGTTGCTCCAATATCGAAAGCACCATGCTCTCATCTTGAGTTAAAAGTGCTGCCAATAGATGCAGTGGATTCACCTGATTCTGCCCACGCTCTATCGCAATTTGATGAGCGCGGTGAACTGACTCTTTAGCTTTTGTTGTGTAGTTATGAAATGGTGTCATAAAAAAATAGCTACTCTTATTTATGAGTATACCAAACCATCCATAGATGGCCCAGAATTGCTAATTACTGTGTGGTGGAGACGCTCGAGTCCTTCTTTTCTTTCGTTTCAGAAATGCTCGCAAGAAGTGACAATACCGACGACGATGGAACAACCTGTGCAGTAGTTCCTATCGAGAGCCCTAGAATCGCACCGTCTGTGTTTGTGATGCTGCTTCCAGCCACAAGAGAATCGACCGACATGCTGGTCTCAAATAGTTGAGCAGGAGCGGTCTCGCCTTCTTTTACAGATTCAGTCGTAGAAAATCCTGTGACAATACCGCTGGCAACTTTTATCTTTGTAGTTCCTGTCAGTGCGATGACTGTCTGCCCTAATTTTGGCGCAGTAGTAACAAACGCCGCCGGAGTAATAGGATTAGTTGTACTCTCCGTGAAAGAGAGAGCCGTTACTCCTTTCGCACCAAGGGCAGTTACTGTGGCTTGCGTGGTAGTTCCGTTTGAAAGATAGATCGTGTACTTATCATCTTTCTTAGCTCCCGTAATAATTGCAAATGCAACACCAGGCGCAGCTACAACCGCTCGAGAAAGAAACTCCGCTGTCTTCTCCTCACTTGCTAGGCTGTACACCTCTCCAATGCTAGGAGCTGCCCTGTCCACTGCTTGCGCAATGAGTTCGGATTCCTTAACTATCACAGTGCGCTCTTTTGTAATCACCGTAGCTGTCTGAGTTTCTTGAGGAACAACTCTCTCTACCGTGCGCTCAACAACACGATTGATTGTTTGCGTAACCGTAGGAGGTGCTTGGTTCATAAGAGAAACCGTAACAATCCCCGTTGCAATCGAGGTAACAAAGCTCACCAAAAGCGTCAACAACACTATTTGAGATTTATTGAGCTCCTCAATGTCCATGCCAGAAATATAGCAGTAAATGAAGAACCTTCAAAGTTTTCTGTATCTCCTGGTGAAAAAATACACTATAATTGTGCTAATTGTCAATGTTTCGCAATTGTTCGTACTTCTTAGAAACTTTCTTTAGAACTGAGAGTACATCTCGCATCCTTGTGTCCATCCCAAATGAAAAACGTAAGGTCTGCCGCGCGCGCCAATTCTCTCCCTTAAGAGTTCTCACCACATGCGATTCTACCTCCTCTCCTTCTCTGCACGCACTTTTTGTAGATAGAGCGATTCCTGCATGATCAAGAACGAGTAAAAAATACTCTGAGGAGATGTGAGGGAGCGAAACATTAACTATGTGCGGCAACTGCTTTTTTGATGTGCCATTAAGGACTGTGCCTTTTATCCTCTCTTGCAGTTCTCTCAAAAAGAAATTGCGCAACTCCTTCATACGACGCGTTTCTTTTTCCCTTTCATCACTTGCACAAACGATTGCGCGAGCAAAACCGATTGCGCCAATTACGTTCTCGCTTCCAGCCCTAAGACCTCTCTCTTGTCCTCCTCCAATAATGCGGGCATCGAGTGATACTTCGTCTCGCTGATACAAAACGCCCACACCTCTCGGGCCATACAATTTTCCAGAATCGAGAGAAAGTAGATCAACTCCAAGGCCTTGTACTGTACTAACCTCGTAAAGCGGCGCTTGCCCAGCATCTGTATGAAAAACAATCTGTTTTTTATTGATTTTTTCGTGCTCTCTAATTTTTTGAGAAAGTGTGTGCATTGGTTGAATCGTGCCAATTTCTCCATTTGCCCAACCAATTGATACAAAAACCGTATTTTCTTTGAGCTCTTTTGAAAGTGCTTCGATATTAATTGTTCCATGTTCATCTGGTTGAATATATGACACCTCAGCACCGATTTCTTTTAAGTGCGCGAAGCATGCCAATACTGACGGGTGCTCAATCGCACTTGTAATCCAATGAGTCTTCGAAATATCTTCTCCACTTCTTTGTAATGAGTGAGCGTATCCTAGAATTGCGAGATTATTTGATTCAGTTGCTCCTGATGTAAACACTATGCTACGAGCTCTGCACCCTAATACTTTTGCAATATCTTTTCGTGCACTCTCAAGAGCACTCGCAGCAGCAACAGCCTCTTTGTGCAGTCCTCCAGGATTCCCAAAGAGCGGTTTTGCATTTTCCATTTCTAAACGAGCCTCTTCTCGAGTAGGGGTTGCCCCTGCATAATCCATGTATATACGTTTTTTCCACCACATGCGTGTATTGTGCGAGTGTTTTTTTATTTTGCAAAGCATTCGGGTTGCCTCTATACTAGCTGGGTGCCTTCTGTTATTTCCCAATTCGTTACACTAGAGACAGCAACTTTGGCAATCGCCATACTTGGAGTCATCGTCATTGTTAGCTTTTTCTGGATATTGTTACTTTCACTCAAGCTGAAACGCTTCACTCAAGGTTCTGACGCAAAGAGTCTCGAGCAGGCTATCACTGCAATACAAAAACGTAACAGTGCTCTAGACTCTGAGAAGGCCGAGCTTGAAAAAGTACTTAAGCACTTGCATACTCGCATCTCAGGAAGCGCCCGTGGCATTGCAACAGTGCGATTCAATGCGTTTGACGGACGTGGCGAAAGTGGCTCACAAAGTTTTGCTACCGCAATACTTTCTGAGAAAGGAGACGGGATTGTTATATCCACCATGCACGCCCGAGAAACGACCAGAGTGTACGGGAAGCCGTTAGAAAACTTTGACTCTGAATTTGAACTTACAAAAGAAGAAGAGAGTGCTATTAAAGAAGCTCGCTCAAAACTAAAGGTCTAGTATACCCATGGAAACAAACGTATTTGCATATGAACAAAAAGAAACAACATTCAGGGAATACTGTACGCCCACCCATTGTCGTGGTAATGGGGCATGTTGATCATGGCAAATCCACACTATTAGATTACATTCGTAAGGAAAACACAGTTGAGGGCGAAGCGGGCGGAATTACTCAACACGTAGCTGCGTACGAAGCTGAACACACAGGGCAAGATGAGGTTGTAAAACGCATTACTTTTATTGATACTCCAGGGCATGCCGCTTTTAAAGCTATCCGTTCGCGCGGCGCAAACATAGCAGATATAGCCATACTGGTTGTTGCGGCCGACGACGGTGTCAAAGAACAAACTCTCGAAGCACTATCAAGCATTAAAGCTAGCGGTATTCCTTATCTTGTCGCAATAAATAAAATTGATAAGACAAACGCAAACATCGATCGCACAAAAACGACGCTTCTTGAAAATGGAGTCTACTTAGAAGGTCTCGGCGGCGATATTTCTTGGGCTCCTATTTCCGCGAAAACTGGCGAGGGAGTATCGGACCTTTTAGACCTGGTCCTTCTGACGTCAGATCTTGAAGAATTCAGCGGAAATCCTGAAGCAGAGGCTGAAGGTTATGTCGTAGAAGCGCACCGCGATCCAAAACGTGGTGTCGCAGCAACAGTAATAATTCGCAATGGCACTCTCGTAAATGGACACACGGTTCTTGCAGGATCAGCCCTCGCCCCAATTAGAATCATGTTAGATCAAACTGACTCACCTCTTGAAGAAGCTACTTTCTCGACTCCAGTTACGATTATAGGATTTGACGACCTTCCAGATGTGGGCGCTCCTTTTACATCTTATAAAACTAAAAAAGAGGCCGAGTCAACGCGCAGCGAATATCTTGCCCTACGCAAAAAAGCAAACAAATCTGTCACGGAACACGCCTCTGGGACAGCCATCATTCCGATCATTGTAAAGGCTGACGCAGCCGGGTCACTAGAAGCGGTAGTATCCGAAATTGAAAAACTAACGGAAAAAACGGTTGCAATATCCATAATTCAATCTGGCATAGGCGACGTCTCCGATGGTGACGTTAAGGCCGCAGTTGCCGCTGGAGGAGCACTTATTATTGGTTTCAATGTGGAAACTAATAGCTCGGCACTTGAAATAATTCACCAACACTCAATTCATGTTGAAATTTTTTCGATAATTTATGAGCTTACTGAAAGACTAGAATCTCTCATTAAAGAAAAGAGACCTGTCGAGAAAGTGGAAGAAACTATTGGCAAAGCGAAAGTCCTCGCTCTATTTAGCAATAGAAAAGAGACTCAGCTTCTTGGCGGAAAGGTACTTGAAGGTGAGTTCAAAAAAGGCTCACTCATAAAAGTGACTCGACGTGGAGACCTCTACGGTACTGGAGAGGTAACCTCAGTACAATCGGGAAAACAAAATGTGGACAAAGTATCAGCAGACGGTGAATTTGGCGCTCAAATTGAATCCGAATGTCTTATAGAAAAGGGCGACGTGCTTGAATGTTACGTGGTCCACACTAAATGAATGGGCACAAATTCTGCAATCTCTGCATATTCCCCACACCTGCTATATCTGTGGTATAGTCTCATATCGCGCCGTAGTATTTACGGAGTGACTCACATACATGGGTGAATTCAGAAAAACACAAGTTGAAGAAATGGTCGCGCACGCAGCGGCTGATTTTTTGTCGCGCACATCAAACCGACAGTCACTTATCACTGTCACCAGAGCGTCAATATCGCCAGATTTGAGAAACGCAACAATTTACTTCACTGTGTTCCCTGAAGATACTGAGGCCGCCGCGCTTGAGTTTGTTAAGAGACAAAGAAGCGAATTTCGTTCAAGTATAAAAAAACATGTTCGCTTAAAATCCGTACCTGTATTTGATTTTGTAATTGACGAAGGAGAAAAAAAACGTCAAATTCTTGACGAAATTTCGAACAAGTGAGAAGTCGCCTTCTCTTTGGTATACTTTTCTGGTAGTCATCGGCTCGGTGGCGAAGTGGTAACGCTGCGGTTTGCAAAACCGCCATGCGCGGGTTCAATTCCCGCCCGGGCCTCCAGCTAGTTTTAAACTAGCCTTGCCGGGGTGATGGAATGGTAGACATAGGGGACTTAAAATCCCCGGGCCCTAGGCCGTGTGGGTTCGAGTCCCACTCCCGGCACCAAAATTTGACTCGTTGGCATTTGACCGACGGACGCATGAGCGGCCCGCAGGGCCGCCCATGCTGTTTGCCCTGATTTCTCAACATGATTTTGGTCGTCGCCTGCGGCGACGGCAACAACTTTTCCGCCGAGGCGGAGGTTCGAGCCAAAGATTTCTTTGGCACAGACCTTTTTCACAAAAAGGTCTGCATCAGAAGCGATTGCGTCAAGACGCTGAGCGGCTTGTAGCCATTCTTGGAGCGGTTCGAGCCAATCATTCTGCTTGCGTGAAAGAGAGGATATTTCACCCTCAAGCGACTTCTTTTGGGAGAGCAACTTTGCTTTTTCTTGGCGGTAGGTGGTGCGCTCAATATCCTGCTCCAAATAGCCGTCAAGAAGTCGCTGAAGTTTCTGCAAAATAGTTTGTATCTTTGCTTCTTTTTCTTTCACGCAAGCAGACACCGACTGGGTGGAGCTTTTGTGCTCGGCTATCGCCATGCGATTCAACTCCTCCGCCCAGTCGGTGGGCAAAGAAACTGATGCGATGAATGATGATAACTGGCGATTCAGTTCTTCTTCTCGAACGGCAGATTCGGGACACTTCATATCTTTGCGCTTCTTGGTACAGCGATAGTATGTGTACTCGTGAACATTACCGTTTTTCTGCCGTTTGAATTTATGCTCGCCAGTTATCATCATTCCGCATGAAGCGCAGGAGATGAGTCCGCAAAATGGTCGCGGTTCATTTTGTGGTTTTCTGTCAGGTTGCCCGCGACGTTTCAATACTGCCTGCGCTTCATCGAACAGTTTCTTTGTAATGATTGGCTCGTGCGCTCCTTCGTGTATTTCGCCACCATACTTGAACAGACCAACATAGAATGGATTGGAAAGAATAAAAGCCGCTCGCGTCTTGGAGATTCTCTTTCCGGAACGCGTAACTATATTGTGCTTCGCCAAAAAGGTTGCGACATCTTCCAGTCGCATATCTCCTTGTGCGTATTTCTCGAAAGCCAAGCAGATGGCTTTTGCTGACTTCTTTTCAACCACGATAGTTTTAGTGCGCGGGTCATTCAAGTATCCGATTGGCGCTTGGCTGGGAAAGTTACCCATACGGACTTTTTGGCGAAGTCCACGCTTCGTGTTCTCGGAGAGAGAATCGACATAGTATTTGCTTTGGACAAATGCCATCGACAAGGTGAACTTGCCTTGTGGTGTATTCTCAAACCAGTGCGATGGAAATTTGAGGCTCGCAAGATGTCCGATGTCTAAAAAGTACACGATTTGTCCGCCGTCGACGGAATTGCGCGCGAGGCGATCTGGGTGCCAAGAAATGATGCCGTTTGCCTCTCCCTGCTCAATACGCCGCATCATTTCGCCAAAAATGGGACGACCAGGAACTTTGGCGGTCTGTTTCTCTACAAACTCATCGACAATATGCAAACCTTCATTTTTGGCGAAAGTGCGCAATTCCGTGACTTGGGCGTCAATACTCAAGACCTGCTTGTCTTCAACATCGGTGCTCTTGCGAGCATACAAAAAGTATTTTTGCGGTGGCATAGGCACTGAAAGTTAGATTGCTAATGGCAACTCAAAAAGCCGCCTTGGTGCAATCAATCTAGGCGAACCTAAACTGTCCAAGACGGCTTTTTGAGCCCGAACATTAAAAATCGCCCAGATTGATTGCAATACTATTGTAGCAAAAAATTCTTTTTGTATCCAAAGCAAATACTATGAACGCAATTGTCTTCTGATGTCGAACCTCCGCCTCGGCGGAAAAGTTGTTGCCGTCGCCGCAGGCGACGACCAAAATCATGTTGAGAAATCAGGGCAAACAGCATGGGCGGCCCTGCGGGCCGCTCATGCGTCCGTCGGTCAAATGCCAACGAGTCAAATTTTGGTGTCTCTATTGTACCAAGCTCGAACTCATTTTGAACAGAACACCTACCACGCGCCGCGCGCGTGGTGATGCGATACTTCTGCGTACGCATTGGAGTCTAACGCCTCGGCCCCGCCTCCGCTATCGCTCCGGCGGGCGCACGCCCAAAATTTCCTTGCCATTTTTTGCGGCTCCTCCCCAGACCCCTCCGCCGCGAAGCGGAAAACAGAAAGGAAAGGAAATTTTGGGGTGCGACGGCGCTGTCAATAAGGTCAAGAAATTGCTAAAATGAAATTATGCAAATGGATTTGAAAAAGAAACTGGAACCAAAACACACTGCGTTTCTCGTGATTGATGTACAAAAAGACTTTGCGGCACCAGAGGGAGTGCGGGGTCAAAGAGGCGGCGACTTGTCACAAGTTGACCCGATGATAGACAAATTGGAGACAGTAATTCCGATTGCGGAGCAATCGGGTGTTTTGGTCTTATACACCCAGCAGGTATATGACCGAGATAAGTTGAATGACTTGCAGAAAGAACAATTTGACCTCGACGGCAAACTTATCATGTGCGACCCGAAAACTGGCGGGCACGAATTTTATAGAATCAATCCGTCATCCGAACAGGTTTTTGAAAAGCAAAATTTCAACGCATTTTCAAATCCAAAATTGCAACAAATTTTGAACGACAATGACATCAAAACCCTTGTAATCACTGGAATGGACACTTATTACTGCGTCGAAACAGCGATTAGAAACGGGTATGACCTCGGCTACAAAATAGTAGTCCCCGAAGATTTGGTTGCTGGCAACGGCAAGCATATTGAAATGCACAACCGCACACTAGAACTCGTCAGAAAGACGTACGGGGTCGTCGTCACATCTGATGAGCTAAAGAAAATTTGGCAAGACTATGCAGTATAAAATTATTGACCATATTGTATTAGCTTTTCTTGTAGCGTTTGTTTCGTTGCTGTTGCTTTTTTACACAATTAGCCCACTCGTGGGGAGCATCTTGTACTTCGCACTACCAAGCGCGTATTTGATTTTAAGAAAGCCTGAGATTTTTAAGAGAGCAATCGTACCAGCATTAATTTTTGGCTTGCTGTTCGGCATCGGCTTTGAGTATCTAAATGAAGTTGGCGGCTCGTGGATTTTTCCACTTGAATCTTCCTTTGTATTCCCATCGTTTTTCTTCGGCATTGTTCCGCTTGATGTGATTGTTTGGTATGTCCTTTGGGTATTTATGATCGTCTGTTATTACGAATACTTGATTTACCGACCAAGTATGCCCACACTCGTATCTCGCCGCATCTATAAATTGCTGGCAGTGTCATTTGCGGCACTCGGAGTTATTGCGATAGCGGAATACGGCTTGCGAACAAGTATCGTTATTCCGTACGCGTACACTATCACGGGACTAACCGCACTTATTCCTGTATACATGCTCTATAAACGCAAGCCGGATGTTTTTCCGAGACTTACGCATACTATTCCGTTCCTCGCGCTGTTTTTTCTTGTCATGGAAGCAGTTGCACTTTCAATTGGCTACTGGGAATTTGTTGGCGGTTCAATTCTTACTTTCACAATCGCAGGACACCTTGTGCCGATTGAAGAAATATTACTTTGGATTATCGCAAGCCCGTTAGTTATATCTTCGTATCACGAGTTGGTTCTGGGAGAGTAGTCAAATTACAGGGAGCCAAACAAAAGCCATTTATAATTTTCTGCAAAATGGCTTTTGTTTGTGTGCCGCGTATCGGGTGGGAGGGACAAGGCACATAAAGATTTGTTCGCGCGAAGCACGAACCATACCGAACACCACGGACTCGAACGAAGTCACTAAGCGTCAGAGTTACCACGCACTCTCGCTATGCGAGCCTCGGCACGGCGCAAAGGACGGAGAAAGCGAAGCTTGTGAAATGTTAATGACCTTGCGGAGCTTTTGGAGGACTGAAGCGCCGTCGCACCCCAAAATTTCCTTTCCTTTCTGTTTTCCGCTTCGCGGCGGAGGGGTCTGGGGAGGAGCCGCAAAAAATGGCAAGGAAATTTTGGGCGTGCGCCCGCCGGAGCGATAGCGGAGGCGGGGCCGAGGCGTTAGACTCCAATGCGTACGCAGAAGTATCGCATCACCACGCGCGCGGCGCGTGGTAGGTGTTCTGTTCAAAATGAGTTCGAGCTTGGTACAATAGAGACACAAGTAAAAACATTTGGCTTCTGCCAGCACCTTCGTGCTGACTACATACTTTTCTAGTCCGCCCACTTGGACTCGGTCAGGAGTCGCTATTTTTGTGAACAAAAATATGCGCTCACGACCCTGACTCGGCCACGCGCTCCGCGCGGCTTCGCGGCCTCCGTCTTTCGAGTCCGACTGGCGGAAGAATAAGTACATATCAGCACTTTCGTGCTTACCATTTACTTATTTCTAGTCCGCCCACTTGGACTCGAACCAAGGACCCTTCGCTTAAGAGGCGAGCGCTCTACCAACTGAGCTATGGGCGGAAGTTTTGCTATTGTAGCAGGAAAAATTCTTGTGTCATGGTATACTCTTCCCCACTACTCGGGCGAGTGGTGAAATTGGTAGACACGCCAGCCTTAGGAGCTGGTGCCGCAAGGCATGGAGGTTCAAGTCCTCTCTCGCCCACAAAAACAAGAACCAAGACGCGATAGCGTTTTGTGGTTATGTATTTTGTAGGGTGGAGAGTAATTGTACGACGGAAGTTGCGAAGCCGCTCGAGCCTGCCTGTCGATGACAGGTGCAGCGAGAGCGTAACTGAGTCGTGTCCCGCCGCACTTAGCGAGTCCGCGAGCTTAGTGATGGTCAGGACAAGTCCTCTCTCGCCCACAAACAAAAGGCTGTGCGCCTATCTTAAAGTGACCTTTTGGAAATTTACTTTACTTTTTGATTTTATTTACTCAAACCCGTATTCAGAAGGAGCAAAGGACGGCGGCGCTGATACATTTCTTTGAATACCAGTACCGGCCCCACCTTCCCGCAAGTTGAGATCAAAGGTCTCATCTATAAGCGAGATTATGGTCGTGATGGAAACCATTATGAGCATGCCTATCAAGCCCCATAACATATGCTGCTTTCCCTCTACTTTATTTGCGTCTGCTGATTTACGCAAAAATTCAACCAACCCCCAAATAAAAACCAAAAAACCTATTGAGAAAATCAACACCATTAGTGGTTGCAATACGTAATCCACCAACTTCGTAAGCGTTATTGCTCCTGCGTTCATATACTGAAAGTGTATCATAGCGAAAAACAAAAACGCGCCCACGGGCGCGTTTTTGTGTAGATATTTCCCTAGATCTTAGTATGTTCTCCCGAGCTGAATTGCGTTTGGAAGAATTGGATCTTGATTGTTCACCTTAAATGTATTTTGAAGCAATCGAATGATTCCCCATATTGATACCATGACAAAGATCGCCACAACTCCCCAAATCATCAAATTTATCGCTTTCTTGCGATCCTCTCCGATATTCATTAAAAGCTGTACCAAGCCCCAGAAGAACACTACAAGAGCAATAGAAATAATGATCGGAACAAGCAGGTTTATAACCGTGTTCACTAGATTTAACGTCTCAATAATTGTTACGGCACCCGCTATCGCTGGAGCGAACACTGCCGCTCCTGCTACATACGGAAATACTTTTAAATATGTTTTCATATGGAAAATATTGGCTGATTCGCTTAATCGTACCGCTTTTAAACAAACTGAGGTATCTCTCTCTGTGGATATCTATATACAGCTAGATGCAGTCGGGAGAATCAAACTCCTCGCAGTAAACGGCATCTCCTCCACCGCGCAATGACCCGGAAGAAGCAATGGTGCTCTGAAGCGCGCGTAAAATGCCCCATATAGATACAATTACAAAAAGCGTAGCAATCCCCCACATAGCCGCTCCTTTAAACTTTTCTTTTGAAACTGCGTCCGCTTCCCCACTAAATATTCCAAAACTACCCAGAATGTTATATAGGAAATACAACACCGCGAGAGACACTAGAATAGGAACTATGATGTCAATCACATACACAATCTCATTAACAAGCTCAGCAAAAGTGCGCGGAGCCGCAAATGCGACAATTGGAGAAAAGAGAACGAGTGAACTTCCTAAAAATAGATAATTTTTCATATTATCGCAATTGGTCTATTGTTCCTCCAATAAGAGCTGCGAGAGCCGATGCACCAAGTATCAAAATCGCTCCAATAATAACGTACATGAAATTTTTCTTGGCGTCGGCCAATTTACCAGAATTGCCTTGTGCAGTTATAAAGAAAAATCCAGACACCAAAATAAAGAACCCTACGATTGGCAATGCGATCGCAACAAACGCTTGGAGTGCCAACTCAACAAACTCAGCAATTGAGTTGGCTGCAAGAGGATTACAGAGCTGCCCCGTAGTACATGCTGCATGAGCAAAAAGCGGCATAGCAACAATCGTGATAAAGACGATAAAGTGTGGAAGAAATATTGATGCTCTCATACATTAATTATAACCCTAGAAGATTGTTCAATTCTTTATCAGCCTGTTGTACTGCCTCTGAAAGTTTCGCAGACCCACTGGTCACGCTTTCAATCATACCGCGAAATATTTCTGCAGTTTTTTCCGGATTCGGGTCAAGCCAACTACGTGAAATTATCGCCATACTTCGAAATACTGCGTCCGGCCCATCTTTCGCCTCTGCAAGTAAATCGCGGCGCGGCGACGGTGTTCCTCTAGCTTCTGCCAATTGTGCCGATGCGCTCTTCCCAGAAAGAATAAAGGCCACAGAAAGCGCTCCTTGTATATTTTGCGTGGTGCGAGGTATCGCAAACGCTTGAAGCGATCCAAGCGTAACGGATCTATCAGCCCCTCTTATCTGAGGCAGTGGCGCTGGCTTAATAGATATATTTGGGTTCAAGCTACGCAAAAGTGGTAATTCGCTTGCATATCCAACGTATAGAGCCAAGTCTCCTGAAGTGAAAGCGTCGCGAGACCCTGGAAGAGACCGGTTCCACGAGTACACTATCTTTGACGGATTTGCGAACTCTGTATAAAAACGAAGAGCACTTTGAGTTGGCTGAGCTACTTCTCCAAGCTGAGATCCTAGAGTCCCGCGCAGGCGCCCGCTTTCATCTCTTGCAGCAACCGTTCCTCCGGCCTGCATAATAAGCGCAGTGAGAACATCTTTTGCGTGAACAACGTTCACAAATTCCCCAAAGGCCACCGCGCTTTTCTTAATATTGTTTGCATCATCTCTCTCCGTTACCTTTTCTGCCATGTCGAAGAGCTCATCCCAATAAACAGGCGGGCTTACGAAACCATTTTTTGTAAGCATGTCTTCGTTGTAATACAAGACCAATGGATCCACCGAAATCGGAACCCCAAGCACCCCTGATTGATCTAAATATACATCGGCACTGCTTACAAATGTGCTTTGAAATTGTTGCTGTGGAAGGTTTTCGTATGGGATTGGCACCACCTTATCTTTGTGGCGAACAATATAACTATCTTCCAACAAAAATAAATCCGGCCCGCCGCCGCTTGCAAGTGCCTCTGTTAGCTCGCTATTGTACGTGCGAGAATCTTTCTGAACATACGCTACGTTTCTCAAGCCATCATTATCTTCAGCTAATGTGGCAAGCACGCTATTAAAAGATTGCCCGCTAAGAGTCCCCCATATAAGCACTGTGCCAATATCACCTGAAGAATCAGAAAACCCTCCAACTCCTGCAAAAATAAGAAGTCCACCAACAGCAAACACTCCGAAGACGCTGAGAATTATTATTTGAAAGACGCTCATGTTTCTCATATATTTTGTGCAATTTTCTTCTTTGCGAGAAGACCATAATGCTGCCCACCAGCTTCCAATTTCCTTATTATCTCAAACCCACACGGTGGCACTAGCGAAAGCGCTTCTTCCTCTTTAAGAACTGCCTGTTTGTGAGGCCCCATACCCCCAAACGAATCTTTCCAATCCACAATTGCCAAGAACCCACCTTCTTTTAGAATTCTGCTTGCCTCAAACAAGACTCCTTTTTTATCGTCGCACTGAAACAGTGAATTTATTACGAGAACAATGTCCGCCGCCCCACTTGCTAGTTTTGAACCATTTGGCTTTTCAACATCTCCCCAAATGACGTCGACGTTCTTGAGTCCTTCTTTTTCAGCTTCGTTATGTATTTTTTTCAAAAGATCCTTTTGTACATCAATTGCATACACACGCCCACCAACCCCAACTTCTTTTGCTGCTGCAAGCACGTACTTTCCAGCACCAGCTCCAAAGTCAGCAATTTTTTGACCTTGAGAGAGTCCGATTTGTGAAAGTATTCTTTCGGGAAGCAAAAATCTCTCCTCATGCGCAGGATTATTAAACGTTAAAGGTTTCTTATCAGCATGCAGTGGCTGAGCCACACCTTGCATCTGGCTTAAATCACGCATTTCCATGTATACACAATATACACTGTGTGCACTTGTTTATTGCTAAACCGAAGTGGATAGAAATTACAAACACACACTAGCAGCAATACTGTCTCCTGCACGCAACTTCATTACACGTACTCCCTGAGTTTGTCTACCTTGTTTAGAAATTTCAGTAATGTCTGTTCGAATCACCTGCCCCTTGCGTGACATAGCAACTATCTCTCCTTCGGGCTTAGTTACCATGGCGGCTATGAGCTCCCCTGTTTTAGATGTAACAGCCGCAGTTTTTATACCGCTCCCAGCTCTTTTTTGACGCTTATATTCTTTAAGTGGTGTGCGCTTTCCATAACCAAGTGATGACAATACGAGAAGATCCTGCTCTTTTTCATCTTTATGTACAATACCGGCTCCCACGATTGCATCTTCTTTGCCTATCTTCATTCCCCTAACCCCCGCTGCAGTGCGACCCATTGCCCGCACGTCTTTCTCTGCAAATCGAATCGCCTGACCCTTTTTGGTTATTAGCATCACGTCATCATCTTTGCGCACGAAATGCGCCGACACTAACTGATCTCCCTTGTGCAATTTAATCGCGATAAGACCGCTTCTCCGCACTTCGTGAAATTGTTCTGCAGGCGTTTTCTTTATCGTTCCTTCTTTTGTGACCATAAGAAGAGAAAGTTGCTCTCCTTTTTTAATCTCACTAGGCATTGGCAAAACAGAAGTGATCATTTCTCCCTGCTCAAGTGACAAGAAGTTCATAATAGATTTTCCCCGCGTTGCACGACGACCCTCCGGCACCTCAAACATTTTCAACTTATAAGTCTTTCCTTTGTCAGAGAAGAAGAGTAGATCACTGTGTGTACTTGTAGTGAGGAATGTGGTCACAAAATCTTCCTCCTTTGTATTTAAATCAACAACTCCAACACCACCACGTTTCTGCTTTTTATACTCATCTGGATTGGTACGCTTTATATACCCACCTCGAGTTAGAACTAAAATACTCTCTTCGTCAGGCACTAGATCTTCAACTGACAAATTTTTAGCCCCTCTCTTCACTATTTTTGTACGGCGATCATCACCGTGCTTTTCAGAAATTTCAGCCAACTCCTTCTTAATGAGAGTTAGTAGTTTTGATTCGCTCTTTAGTAGCGCTTCAAGCTGCCTAATGAACTCCTGTATTTCTTTTAGTTCATCTTCAATCTTTTTGCGCTCAAGACCCGCTAGCTTCTGAAGCCTCATTTCAAGGATGGCTGTAGCCTGCTTGTCTGAGAATTTAAATTCCTTCATCAAAGAAACGTGCGCAGCAGGTGCATCTTTACTTTTCTTTATTAGGGCAATGATCTTGTCAATATGATCAAGCGCTTTTTTAAGACCAAGCAAGATGTGCTCTCTGTCTTGTGCTTTTGTTAGATCAAACTGTGTGCGACGAGTTACCACTTCTTTCCTGTGTCCAACAAAAACCTCAAGGAAAACCTTTAAGGAAAGTGTCTGTGGTACACCCTCTACAAGTCCAACGAGATTATAGTGAAAGGTATCTTCAAGTTGTGTGTATTTATATAGCAAGTTAAGAATCGTCTGCGGATGCCCGGTTCCTTTAAGGTCAATTACTACACGAATGTCAGTTGTTGACTCGTCTCGCATATCTTTGATGCCTTCTATTTTTTTATCATGCACCAAATCTGCGATCTTAGTAATCATGTCCGCCTTATTTACCCGAAATGGAACTGACGTGATTATAATCTGGAAGTTACCCTTATTGTCTTCTACAATTTCTGTCTCTCCGCGTACGACAACACCACCGCGTCCAGTCGCATATGCGTGGTGAATGTCTTTTTCATTGTATGCAATACACCCCGTTGGAAAATCAGGTCCTTGTACAAACTTCAATAGGTCCTCTGTTGTAGCTTTTGGATTATCGATTAGAAAAACTGTGGCATCGATAACTTCTCTTAGGTTATGTGGCGGAATATTTGTAGCCATGCCAACGGCAATACCTAAAGTTCCATTTACAAGGAGGTTCGGGAAAGCGGCTGGCAATACCTCCGGCTCTTTTTCGGTGCTGTCGTAGTTAGGGCGAAAATTGACAGTGTTTTTCTCAATATCCTTAAGCATCTCCCCACCGAGTTTGGACATTTTCGATTCGGTATATCGCATTGCGGCTGCACTGTCGCCATCGATCGAACCAAAGTTTCCTTGTCCAATTACCAACGGGTATCTCATTGAAAAATTTTGAGCCATCTTCACCATTGATTCGTAGATAGCAGAGTCTCCGTGCGGGTGCAATTTACCCATCACTTCACCCACAACCGTAGCTGATTTTCGCGTCTTTCCCGTTGCAGTAAGACCAAGTTTGCCCATCGTATATAGAATACGTCGGTGAACGGGTTTCAGACCGTCGCGTACATCAGGAAGGGCGCGCGATGTAATAACCGACATCGCGTAGTTAAGATACGACTCTCGCATTTCTTCGGTAATGCTCTGAGGAGATACGTGTGCAACTTCAGATGGCGCATCATTCTTTCCGTCCGATCGGTCTGAATTTTCTTGCTTTTTTCGTGATGCCATATATCCACCAGTATAACATGTTCAGACTTGAAAAAGAAGGATTTTAAACGCCAAAACCCGCCATATTGGCGGATTTTAAGAATATTCGATAATCACCTAAATCTCCTGAAATACCGGAATTATATTCACAATAACGGTGTCTGTTCTCTCTCCTAGTTGAGTCTGGCAGGTGAGTGTGTACGTACTCTGTTCTGTAATATTTTCTGCTACTTGAGAGCCAGCCACGCCGCTTGCGGCAAATCCATTAGGCCCTGAAACAGAACACGAATTAGTATCTTGCGAAGACCAAAGAATTGTTGTGCTGTCACCTGAGTGAACAAGGAGTGGCGTAGCGGTCAATGAAAGTAGCGGATTTACCGTTGCCTGTGTTGACCCGTCAAATCCGCCTGAGCCTGAGCCGCCAGATCCTGAAGATGTTTCAAGCTGTTCAAGGTATTCCAAATATTTCTGCTCCACGGTGCATTCCGCGTCATAACATGGCTGCTGTGCTCCGCTAAAAGTCCCAGAAAAATTTTCTGTAATTGTTGGTGGTGGCGGTGGTGGCGGTGGTGGCGGTGGTGGTGGTGATGGTGACCTTGGAGATGAACAGGACACTGTTTCGCAGCCGCCGCCTTTCCCACCATAGCAAACATACCGAGTACAGCCGCCGAAACTTTCACCTCCACCAAATCCCCCATTACCACATCCATATCCGCCCATTCCATGATCAGGATCAGAGCCAGAATCTCCCCCACCAGGCCCACCTCCCGCATACACAATCGACGCAGATACTAATAGTGCAAAACCAACGATCGCTACTGCGATACTTATTGATGTATATGTATTTTTTGTAAACATATTAACTTGCTGTTACCCAATCAGTTACAAACATGGCGTTCTGCCAATAACTATCTAAATTAATCTCAAACGGCACCCTCTCCAAGCTCTCTAAATTGTAAAACACTAAACGTGGCATTGGATCTGTCTGAATGGCTTCCCAGTTTACTCGCTGTATAGCCAAATACTTCCCGTCTGGAGAAAGAGTTGGCCAAAATCCGTGAATATTTACCATGCCTTTCAGCTCCATGTCGCGCGTAACCCAATCCTTTACCTCCAATACAAACACGCGACCGCTATCAGGAGCTGTCCACGCAATAAATCTTCCGTCACTCGAGACATCCATCATCATATTTGAATACACCGTTCCGTACGAACCCCAAATCTTGTCGCTAGTTTTAGTATCAGTAGCGTACACATACAAACCATCATTTTTCAAATATATAAATTCATCTTCATTTACCCATCTTGGAAATATTCCGTTATCAATGAATTCTTCTGAACCATCTCTTCTTACATGATAAATGAGCCAAGATTCCGCGTCAGTGAGGGCCTCCAAATCCTCATCAGCAATACCCGCTCCACGAGATACATATACGATCTCCCCTGCATTTGATACTGACGGCACACGCTTCATAGCAGAAATTACATCCGTTGCAGCCGTTGCGGCCGCTAGTGATTGTGAAATATTTCTGTCACTACTCATTTGGGCTCGATACACTTGCGCTACCGCAAAATTATTGCCAGAGCTCTCAAGTACTTCCCTGTCTACTCCTATAAAAGCGCCCCACGCGCCATTCTTTGAAAATGAGTGGTGGATGGCGCGAGCTCTCCACGTGGATGATTGCGTTTCGCTGTCGAGTCTAATTAACGCATTGTTTGCAAAACTAAAAATATACGGTTCTATAATCTCTATTTTATTCTTTGGTGCGAGCGTCATAAAAATTGCGCCCTTCATATCTTGTGGAACTTCTCCACTAATTGCTGATGCTTGGCTTCCGGGCAATGAAACAACACCACTTACAACTACACCGACAATAATTAGCGCAACCACAATACCTCCTGCGGCAAAAAAGAGTTGCTTCCAATTTACTGAATCACTTTCTTGCGGCTGCGGCATCTGCTGCCCTGGTTGAGTCATCGGTTGTTGATCCATAACACTATATAAAGTAATTGTAGCAACAAGAAAAAGAACTGTACTCCTTTGATGCTCAATCTCTGTTGATAACTACCGGTTACTCTTTTTAAATGCCCCTAACGATAGAATCAGCATGAAGACAATCAATATTAAATTTCCAAAACGCGAATACACTGTCAGTTGTTCTAGTGCAATGACTTCTGCAAATAGCATTTCATCTTTCTTAAAAGAACTTCGTGCCGTCTCAATTCCATATGGATCAATGATAAACGAAGGCACCGCGTTTGATGCTTGTACATAAAATCGCCTATTCTCAACTGCTCGCACCTTTGCAATTAACTGTGCATGAGAAAAGACTGCCGGAGACCCGTGGAACCACCCATAGGAAGCTACGTTAAATATTATTTGAGCACCATCTTTCACCGATTTTTTATAAAGTGAAGGACTGGCCATTTCAGCGCAAGACAAAGTTGCAATCTTCACTCTGTCGCGTGAAGAAAATAACTCTGTATTGTTGCCATTACTAAGTTCCCGATAATTTCCAAGTGTATCAACGTAAGCACCTCTACCAAAAATATTCAATGCTCTTTTATATATTTCCGGAAGATATTCCCCAAAAGACTGCAGAAACTGTTTCCGTTGCAACAGCGAATCTCCAGAAACTGCGTCGAAATATTCAATTCTGTTATAAAGTTTTCCGTCTCTTTCTCGAACAGTAGCTGAATCAATTATTACAGGTAATGAATTTTGATTAACAAAAAGTCCTTTGATGTACGGCCATGTATCGATCTCTTGTGATTTTCGCAAAGACTCTAGGAGGCTCACACTCTCCGGCAATAACAGCACGTCGCTATCTTTCGCACTTGAAATTAGAAGCTCCACTCTATCAATTACCTCTTTTTCCCGCTCTGGGTCCGGAGTGAGGCGCGAAGGCACATCAAAATGAGCGGCGGAGACTCGAATATTTTGTCCGACCTGCGTCTTGGTAAAGTCTGGCTTCCAAAATGCATGCCCAAAAACTACCGCACACAGCACAGCCAAAACAACAACGCCGCACACCAATTGCTCACGCCGCCCTTTTACAAAAAATGCGCAATAGAGCAGAGCATTTATAACTACCACCGCCCACGACAATATATAAACCCCTCCCACTGTCGCGAGTTGCACAAGAATTAAATCGTTTGCTAGTGCGTACCCGATAAAGCCAAACGAAAAATGAGTCCCAAGCAATGATCCGGAACCCCAGAAAACTATCGAAAACAAAAAAGCTCCAAAAACTTCACAAAGTACCCACAGAGAAGCTAGACTTAAAGCATCAATCCAAGACTTTAGACCTTTCTTACTCACCCACAAAGCTACAAACCCGATAGAAAATCCCAGTGTTAGAGAAAGAAGTGTCCATGCGCTTCCAATAAGTACGTACTGCGTGTATCCAGTAAAACCGAGCCAATCCAGAGGCAACATGCTCCATGCGTACGCACTGAAAAGTGTGAGATGAAAAATTGTTCCAAAAACCCATCCTAATAAAAATGTCTTCTTATAGGACAGATCCGATAGATCAAACACATACAATGCCGGCACCAGAGCAATAAGCACCAAAAACCACGCGTGCGTATATAAAACGGATACGCCCAGTAAGATTCCACTTACTAAAACAACTAGAGTGCCCAACATGGTGACATTATATCCCGCAATACACTCCAGCGTAGGCAAACCAAACATTTACTTTTTAATTTCCAAAACTAGGAGCCTCGCTTGATCCCCCTTGTGTGTTCGGATCGTAGTATTCACTTTGTTGTGCTGCTTGCTCTCTTTGTATGCGATTTTTTTCTTGAACTGCCGCCTCATCTCGAATATTCTGCAACTCCGTTTTTGTATCAAAATACACATCAGAAAATTGCTCTGTTGCCTCCTTAAGATTTGTAAAATCTAATACGTCATTTTGCGGACCCCATGCAGTTTCAACTGGTTCGCCTCTAGCAACTTTCTTTAAAAAGAAGAAAACCCACCCCACTAAAAGTAGAGACATCATTAAAACGGCGACGCTGCCGGCGACCGCCTTCTTCTCATCTTTTGACTGCCCACCGGCTCCAGCTTTGCCTTCGCTTGGCTTCCCTTGATCCATAACATTAGTATAAACGCATCAAGAGCCACAATACTGTGTTATGTACACACCTCTATCTATAAATGCTCTATATTATTCTGCGAGCACTATTACATCACCCACCCTATCTGCAACGTCGCGCGGCTTCAGTGTCGACTTATCAACGGGCTTTACATCTTCTGCGCCAGCTTCTTTTAAGAAACGTTTGAGGGCATCTTTCTCGCCAACTTCACCATAAAAAATCGGAATTACTATTTTCGCTTCCAATTGCACAGCAATTTTTTGCGCTTCTGCCGGAGTAAGCACTCCTTCGCCACCGATCGGGACACACAATATATCTACAACGTCTACATCTTCTACAATCTCTTTTGGAATTTTCGCTTCACCCATTGCACCAAGGTATAAAAGTGAGAGTCCATCAAACTTAACGTGATATACCGTGTTGATTCGCTCATCTCCATCATATTTAGAGGAAGTGGTGACTCCTTCTATAGTTACTGGCCCAATTTCATATTCGCCCGCTCCATCTACAACAAATGTCTCCTTTCCTGAACGCGCTACTTGCTCCGAACCATTTGCGTCTGGATGTTTTATAGAAATTAGAGCAACATCTGCTCCAAAATTTGCTGGCTTTATTTTTTTGGAAGATTTAGATACTGGAGAAAAGACAAGAGTTGTATCTCCTGCACTCGCTTTAATACAACCGCCCCCATGAAATGTCAGAATCATGCTCGAGATTGTAGCACAACACCAAAAAATACTCTCCTTCCACAACTCGTTATTTATTCTCACCACACCTAGACCTGCCCTTACTCTTCCCGACATCAAGGTTCGACCTTAAGGTCGAACCTTGATGTTTTCGGGTAACTGTTACGAATATAAACCCACGTTTGCGGAGACTTGACAAGTTTTTCTGGATTTGATAGGTTTGGGTCAGTACCAACCAGAAGCAGAAGGGAGACAGACCATGCCTCGCACCCACGACCCGACCACGAAAACCCACGGTTTTCTTCATTCCACGTCCGGCCAGATCGCCGACGACGACTATGTGGACGGCAATACGATCGACTTCACCACCGGCAAGGCGGTCGGCGACCAGGTCGAGCAACGCGGCACCGGCAAGGCCTTTTCGATGATCTGACGGCCGGCCGGGCCCGCGAGTCGGTCAGGGCCGACTCCAACTTCGCTGATTTTGTTGCAGTCGCTTAAATTCGTTTCGAAAGGAACGTAAAGTAAGCGACATAATAGGCTGAGGGTTTTGTCTCGGTCTAAATGCATCAATTTAGCAAAAAATTCGATCCTTTCTCCCTGCTGCAGTGCATGTCTCCGCACAGAGACACACTGCAGAGATATTGATCTTTGTCGCCCTCCCGCCAGGAGATCGGCGACCCCGGGACCCGGTTCTCAATCGACGAGCTCAGCTTGTTGAACGAGACCGGGTCTCTTCTTTTTATATTTACCCATTCCTGTATTTCCCTCACCTAAACATCCCATATCCCCCATATCAAGGACTCACCTTGATATTTTTCCTAATTCTTGCTTTTGAATGCACTTTCCACTATACTCTGCGCACAGTTTAATAGTGCTGTGTGGTAGTTAACCCTCATTGAGTACTCAAAGGAACGGTTGCTCGCTCATGAGACCTCCACACACCAATACTCTTATGACTGCAAAAAAAGAAGCTGCACTAGATGCAGTTGAGGACGCGGATTCTTTAGAAGACGCTGATAAAAAAGTAAAAAAAGAGACTCCGATGGGAGCACTCTTTAGAGAGGCACCTTCAAGGCCACAAGAAGGTGACGTTGTGGAAGGCCCAGTGGTAGCTGTTGGACGCGCACGCGTCTTTGTAGACCTGCACCCATACGGTACAGGAATTATTTACGGTCGCGAATATCTCTCAGCGCGAGACACACTTAAAAATGTTAACGCGGGAGACACCATCGCCGCAAAGGTTGTAGATTCAGAAAACAAAGATGGATATATTGAATTGTCTCTACGCGAGGCGCGCCAAGCTCTTATTTGGGGTGAAGCTGAAGCCGCTGTCACTGACAAGAAAATATTTGAACTTCCAATTACCGACGCAAACAAGGGAGGGCTTATAATCGATTGGCAGGGTATTTCTGGATTCTTGCCAGCATCACAGCTCGCAGCTGAGCACTACCCCCGAGTAACAGATGGTGATAAAGACAAAATCTTTTCGGAACTCTTGAAGCTCGTTGGAGTAAAGGTAGAAGTACAAATAATCACAGCAAATCCAAAAGAGCAGAAGCTTATATTCGCTGAAAAAGGCGCGGACGGAACAGAGCGCGCTGGTCTCGTTGAGAAGTACCAAGTGGGTGACGAGCTCGCGGGCGAAATCACCGGCGCAACAGAATTTGGTGTATTTGTGAAAATCGAAGACGGCCTCGAAGGTCTCGTTCACATTTCAGAAATGGACTGGGCACTCGTTGATGATCCAAAATCACGCTACCGAGTTGGCGAGAAAGTGAAGGTAAAGGTAATTGAAATAAAGGACGACAAGATCTCTCTCTCCATTAAGGCTCTCACCGATGATCCTTGGCAAACGGCTTCCAAGAAATACAAAAAGGGTCAGAAGGTGGACGCTGTCGTAATCAAATACAACAAGCACGGAGCACTTGCCTCAATTGAAGAAGGTGTCGCTGGGTTGGTACACATTTCAGAATTTGAAACCGAAGACAGCTTGCGAAATGAATTGGAACTTGGAAAAGTATATCCATTTACGATAACTCTTTTCGAGCCAGAAGAACGTCGCATGACTCTCGCATTCAAAGAAGTCGTTGAGAAGGAGGAAAAAGAAGAAAAAAGCGAATAGTGTGCAGATTTTTAAATAGCAAAAAGCGCCACTTCTTGGCGCTTTTTGCTATTTAAACTTAATTGAACGCGTTCATCGCAGCCACTCTCCCCTTCTCTACAATTGTTTCGAGTGCTGGAGTTGTAATTTTCTTGAAAATTGTCTTGAGCATTTCGAGTTCTGGCTTACGAAAATCTTTCATCAAAAAATCGAGTACCGCTTTCTCTCCCTTTGGCTTCTTGGCCTTTCCTTTTGAGGTTGCAGGCGAAACGCCCACTCGCATGCGAATGAAATCTTTTGTTCCTAAAGCTTTGATAATTGATTCCACGCCATTATGTCCCCCAGAAGAACGACTGAACGATATTTTAAGTGAGCCAAGTGGAATATCTAGCTCATCATATACAACAACCAACCGTTCAGCTGCCTTTTTGCTGGTCACCACTTTCTTTACAGAATTCCCCGATTTATTCATGTATGTTTGTGGTAATACCAATGTGACATCGTTATTTTCAATCTTGCCCTTACTCACTATCGCATTTATTTTTCCATCTTCGTGCCAATCAGAAAATTTGCTGCTACTGCGAAATGCGTCCAGCACCATGAATCCGGTGTTGTGGCGCGTTTGCGCATAGTCTTCCCCTGGATTTCCCAAACCGACAATAACGTATTTCATCAAGAATAGTGTAGCAGAAAAAGTGAAGGCCGCGCGATTCCTCGCGCGGCCCCTTCATATCAATCGTAAATACTTAAGCCCACCAAAATAGGCACCGGGCCGATGAATTCCAGAATATTTTTGAGAAGTACGCTTTCGACGCCATCAACCTTATCCTTGATCAAAAGACGTCCCACGAAATCACCAACCCTCTCACCGTACGTTGGACTAGGTGAAAACGAAGAGACGTTCCGAAGCAGCAGACCCATTGGCCGCGCACCTTCGAGATTAATGCTGCCGGCTTCGCACAAAATCCCTACAGAGCACTTTCCGCCAAGTGGAATGGTCACCTTGGGTTCAAGCAATCTTTCATCGAACCCATACTCGTAATCCCTTCCAGTCAGTAGATTCAGACCCAAAGGGACATACGGCTGCCACGTGATCTTTACGTAGTCCCCTCCGATCTCACCGACCTCATATTCTTGTAAGTGGCGCCCCAATAAATCTCCATCTTTGGGGTTTATTACTTCCATTGAAGCTCTCTTGATTAGCGATCCTGACGGTAGCATCTGTCTCTCCAAACTTATGTTTAGGATTAATCTAAAAACAACCTACACAATTTCATTTACAAATACAATCGCGATAAAAAATAATTACAAAGCGCCACAACCCACAAAAAATTTTGTGTCAACACTCCGTTCGTAGTACACTAGCGTCACGTTATGGAAGATTCATCCATAGAGCAATTGGTACCTACTCCTGAACCAGCTGCTTCTTATAAGACGCTCGTGGTCTATACGCTCATCGCGCTCACTGTTGCAATCTTTGTTCGATTTTTCGTTGCTGCGCCATATATTGTCTCAGGCGCTTCAATGGAGCCGACCTTCGATTCGTGGCACTACCTTATTGTGGATCGTCTTTCATACGAAATTGGAGAACCACAACGCGGCGACGTAATAGTTTTTGAATTTCCACAAGACCCGACACGCTCTTTTATTAAGCGAGTAATTGGCCTCCCAGGAGAAACGGTGGTCCTAAGCGGTACTAAAGTAGAAATACAAAATGAAGAACACCCTAAAGGTTTCATTTTGGACGAACCTTATATCGCAGAGGAACTAGAGCGCCCATCATTTATTACGGTAACTCTCGGAAGTGACGAATACTTCGTACTTGGAGACAACAGACTTGAGAGCGCTGACAGTCGTGTGTGGGGAACTTTGCAAAGGGATTTTATTGCCGGAAGAGCATATGTGCGACTCTTTCCTTTTTCACAATTAGATATTCTGCCCGGCGAGGCCCGTTATAACGAACAATAACATGTTACGCATAAGCGACATTTCTCACGCAAACACTGCTCTCTTCTTAGAACAAGCCATCAACACTGCCGAATACTACGGGTTCACTCCACTTAACGAAGCTCTCACTCATTTTAAAGGAACGTCACCAATTGGCGGCAAACGTATAGATAGCAGCAAAATGTCGTTCGTTCGCAGAGAAGAACGACCACTTGTTTCCATGATTCACACCTGTGCCGACCGCGGTATCGGAAGTCCGTATACCCCCGCATTTATTTGGAAAGAAGGACAAACAATGCGCCAAGGGTCATCTCAGTACGCAACTCTTGAATTACACGTGATGGGAGTACCGAACGCTATCGCAGAAGCTCTTCTACTTGCTGTTATTGATGCAATTGCACAAGAAGCCGGTATCGAACGTCGTGTGGTATGCCTCAACAGCATCGGTACAGCAGAATCCTCCGCTCGCTACATGCGCGATCTCTCCACTTATCTGCGCAAACACCTAGGAGATTTGCCCCCAGCATTGCGCGCAAAAGTTGCGAAAGATCCATTTGGTGTGCTCGCACAATTAGCCGAGAAGGGTGACCCTCTCGCCGACCGCGCTCCAGCAAGCATGGAGTACTTAAATGAGGACGAGCGTCGTCACTTTTGGGATGTTCTAGAGTATCTAGAGGCCGCTCGCCTTTATTATGAACTTAATCCGCGCATTTTAGGAAGCCGCGATTGTTGGTCACACACACTATTTGATGTGTGCAGCATCGACGCAGAGCAAGAAAAATTGATTCCATTTGCTAGAGGTGGCCGCTATGACACCCTGGCTACACAGTGTGTGAGCCCTGACGCAGCGGCAACATCCATAACTCTTATGTGTGAAGTGCAGGGGCGTAGCCAGCTCAAGGCCCAGAAGCGAAGAAGCCCTATTAATGTGTACTTCGCGCACCTCGGATCTGAGGCGAAACGCCGAAGTATTCCAATATTAGAAATGTTGCGCCACGCCGAGATCCCAGTGCACCAGTCTTTGGCCTTTGATCACATTGGAGAGCAAATGCGCCTAGCTCAAAAACTAGAAGTCGGATACATCATCATAATGGGCCACAAAGAAGCATCTGAGGGTACCGTTATTGTTCGAGAAACAACTACAAACTCACAGGAAGCCATCTCGGTGGACGCACTTCCAGGGTATCTAAAGCGCCGCCGAGTCGTCAGGGCTTAACCGAGCTCAATATTGCAGAAGTTGGACAAAAATGGTACTGTTTTTCCACTATGACTATAAACGTTGAGGTAGATAAAAGCGGAGGCGAAAACAGCGCAAACGTACTGCGTAAGTTTACTCGTCGCATGCAAGGTACTGGAATCGTGCGCATGCTTCGCGGGCGCCGATACTATTCTCGAAACCTTTCAGAAGCTGTTAAGAAAAAGCAGGCACTTCGCCGAATTGATAAACAAGAGAAGTACGACCAATTGCTTAAAGAAGGAAAAGTGAGTGAGCGCCCAAAGAAAGGTTTCCGTCGTTAAAATGGAAGAGGCATTTGAATTGAGGAAAACTATACGCGGCACTTTGCCGCGTGTTCCGTTTAAAGAGCTCGCCGCCGACATACTCGGGCCCAACTACAACCTCTCCTTTGTTGTCACGGGCGACGCTCTCATGAAGCGCCTTAATACAGAGTATCGCAACAAAAAATGCCCGACCAACGTTCTTTCCTTTCCACTTTCCTATAATGAGGGTGAGATTTTTCTTAATCTACGAAAAACAGAGCGCGAAGCGCAGATACAAAAGAAAACTTTAAAATCGCACGCAGCTTTTTTATTTATACACGCGTGCCTGCACCTTAAAGGACACGATCACGGCCCGAAAATGGAGGCTCTCGAAAAACTAGCTTTAAAAAAATGGGGATTTTAAGTGTTGTGGTGCTTTGTCCCCGTTTCTTTTGTTTGTAGCCCTCTCAAAGGGGCAGTACAATGTAAAGGACACGAATGTCTTTGTGAGTTGTCCGATAGATTACACACTCGTAGAGGCAGTGTTTACGCATGCGACATATACACACTGGCATTGATATAGGAACCTACTACGTTAAGGTTGTCGTTTCCGAAGAGGGCGACAATGGTGTTTTGCGCATTGTCGGAACTGGCACAGCCGTAAACAAAGGAATGCGTCACGGATACATCGTAAACGCAAAAGACACAACGGAAAGCATACAGGAGGCAGTATCACACGCAGAACGCTCGGCTAGCGTAAAGGTAAAAAGCGCGCGCATCGCGATAGGAGGAGTAAGTTTGGATGAAATTAACGCCGTAGGCGACATCTCTCTCGCCACATCAGGCGGAGAAGTGACTCCGCAAGACGTTGAGCGAGTAATCCGCGACGCGGAACAGCGCAGTGTATCTCAGCTCATGAATCGCAAAGTAATTCATGCAATACCTACCTCATTTCAAGTTGATAAGCGCCAAGTATTTGGCCGCCCTACTGGCCTTCAGGGATCCAAACTAACAGCACAGGTGCTCCTAATAACAACACTGGAGCAACACTTACAAGACTTGATTGAAGCAGTTGAAGCGGCTGATATTGAAGTAGAAGATGTGATGGCGGCACCCCTTGCGGCAAGTTTGGTAAGTCTTTCAAAGCCGCAAAAAATGGCAGGTGTGATCTTGGCAAACATCGGCGCCGAAACCGTATCAATTGCCGTATTCGAAAACGACATTCCAATATCAATAAAGGTGCTCCCAATGGGCTCAGCAGATATAACAAATGACATTGCCCTATCATTGCAAATACCTCTTACTGAAGCAGAACAAATGAAACGAGGTGCGATAACAAAAACTGACGTCTCTCGCAAAAAAGTGGAGGATGTTATAAGTAGTCGCTTGAAAGATATATTTAGTATTATCGACGCTCACCTAAAATCAATCGGTCGCCAAAAACTTCTACCTGCGGGAATAGTAATTACAGGTGGCGGCTCCGGCATCACAACAGCGCGCGACATAGCCAAAGCAACAATGAAAATTCCCTCTCAGCTTGGCACGCTACCTATTGCGACACGTACAGCAAACGCGGACGCGACGTGGGCGGTTGCGTTCGGTCTATGCAAATGGGGGCATACAACAGAGCGCAACGAGCACGCGAGAGGTGTAGGTGACTTTTTCAAGCGAATGAGTCGCGAAATCATTAAAACACTCAAGGGACTCTTGCCATGAGAGTCGCTTTATGACGTACTGAAAGAGCTCGGTAGACGCCCTGTGCTATAGTGTGGGGCGTATTGCATTTTTAAGGAGAAACTGCACTATACACACTATAATCCTTCAATCTAAATAACGATATTATGACCAAAAAAGTTAAACCTGACGTAGAGGCATTTGCACGTATTCGAGTTGTTGGAGTCGGTGGCTCCGGAAACAACGCAGTAAACCACATGGTGAACAGTAAGGTTCAGGGAGTTGATTTTGTTGCTATAAACACTGACTCTCAAGATTTGCACCATTCAAAAGCTCGCAAGAAGATCCACATAGGCAAAAACCTCACACGCGGACTTGGTACAGGAATGAATCCTGAACTTGGTCGCCAGGCGGCAGAAGAAACAAAAGAAGAAATACAAGAAACTTTAAAAGGTTCAGACATGGTGTTTGTTACAGGAGGTATGGGTGGAGGAACAGGAACAGGCGCGGCACCTGTCGTTGCACAAATTGCGAGAGAGATGGGAGCACTTACTGTAGGTGTAGTTACTCGCCCATTTGTATTTGAGGGTCAGCAACGATCACGTCTAGCTGAGCATGGTCTCACAGAATTGCGGAAAGCAGTAGACGCACTCATAATCATACCTAACGATCGCCTGCTTTCTGTTGTAAATCGCGACACGGGCATCAAGAATGCTTTTGCAATGTGTGACGACATCCTGAAGCAGGCTGTGGAGGGCATCTCTGACCTAATCACCACCCCTGGAATCATCAACGTGGACTTCGCCGACGTACGCGCAATCATGGAAAATGCCGGATCAGCACTTATGGGTATCGGTACAGCAACCGGAGAAAAGCGCGCCGAAGAGGCCGCACGTGCCGCTATCAGCTCACCTCTTCTTGAAGTATCAATCCAAGGGGCCAAGGGCGTACTCTTCTCCGTTGCAGGTTCGAGCGACCTTGGCATGCTTGAGATTCAAGACGCGGCGAATGTTGTTACTGAAGCTATCGACCCTGACGCTAAAGTTATATTCGGAGCTGTCACAGACGAAACACTCAAGAAAGGTCAAGTTAAGGTTACTGTTATCGCAACAGGCTTCCCAGAAGCTGCGCTTGCACAAGCAAATCGAGGATCTATCTTCGGTGGTGGCCGCATAGCACCGACTCGCACTACTCACGATGACGAGGCTCCTATAAAAAGCAAAGATATAAAACAGGTCGCAAAAGACCCCAAGCCAATCGCAGAAAAGAAAGTCGAGGAACCAAAACCAGAGCCTGAGAAAAAAGAAGTTAAAGACGACGATGACTGGGCAAGCTTGCCATCATTTCTCCGCCGCAAATAAAATAGAAATGGTATAGTCTAGGGTATGTATGACTTAATTATCGTCGGCGGAGGCCCCGCCGGATCATCAGCTGCAGTGTATGCAGCGCGAAAGCAATTAAAAACATTATTCGTTACTTTTGAGTGGGGCGGCCAGAGCACCGTCTCTCCTGACATACAAAACTGGATTGGCGAGAAAAACATTTCCGGCGGTGAACTTGCTAAAAAACTACGCGAGCATGTTGAGAGCTATACAGGTGACTTTCTTACAATTCTTTCACCTAAAAAAGCCTCTTCTTTTTCAGCGGATGATGAAAAAGTTGTAGTGACTCTCGATGATGGAAGCAAACATGAGGGAAGAACACTTCTAATCACTACAGGAGCAGATCGCCGGAAACTTAACGTCCCAGGAGCAAAAGAATTTGATCAGAAAGGACTCACCTACTGCGCGAGCTGCGACGGCCCGCTTTTCAGCGGCCAAGACGTTGTTGTTATCGGTGGAGGGAATGCCGGATTCGAGACTGCTGCCCAACTTTTGGCGTATGTAAAAAGCGTTACTCTCTTGCATCGGGGAGATGCATTTAAGGCAGATCAAATAACCACAAAGAAGGTGCTTTCGCACCCAAACATGACCGGGCTTTTAAACGCTAAGCCTACTGAAATTCTAGGAGACAAATTTGTCACCGGAGTTAAATACAAAGATACAAAAACCAGCGAGGAAAAAACTCTTGACGTTACTGGAGTGTTCGTGGAAATTGGCCTAGTGCCAAACACGGGGTGGCTTGGAGACAGCGTGGAAATGACTGATTACAAACAAGTGAAGGTTGACCACCGCACTCAAAAAAGCTGTCACGCGCGTGTGTGGGCTGCCGGAGACGTCACCAACGCGGCGTACCACCAAAACAACATCGCCGCAGGTGACGCTGTAAAAGCAGTCGAGGATATATATCTCTACCTGCATTCGCGATAGCCGCCAACAGTTACCGATCTCTCTGAGATGCTACTAGGTGAGAGCAGTCCCTCACTTTGAGCAAAGTGAATAGTGATGGGGCAATTGAAGATATTTACGTGTTTTTGCATACGAAATAACCAACTTGAATTTGATCCATCCTTTGATAGTATCAATTTGGTAATCATAACTTCGGAGTCCGCTATGCGCACGCTGAAACGCCTTGCTGTTCGTCTTTTCGCCTTGAGTTGGTGGATGTGGCTCATACTGGCCCTTTGGTTCATGTATCGTCACGATGTCACCATGACAGACATGATCAATCCTTCATCGTTTGGTCCAATTCCAACCCACGGCATTTCCGACGCCCTGTGGTGGACGACCACATACACGTATTTGACGTATGTTTCAGGAGCGATGATGCTCATCTCTCTGGGCGTTCGATTCTTCGGTCCGAAGTATGCTCGTGAGGGCTCATAACCAACGCACCTCGGCACACCCACCGGGATTCTTGACGGAATCCCGGTGCGTTCTTTTTGTAATCTTCGACATTATAATGTGAGTAATGTGGTTGTAGTGTTCCAATTTCTGATGGTCATGTTTTTATATACCGGAAGTGAAATGATTTTCGATAGTTGGCTTTTGCCCGCTTCTTTGATGAGTCGCGAAAAGTAGAGTACGTTTGCGCCAGCATATTTTTCGTCCACCCCTTCCCTTGTCGGCACATCTTCAATGGCTTTTTTCGAAGTCATTGGTGCTTTAAGAAAAATCACATCGTAGCGATACTTTTCTGGTTTACTTCCAAACCCATTCGGGGCCTCTTTTATTATCTTCTCGAGTGTTGACGCAGAAATAACTACTACGAACCCCTTGTATCCAAATTCCTTCTCAAGTATTTTCTCAATCTTCTTTTCAAGCGTCCCTGTCTTTGTACTTTTACAATCGAAAACTACGTTACCGCTTTGGATATACGTACGCACATTCTCAAAGCCAGCGCTCTCAAGCGCCGCCCGCAAATCAACCATCTTAATAATGTTGGTCCCCCCAACATTAATACCTCGCAGCAATGCAATATACATCATCGCCCCAGTGTAGCATTTGCGGAGGAGAGAGGACTCGAACCTCCAAGCGCTTGCGCGCGCCGCTTTTCGAAAGCGGTCCGTTACCAATTCCGGGCACTCCTCCAATGCGAAGAGCATACCACGCTTTATTAAAGCCAAAAAATGGGCTATGATTCTCTCGCGTGCCAAACGCGCACTGTTTGGCCCCATCGTCTAACG